>Ga0136615_10001979_pt1 | contig 10090 bp, 10 predicted proteins | sample AntDrymUQ2882206_2_FD_106647 | JGI IMG/M metagenome (GOLD analysis project Ga0136615, IMG submission 106647) | Polar desert sand microbial communities from Dry Valleys, Antarctica - metaG UQ288 (22.06) | ecosystem: Environmental > Terrestrial > Soil > Desert | place: Antarctica: Dry Valley...
AAGCCGCCCGTCGCTCTTGCGAGGGGCCGCCATTTATACCCCCGTGGCTTGCGGTCCGAGCAACCTTCCGGTCGGCGCTCTGCTCGCGTCGTTCACGGTTCCCACGTGCCGGCGCCCGTGGTCGGCGGCCGGGCAGCGTGGCTTGCCCACTCCGTTCCCGATCCGCACCGTAGGCTGTCGACGTGGACGCCATGGGTCTCGCCGACGCATCATGGCCGTTGCTGCGCCGGTTGATGGGAGCGCACGCGCGGATCTACCGCGCGACCGGGGGGCTCATCGGGCACCGCTTCCCCGGCGCACCGCCCATGCTGCTGCTCGACCACGTTGGCGCCAAGAGCGGCACTCGGCGCACAACGCCGCTGGTCTACTTCCACACTGGCCGCGACGTGGTTGTCGTGGCCTCCAAGGGCGGGTATCCGAAGCATCCTGCCTGGTACCACAACCTGCGCGCGCATCCCGACACCACGGTGCAAATCGGGTCCGAGCGGCGAGCCGTCCACGCGCGGGTCGCCAGCGGCGACGAGCACGTCGAACTGTGGCCAAAGGCCGTGCAGACGTACGGCGGCTACCGCGGCTATCAACAGCGTACGAACCGCGAGATCCCGCTGGTAATCCTCGAGCCACGCTCGGAGCCCAGCCAGCGCTGATGGGTTACCGGGGCCCGGCCGGCGTGGTATGCGCCGGCGAGCTCGCTCCCTCGTGGCAGGTCCATACAGGAGCGCTGATCGTTGGCTGGGGCACTTTCAATCTGCTCGACACCCTCAATCACGTCTTGGGCTTCCACCACGTCCGCGACGACATCGGCGGACCGATCGCCTGGGACATCGGGTTCTTCGTATTCGCGCTCGCGCTCATCGCGGCCGGATACGCACTGATGCGCCGGGCGCCGGCGACAGGCCGCCCACCCGCCCAGACGCTGTCGAAGCTCGGCGTGTACGACGCCGATCGCGGGTAGGCACGATCTAGCCACGTCCACCTCGGCCAGGAGCAAGACGATGACCGATCGAGCATGCTGGATCCGCCATGACCGCCACCGACCCATCGACGTTGGCCGCCGCCTCCGCGCCGGATCGTGGAAGCGCCGCTGAGCGGAGGAGAGAGGGAGCACGATGGCGATTCATACCTACAAGACGATCCTTGCCTGGAGCGGTTCGACTGGCTCGGGCTATGAGCAGTATGCGCGTGAGCATCGGGTGGAGCTCGACGGGGTTACCGGTCAGCTTGTGCTCAGCAGCGATGCCGCGTTTCTCGGCAACAGCGAGCTGGCCAACCCCGAGTAGCTGTTGCTTGCGGCGGCGAGCTCGTGCCAGCTGCTGGCGTTCCTGGCCCTTGCAGCACGCTCGCGGGTCGACGTGCTCGCCTACCGAGACTCGGCTGAGGCGACCATGCCCGAGGACATCACGCCCATGCGGATCGCTGCGATCAGCCTGCGACCTGAGATAGCAGTCAGCGCCAGCACGGACCCAGAAAGAGTTCAGCGGCTCGTGGAGAAGGCCCACCAGGGCTGTTTCATCGCCAACTCCCTAAACACCGACGTCTCGGTCAGGCCGACGATAGAGATCGGCGAACAAGTGGGCGATGGAGCATGAGAGACCTCGCGATCCAGCTTGAGGACAGGCCCGGCGCGCTAGCCGAGATGGGCGATGCCCTCGGCGCCGCGGGAGTGAGCGTCGAAGGTGGAGGCGCATGGGTCGTAGGTGGTACAGGCGCCGCCCACTTCCTCTTCCAAGACAGCGATGCCGCACGTCGCGCGCTCGACCGAGCGGGCATCCGCGTACTCGAGGACCGGGAGGTCGTCACGGCCCGACTCAGGCAAGACATCCCCGGCCAGCTTGGAGAGATCACACGCCGGATGGCACAAGCGGGCGTGAACATCGAGGTCATGTACAGCGACCACGAGCACCAGCTGATCCTCATCGTTGACGACACAGAGCGCGCCCGCGAAGAGACCCGCCGCTTCACCCACGAAAACGAAGCTTGACCCCCCGATCCCGACCACCCCATGCCACCGAGAACGATTAGGGGCGGGCCGGAAGGCTCACCGGTTCCACTTGTCAGCCGTCACCTTCTTGTGTCGCGAGTTCTGGGTCCGTGGATCGACTGCGTCCTGAGGCCGAACAGACGACGTGCGGTCGGCCTGCTCCCCCTCCGCGACCGAGCCGTGCGCGTGGCCCTCAGCACTCTCCTTCGACGCGCGCTCGGACTCCTTCTTCTTGCGCTCGACGGCCTCACCGAACTGGTCGAGCTGATCCTTGTCCACCATTGCGGTCTCCTTTCGCTGGAGTTGCATGGATACCCGGCCACGAAGCGAGAAAACGGTTGGGGGCGGCGCGTTGCACCCCTGTGCCGGGCTCCAGCCGCCGCTGCGTTGGCGAAGAAGCAGCAGTGAGCGTTGGCTCGAGGACTTCGAGTCGCATACAGAGCACCCACTCGCAATTGCGTTGTCTCGCTAGGGACGAGAGCTTTCGACGGGCCGATCCATGGCGACACCTTCGATCGGAACGCCGTCGGGCATCGTCAGCGTGAACCGCTCGACCTCGCGAAAGCCAAACGACCGGTAGAGGGGTTCACCCGGAAGCGTCGCTCCGAGCACGAGGCGCTTGAAGCCCTCGTCGCGCGCGGCCTGCTCACACGAGTCGAGGATCGCGCGGCCGAGACCGCGCCGGGTCCAGTCGTTACGAACGAACATGGCTCGCACGCGCGCCGGTTCGGTTCGGGGGTCGAGCAGACGGTCGTCGTCGTCTCCGGCACCCGATCCTGTGTAGAGCTTGTTGCGTCTGCTCCAACCGCCGCACGCAACGATCTCGTCACTCGCCTCGTGCACAAAGTAGGTGCCGTCCTCGATCAGCTGCAGGTCGAGGTGAGCGATATGGACCGCGGCGCTCGCGGTCTGTCGCTCGTCGTAGAAATGCGGAAACTGATCGAGCACCGAAGACCGCATCAGGCCCGAGACGCGCGGCGCATCTATCGCCAGCGCCAACCGCTGCGGCGGTAGTGGGAGCGCGCTCACCGGACGGGCGGCTACATCCAGCTCTGGCGGTAGTCGTGCTGGTCGTCGGTGAGCGCGTCGATCTCGACGCCTAGCGCGGCGAGTTTGAGCCGGGCAACCTCGTCGTCGATCGCGCGCGGCACATCGACCACGGCGGGCGCCATTTCCGGACCCTTGCGCACGAGGTGCTCCACGCCGAGCGCTTGCAGCGCGAAGCTGATCTCCATCACCGCGGCCGGGTGTCCCTCGCCCGCGGCGAGGTTGACCACCCTCCCCTCGGCGATCAGGTTCAGCCTGGACCCACCGACCTCGTACTGCTCGACGAGCGGCAGGACCCGGCGCGGATCGCCCCCCGCCGCGTCGCGCAGGCCGCGCAGGTCGATCTCGACATCGAAGTGGCCGGCGTTGGCGAGCACTGCGCCGTTCTTCATCCGCTCGAAGTGCTCGCGACGCAGGACGCCGCGCGAGCCCGTCACGGTGATGAACAGATCGCCGCGCTCGGCGGCCGTGAGCGCGGGGAGCACCTCGTAGCCTTCCATGCGCGCCTCGAGCGCGCGCAGCGGATCGACCTCGCAGATCACGACCACCGCGCCTGCCCCGCGCGCCCGCTGCGCGATCCCACGGCCCGCAAAGCCGTAGCCGAATAGCACGAGCGTATGCCCGGCAAGCAGCAGGTTCGCCGCGCGCAGGATGCCGTCGAGCGCCGACTGGCCGGTGCCGTAACGGTCGTTGAGGGTCCGCTCGGCCTGTGCCTCGTTGACGGCGAGCACGGGGCATCGCAACCCGCCCTCAGTCTCTAGCCGCCGCAGGCGCAGCAGACCGGTGGTCGTCTCCTCCGTTCCGCCGAGCAGCCCGTCCACTCGCCCGCCCCCACGGGCATGCAGGAGGCTGAGCAGATCGGCGCCATCGTCGAGCGTGATCACCGGGTTCGACTCGACGACCTTGGTCACGTGCTCGGCATAGGTGTCCAGGCTCTCGCCGCGCACGGCGAACACCGAGGTCCCCCTGTCCACGAGCGCCGCGGCGACGTCGTCCTGGGTCGAGAGTGGGTTGGCCGAGCACAGACCGACCTCCGCGCCACCGGCTTCCAACGTGCGCACCAGGCATGCCGTCTCGGCGGTCACGTGCAGACACGCCCCGACCCGCACACCCTCCAACGGCCGCTCGACCGCGAACCGCTCCCGGATCAGCTCCAGAACCGGCATCTGCCCACCGGCCCAGGCGATCCGCGCCTCGCCATCCACGGCGAGACCTGGATCAGCGATGTGCGAGGCGCGGGCGGCCATGACGGTTGCCTAGCCGTAGTGCCAGCCAAGTGGTGCTGGATCCAGCGCGCTAGTACCTGTAGTGGTCTGGCTTGTACGGGCCGTCGACCTCGACGCCGATGTAGGCGGCCTGCTCGGGCCGCAGCTCGGTGAGCTTGGCGCCGAGCGCACCGAGGTGTAGCCGAGCGACCTTCTCGTCGAGGTGCTTGGGCAGAACGTAGACCTGCTTGTCGTACTCGTCGTTCTTGGTCCACAGCTCGATCTGGGCGATCGTCTGGTTGGAGAACGAGTTCGACATCACGAACGACGGGTGGCCGGTCGCGTTGCCGAGGTTCAGCAGCCGGCCCTCGGACAGCAGGATGATCGAGTGCCCGTCGGAGAACTTGAACTCGTCGACCTGCGGCTTGATGTTGATCCGCTCGGTCTGCCTGGTGAGCCCGGCGACGTCGATCTCGTTGTCGAAGTGGCCGATGTTGCCGACGATCGCGTTGTGCTTCATCCGGCTCATGTGCTCAGCGGTGACGATGTCCTTGTTGCCGGTCGTGGTGATGAACACGTCGGCGATGTCGACGACGTCCTCGAGCGTCTTGACGTCGTAGCCCTCCATGCACGCCTGCAGCGCGCAGATCGGGTCGATCTCGGTGACCACGACGCGGGCGCCCTGGTTGCGCAGCGAGGCCGCCGAGCCCTTGCCGACGTCGCCGTAGCCGCAGACCACGGTCAGCTTGCCGGCGAGCATGACGTCGGTCGCGCGGAAGATGCCGTCGACGAGCGAGTGGCGGCAGCCATAGAGGTTGTCGAACTTGGACTTGGTGACCGAGTCGTTGACGTTGATCGCCGGGAACAGCAGGTCACCGGTCTTGGCGAGCTCGTAGAGGCGATGGACGCCGGTGGTGGTCTCCTCGGTGACGCCCTTGATCGCCTTGCCGATCGTCGTGTAACGCTCGGGGTCCTCGGTCAGCGAGCGCTCGAGCAGGCCAAGGAAGACCTCGAACTCCTCCGACTCGGCCTCGGCCGGGCTCGGTACGGCGCCGGACTGCTCGAACTCGCTGCCCTTGTGGATCAGCATCGTGGCGTCGCCGCCATCGTCGAGGATCATGTTGGCGGGCTCGCCGGGCCAGTTGACGACCTGCTCGGTGCACCACCAGTACTCCTCGAGCGTCTCGCCCTTCCAGGCGAAGACGGGCACACCCCGCGGGTCCTCAGGGGTGCCGTCGGGGCCGACGGCGACGGCGGCGGCCGCGTGGTCCTGGGTCGAGAAAATGTTGCACGAGCACCAGCGGACCTCGGCACCGAGCGCGGTCAGCGTCTCAATCAGGACGGCGGTCTGGACGGTCATGTGCAGCGAGCCTATGATCCGCGCGCCGGCCAACGGCTGGGTCGCGGCGAACTCCTCGCGGATCGACATCAGGCCGGGCATCTCCACCTCGGCAAGCTCGATCTCCTTGCGGCCGTAGGCGGCGAGGTTGAGGTCGGCGACCTTGAAGGCCTCCGTTGCTTCTGCGGTGGGCGGGGTCATCAGTCTCCTAGTGGGTTCGTGTGTCGAAGGTCAGCTCGTCGCCGCTGCCAGCAGGCGCTCGTGCTTGTCTTGCTCAAAGCGCAGCCACTCCGAAGCGGGTACGTCGTCTGGCCGGCGGGGACTTGCCTCCAGCCAGCTCTCGATCGCACGTCGCAAGTCGGGTTCGCGGCTCAACCGTGCAGCGAGCCCAACGTCACCGAGGCTGAGCCCCTGCTCGTCGAGCAGCGCCCGCAGGGTGCGCAGGCGCTGCAGCTCCTCGGGACCGTAGAGTCGGTAGCCGGACTCGGAGCGGCCCGGCGCAATCAGCCCCTCCCGCTCCACATAACGCAACATGCGCGCCGACCAGCCGGTCGTGTCAGCCGCCTCGTTGATCGTGAGGCCGTCCATCGGTGGCCCCAACCTTATCACGGCCGTGTCAAGGTTGGTCTGCGCTGGCCCGCGCTAGACCGATCGCCGGTCAAAGGGGGCGTGCCGTGCAACTGCGTGCTTCGCAGGGAACATATCGGCCGCGACCACGCGTTGAGCATCGCTATGTGGCGGGCGCGGCCGCCGGAGGGCGGCCGCACTCCGCGAACGGGACGCGATCAAGCCCGCCTGAACCACTCGTGCCTGTCGTAGTCGGCCCGGTTGGGATCGGTGAAGTCGGTCCGCCAGTAGACCCATAGCTGGCCGGGGCGGTACTGCGACATCTTGGCGTAGACGTACCGCTTCGCGAAGCCCTGGTCGTAGTAGCCGGGGATCTGGCCGGAGCTCAGGCGAAACGCCCCTAGGGTCCAGCCCCAGTCGCAGTCGGTGGGCGAGCATCTGCCGAAGACGCGCATGGTCCACCCCGCGTCGTGCGTCGTGGTGCAAGTTCCGCCGCTGCAGGTCGTCACCGGCTGACAGTCGCGCAGCTCGATCCGAGCGATGCCTGAGGCGTTCGGTTCGGCGTTGACCCAGTCGCCGTGCTCGGCGGCGTGGCCGCCGCAGAGCGCGAAGGCCGGGTCGGGGTTGGCGGCGAGCGCCGTGTTTGACGCGAGCGCCACAGCGAACAGGAGCAGCATGTGCCAGCGGCCGACCGACGGCCTCGGCAGCTTCGCAAAACGGTTGTCGAGCATGACCGCCTCCTTGTCGGGATCTCACCGACTAAGAGCGGCGGCCACGCCGCCTGATACAGGTACCGGCTCCCGATCAACGTCGGCCGCTCACGTACTTGCTTCTGCTTGCCGTCGCGCGGCGATGAGGAGCGCGCCATCAGCGTCATCACCGTCAGCGAGCTGCTGCATGGCGCCTCGCGCGCGAGCGGCGGTCGCGGGGCGCGCCGGCGAGCATTTGTGGAGCACCTCCTCGCCGGGATTCAGGCGATCCCAGTCACCGAGCCGGTGGCGCGCGTGCACGCCGAGGTATGCGGGCTGCGAACCGAGTGGTCGGCGCACGAGCTGGTCGAGTCGTCGTTCGTCCTCGTGACGGCTTGACTCGAGGCGGGGAACAGGTGGGCTGGGCCGACCTGGCCCGACGTAGGGTCAGCGTCCATCGGGCGCCGCGGTGCTGGCGGCGTCGGGGATCACCTCGACGACTGTGGCGGCGAGACGGTTGTTCACACGCGGCTGGCTACCGGCGTGCCAGGCGACGAGTCCGCGCAGCGGCTCGCTGCCCCTGGCGCCGTTCCAGCGCAGGGTCAGCGTGCGCTTCGCCGTCGACTCGGGGAACGGGTCAAAGGGGTCGCCCTCGGCGACGAGGCCCGGCGCCGGCTGCGGGCTGTCGGGCTTCGGGTCGGTCACCTGCCAGGTGCGGAGGTCGAAGCGGGTCGGCTCCTCGTCGCCGAACACGCCGACCAGGTAGTCGCCAGCCTGCAGATCGAGCCCGGCGACGTTGACACCGGGGAGCAGGACCTCGTCGTCCTCGATGACCTCATCGTCCTGGGAGATCCGCCCGTCGCCGTCGCCGTCGCGATACAGACCGATGCCGAGCCTCTGATCCGACCGCTTCGCCGCCGCCTGGGCGATCACCCCGCGCGCGCCGCTGCCGACCTTGAGCGGTATCCACGCCTCGTTGAAGTGCGAGCTCACGTCGGTTATCAAGTCGCGTTCGACGTCGGGCCGCGCCAGGCCGTAGGCGACGGCAGAGACCAGGGAGCTCACGGTCACGTCGAGGGCATGCTTGCCGTCGGCCGCGCCGCTGGTCGAGACCAGCGGCGGCGGATCGACGACGCCCGGGTTTCTCGTCGCGAGCGGCAGCCGTGTCACCCGACCGGTTGCCTGGTTGCGCAGTTTGATCGCCAGCGTCCGCAGCGTCGCGCTACCACCTAGGTCGCCAATCTGAAATGTGACGGTCCTTCGCTGCCCGGGCGCCAATGTGAAGCGGCCGGGGTCCGAGACCACGTACGCGTTGCGCTCGGGCGAGAGATACTGCTCGACGGTCCAGCTCGCGCGTGAGCTGCCGCTGTTGGTGAATGTCCGCTTGATCTCGACCGGCTCGATCGCGCGCGGCAGCGCGAGGCTCGGGAGGTTGAGGTCACGCGCGGCCAGCGGCTGAAGGTCGCCATCGATCGCGTTTGAGTCGAGCCCCTCGGCGTAGCGGCGGTACTCCTCCTGGGTCGGCTCGACGACGAGATCGGCGTCGGCCGCAGCGGTCGGGTCGATCCGCCCGCCCCCCACTGCCTCGGCACCAGCACGATCACCGCCGCTGGATTCGGTGACCGCCGGCTTGGCGCTCGTGACCAGCGCCGATCGGATCGCCGCCGACGACCACTGCGGGTGGGCTTGGGTCAGCAGCGCGGCGGCACCGGCGACGATCGGGGTGGCCATCGAGGTGCCCGACAGGCTGGCGTAGCGCTCGCTGCTCTCGTCGCCGTAGTGCCCGAGGAGCGTCTTCGGCGTGTAGGCCGAGAGGGTGTCGACCCCCGGGGCGACGACGTCGGGGCGCAGCAGGTCGGCCGGCTCGGCCTCGAACTCGTCGTTCGTGAAGATCAGCGGTCCCCGCGAGGAGAAGCCGGCGACGCGGTCGGCCGCCCACGGCGTGGCATGCCCGGGCGTACTCGACACCTCGGCGTGCCCGGTGTCCGTGAGCCGCCGCAGCGTGGCGGCGTCGGCCGGTGAGACGACGGCGGCCGGGACCGCCCAGTTCAGCTGCGGCGGGTCGGGGTATTGCCACGCCAGCACGATGCCGACTCCGCCAGCCCGCTTCACCGACCTGCCGATCCGCCCCGGGTTCTCGATCTCGAGGAAGGGGCCGGCGAAGTCGCACACGACCACCTTGCCGCGCACGTCCCTGGGGTCCAGCGAGCCGGGCAGGCAGTTGCGACCCTCGACGAGATCATCGTGGGGGTCGGGCTTGCCGACCTTGCGAGCGTCGACGAGCTCGGCCCTCGGCAGGCCAGGTCCGAGCATCGATGCCGGTACCTCGACGGCGTCCCCTCGGGGTCCGCTGGCGCGGACCGTGGCGCGGAACGTACGCGTTGAGGTGCTCGCCCCGACGGCGGTTGTCCACGGCGCCGTGGCCGGGAGCCCGATCGCGCCAAAGCCGGCGATCGGGTTCCCGGAGTTCCCGGCGGAGGCAGCGACCACGACTCCCGCGGCGTCCGCGTTCAGCGCGGCCAGCTGGATCGGGTCGAGCTTCTCACCCGGGAACAGAGGCCCGCCGAGCGACAGGTTGATCACGTCGACGCCGTCGGCGACGGCCGCGTCGATCGCCGCCACGACGTCGACCGTGCTGCAGAACCCAACCTCCCAGCAGGCCTTGTATGAGGCGAGCCGGGCGGCGGGGGCGATGCCCGTGATGCGGTCGACGCCGAGGTGGTCGCCGTCGACGCTCGGATCGACGCCGGCGTTGCCGGCGGCGATCGCGGCGACATGCGTGCCGTGGCCGGCCTCATCGCGGGGCGAGAGGAAGGCCCCCTCCGAGAGATAGTCCCGGCCGTAGCCCTCGACAAAGTAGCGCGCCCCGACCAGCTTGTCGCTGCAGGCGGTGGTCGGGAACTGCTGGCCGCCCTGGCAGACGCCGTCCCAGGATGTCGGCGGATCGAGACCTCGATCCGCGAACGACGCCGCCTCCGGCGTGATCCCCGAGTCCACGACGCCGACGATCACGTCCTTGCCGGCCTTCGAGCGACCGCCAAGCCTCTTCCAAAGGCCGTTCGGGAGGCCAAGCAGCTCAGCCTCCGATCCGCCGACACCCGCGGTGCTCGCCGCGGCTGTCCCGCCACCAGGCACCGCCCGTGCAAGATCGACGAAGCGCTCCTTCGTCACCCGCCGCACGCCAGGGGCCCGACGCAGCGCCGCAGCCTGGGGGTCGGTCAGCTTGGCTGCGAAGCCCGTCAGCGTCACGCGGTACTCGACG
>Ga0136615_10001980_pt1 | contig 10085 bp, 10 predicted proteins | sample AntDrymUQ2882206_2_FD_106647 | JGI IMG/M metagenome (GOLD analysis project Ga0136615, IMG submission 106647) | Polar desert sand microbial communities from Dry Valleys, Antarctica - metaG UQ288 (22.06) | ecosystem: Environmental > Terrestrial > Soil > Desert | place: Antarctica: Dry Valley...
CGCTGGCGGATCGCTGGACGGGGCGCTGGGCCGTCGTCGGCCTGCTCGTCGCCGCGTTCCTGGTCGTCCCGCTCACGCTGATCGTGAGCCTCGCGCTGTCGCCGTCGACCAAGCAGACGAACCTGCTCCCGCTGCTGGTGGAGGCGCTGCGGCTGGGCACGCCGATCGCGCTGGGCGCGCTGGCCGGGCTGTGGTGCGAGCGCGCCGGCGTGGTGAACATCGGCATCGAGGGGATGATGCTGGCCGGGGCGGGCATCGGCTACGTCTTCTACGCACTGGTGAACGGCGCGCAGGGCGGCTGGCCGCTGTACGCCGGCGTGGTGGTGGCCGTCGCGGTGGGCGGTGCGATGGCGGCGCTGCACGCGGTGCTGTGCGTCACGTTCCGTACCGACCAGATCGTCAGCGGCGTGGCCATCAACCTGCTGGCCATCGGGCTGACCAGCTTCCTGCGCAGCCAGGTGCTCCTGCCGGCCGCGGTGTCCTCCGGGTTCCCGATCTCGGCGCTGCAGCTGCCGCTGCTGTCGCGCATCCCGATCGTGGGGACGACCCTGTTCACCGGCAAGCCGATCTTCTTCACGATGTTCGCGCTGTTCGTGGTCACCCAGGTCGTGCTGTACCGCACGCCGTGGGGCCTGCGGGTGCGTTCCGTCGGCGAGAACCCCGGCGCCGCCGAGACCCTGGGCATCAACGTCATCCGCGTCCGCTACCAGGCGGTCATCCTCGGTGGGCTGTTCGCGGGCCTCGCTGGCGCATGGTTCTCGCTGGAGACCGTCGGGTCGTTCGACGACCTCATGACCAACGGGACGGGCTTCATCGCGCTGGCCGCGCTGATCTTCGGCAAGTGGCGCCCCTGGCCGTCGTTCGCCGGCGCGATGCTGTTCGGTTTCGCCGACGCGATGGGCACCCGGATCGCGATCTTCGGCGTCGAGGTGGCCGGCTACCCGGTCCCCAGCCAGCTGCTCACCGCCCTGCCCTACGTCGTGACGATCGTGGTGCTGGCCGGCGTCGTGGGGCGGGCGACCCCACCGGCCGCCGTCGGCGTCCCCTACGAGCGGCCGAGCTGACATGGATGCCACCGACCGTCCCACGCTGACCGTCGTCGACCACCCGCTGGCCGGTCACCTGCTGGCCGGGCTGCGCGACGTGGACACCGAGCCCGAGCGCTTCCGGGTCCTGGCGGGCCGGTTGTCCACCGTCCTGGTGCTGGAGGCGACCCGTGACCTGCACACCCGCCGCACCACCGTCTCCACGCCGCTGACCGACACCGAGGTCAACGTCTTGGACGGCGACGTGGTGGCGGTGCCCATCCTGCGCGCCGGCCTCGGCCTGCTCGACGCCGTCACCCACCTGCTGCCCGACGTCCGTGTGGGCTACGCCGGGCTGGAACGCGACGAGGACACCCTCGCGGCCAGGTCCTACTACCTCAAGGTGCCGCGCGTCGAGGGCCGCACCGTGCTGCTGCTCGACCCGATGCTCGCCACCGGCGGGACCGCGTCGTTCGCCACCCGGCTGCTCAAGGAACGCGGCGCCACCGACGTCCGCCTGGTTTGCGTCGTCGCCGCCCCCGAGGGCCTCGCCCGCCTCGCCGGCGAGCACCCCGACGTCCGCGTCATCACCGCCGGCGTCGACGCCGGCCTCAACGACATCGGCTACATCCTCCCCGGCCTCGGCGACTTCGGCGACCGCCTCTTCGGCACCCCCTGACCCACGCCGCCGTCTCCGGCCACGTCCCGGGAGGGCTCCCACGCGCGGGCGTGCGCCTCTGCTGCTGTCATGGCGCACCAGCGGCGCACACCCGCCCGAGATCAGGTCAGGTCAGGTCGTCGTCGACGAGTCCGGCCTGGAACGCCAGGACGGCGGCCTGCACCCGGTTGCGGACGCCGAGCTGGGTGAGGACCGCGCTGACGTAGGCCTTCACGGTGCCCCCCACCAGGAACAGCCGCCGCCCGATCTCGGCGTTGGACAGCCCCGCCCCGACCAGCGCCAGGATCTCCCGCTCCCGGCCGCTGAGCGCCTGCAAGCGCTCGCGGGCGCTCGCCGCCCGCCCCAGCCGATCGGCGTTGAGCGCCGCGATCACGCGCGCGGCGACACCGGGGTGACGAAAAGGCCGCGCCGTCGGCGACGGCGTGCACGGCCGCCAGCAGCTCGTGCGGGTCACCGGACTTGAGCAGGAATCCGCTGGCCCCGGCGGCGAGCGCCCGGCCGATGTAGGTGTCCTCCCCGAACGTGGTGAGCATGACGACGGCGGTCCCGAGCCCGGTTCGCGCGATCTCCTCCGCGGCCCCCAACCCGTCCTGGCGGCATCCGCACGTCGAGCAGCGCCACGTCGGGGCGGTGCCGGTACACCAGGTCGACGGCCTCCCGGCCGTCGCCGGCCTCCGGCCACCACCTCGATCGTGGGATCCGTGGCCAGGATCGCCCGCACCCCGGCGCGCACAAGCGGTAGGTCGCGAAGGCGGCCGGGTAGTTGCCGTCGGAGTAGAAGTGACAGTCCAGCGACCCGTCAGGGGCGGCGCGCAGCCGACCGGTCCAGCCCCGTGTCGCCTCCCGGCGGGGCAGCAGCCCGGCCAGGTCCTCGCGGCTGTCCCCCACCGTGATGCGGTCGTAGGTCGGCGCGTCGAGCGTCGCGTCGTGGGTCATGGCGACCCCAGAACGCCGTCACCACCACCACGGCGGCGGCGCAGACAGCGGCGGCGGCCAGCAGCATGCCGCGCCGCACCCGGCGGCGGGCGGCGGCGGGCGCTCGGACGGTGCCGGAGAGTGGGTCGGAGAGTTCCGCAGTGAGGTCAGGAACGGCTGGCCGGGTCGGATGTGGGTGCACGGGGACCGGCCCGTCCTGCTGGACCAGCGTGAGGCTGCCGAGGGGGTGCAGCCGGTCGCTGCCGCCGAAGTCCATGTCCTGCAAGCGCAGCGACGCGACGACGTCGTAGCCCAGCGCATGCGCCGCGATGGTTCAGGGTCTCGATGAAGGTGCCCGCGCAGACGAAGCTGAACGGCACGCCGTAGGGCTCGGCCGGCAGCCCGCGGTCGAGGTCGTAGTACAGGTCGAGACCGTCGCGGCGCCGGCCCACCACCATCGGTTGGCTGTTGTGCGGCGACGGGTACCAGCGGGCCAGGTCGAGGATGCGGTCGAGGTCGTCCATGTCTCGGATCTTCGGCTCCGGCGGCGCCCCGCTGCATCGGGGATCCCCGAAATGTGCCTCGGTTGCGGGGTGGGCGGTGGTAGCCGCCCTCATACCACAGCAGCGGTCGTGTTCCGTCCAGCTCGCCGATCGCCAGCACCTCGCCGACGAAGATCGAGTGGTCGCCGCCGGGGTGGACGGCGCTGAGGCGGCAGGGCACTAGCGCCAAGCTAGAGCCTGCTCAAAGGCCGGCGAACAGGTCGTCCTCACCCTCGGGCACCGCGACGAGCGCGCGCTGGCGGATGAACCACTCGGCGCCAAAGGCCAGGCCGGTGAGGTCGGCTGGCAGGTTGAGGAAGAACGAGCTGGGCCCGATCTGGGAGGCATGCGCGCGCAGCGCGGCGAGCTTGCGCTGCACGTGCGCCGACACGTCCACGACCGTGGTCACCACCTCGTCGGGCGAGCCGAACGGCCCCGGCTGCGTCGAGCCGGACGGTCCGAAGGGTGAGGCGAGCCCGCGCACCGTCAGCTCGCGGTGGGCCATCGCGACGAAGGACTGCGGAACGGTGACCAGGTAGACCTTGGGGATCCGCCACGGCTCCCCCGCCTCGGGGTACAGCGCGGACGCCGCGCAGGCTTCACTAGCCAGGAGTGCCACCCGATGGGCCTGGACGTGGTCGGGATGGCCATAGATCCCAAGAGCGTCGTAGGTGACGAGCACGTCGGGACGAAAGGCGCGGATCTCGGCCACGACCTTGCCCACCGCGGCGTCGACGTTGGCCCGCCAGAACGCGCGCGGGTCGTCGTTGCCCGGCGTCCCCACCATCCCCGAGTCGCGATAGCCGAGCAGCCGCGGCTCACCCGCGCCGAGGATCGCCAGGGCGTTCGTGAGCTCCCCGCGGCGGACCTCGCCCAGGCGCGGGCGGACCGCGACGGGGTCCATGTGCTCGCCGACGATCTCGCCGAGCTCCCCACCGGTGCAGGTCACCACGACGGTCCGGCGCCCCTCGGCAGCGGCGCGCAGCAGCACCCCGCCGGTGGAGATGGTCTCGTCGTCGGGGTGCGCGTGCACGCACATGAGCCCAAGATTCATAGCCCTTCCCTACCCACGCGTATGCTCGTGGTCCCATGCCAATCGACGCCGTCGTCCTCGCCGACACCCCCGAGCGGCTGCAGGTCGCGCTCGCGGACCTCGCGGACCTGCCGACGGTCGGCGTCGACGTGGAGCGGGCGGACTGGGACCGCTACTGGCGCTCCGCCGCGCTCGTGCAGGTGGGCGGCGACGGCCGAGTGGTGCTGGTGGACCCCCTGCGGGTCGCCGACCTCTCCCCGCTGGCCGCGTTCCTCGCCGAGCGGACGTGCGTGCTGCACGCCATGGACAACGACCTGGGGCCGCTCGCCAGCGCGGGTGTCGACCTGCCGCTGCTGGAGGACACCAGCATCGCCGCGGCCATGCTCGGCCTGCCGCTGGGCCTGGAGGTCCTGCTGCGCGACCTGCTCGGGGTGGCGCTGAGCGGGGACAAGGCGGCGATGCAGCGGGCCAACTGGGAGGAGCGCCCCCTCACCCCCGAGATGCAGGCGTACGCGGCCGGCGACGTCGCCGACCTGCCCGCGCTGTGGCAGGTGCTCGCCGAGCGGCTCAAGGCGCAGGACCGCTGGGCGTGGTACCGCCAGGAGCTGGAGGCCGTCCAGCGCCAGCCCCCCGCGGAGCAGCGGCGTGCGTGGACGCGGACGAAGGGCATCGGCCGGCTCGACCCCGACGCGACGGACCGGCTGCGGTCGCTGTGGGACACCCGCGAGGAGCTCGCGCAGACTACCGACACCGCGCCCTCCCGGATCGCCGCGGACAAGCTGCTCGTCGACCTCGCCGTTCGGCCGCCGACCTCCACCTCCGAGCTGGTGCGCCGAGGGCTGCGCCGCGCCGCGGTGCGCAGCTGGGGTGCAGCGCTGCTCGACGCGGTCGGGGCCGCGCAGGCCGTCGCGACGGCGCCGCGCCGCCGCTCGGGCAACGGTGGGCGGCCGCCGACGGAGGCCGACCGCCAGCGCGCGGACACGCTGCGCGCGCTGCGCAGCGAGCGCGCCGCCGAGATCGGCATCGACCCCGGTGTGCTGTGTCCGTCGCGCACCCTGCTGGGCGCGGTGCTCAGCGATCCCGAGACGCCGGATCAGCTGCGCGAGGCGCTGGACCTGCGGCCCTGGCAGTGGGAGCAGATGGGCGCGGTGTTCTGCGAGGCGTTGGGCCTCGACGGACCGGGCAGACCGGCGCCGCCGGTATCGGCACGAGCATCGGAGCAGGTCAGTGGCTGACGTCCTCAACCCCGACGCGCTGCACCACGAGCTGGCCCGCCTGGAGGGCTGGAACGGGACCACGGCGGGCCTGGAGAAGCGCTTCACCTTCGCCGACGAGCGGGCGGGGGCGAGGTTCCTCGAGCGCGTGGCGGTCGTCGCCGGCGAGCTCAACCACCACCCCGACGTCACCGACGGCGGCGCCGAGCTGACGCTGACGCTCGTCACGCACTCCGCCTGCGGTGTCACGCAGCTCGACATCGAGTTGGCCCGCCGCATCGACCCGCTGGCCACCGACGACCCAGCCGAGGCCCGCGCGATCACGCCCTCCGACGTCGACCCCGCCAGCCCGGACGCCGGCGGCGCGACCCGCAGCCTGTAGCCCGGCCCGCCTTAGCCCTGGCCGGCGACGGGCAGGCGGCGCAGGCTGGCCGGGAGGGCGAAGGTGACGTCCTCCTCGCGCACGTCGAGGGTTTCCACGAGCGCGCCGCCCGGCCGCGCCCGCAAGCGAGTCAGGACACCGGTGACGAGGGACTCCGGCGCGCTCGCACCCGAGGTGAGGCCCACCGTGCGCACGCCCTCAAACCAGGCGTCGTCGATCGCCGCGGCATCCTCGACGAGGTGCGCGGCGGGCGCTCCCTCGGCGAGCGCCACCTCGACCATGCGCTGGGAGTTCGACGAGTGCGCGGAGCCGACCACCAGGATCAGGTCCGCCCGCTCGGCGAGCACCTTCGTGGCGTCCTGACGGTTCTGCGTGGCGTAGCAGATGTCCTCGCCGCGGGGTCCGCGCGCCGCCGGGTAACGCCGCTTCAGCGCGGCGATGACCTCGGTGGTCTCGTCCACCGACAGCGTGGTCTGGGAGATGTAGGCCACGCGCTGCGGGTCGGGCAGGTTCAGCGCGGCGACATCGTCGACGTTGCCCACCAACGTGATGGACTCCGGCGCCTCGCCCATGGTGCCCACGACCTCCTGGTGGCCGGCATGGCCGATCAGGACGATCGAGTAGCCCTTCAGCGAGTAGTCGCGGGCCTCCAGGTGAACCTTCGTGACCAACGGGCACGTGGCGTCGATGGTGCGCAGCGCAAGGCGCTCGGCGTTGCGCCGGACCTCGGGTGACACGCCGTGGGCGCTGAACACCAGGATCCCGCCGGGCGGGACCTCGGCCTCGTCCTCCACGAAGACCGCGCCCTTGCCCTCCAGGTCGGCCACGACGTGGGTGTTGTGCACGATGGCGTGGCGCACGTAGACCGGCGCACCGAACTGGCGCAGCGCGAGCTCAACGATGTCCACGGCGCGGTCCACGCCCGCGCAGAAGCCCCGAGGGGCGGCGAGCAGGACGCGCAGCGGAGCGGTCTGGGTGGCGAGCACGGTCCCAGGGTACGCGGGCGGCCCGAGGCGGTCAGGGCGGTCAGGGGCGACCCAATCCTTTGGCCTGGCCGGCGAGGTCACGCCGGCCGGCGAGCAGGGAGGAGGGGCACAGGTCCTCGACGAGGCAGCTGCCGCAGCGCGGCCGCTGCGCGTCACAGACCCGGCGGCCGTGCAGGATGATGACCAGGCTGCCCTTCGGCCACTGCGCGCGGGGCAGCAGCCGCATGAGGTCGCGCTCGATCTTCTCCGGCTCCTCCTCCCGGGTGAAGCCGAAGCGCCGCGACAGCCGCTTCACGTGGGTGTCCACCGCGATACCCGCGTCGCGGTCCGCGACGTGCAGCTGCGGCGCCCACTCGCCGAGCACGACATTGGCCGTCTTGCGAGCCACGCCGGGCAGCGTGACGAGGTCGGCCATGCGCATCGGCACCTCGCCGTCGTAGCGCTCCAGCAGCGCCTGGCTCATGCCCCGCAGCGCCCTGGTCTTCTGGCGGAAGAAGCCGGTGGGGTGGATGTCGGTCTGCAGCTCCTCCTCCGGCACCGCGAGGTAGTCCGCCGGCCCTGCGTACTTGGCGAACAGCGAGCGGGTGACCTCGTTGACCTTGGCGTCCGTGGCCTGCGCGGCCAGGATCGTGGCCACGAGCAGCTCGAACGCGCTGCCGTGGTCCAGCTCCACCGGGTCCTCGCCGTAGCGCGCGACCAGCCGGTCAACGATCACCGGCGCGCGCTTCGTCTTGGGGCTCTTGCGCGTCAGCGCCGGGGCGGTCTCGTCCATGCCGCCAAGTCAAGCAGGCTCAGGGCGTGTCGAGCGCGGAGCCCTCCACCGGCAGGACGACCACGAGGGTGGAGCCCTCGCCCAGCTCGCTGGCCAGCGTGACGCGCCCGTCCAGCCGCTCCACGGCGTGGCGCACGAGCGACAGCCCGAGGCCGGTCCCGCCGGCGGCGCGGCTGCGGCCCTTGTCCACGCGGTAGAAGCGCTCGAACACGCGGTCGCGTTCGGACTCGGGGATGCCGATGCCGGTGTCGGCGAACTCCAGCGACACCTCGCCACCGTGGCGCTCGACGGTCACCCGCACCTGCCCGCCCTCGCGATTGTAGCGGATGGCGTTCTCCAGCAGGTTGCCCACGATGATCCGCACGTCCTCGGGTTCCGCCACCACGCTGGCCACGGGGTCGAGGTTCAGGGTAAGGGTGACCCTGCGCTCTTCGGCGAGCGCGGCCAGGCGGTCGACCTGCGAGCGGACCAGCCCTGGCAGCTCCACCTTGCGGGCGCGCTGCGCGGTCGCCTCCTCCAGGCGGGCGAGGTCGAGCAGGTCGCGGACCAGGCGGGCCAGACGGATCGCCTCCCCCCGCAGGCGCTCCAACATGCGCCGCGCGCGGTCCGGGTCGCGGTCCACGGCCAGCACCAGCGAATCGGCGAGGGCCTGCATGCCGGCGACGGGCGTCTTCAGCTCGTGCGACGCATTGGTGACAAAGGCGCGCCGGACGGCCTCGACACGTCGTGCCTCGGTGACGTCCGTCACCACCGCCACGACCTCGCCCGACCCGGTCGGCGAGGCCCGGACACGAAGATCCTGCCCGTTCGACCTCAACTCGACCTCGAGGACACGCGCGGTCTCGCTGACCTCCGTGACCGTGTCGCCAAGACCGTGGACCAGCGCGTCGGCGCTCGATGGTGCGTCGAAGGACAGCAGCACCCGCGCCGCCGGGTTCGCGTACGCGAGCTCCTCGCCGTCGAACAGCAGCACGGCGAGTGGGAGCCCGTCCAGCAGGCGCTCAATGCGGGCGCGCTCCCCCGCGAGGTCGGCGAAGCGGGCCCGCAGGGACACCGCGGCGGCGTCCAGGGCCGCCTCCAGCCGCCGCCACTGGGCGCCGCCCTCGAGCCCCTCGCCGCCGGGTGCACCGTCGGCGAGCCGCACCACCCGGTCCGCGACGCGCTGCAGCCGGCGTTCCGCGACGAGGTGGAGGGCGCCCGCGACCATCATCCCGGCCACGAGGGCGACCGCAGCGGCCAGCAGCGGCCGGTCAGCGGCGGCCACCCCCCACAGCGCGGCACCCAGCGCGAGCAGCGGCAGGGCGATCAGGGCTCCTCGGGACACGCGAACCTTATACGTGGTCGGGGCGCCGGTGGTCAGGACGGCGGCGCTGCCGCCGTGTCGTTCAGTCGTCGGCGAACTTATAGCCAACGCCCCGGACGGTGACCAGCAGCTCCGGCTCGTGCGGGTCGACCTCGATCCTGCCGCGCAGCCGTTTCACGTGGACGTCGAGCGTCTTGGTGTCACCGACGTAGTCCGCGCCCCACACGCGGTCGATGAGCAGGTCGCGGGTGAGCACGCGCCCGGCGTTGCGCACGAGGAACTCCAGCAGCGCGAACTCCTTGGGCGGCAGCTCCACCGCCTCGCCGCGCACCGAGACCTCGTGGCGCTCCGGGTCGATGCGCACGCCGCGCGCCTCGGTGACCGCGCCGAGGTCTGGGCCGTCCCGGTCCGCTCCGCGGCGCAGCACGGCGCGGACGCGGGCGACGAGCTCGCGCATGGAGAACGGCTTCGTCACGTAGTCGTCGGCGCCCAGTTCGAGCCCCACGACCTTGTCGATCTCGGTGTCCTTGGCCGTCAGCATGATGATCGGCACGCTGCTCGCGGCACGGATGCGCTTGCACACCTCGGTGCCCGGCAAGCTCGGCAGCATGAGGTCGAGCAGGATGAGGTCCGGGCGCTCACGCTCGAACATCACGAGCGAAGCCTCACCGTCCGTCGCGGACACGACATCGAAACCCTCGGACGCGAGCCCGTACTCGAGCGCGTCGACGAGCGCAGGCTCGTCCTCCACCACCATGATCCTGACCACTGCGGATGCACTCTGCCAGCCCCGGCGCGGCTGCAGGCGTCCAGCCTCTGGAGTCGGTAGCGATTTCACCGCTGGTTCACGCACCCTTCTGACGCCGTTGGTCTGGCGGGCCCGTCCTGGGGGTGAGGCACGCACCCCCCACCACTGTCCCCACGATCTCCCCCGTCCTCACACTAGAGGACGTTCGGGCACACCGAAGCGGCGGTCCCATCGCCTGACGGGGAACGCCGATGCGTCGCGAGATCGGCGGCCTGAGGATGGTTGGGTAGAGCGGAGACGCGCTGCCAAGAGGCAGGACCTGATCGCCTGGGCCATGGTGGACTGCCAGGCCGGGACGGAGCCCGTGTTGGTTCAGGTCGTGGGTCGCGTTGGTGCGTTTCCTCCGCCCTCCCGTCGAACCCTGCGTGCGGTTCTCCCGCACACGGCTCACCGACGTCTTTCGCCGGCGGCATTCGGCGTCCGCCA
>Ga0136615_10001981_pt1 | contig 10085 bp, 9 predicted proteins | sample AntDrymUQ2882206_2_FD_106647 | JGI IMG/M metagenome (GOLD analysis project Ga0136615, IMG submission 106647) | Polar desert sand microbial communities from Dry Valleys, Antarctica - metaG UQ288 (22.06) | ecosystem: Environmental > Terrestrial > Soil > Desert | place: Antarctica: Dry Valley...
CTGCCAAACCCCGCGCGTCCACTTCTTTGCTCACGTGCGCTCCCCGCCGATGCAGTACGACAGCCCACAACCAAGCTGTCAATCCCATGGCCGGTAGTCAACACGCTCATGAGTGCATGTGCAGCAACGTAGGGTAGCTGCATTGTTGTCGAGCCTAGCGGATGGAGTTACATCAAAGATGCGACTGATGGGCATGTGGGGCAGGGATGCGCAGCCGGCCGGCGAAATGCTATCCGTCCTGAGCTGCCCTACTTCGTACAGGGGCGCAGCGCGGAGATCTAGGGGCTACGAGGAGCGGCACAGGCTGCCCGCGCAAGGGCGCGCCCCGTCAAAGAGGACGCGCAGGTGAGCCGCATCCGGTCTTTGAACATCCTGCTGGTCGCCGAGGAGTCGGCCGGGGTGCAGACCTTGCGTGCCGTGGCCGGCACCGTCCACCGCATCGTGGCGGTGATGACCTCCGAGCCAGACCCAGCGGCTCGGCACGCCACCGTGGCGGGGGTTGCGAGCTCCTTCGGTCACCTGCGCTGGGCGGCGTCGGAGGTCACCGAGCCGGGGACGGCGGCGCGCATGCGGGCAGCGGACGTGGATCTGCTGATCAACGTGCACTCCCTGTTCGTCATCCACCCCGAGGTGCTGAACGCAGCGCGCATCGGCAGCTTCAATCTGCATCCAGGTCCGCTGCCCGGCTACGCCGGGCTCAACACTCCCAGCTGGGCCATCTACCGTGGTGAGGTCCAGCACGGCGTGACCCTGCACTGGATGGCGGCTGGCATCGACACCGGCCCGATCGCCTACGCCGAGCAGTTCCCCATCGACGCCAACGACACCGGATTGAGCGTCAGCGCCACGTGTGTGCGACGGGGCGTCCCGCTGGTCACGCGCCTGATCCAGACCGCGGCCGCGGACCCGGACGCGATCCCGGCCGTCGGGCAGGATCTGAGCCGCCGACGCTACTTCGGCGCCGAGCCCCCGCACGCCGGCGCCATCGACTGGGAGGTGCCCGCCCAGGACTTCGTCGATCTCATTCGAGCTTGCGACTACTACCCCCTGACGTCGCCGTGGGGCTACCCGGCCGCCAACCTCGGGCGCGTCGCCGCTCGGATCGTGAGCGCATCGCGCACCCACCGGCCCTGTGAAGCGGCGCCAGGAACTCTGGGGCAGGCCGTCGAGGGCGGCGTCGAGGTAGCGTGTACCGACGAGTGGATCGTGGTGCGCCGCTGCCAGGTCGGCGACCGCTACGTGAACGCTCGTGAGCTGCTGGAGACTCGCAGTGACTGAGGGCGGCCCGCCTCGAGGACCTTCGCGGCAAGCCCGTTATGGCTCATGCGAATGATTCGAGGTGGTGGCCCATCCACCATTCACCCTCCATCCTGCTGAGCGTCGCATGACCGAGTGCGATGGCGGCGAGGAGGCCGGGATCGCGCGAGTGGATCAGTGCGCGATCGCCGCGCTCCAGGATGCAGCGTCGCTGCGACAGCGTCTCCATCAGGTGCGCCTCGAGCCGCCCCTGCAGTGCCGACACACCGGCGTCCTGTGCCTCGCGGAAGAGGTGGTCGACGACGGAGTCGACGTCCCCGCCGGGAGCGGCGATCTGCACAGCTTGCCCGATCCGGCCTGGCGGTAGGTAGGCGACGTACCACCCCAGCACCTGCCCGTCGGGCGCCCGGACCAGCCGGCGGACGAGGGGGCCCCAGCTGGTTACCTGTGCCATCTCGTCGAACAGCCATTCCAGGAAGGTTTCGTCGTAGTCGGGCCGCAGCTGCTCGGGTGCGGCGGACATCTGCGCCACGAGCGCTGCCGGGGTCAGCACCTGGGCGGTGGTGGCCGGGCGCTCCACGTGCACCGCCCGACTGGCCATCCGGGTCGTGGGAGCATCGAGGAGCCGCCACAGCGGCCGCAGCCGCCGCTGCCATCCCCCCGTGACCCGTCTCGCGAGTATGCGGTCGGCACCTGCCAACCAGGGTTTGAACAGGTGCGTCCAGGTGATGCAGTGCAGGTGGGCGGTCTGCCCGCCCAGCCGCTCCCAGATCTGCTGCACCGTGCGGGTTGCCCCGTCGGTGATGGAGAGGTCCTGAGGACCTTGCAGGTAAGCCCTGAGCAGAAGCGCACCGACCGCCCGGTTCCGCGCGGCCGGCTCGCTGAGGAGCGGACCGCTGCAGCCCATGCGCAGCGACCGGCCGTCGGCCTTCAGGCGGCGCACGTTGGACCCGATGAAGCCGACGATGCTGCCTCCACCGTCCTCGTACACGAGTGAGGGGATATCCGAGTCGGTCCAGGGATGATCGATGAACGTGCGCGCGAACGCGGGAGCCAGTCCGGGCGGGGCGTGACGCGAGCCCGAGCGCATCACCTGTTCATAGAGATTCGCGACGGCCGTCAGGTCCCCCTGTTGCAGGGGCCGGATCGTGCTCACGCGCCCTCCCAGGAGCGAGGGACACCGCAGCGCTGGACGTAAGCACCGATGCTCCTCAGCGACTGGAAATCCTCGATCTCGAAGCTGTCCAGGGAGACCTCCACGGCGAAGGTCTCCTCGAGGTGGACGAGCAACTCCACGAGGCCCAGCGAGTCGAGCAGGCCGGCGGCGATCAGATCGGTGTCCGCGGTGGGTACCTGCACGTGGAGGACCTCGGCGAACAGGAGCCGGATCCTGTCGATCAGCGGGGAGTCCTCCGGGAGCGGGTGGCCGTTCTCGCCACTGCCCGGCAGCGCCTCAGGCGTTGACATGGGTCTGGAACATCTCTCTCAGCCTCGGGCGGTCGATCTTGCCGTTCGCGTTCTTGGGCAGCGCATCGAGCGCCAGCCATCGAGAGGGCAGCATGTAACCCGGCAGGACCTGACCGAGGGCGCTGCGCAGATCGCTGACGGCGACGCCGGCCGTGGCTGCCGCGAAGGCACAGGCGATCGCGACACCCTCGAACCCCTCGGTCGGGACCCCGACGACCGCGCACTCCCGCAAGCCCTGGATGGCGTTGAGGGCGGCTTCGATCTCCCCCAGCTCGATGCGGTAGCCGCGACTCTTGATCTGGGAGTCGGCGCGACCCAAGAACTGGACCAGACCGTCGGGCGACACCTGCGCCAGGTCCCCCGTACGGTAGATCCGTTCACCCGAGTCCAGACGGCGTGGATCGGGGATGAAAGCGCCGCGCGTCTTGTCCTCGTCTCGCCAGTAGCCAGGACTCAGGCCGGCGCCCGCGATGTACAGGTCGCCGATTTCATCGGGGGGGACGGGTCGCAGCTCCTCGTCGAGGACGAGGAGCTCCTCGCCGCCGCAGGCGCTACCGATCGGGATAGGGTCGTTCGCAGCGGCGGGGCATTCGGGCACCGTGTAGTAGCTGCTCGCGATCGTCGCTTCAGTGGGCCCGTAGAGGTTGGTGAACTCCACGTGTGGCAGGCGTTGCATCCAGTGGATCAAGACGGGGGTGGGCAGCACCTCACCACACCACAGCAGCCGTCGTAGCACCGGAAAGTCATCCTGTTCGACCGCCTCGAACTTCGCGAGGTAGGACAGGATCGAGGGGACCGAGAACCACTGGGTCAGCGCGCGGGTGCGGATGAAGTCGGCGAGCCGGTGCGGGGCCAGGCTGAGCGCTGCGGGCACCATGTGCAGCTGGGCGCCTGCGGCGAAGCTGCCGTAGATGTCGAACGTGGAGAGGTCGAAGTGCAGCGGAGGGTGACCGGAGACCCGGTCGTCCGCGCTCATGCCGAAGTGGCCGGTGGCCCACTCGACGAACGCGACGACGTTCGCATGGGTGATCACCACACCCTTCGGTGTCCCCGTCGAGCCCGACGTGAACAGCAGGTGAGCCGCAGCGGTAGCCGAGGGGACCGGCCGGATGCTCTCGGCGCTGAGCGCCTTCACGTCGAGCCAGGCGAATGTGGAGCGGAACCGTTCCCCCTCGATCGGTGTCTCCTCCACCGAGCCGATGACCGGTATCCGATCGAGCCGGCCGGCTAGGGCGTCGAGCAGCCCCGCCGCGGGCGCCGCGGCGAGCAGCACCCGAGGGTCGGCTGCCCTGACGATCATCTCCACACGAGGGGCCGGGCCGGTGATGTCGATGGGGACGTACACGCAGCCGGCCTTCAGCACGCCGAGCATGCTCACGATGGCCGCGGGTGACTTTGGCTGGAACAGGCACACCCGGTCCCCAGGCTGGCAGCCCTCCTGGGTGAGCAGGCGAGCCAGCTGATTGCTGGCTGCCTCCAAGTCCCCGTAGGAGATCATCCCGTCCTCGGTGACCAGCGCCGGCGCGCCGGCGCGCCGCTCTGCCTGCCGGGTGACGTAGTGCTGCAGCAGCGCGGTCACCGGATAGCGTCGCCTGCAGCGGCATCGAACACGACGCCGATGTGCTCCAGCTCCTCCTGAGACGCGGGAATGTCGAGGATGAACGTGCGGAACCCGAGGCCGAGATATCGCGAGAGCTCCTGCGTGACCTGCTCGTAGCTGCCCACGAGGTACGGGCAGAAGGTCTTGTAGTTCTGGAACGGGCCAAGCCAGTAGGTGGGGCGTTCGTCCCCCACCGCCGTGCCCAGCTCCGACATCTGCCGGTGCCACTGAGAGTCCGACACGCGCATCGCCAGCTCGTGCGTGATCTGGCCCTTGCGATCCTCGGGGAAGCGTTCGAGAGCCACCCGCCACGCCTCGTCGGCGCTCTCGCGTGCGATGACGCCGACGCGGATCCCGATGTCGCCGTCCGCCTCCGCGGCGCCCGCCTCGTCCCCGGGAGGCGCGGGATAGCGCACCGCAGTGGCCCCGATCGCCTCGGCCGCCGCCAGACCGGCAGGCGAGGAGCCCGAGATCATGATCCCCGGGTGGAGCTCCGGGGGCAGTGGCGGCGAGAGCGAGAGGTTCCTGACGGTGTAGTACCTGCCCTCGAAGCTCGTCGGGGTGCCGCCGCTGAGCAGGCGCTTGACGATGGTCGTGTACTCGACCGTCCGGTCGTAGCGCTCGTCGTGCGGCGTCTCGTCATTCAGCGCCACGAGGTCGTTCTTGAACCCGCCCGCGAGCATGTTGAGGTACACGCGGCGCTGATGGACGAATCCGAGCGACGTGACCATCTTGGCCACGCTGTAGGGGTGCATGTAGACCGGCTGCACGGCGACGAGCGGGCACAGGGCGTCAGTGCTCTGCAGGATCACCTGCGACACCAGCCACGGGTCCACCAAGCCGTTATCGGTATAGACCAAGATGCCCCGGCAGCCAGCTTGCTCGCTCCAGCGCGCCACGTCGGCAACCGACTGGAGGTAGGTGTCGCTGCGGCCGTCTTTGGACTGCGGGCAGGTCGAGAAGATCTGGACACCAGCGGCGGGTAACGTCGTCATGCACGTTCTCCCGTTGCCGGCTGCCTGCGGCTGAGGGCACGGGGCACCCGGCCCCGCCTTGGGTCGATCATCCGCGCCGCGATGGCACTCTCGGATGAACCCGCCGACCTCGCGTGGGCACGCGACCGTCCACTCTGCGCTTCCATCATTGTTTGGACCTCCATCGTGCCGGAGTCGCCGCCGTCAGCGACCCCGTCCGTCCGCGAGCGCGTCCTGCAACGACCAGCGCGCCGCACGGAGGCCGGACAGTGGGGTCATCGGGACTCTGCGCACCTCATAGGGCGCGGAGGCGGCCGTGTGCATGCCGGACCGCATGGTGAACGCGAACTGGTAGCCGGCAGCCTCGGCCGCGGACACCGTGGCAGCGCTGTAGTCGCGGATGGTGCCGTTCGGGTAGGCCACCAGGTCGGCCGCGACGCCGAGCGCCTCGCGCAGCCTGCGGCGCGACTCGTTCAGGTCGCGCTCCTGCTCCTGAGGGGTCTCCTGAGACAGGATCGCGTGGTTCAGCGAATGGGACTCCGCCGCGAAACCACGCCTGACGAGGCTGCGGGCGCCGTCCCAGTCGAAGAAGAGCCGGTCGTCGCCGGGGTCTCCCTTCGGGTCGAGGAGCTCCACCAGATGGTCCACGGCCGACTCGCGCGCAGCCCGGTCCCGGCGCTTCAGCCGCTCACCGACGCGCTTGTACGCGGCCCGCCGCAGCTCCGGTGTCGAGACATCGAGTTCCTGCCCCTCCCAGGACAGCCGCTGTCGCCGACAGCGGGCGAAGGCCCACCCCGCGACCTCCCACCACGGTCGGACGGTCCCGGACAACAGACCGGGCACGAGGAAGAAGGTGGCGGGCAGCTCCAGCCGCTCGAGCAGGGGGACGGCGAGCTCCAGCTGATCGGCGTACCCGTCGTCGAACGTCAGAGCGACGTTGCGGGCGCCGATGCTCCGGCCGGCCGCGAAATCGTCCAGCGCCTCCGACAGCGGCACCACCCGGGCGACGCGCCGCAGGAGTCGGAACTGCCGCTCCAGGCCGCGCAGGCCCGCACCCGGGGGGGAGGGGAAGCACCACGTCCCCTCGACGTTGTGCCAGCACAACACCGTCAGGCGGGCGCGCCCCCTCACGACCGTGCTCCCTGGGCGCGAAGCGCGTCCTCGTAGATGCCGTGCAGCCGCTGCGCCCAGCGATGCATGTCGAAGCGCTCCTCGGCCAGCCGTCGGGCGGCCCGTCCCATCGCCACGCGTCGCTCGGTGTCGCAGAGCAGGTCGACCACGGCGTCCGCGAACCTTGACGGGTCACCGGGCGGCACCAGCAGACCGGTGCGATCGTGCTCCACGACCTCCGGTATGCCGCCGACCGGCGTCGCGACGGCTGCGCGCCCACAGGCGGCCGCCTCGATCAGCGCGGTCGGCAGGGCCTCGGTCTCGGAGGGCAGCACCACCAGGGTCGAGCACTGCAGGAGTCGGGCCATGTCCCGGCGCGGTCCCGCGAACAGCACGCGGTCCGTCAGCCCCAAGGCGGCGACCTGGCCCCGCAGGGCCTGCTCCTGCGTGCCGCCCCCCACCAGGACCAGCCGCGCGTCCGGGACCGTGGCGAGCACCCGCGGCCAGGCGTCCACGGCCACGTCGTGACGCTTGGCGGGACGCATGGCGGCCACCAGCGATACCACCGGGGCGCCGGTCGGGATCGCCAGGTCCGCCGGAGGCGGCACGTCGGCCGGGCGGAACGCGCTGAGGTCCAGCCCGTTGTGCACGACCGTCCACGTGCGCGGGTTGGGCCGGTAGCGCGCCGCGAACTCGCGCCGCGCCCCTTCCGAGACGAAGATCAAGGCGCGGCTGCGACTCCCGCTGGCGACCGCCAGACGCTCCTTGACGCGTTCACGCGCGGACAGCTCGCCGGGTACGTGGTGGAGCGTGCAGACGGCCGGCACGGATGCGAGCCGGGCGGCCGGCGGCACCAGGGTCGCCGAGGAGGCGAGATGCGCGTGAACGACGTCGCAGCCGGACGCGCGGATCGCTGCGGCCAGGCGGGGGATGGCGCCGGGCTCACGCAGCTTGCGGACGCCGAGGTAGCGGGGTGATAGGCCCGCGGCCTCCAGCGCACCCTGCATCGCGCTGCGCTCGACGGTGCTGGCGGCCAGGCTGGCCACGTCCAACTGCAGGCGGGCGGCCGGCCCGGCCGCAGCCAGCGTCGCCAGCAGGTGCTCGGCTCCGCCGAAGCTCAGTGTGTCGATGATGGCCAGCACCCGGACTTCCTGCACGCCCCTCGCCTTGCGCCCAGACCTCTACGCTCTGGAACGTGAACCCGGTGAGAATCGTTCAGCGAAGTTCGCTTGTCGAGTTGGCGGCTGCATGGGATGAGCTCGTCGCACAGACGCCGCTGCCGTCACCCTTCCTCCGCTCATGGTGGTTGGAGTCGATCGCCAGCAGTCGGTCACCCCGATTCGTGCTCGTGGTCGAGGGCACGCGCCTGCTGGGCGGGCTCGCACTCGAGGCCGACCGGTGGCTGGGCGTGGAGCGCCTGCGGTTCCTCGGCGCTGGCCCGCTGTCACCCGACCATCTCGACCTCGTCGCCGCGGCCGGGCGCGAGGCCGACGTGGTTGGCGCGCTGGCCGGGTGGCTGCGCCGGCCGGGCGGGCGCCTCCTTGATCTGGACGGGCTCGCCGAGGGCAGCCGTATCCGGCCCGCGCTGCCCCGCCACCTCCGCGAGCGGGCCCCCGAGATCGCGCCCTACGCGCTGCTGCCCCGGGACCCCGACGCCTACCTCGCCCGCCTGCCCTCGAAGGCCCGCAACACGATCCGCCGGACAACCCGACGCCTCGAGGCCGCAGGAGCCCGGTACCGGGTAGCTGAGCCCTCTGAGGCCGACCGGGCGTTGGAGGACCTGCACCGGCTCCACGACCAGCGGTGGGCCGAGCGCTCGGGGTTCAGTGCCAACTTCCCGGCGTTCGCGGCCGCCGCCCGCACCGGCGCCGTGCGGGGGGAGGTCGTCTTCCACGAGCTGGTGGTGTCCGGCGAGGTCATCGCCTGCGAGGTGACCTTCGAGGTCGCCGGGCGTTCGAGCTTCTACCAGGGCGGACGCGCCATGGACGACCGCTGGCGCGGGGCGGGCACGATGCTGCGGGCAGCGGTGCTCGTCCGCGCCTGCCGGACGGGGCTGACCGAGCACGACTTCTTGCGCGGCGACGAGGCCTACAAGCGGGACTGGGCAGCGGAATCCCGGCTGCTGTTGCACGTGCAGGCCGCGTCAGGGATCAGCGGTCACACGCTCTTGGCCGCCCTGCGTGCGCGGTCGGCTGCCCGCTCCGCCGGCGCCCGACTTCGTGGTGCCCTCGAACGGTCCAGCCACGCTGGGTTCTTCAGTCGGGGGCACGGCGAGTGACGGCGAACTGCTCGGGCTCCGCCAAGGGCGGCGACGACTGTCGCGCGGGTGACCGGCACGTGTCAGGCTGCCGCGCCTCAGCCACCGTCCCACTGCTGTAGGACGCGCAGGTTCTGCCAGGGGATATGCTGCAACCGGAAGAAGTCGTGATCCAGCCCCGCGGCGGTGTAGGTGTCCTCACCGGGGGACGGGGTCTCGAAGATGAACGCCATCTTCGCCCCGCCGTTGTCCATGGCGTAGGCGCCGTAGGTCTGCAGCGCCCGCGCGACCGCCAGCTCTCCTGGGGCGATGCCGGGGATGGCGGCGACATCGACCTGCGGGTCGAGCTGGATGCGGGCGCCTTCGGGGATGCAGTCAGCCCGTCCTGAGCCCCCGTCGGTCTTGGAGGCCGGGTAGCGGAACGTGCCCTCGCAGGCGTTGGTGGTCGAGAAGGCCAGGGCGTGGGGGATGTGCCCCTGCTCGATCTCGAACGTGCGGACGACTCCGGCGATGCGCGGAACTCCGGCCCCCGTCTGCGCGGCTCCTGGCGTGTAGCCGTCGCCGTTGGTATCGGCGATGCCAGCCCACGATGTCGACCACGAGCCGTCGGCTGAGGGGCGGGCCTGCCAGAAGTCGTACGAGCGGCCGGTGGAACGGTCCAGCACCACCATCGCGCCGTCCGAGCCTGATGATGGCTGTGCACCGTCGGGGATCGGGACGGGCTGCTGCTCGAGGTCGCACGGGCCCCAGGCCATGGTGCAGTCGACCCGGTGCGTTGGGGCGGACCCGTCGGTCTCGTAGACCGCGACGCCGTACTGGGAAAGGTTCGCGATCCCGTAACCGTCGCCCGCGAGGTAGGCCCCGATCACCGGGGAGTTGCCGTCCAGGCGTGGATCGCCGGGGATCGTGACGTTCCAGGCACTCGCATCGCTGAAGGGCCGCCAAGACCCCGACCCGGGGAGAGCCGGTGCCGGGGCTGGTGGGGGCGGGGCGGCCGGTGCCGGGGCTGGTGGCGCCGGGGCTGGTGGCGCCGGGGCCGGTGGTGCCGGGACGGCCGGTGCCGGGACGGCCGGTGCCGGGACGGCCGGTGCCGGGGCGGGCAGTTCTGGGACGACCGGTGCCGGGGCGGGCAGTTCTGGGACGGCCGGTGCCGGGGCGGGCAGTTCTGGGACGGCCGGCCCAGGAGCAGTCCTGAGCAGGGGCTCGGTGCACCCCGACGCGATCAGGGTGAGTGCGATCAGGGGCAGCACGACGCTGCGGCTCAGTCCGACGGGACCTCGGCCCCGCGGGCGGCCAACGACCTGCTCATCCGCCCTCCCGTCGGTGCCAGTGCTGTGATGGGACCACGGGTTCCTCACGTGAATACCGCCTCTCACGAACCACCGCGCAGGTCGTCGCGACAACGCCTGTCACTCCTCCC
>Ga0136615_10001982_pt1 | contig 10083 bp, 7 predicted proteins | sample AntDrymUQ2882206_2_FD_106647 | JGI IMG/M metagenome (GOLD analysis project Ga0136615, IMG submission 106647) | Polar desert sand microbial communities from Dry Valleys, Antarctica - metaG UQ288 (22.06) | ecosystem: Environmental > Terrestrial > Soil > Desert | place: Antarctica: Dry Valley...
CAGAGGAATCCAGGTAGATCACCGATCTTCCTCGCGTCGCAGCTCGTCCAGGGCTCGGCTCAGCGGTGGCATTCCGGTACGTGGCGGCAACGGCCGTCGCCCGGTGAGACCACCGGGGCGGCCGAGCCGGAGCTTGCCCTGCGCGATGAGTTCCTCGGTGCGCCGCTCGTCGGAGGTGGCCGGTATCAGCCAACCGACCAGACGTCCACCACTGGTGACCCGACCGATCGCCCCAGCACCGGCGAGCTCGGCCACCACTTTACCGGCGTTGCGCAGCTCCCGGATCCCGACCTCGCGTTGGGGACGTCGTGCAGCCGGGATGGGGTACTGCGGGTCGTTGGACCGTGCCTCCATGTCGGTCATTCTAGCCCGCCGTCTGTCCACCGTCACGCGCGTCGGTCGAGACCGTCTTCGTCGGCGTAGTGGCGGGTCGGGCCGGACTGGTCTAGCGACGCGACGCGGAGGCTGGCCGCGCGGGGTACGCGCGACTTGTCGGCACCGGAGTGGGTACCGTAAAGTTGAAATCAAGGTCCAGGTTGCCAGGGGTGTCCACGTAAACGACGAACGCGTGATCTGGTGACGGCTGCGTGAGATCCGCAGTTGGCGGGGCATGGCGTTGACGGTGACCGCCGAGTTGGCGGGACTGTCGGCCGGGTATCTGTCGCGCATCGATCGTGGTCTGCGACCGGTGCAGCGGCGGGCCACGCTGGAGGGCGCTAGTTTAGCCTCAGCGCTGCGCGTGTCGTCGTCCGAGATCACCGGCCAGCCCTACCCACCGTTGAGCCTGAGCGAGGCGGTGGCGCTCAGCCAAGGGCCCGGCTGCGCGCCAAGCTGCCCGAGCTACGTAAGGCGCTGACTGCTCAGTTCCGGGATCACCACATGTTTCTGCTGGCCCGCATGCTGGCCCCCGTCGAGGCCCTCAAGCAGGACATCGACGTACTGTCGGAACAGATCGCCGAACTGGTTCAATGCTCGCGTGGGCGTGAATTCAGCAGGTGGCCGCGCGACCCAGCCGGAGCAGTCTTGGCGTCGGTTGGCCAGCAGTGCTGTGCACACCACTCCATGGTTCGAAGTGCGACGCGACACGGTTGTTGGGCCGGATGGCGCTCCCGGCGTGTACCACCACGTGGTCACGCCTGGTTCCGTGACGGTGCTGGCGCTTGGCGATGAGGACCGGCTTGCGATGACCAGGCAGTGGATCTACACCCATGGTGGCATCCAGTGGCGCCTGCCCGGTGGCGGTATTGACGCCCGCGACGCCGATCCGCTGGCCGCGGCATGCCGGGAACTGGCTGAAGAGACCGGCCTGCGTGCTAACAAGTGGTCATCGATCGGCCGGATTCACGGCGCAGACAGTTTGAGCAACCACGTAGATCATGCCTTCTTGGCCACCGGCCTCACCGAGGGTCCGATCAGTCGGGGGCCGGGGGAGGCCGATCTCAGTGTGTCCTGGCTACCGTTTGATTGCGCGGTTGATTTGGTTACCAGCGGTCAAGTCCTCCACGCGGGTAGCGCCTACGCCCTGCTGCTCGTCGCGGCCCACCGTGTAGCCGGCATGCAGCCGTAGCGGCGTGGCATCCGCCACTGTCCCGGTGGCTCAGCGCCAGTCGGTCGGCGGCGTGCACCGAGAGGCATTACCCGGTCACGTTCGAAAAACCGGTTCGCGGGGTATCTCATTTCCCTTTCTGACGGGGTGAGGGAAACACCTTCCAACGTGGTCAGCGACCATACATCATCGATGAGTAATCGTGCCCCCGCGGTGATGCCATCCGAACTGCAAGTCGCCAGAAACGACGGTCGCACCCGAAATGAGAACGCCTCAGTCCGCCGAGCACCAGGAAAGAGATATCGATGAAGATTCTCTGCACGTTGCCCTTCGCCATCAAGCTAGGATTGCTTTGTATCGCGGTCGGGATCGTCATCGGCCTTTATCTTAGCGAACGAGCACTGGCGTACCCCGTGCTCGACACTCGAGATCTAAGTAGCTTGAGCACCTCGGCGACGACACTGTTCAGCGAAGCGCCGGAGGTGTTGGCTGAGCGAACTACAGGTCGGGGGCGCTGTCCACACCGTCATGGTGGTTGGGTTGGTAGGCTACGGAATCCGGACGGTCCGGCATGTGCGGACGTAGCTGCTTTTCCAGGTCCTCCTTGACGTCCTTGATGAGCCAGTTTCGATGCTTGCGCTGGCTGCGGAACCCCAACTCCATCGTGCCGAGGGATAGCGCGCCCGCAGCCAACGCGAACAGCACTGGCAGCGGGTATAAACGCGGGTCGGCATCGCCCCGGACGAGCAGCACAAACAGCGCGCCAACCGCAAGGCCGACGGTTCCGGCCACCCATGCGGAGTATCCGACCACCTTTCGCGGGTGATCATCAAGTAGCCAGTTCCGCCGGCCCCGCGCGACTTCGTCCGCCATGGTCTCGATAACCTTGGCCAATTGATCGAATACCGCCAATGCCTGATCGCGCTGCAGGCGGGACAGCGGTGGACGCCACAACGAAGTGAGACGATCGTGCAGTCTGGCAACCGTGCGACGGAGCGGCCCCGGCCAGGTCGATACCTTCGGTGGCCACTCGCGGTCGGCTTGGTCTTGGCGCACCGCAGTGACGCCGACACCGAACAGCGCGGCGACAAATACCAGCACCAGCACGACCGACCGCCACTGTCCGGCCGCGTTTGGCGTCGGTTGCCCCCATATCACCAGCATCACCATGATAGTGCCCAGCCCTACGATCAGGGCGAAGAGCAGGTACCGTCCCGATGGTTGGGCGAACAGCTCCCGCTCCAATTCGTAGATCGGTCGACGGAACAGCGTGATCACTCCCATGATCAGTAACGGCGGTGCCATGAGAATCAACGAGAACCCGGAAAAGGCGAATATCCGCTCCGGCGCTTCACCTGTGGACGCGAATCCGATAGCAACGGCCAGTGTGAACGCTCCCAGCGCCCAGGCGAGCGCAGCTCGGAGGGACGTCGGGTGTGGTTTGGTGACCTTGTTTTCGGCAGACTCCGGAGCGGGCCAGGAAGGACGAACGTGCGTCTCTAGTTCGGCGACGAGGCGAGTCAGGTCGTCCGGCAGTGACCCCGAGCGAAGTCGAAACATCTGCCGCAGTAGCAGATCTCGGATGTCCTCAGGCAGTTCTTCTCGATCAGGCAGCAGTGCGTCATCCAGCATGACCGGGATCACTTCCGCGTTCCGCTCAGGTTCGAGCACGGTGGCGATCTCGTGGTGCACCCAGTCTTTCCATGTCCTCTCGCGGGCCTTCAGATCCTCAAGCCACTCCTCGTGGATCACCACGAGTAGCACTTCGCAGACGCCGAGCCTCTGCTTCAGCTCCTTCGGATACTCGCAGCCCGGCCTCGTGGACCGGTCGATGAACACCTTCTGGTCGCCGAAGTGATGGGCCAGCTGGTGCGACAGAGCTTCAACGAACATCGCGTGGCGACGTCGACCGCCGAGAACGTCACATTGCCGGTAATTAATGAAGATGCCGCCGCTCGGCTCGTCGGGGTCATCGTCGGTATCGCCCTGCGCCTTGGTCATGGCCATCACCACCCCGGCTATCTTGATATACTCAGTGGCGGCAGGTGGCGCATATCCCAGACCATCGCCTGGACGGTCTCCGAGTTGTCCTCCAGCTCCGGGGCCACTACCGCCGCCGTGAAGGCGGCCAGGACGGCGACGCCGATCAGGATCAGCCATCGAGGTGGTTCCGGCGGTTCAGGCATGTTCGAGCCAAAGCCGATCACTCCGCCCGGCTCGCCCGGATCTGGAGGGGTAACGGATCGCAAACGGCCGGTTTGACCGACCGGCACGCTCTCGGCGCCCGCTGCGGATGGTTGGGCGGTGGTCGCTGGCAGGTCGGCCAGCCAGCTATCGATCTCGGTTAACCGGCTGGTGACGGTCTGTGCCGGCAGGGTGACGTCGTCGGTGGTCGGCAGCGATCGGCGCACGACCAGCTCCTCGGCTCGGGGTGGGGGTTGGGCGAGCCACCGGCTGGCCAGCAGCAGTGCCTGCAAGTACGTATTGACGACCCATTCTCGAGTTTCCGCCGCATCATTGCGGGCCTGGTCCGCATCGTTGATCGCCCCACGGGCCGCGTCGCGTGCGGCCTCAACCTCTCGACGCTGCTGCTGTTCCCGCGCGTTGATGCCCGCGGCGACCTCGGCGCCGGCGCGTATCCGGTCCCCGAGATGGTTACCCCGGCAGGACACCCAGCCGAGCAGGAGCACCAGGCCACCGAGAATCAGCCCGATGATCGCCCCGAAGAGGGTCGCCTCGACCACCGACTGCCCGTTTCCGCGGGCGAGCAGGGCCACCCGAACAGCGCCGATCACGCCGAGTACCGTCGCGGCGGTCACCAGCCAGTCCTGGGCAATGGCGAGCTTTCGGTCCGCTTGCCTGATCGCCTTGATTTCCGGAGTCCGTTGCACAGCTGCAGAGGGGTTGCCCTGATCGACGGCGCGGTGTGCTGCCCGGTTGTGATCCTGTACAGCGTCCCGGCGGTCCCGGCTCTCTCGCTCCCGGTCCCGGTAGTGCCGTAGCGTGATCGCGATGAACAGCGCCTGGGCGACGATGAAGAAACCTGCCACCACCCATTTGAGTAGCATCCCCGATGAGCCGAGTGGGCCGAGCCCAAGTAGCGGACGCCACAACAGCAGCATGTCGAGGAATGCGAACACGATCGCGCCGATGACGATCCAGGCGTTCTCCAGGGGCTTCTTCAGGTGAGCAGTGTCGCCGTCGGACTCCCGCTCCGCGGCGAGCGCCCGATCGGCCCGGTGCGCGGCGAGGGCTTCGCTCGCCGGGCACTGCGTCCCGGATGCATCCTCGACGGGGTCGTCGCGGATCCGCTTGGCCTCGTACATCATGTCCTCGGCGAAGCCGGTGGCCTCCCCGGCGACCCGAGCCCGATGCTGCGAACTGGCCTCCTCCGCCGTGGAGAGGCCAACGGCTTCCTGCTGGCAGCGCGCGATCGCTCCGGCGAAGGCAGTGGAAGCCAGCGAGTCCGCCGAGGCCTCGTGCCACGGCCTGGTAGTTCTGGGGTCGATGACCGCCACGTAGATTTCGGCCGCGATCTCGAACACCTGCGGATCGGTGCTTCCCCGGCCGGCGAGGAGCTGAGCCGGCAGGTGCTCGTCCGCGAAGTTGCGTCCGCGTAGCGTCCGGTTCCGCGGGAGCGTGGGGTGACCGGTTCCGGGGCGTTCATCTTCCCCGGCTCCGAACGGCATTCTCATACCTTCCTCCACGGATAGATGGTCAGTCGCGTTGAGTCAGCCTAATGAGGACTACACGCTGCGCGGCTGACTGGGGATCAGCAGTGGGATCGGCCTGTTCGTCGAAGCCGACACCCCTCGGTCGGATGGCCTCGCGAGGGATGTCGGCCTCGACCAGCAGGTCGCCGAGGGTGTCGGCCCGCTCGGCGGAGAGGCGCAGTGCGCCGTCTCGGGCTCCGAACGCGGCACAGTAGCCGGTGATATCGACGATCGCGCCGACCCCGGCGTTGAATTGCGCGACGACCACGGCTATGGCGTCACGGGCCGCCGCGCGATCGACCAGCGTCGCACTGTCGGGGAGGAACGCGACGTTGTCGATGATCACTGGCTGGGTGGGTGCCGAGGGCTCGATGACTGGTGTCGGGTCGGGTAGTGGACGGATCGGAGGCGTCCGCGACGACTGCGGCCACGCCGCGGTGGTCGATCTGTCGGGCGAGGCCTCGATCTTCGCCCCGAGTGCCTCCGCGATTGTCACCACGAAGGACGTCCGCCACGCCTCCGATGCCGGCGACAGTGGCTCCTGCCCGTCACCCACCGGTGTCAACATGATCACATGCAGATCGACCCGGCTCAGGTCCAGGGTACGCAGCGGTTCCTCGACCAGTTCGGTCACCGCGGCCATCGGGTCGGCGGCGGTCAGCTTCGACATCACGAGCGGGTCGATGGATCCGGCCAGCACCGTGCTCGACAGCCACACCTCCGCCCGCTCATCGGCCTTCGCCCCTTCGTCAGCGGCGAGTTGCAGCGCGGAGTAGAAGGAGAACCCCTCATCGCTGACCGGTGTCTCGGCAACGGCGTCGGCCAAGGTGTTCAGTCGATGACCGACGGCGGTGGCGCGCCAATCCGGACGGTCCTCGCGTTCCCCGTCCCGACGGACCGCCAGATCGATCCTGCCCACGCGATGTGCTTGGCTGCCGACGGCGTAGGCGGTCAGCGTGCCGTCGCTCCGTTCGGCTACCTCCATCGCACGGTTGCGCAGCGCGACCGGCATGTCACCAGGAGCCGTGGTGGTCTTCTCGGCGATCCAGACGATGTCGCGCACCGGCCGCGGATCCTCGCCACCGAGATATACCGCCAGGCCAACAAATAGGAGAGCAACAACGCCAGCACCGAGATAGATCAGGTGGCCTTGACCAGCTCGCTGCCGATGTCTGGCAGGTCGGTGAGCCGAGCCGGGTGCGGTAGCGTCATCGAGGTAGGTGCGCCGCCGGGGGACGTGTTGATGCGGTCTTGTCACAGTGGCCTCCAGGGATCGGGGGCTTCCGCGGATCGGGGTCGGTCAGCGCTTCACATGATGGGTGCGACAGCGGTCACCCGTCGACCGGGTGGCGGTTGCTAGCCTCAACGGTAGCGACACTTGATGGATGGACTGTGGACGCGGCGTGGATTCACCCGCAGACCTGCAGATTTGTCTTCGATGAGTCGCTAGACTTGCCCACAGGCTTCCAAGCCAACTTGGTTCGGAGTCCGGCCGGGATGTTGAGGAGGATGCGGCCGTGGTCGACATCTTCGTCAGCTATCGGGCCGATGATGCCCGTTACGGTGCGGCCGGGTGCTACGAGCTGCTGAGTTCCCGGTTCGGATTATCTCGCGTTTTCCGGGACTGTGTGTCGCTCGATCCAGGCCAGCGGTATCCGGAGGCGATCCGGCAGGCCCTGGAGGAGATGCAGGTCTTGGTGGCGCTGATCGGACCTGGATGGCTGGCAATCGATCCCGGGGCTGCCCCCGGCAAGCGGCTGATCGATCGGGGGCATGACTGGGTACGCAGCGAGATCCGCCGGGCCTTCGCCCGCGGAGTCCCCGTCATCCCGGTCCTGCTGGACGGGACCACCCTGCCCACTCGAGAGCAGCTCCCCGCTGACATCGCAGACCTGACGCTGCGGCAGGCCGAGCACGTGCAACATCGGACCTTCGGCTCGGACATCGGACGGCTGGCCGACGGGATCGCCAACTCGGTGCCTGAACTGATGCTGCCGGATCTGTTCGTCGCAGCGCCTTGCCTGCCGGGCAACGCACTGCCCAGCATGATGCTCCGGGCCGAGTACTGCGTGGTGCCCTTCGCCGGACGGGAGCAGGAAATGGCCCGGCTCACGGCATGGACGCAGGAGACGGATCAGCTGGGGGTGTGGCTGCTGACCGGTCCAGGCGGGCAGGGTAAGACGAGGCTGGCCGGTGAGCTCGTCCGGCAGGCCCGCGACGATCGTTGGGCGGCGGGATTCGTAGCGGATCGGGTCGCGGACCCGGTGCTGGCCCGTATTGGCTCGGTACGTGCTCCGCTGCTGCTGGTGGTCGACTACGCGGAGGGACGCGCCGAGCAGCTCTGTGAGATCACCACCGCTCTGGCCACCCGGCCGCCGGGACATGGCCCGGTCCGCATCCTGATGCTCGCCCGCTCGGCCGGGATCTGGCAGCGGCTGCTGCGGCCGCCGGATGACCGTGTGGCGCTGATGTTCGCCGAGCTCACGGCCCAGCCTCTGGCTTCGCTGATCGCGCCCGCTGATCGGCTGGCCGAGTTCGAGCGGGCACTGGTGGCGTTCGCGATCCAGCGTGGCCAACCGGTCCCGGAGCACGCGTCCCCGTCCGATCTCGGCAGCGCCGGTTACGACCGGGCACTGGACGTGCACGCCGCTGCGCTGGCCGCCCTGCTCGACGCCTCGGCGGGCGAGCCGACACCGATCCGACGAGACCCGGTGCTCCGGGTGCTCGATCACGAGCGACGGCACTGGAGCAGCACAGCAGCGCCCTACGACGTGCCGGATCCGCATTCCCTCCGGCTGGATCAGGTGGTTGCGGCAGCGACGCTGTTCGGCGCAGACGGAGTGACGGCCGCCCGCACCCTGCTGACCACCTTGCCCACCTTCGATCGCGAAGGTCTCGACGTCGTGGACCGATACCGGCGCTGGCTCGCGGCAGTCTATCCTGGAGCGGCGGCACTCAACCCGCTGCGGCCGGATCGGCTGGGTGAGGATCTGATCGCCGCCACCCTGGATGAGCAGGCCGAGATGGTGGCGGCCGTGGCGGCCGTCCTGGACGAGGAACAGCTCACCCGCGCCCTGACCGTTCTGGGGCGAGCAGCACCCCGGCACCCGAACGTCGGGCAGGCGATGACGACGCTGTTGGATGCCGATCCCCCGAACCGGATCCCGGTCGCAATGTGGGTGGCGACCCAGTTGCCGGACGGTGCGGCCCTGGTCGAGGTGCTAGCCCGGGTGGGCGACATTACCGACGACGTCGAGACACAGGAGACTATCCTCGGCAACCTGCCGGAACGGAGCCTGGCGCTGGCGGCTTTTGCGGTGGTCCGAACCAGAGCGGCGCTGGAGCATACACTGCGCCGATCGGATTCCGACCTCATGGAAGTTGCGCGGCTCAGGCATAACTTGTCGCTTCGGTTGGACGAGATCGGCGAGTACGACCAGGCGCTGGCGGCCATCTCGCAGGTGGTCGAGTACTTCAGAACCGAGGTGAGCGGGGGAAGCCGGCATCTCGAAACCGATCTCGCCATGGCGCTGAACACCCTCGCGAGCGCGCTGAGCCAGCTCGGCTTCACCGAGGACGGACTGGAGTCGGCTGCCGAGTCCATAGCACTGCTCCGCCAGCGCTACTCCGCATCGCCCAAGCTACGCACCTATCTGGCGACATCGCTGATGAACTACGGCAATCTACTCAGCGACCTGACCCGTCCCACCGAGTCGGTCGCAGCCCTTGAGGAGGCCGTTGCGTTCCAGCTCGCCGAGGTCCGTGAGTCGGACGAGGACAACCTGATCGATCGACTCTCCCGGTACGCGGTCGGTCTGGACAACCTGAGCACGGCGTACACCTCAGACGGGGAACGGCCCAAGGCTCTCGCCACAGTGTCGGAGGCCGTGCAGATCTACCGTGAGCTGGACGGCGTATCCAGTGACGAGTTCCGTGTTGACCTGCTCCGCGGCCTAGGCAACCTGAGCGCAGCCCATTGCGAGTTCGATCAGCTGGAGGAGGGCCACCAAGCGGCCGAGGAGGCGGTGCGCCTCGCTCGGGAGCTCGTGCAGCGGCACGGCAACGTGCACCTGCGGCGGCTGGCGGACACGCTCAACAACGACGCCGTGGTGCTGCGCGCTCTCGGCCAAGACCAGCAGGCCCGCGACCGGATGGTCGAAGCGGTGGGGATCTACCGGCGGCTGGCCACTGTGCTGCCCGGCGCCATACTCGCCGAACTGGCCGACGCCCTGCACAACCTGGCCAGATCCTGCTTCGCGCTCCAACGGTTCGCCGAGGCCCGGGACGCCTGCGACGAGGCCGTCGACATCTACCGAAAGCTGGCCGGTCCTCGACCCGAGACGGCCGAGCCCGAGCTTGCCGACGTACTCCTCGCCCGCGCCGACCTGCTGCATGACCAGGGTGAGTACGAGCAGGCCCGAGACGACGCGACCGAGGTCGTGGAGATCATCGAGCGGCTCGTCGAGCAGGGCCGGGGCGACCTGCGGCACGAACTGGCCGGTGCGCGGCACCTGCTCGGGCTCATCCTCACCGACCAGGGCCAACCCCGCGAGGCGGCGCAGGTCGCCGCCCGTGCAGCCGATGACTATGGCGCCCTGGCGGCGTCGGGGTGTCCTGAGCTGTACCCCGAGTGGGCCTCGGCGCTGTACGCCCAGGCGCGCGCCCTGGACGACGCTGGCCTGCCCGCCGACGCCACCGTCCCGTTCAGGATGGCGGTCGAGCTGCTGCGCATGCTGGAGGACGACGAGCTCTCCGGTGCGCTGCACAGCTTTGCCCTGTGCCTGGGTGCGCTGGGCTACCACGAGGACGCGCTGGAGCTGGTGA
>Ga0136615_10001986_pt1 | contig 10080 bp, 10 predicted proteins | sample AntDrymUQ2882206_2_FD_106647 | JGI IMG/M metagenome (GOLD analysis project Ga0136615, IMG submission 106647) | Polar desert sand microbial communities from Dry Valleys, Antarctica - metaG UQ288 (22.06) | ecosystem: Environmental > Terrestrial > Soil > Desert | place: Antarctica: Dry Valley...
AGAAGCCCACAGGGGTGAGTGCGGCTATCGCGATTACGATCGCCGCGTACCCCAGCCACCGAGGCAGGACGCCGTGGCGAAGGGTGGCGATGCCGACCGAGAGCAGTGCGAGAAAGGTTCCTCCCGCGAGTGGAAAGAAGAAGTCCGCGAACAGAACTGAAAGTGTCTGAGTCACCTCGGCGGGGACGTCACCGGCGGTGTCCGCCGCCGCGAACTGGAAAGCCGAGAAGGACAGGCCGCCGAGCGCGATCAGCAGAAAGCCGCCGAAGGCGATCGAGGCGAGTCGGCCGGCCTCGATCTCCGCACGCCGTACCGCTGCCGCCACCGTTGCGCCGAACCAGACGAGAAAGACGGCGGCCCAGGCGCCGATGATCGCACTGGCCGTTTGAGCGGAGTCGTCCTCGGTCCAGAAGGCGACGACCTCCTCGGTGGACTCATCCGCGTCAGGCGACTCGCCTCCGACGATGAAAGAGATCACGAGCAGTGCGACGAAGACGATGCCGGTGAGGGGGGCGAGGCGTTCGAGGGTGCTCCGCGACATGTGGCTCCTTTGTAGACGGGGACGAGCGGCGCCCAATCTCTCATCAGGCACGCGTGATGTCAATGTCCTTGCTCGCGCGCATTTGTCAGCTACCACCCGAGGGCACCGGCGCGCCAGAAATCGGTCGCAGCGCCGGGGTAGCACGCGTATGCAGGCCGCTTGCTCAAGCCCTGTGGTGCGGATTTCGCCTATATCAGCCGCTTGTCGAGCACCCCCAGCGCGCCGACGCCCGACCGCTCGGTCACCGGTAAGACGGAGGCTTGATCTGGTGGTGTGGATAGTGATGCTGGGCGTCGATGCCAATCCGGAGAAGCTTGCGCTCCCGGCCTGGGGTACCGACTAGCTGCACTCCGACGGGCAGCCCGCTGGCCTCGTTCAGCCCGGCAGGCAGGCCCATCGCGGGGAACCCGATGTAGTTCCAGACGACCATCGGGTCGCCGATCGTCTGGGTCTTCGTGGGGGCCTCGCCGCGGGCGGGCGGATCGATCAGCCCTGCCGGCTGAAGCACCGCGTCCAGACGGCTCGCGGTGAAGGTCTCGAGCCAGGCCTGACGCAGGGCGGCGATTGTCTGCCGGCCGGGCTCGGGGTCGTTCGGAGGGGTGTTGGCCGCCCGCGCAAAGCTCAGCAGGGTGGCCACATCCTGGCTGTATTCGCCGGCTCGCTGCGGGTAGTAGCGGCTGTGGTAACGGTCGACCTCGGCGCCGGGCACGCGGAGAAAGAACTGAAAGCCGTCGTTGCTGGAGAGGTTGTCGGCCGGCGAGCGCGGAGCCGTGAACGCGACCAGCGTCGCACCGAGGCCCTGAAGCTCACCCGCGAACGCCTCCACGCGCGCCGCGATCGCGGCATCCGGTTCGAGGCCGCCGAAGGTCTGGTCGGGAATGCCGATCCGCTTGCCGGCGAGCGGCTTGCGGCCGCGGTGCGGGCGCCTCAGATACAGGCGGCCGTCCCCGAGCCTTGGAGCCATGTAGGAGAGCAGCAGGGCCACATCGGAGGCGCTGCGAGCGATCGGGCCGGCGGTGTCAAAGCTCTCCGCGAGCGGAATCAGCTCACCGGTACTGACCAGGCCCAGGCTCGGTTTGATCGTGCTCAGTCCGCAGTAGCTCGCCGGTATGCGCAAGCTGCCGAAAGTGTCTGAGCCGGTGGCAGCCGGGATCATCCGCGCGGCGAGCGCGATGGCGCTGCCGCCGCTCGAGCCACCAGGTGTGCGCGACGGGTCCCACGGGTTGGCGCTTTGCGGCGTGAAGTTCCCGGCCGCGAACTCGTGCGTCTCGGTGTGGCCGATCAACACCGCGCCGGCGCGATCGAACCGTGACCAGGCGGGGCTGTCGGCTGTCGGACGGTTCTCGGCGACGATCTTCGATCCGGCGGTGAGCAACTCGCCGTGTACCGCGTAGATCTCCTTGAGGCCGAGGGGGACGCCGACGAGCAGTGATCTCGGCGTCGCCGACGTCTGGCCTCGCAGGCGCCGGTCGGCTGAAGCCGCGGCGGCCCGCGCTCGCTCGGCGTAAATGCGGGCCCAGGCGTTGATCGGGGCGTCGCGCTGCTCGATCCGTAGCAGGCAAGCCTCCGTAAGCTCAAGACTCGAAAGCATCCCGGCCCGCAGCAGCGAGGCGGCCTGGGTCAGGTTGAGGTCGGCCGGATCCAGTCCCCGCGAGGCGACGACCTTGGCGTCCGGCAGAAGCTCTCGGCTGCGGCGACCCGTCTTGGCGATCAGCGGCGCAACTGGGCCGGCGATTGCCGCCGCCGCGCTCAATCCGGCGAACGCACCAGCAGCGACCGCCGGTCGAAACGCTGCGTCTTGTCTCCAATATCCACGAAGGGGACAGTCGCAGCCAGTCCTGGTCCCCGCAATCGCCTTTTCCCGGCTTTCGCCGACGAAAGCCGAACTAGATACGGTGTTCACGTGGAAAATGGTCGTCAGACGGTCTAAATGACAGAGCTGGATGTGAAGATCAGCCGGATGGCGCGGCAGCTGGAGGGAGAGGTGGCGATCCTCACAGAGGCGACCTTCGCCTGCATGCACGAAGAGCTGCCGGTTTGGATGGGGGAGCCACCACTTCGAGATGCGGCCCACGAGCTCACTGCGAACAGCATCCGCGCCGAGTTGCTGGCCCTGCGCAGCGGCGGGGACCTGCCGGACGAGTGTCCGCCAGTCGATGCCGAGGGGGCGCGCGAGGGAGCGCGGGCCGGCTCTCCACTGAGCCTTCTTCTCGATGGCTACCGCGCCGGCCATCAGGCGCAATGGGAGGCCTGGTTCGACCTGGTCGAGGCCGAGCAGCTTGCCGGGGCTGAGAGGGACGAGATCCTGCGCCGCGGCTCGAGGTTCTTCTTCGATTACGCGGCCCGTCTTTCCGCCTTCGTCACCGAGGAATACATGTCCGAGCGCGATCGAGCCCTCCGCAGCGCGGAGCAGCGGCAGATGAGACTGGTGGTACGCGCGCTCGACGGAGAGCCGGTGGACACAGGTTCGCTCGACTATCCATTCGACGTCCATCACATTGCGATCGTCGCCTCTGGGGACGGAGCGGGGGAGGCGCTGCGAAACCGCGCGCGCGAGCTCGACCGGCGATCGCTCGTGCTCGAGGTCGCCGAGGGGATCTGGTGGGCGTGGCTCGGTGGCGCTGCCCCCCTGGCCCAGGCCGAGCAGCGGTTGGAGCTTGCCCGCGATGTCGTCGTCGGGATTGGAACCGCGACCTTCGGGGCCGAGGGGTTCCGGCGCACGCATCGGCAGGCTTCCCGGGCGCACGGCGTTGCGATTCGAAGGGGCGCATCGGCAGCGCACTACCGCGACCTCGTGCTCGAGGACCTTGCTTCCAGGGACGAGGAGGACGCCCGCGCCTTCGTCGCCAGCGAACTCCACGGGATCGCCGGCGAGGATCAACGTTCCAAGCGCCTTCGATCGACGCTTCTCGTCTATTTCGCCAGGGGCCAGAACGCCAAGGCTGCGGCGGCACACCTTGGGATCCACCAACAGACCGTGGCGCAGCGACTGGCCGCGGTCGAGGAACGTATCGGCCACGCGGTAGCGCCGCGCCGCGCCGAGCTCGAGGTTGCCCTCCGCCTCAGCAACTACTTGGAGGAAGGCAAAGACGCGAGTCGTTCGACGCCCTAGGGGGCGGCGGCCGCCCGGACCCGCTCCAGCAGCGGAGCGGCTCTCGGCCAGTTGTCCGAGGAGATGTTCAAGGCGCAGCCGACCCCCTTGGTCGTGGTGGCGACGTTACGATCGCCGTCGATCGGCGATGAGTTCCGCGCGTCCCCGCGGTCTCAGCCTTGGACGATCCAACCTGCGAGCAGGAGCGAGATGAACGACAACGGGGCCCCGGCGATTCGCGCCGAGGGCCTGGTCAAGCACTACAGCGGTCGCGAGGGCACGGTCGAGGCCGTCCGCGGCGTCGACCTGGAGATCCCCAGCGGCGAGATCTTCGGCTTCCTCGGCCCCAACGGGGCGGGCAAGTCGACCACCGTGCGGATGCTGACGACGCTGCTGTCGATCACCGCCGGCCGGGCGGAGGTGGCGGGCGTCGACGTCGCCCGCGACCCCGACGAAGCCCGCCGCCGGATCGGCGTCGCGTTCCAGGAGGCCGGCCTCGACCCCCGCCAGACAGGCCGCGAGCTGCTCGTCTTGCACGGGCGGCTGTTCGGGCTGGGCGCGGATCAGGCCAAGGGGCGGGCGCAGCAGCTGCTGGCCCTGGTCGAGCTCGAAGACGCCGCGGACCGGCGGATCAAGGGCTACTCCGGCGGCATGGAGCGCCGGCTCGACCTCGCGGCGGCACTGGTGCACGAGCCCGACGTCCTCTTCCTGGACGAGCCGACCACGGGGCTTGACCCGGCCAGCCGGCTGACGGTCTGGGAGGAGCTGCGCCGGATCAACGGGCAGGGGACGACGGTCTTCCTGACCACGCAGTACCTCGAGGAGGCCGACCAGCTCTGCGACCGCCTGGCGATCATCGACGACGGCCGGATCGTGCGCGAGGGCACCCCGGATCAGCTCAAGTCCGACCTGCGCGAGCGCCGCGGCGGCGAGGAGCCCACGCTCGATGACGTTTTCCTCGACGCCACCGGGCGCACCCGTGAGCGCGCCGCCGGCGAGGTCCAGGAGGTTGTGGCATGAGCGCCACGATCGCACTGGGACAGCGCTCGCTGCGCGAGGCGTTGCGCCAACCCGACGCCCTGTTCATGACGCTCTTCATCCCGATCTTCTTCCTGGTCGTCAACACCGGCCAGGCCGCCGACATCTTCCCCTCGGAGTCGACCGGGTTCCTCGAGGGGCAGGGCTACGGTGCCTTCCAGCTGCCGATCACCCTGCTGCTGGCGGCCTCGTTCGGGATGGCGGCGCTGTTCTTGGTCGAGGAGATCGAGGGCGGCTACTTCGACAAGTTGCGGGCGATGCCGATCCCGCGCTACTCGATCGTGCTCGGCCGTCTCGCCGCGGAGAGCTTGAAGGGGATCGTGCTCTCCTCAGTGATCATCCTGATCGCCCTGCCCTTTGGGATCACGATCGCGAGCGGGCCGCTGGGCTTCCTGCTGATCGTCGGGCTGAGCGCGCTCTGGGGCGTCGTCTACGCCGCCTTCATGCAGCTGATCGCGCTGAAGACACGCAGCGCGGCGGCGACCAACTCGGGCGGGTTGATCTTCTTCCCGCTGCTCTTCCTGACGCCGAACTTCGTGCCCCGTGAGCTGCTGACGGAGCCAATGGAGGTCGCCGCGACACTGAATCCGGTCACCTACCTGATGGAGGCGCTGCGCTCGCTGATCCTCGTCGATCTCGACTGGGGGCAGATCCTTCCCGGGTTCGCCGTGGTCGCCGTGCTCGGCGCGGTGGCGCTCGTGCTCAACATCCGGATGATCCGAAACTACGACTAGGCCGGGCCCGCCTCGACTGCCGCCCGGATCTCGTCGAGCCGCGGCGTCGGGCCGAAGTCCGTGAGCAGCCAGGTGGCGCCCGCCTCCTCCCAGGGGCGCGGGTCGTCGCCGGTTGGCGTCTCGGCGACCAGGTCGAAGTTCCCGGCCGGACCGGCGCCCTCGTCGCGCAGCTCGGCGGCGAACTCCGCCAGCGCCTCGGGACCCGGCAGATCGATCGGGAAGAACCCGTCCCAGCGCGCCGCCCGCCGCAGGGGGCGGCGCTTGGGCCAGCGGCCCGCCACCCACACGGGAATCCGCGGCTGCTGCAGCGGGACCGGCTCGAACCGGCCGCCCCACAGATCCGTGAGGGTTTCGAGGCCCTCGTCCAGCAGCCGGGCGCGCTCGACCGGATCGGTGACCTCGCCGAAGGGCTCGAGCTCGCCGTTTCGATCGCTGCCCAGCCCCACCCCGAGCGTCAGCCGGCCGCCGCTGAGGAGGTCCAGGGTGACGGTCTCGCGCGCCAGCTTCTGCACTCGCCGGCGCGAGAGCGGGGTCACCAGCGGCCCGATGCGCAGGGTCTCGGTCGCGACGGCGATCGCGCTCAGCGCGACCCAGGGGTCGGCCACGGCCCGGGTCGGGGCGCGGTAGTTGACGTGGTCCCAGAGGAAGAATCCGTCCCAGCCGTGCGCCTCGGCCTCACCGGCGAGTTTCGCCAGCGTCCGCGGGTCCGCCAGCTCGTCGAAGGGCGCGACGAAAAGTCCGCGCTTGGCGCTCACCGAAATCACCATATCCTGAACCGGTGCTCAGGTTCGACATCTCGATCTCGCTCGACGGCTTCGTCGCCGGTCCCGAGCAAAGCGAGGAGAACCCGCTCGGCATTGGCGGGGAGCAGCTGCACGACTGGGCGCTGAGCCTCGAGGCCTGGAGGCGCCCGCATGGACGTGAGGGCGGCGAGGTCAACACCTCCTCGGCGGTGCTCGAAGAGGTGCAGGAGGGTCTCGGCGCGGCGATCATGGGGCGCAACATGTTCGGCGGCCGTGGCGCCTGGGAGGAGTACCCGTGGGATGGCTGGTGGGGCGACGAGCCCCCGTTCAAAATGCCCGTGTTCGTGCTCACCCACCACCCGCGCAAACCGCTCGAGATGAACAACGACACCGTCTTCACCTTCGTCACCGAGGGTCCCGAGGTTGCCCTCGGGTTGGCCCGCGAGGCCGCCGGGGATGACGACGTCGGCCTCAGCGGCGGCGGCCAGGCCGCGCAGCAGTATCTGCGGGCCGGCCTCGTCGACGAGACGCAGTTGCACCTGGTGCCGGTCCTGCTCGGCGGTGGTGTGCGGCTGTTCGAGGGCCTCGGCGACGACCTTCCTGAGCTCGAATGCGTGCGTGTGGTGAAGGCCCCCGGCGTCACCCATCTCAAGTACCGGGCCGCGGGCTGAAGATCCGGGGAGCGAGGGTCGCGATCGCTTGGTGAGCGCCTCGATCGTGTCAGGTCGGCGATCGCGAGCGCGTCGGCGTGGCCCTCGATCGCGAGCGCCGGCGAGCGCGTGCCTCTGGCAGCGGCAGATCGGCGAGCATGAGCCGATGAACGCCGCGACTCTGCGCCCGGCGACCGAGGCCGATGTCGGAAGGCTGGCCGAGCTGGTCGATGCCGCCTACGGCCACTACGTCGAGCGCCTCGGCGGACCCCCGCGGCCGATGACCGACGACTACGCCGAGGTCATTCGTAGCATGGACGTGATCGTCGCCGAGCTCAACGGCCAGATCGCCGGGCTGATCGTGCTGGCGGTCGACGAGCAGGGGCTGCTGATCGACAACGTCGCCGTCGATCCCGCCCACCGGGGGACCGGGATCGGCAGGGCGCTGCTCGAGCGAGCCGAGCTAGAGGCCCGAGATCGCGGGCTGCACACGATCCACCTCTACACCCACGGGTTGATGACCGAGAACCTCGCCCTGTACGCCCGCATCGGCTACGTCGAGTACGAGCGCCGCCCGCACGGCGACGCCGAGATCGTCTACCTGCGCAAGCGGCTCGGCTGAGCCGAGATGGCGCCTGCTCCGACATCGGTTCGCGTCTGGGTGGTCGGCTTCGGCACGGTCGGCCAGTGGCTGGCCGGTGTGCTGGTGGCCGGCCGCGAGTCGCTCGCGCGCCGTTACGGGCTCGAGTTCGAGGTCGTCGGCCTGGCCAGCCGGCGCGACGGCTTCGTCACCGACCCGGCGGGCATCGACCTCGAGGCCGCGCTCGAGCTGCGGCGCACGGGCCGGCCGCTGGCTGAGCTGGCGGGCGCCACTCGGGCCGCGACGGCGCTCGAGGGCATACGCGAAAGCGAGGCCGACGTCCTGATCGAGGTCGGCCTGAGCCCGGCGGAGGATGGAGAGCCGGGCCTCTCCCACATGCGCGAGGCGCTCGGCCGCGGGCTCGCGGTGGTCACCTCGAACAAGTGGCCGGTGGCGCTGGCCGGCGCCGAGCTGGCGGAGCTCGCGCAGGCGAACGGGTGCGCGTTTCGCGCTGAGTCGACCGTGATGTCGGGCACGCCCGTCCTCGGTCCGCTCACCGAGGGCCTGGCGGGGACGATGCCGCGGGCCCTTCGCGGCGTGCTCAACGCCACCGTCAACTTCATGCTCACGCGGATCGCCGAGGGCGCCTCCTACGAAGAGGCGCTGGCGCAGGCGCAGGAGCGCGGCCTGGCTGAGCCCGATCCGAGCGCCGACGTCGACGGCCACGACGCAGTGGCGAAGCTCATGATCCTCAGCGCGCTGGTCTTCGGGCGCCCCCTCTCGGTGGAGCAGGTGGCCCGCAGCGGCGTCTCGGGCCTCGCCGAGGCTCAGATCGACGCCGCTCGCGACGCGGGACGGGTGCTGAGGGAGGTTTCGTCGCTGAGCTTCGGGGACGGGGGAGAGGTCGAGGCACGGATTCAGTGCCTAGCGCTCGAGCCTCATGATCCGCTGGCGCGCGTCGACGGGACCACGAACGGGGTGATCTGCGAGGTCGAGCCGCTGGGCAAGGTCGCGATCGCCGGCCCCGGCGCCGGGATCGAGCTTGCCGGGCAGGGCGTGTTCAGCGACCTGATCACGGTCGGGCGCGAGCTCGCCCGGGCCCGCCGCTAGACCGCAGGAGCGACCGCGCCGACGTCGGGCAGGCGATCGCCGGGCACAGCCTCTACACCAGGAACTGTTGCTCATGCCAGCGTCCTGCCCAGCGCATACCCGGCTGCGGCCGCGGCGATCCCGCCGACTACCGAGAGCAGCAGGTATGCGACCGCGGTCCCGGCGCGGCCACCCTCGACCTCCAGCACGACCTGCGCCGAGAAGGTGGAGAAGGTGGTGAAGCCGCCGAGAAAGCCGATCCCGATCGCCTCGCGCACGTCGCGCGAGAACCAACTCTCGGCGACCAGCAGGCCCAGCAGGAAGGAGCCGACCACGTTGATGCCCACGGTCGACCACAGCAGCGCGTCCGAGCCAGCGGTGAGGCGGGTGATGCCGTAGCGGGCCATCACCCCGGCGAGGCCGCCGATTCCGACCAGCAGCGCGGTCAACGTCCCAGGAACGCCACGATCTCGCGGGCGCAGCGCTCCGGCTGCTCGGTGTAAACGAAGTGGCCGGCACCCTCGACCGCGACCAGCTCCGAGCCCGGGATCTCACGCTCGAAGCGCCGGGCGGCGGCCAGCGGCGCGAACGGGTCATCCTCACCCCACAGCAGCAGCGTCGGCACCCTCAGCTCGGCGAGCCCGCCCTCGTAGGGGGCGAGCTTCTCGAAGTCCATCGAGCGATAGAAGTCGAGCGTCGCCGGCCGGCCGCGGCCATCCTCGAACGGCGCCCAGTAGGCGTCGATCGCCGCGTCGTCGAAGGGCCCGGCCGAGCGCAGCATCGCGGCGAAGCCGTCGCGATCGATCGCGGCCACCACCGCCTCACCCTGCTCGTCACGCATCGCCTTGCCCATCTCGTGCCACTTCCCGTCGCTGAAGAACCCGGTGTCGCTGATCACCAGCGCGTCGACCGCCGCGGGGTGAGTGCTGGCCCAGGCGAGGCCGATGAACCCGCCCCAGTCATGGACGACCACCGCCGCGCGCTCGATCTCGAGCGCCTCGAGCAAGGCGGTGAAGGCGGTGAGGTTGGTCTCGAAGGTGGTGGGGGCGTCCTCGCCGGAGTCGCCGAGCCCGTAGAGATCGGGGGCAACGCAACGCCGCCCGGCCGCAGCCAACGCGTCCATCACCTCGAGCCACATGCGCGAGCTCTCCGGATAGCCGTGAACGAGGACCACCGGCGCCCCGCTCGGCTCACCGTCGGGCAGCGCCTCGCGATAGGCGAGCGACCCATGGCAGCGAAGCGCGATCTCAGGCACGGCCGGACCCTATCTGCTGCCCCGCTCCGGGCGGTCGCGATTGCCCGGCAGCCGTCGCGAGTCGCCGCTAGGCTTGCCCACCCCGCGGCGCCTTGGCGGAGTGGCTACGCAGCGGCCTGCAAAGCCGTTTACGCCGGTTCGATTCCGGCAGGCGCCTTCGGCTCAAACAAGCGAAACAGGCTTGCTAGAGCCAGTCCTGACTGTTTGTGGCGAACCGCTCAAAGCCGCTAAAAACCGTAGTCAAGGGGGTGTCACTGGCGCGCGGACTGGCGCGCGCTAGGAGGCAACACGAGCTGATCACGTGCACGCTTCCGCTTTCACGCGATTGCGGAAGCGACGGTCGGACGAGCGGCCGAAAG
>Ga0136615_10001988_pt1 | contig 10078 bp, 12 predicted proteins | sample AntDrymUQ2882206_2_FD_106647 | JGI IMG/M metagenome (GOLD analysis project Ga0136615, IMG submission 106647) | Polar desert sand microbial communities from Dry Valleys, Antarctica - metaG UQ288 (22.06) | ecosystem: Environmental > Terrestrial > Soil > Desert | place: Antarctica: Dry Valley...
GCTTCCCACGCGGACGGCGGTCTCAGACACCGACCGCCTCCTCGACTCGGCGGAGTGCGCGGAGCCGCTCGAAGACGGTGTCGACGTGGCGGGTGTAGACCGCCAGGTCGAAGACCGCGGTGAGGTCGACGGCGCCCGCCAGCTGGGGCTCGGCGCGGACGACCTCCTCGAGCGGCTGCCGTTCCTCCCAGGCGCGCCTCGCGGCGTGCTGGACGAGCCGGTAGGCGTCACCGCGCTGCATGCCTGCGTCGACGAGTGCGAGCAGCAGGCGCTGGCTGAAGAAGACGCCGCGGCTCGCCTCGATGCTCTCGCGCATCCGCTGGGTGTGGACGACGAGGCCCTCGACGAGCCAGGCGAAGCGGTCGAGCATGTAGTCGAGCGCGAGACAGGCGTCGGGGATGACGATCCGTTCCGCCGAGGAATGCGAGATGTCGCGCTCGTGCCAGAGGGCGACGTTCTCGAGCCCGACGAGCGCGTGGGAGCGCACGACGCGGGCGAGACCGCAGATCCGCTCGGCGACGATCGGGTTGCGCTTGTGCGGCATCGCCGAGGAGCCCTTCTGACCCGCGCCGAAGGGCTCCTCCACCTCGCCCACCTCCGTTCGCGCGAGGCCGCGCAGCTCGAGCGCGAACTTCTCGAGCGAGGCCGCGGTGAGCGCGAGCGCGGTGAGGAACGCGGCGTGTCGGTCGCGCGCGAGGATCTGGGTCGAGACCGGCGCCGGCTCCAGGCCGAGGCGCTCGCACGCGAGCCGCTCGAGCTCCGGGTCGGTCGTGGCGTACGTGCCCACGGCACCCGAGAGCTTGCCGACGGCGAGCCCGGCGAGGGCCGCGGCGAGCCGCTCCTGCGCACGGGCGAGCTCGAAGGCCCAGCCCGCGAGTTTGAGGCCGAAGGTCGTCGGCTCCGCGTGCACGCCGTGCGTGCGTCCCATGATCAGGGTCGTCCGGTGCTCCTCGGCGCGGGTCAGCGTGGCCTCGAGCGCCCGCTCGAGCCCTGCCTCGAGCAGCCGTCCTGCCTCGCCGATCTGGAGCGAGAGCGCCGTGTCGACGATGTCGGAGGACGTCAGCCCGAAGTGCACCCAGCGGCCCTCCGGGCCGAGACCCTCGACGACGGCATCGACGAAGGCCGCGGTGTCGTGGTGCGTCTCGGCTTCGAGCTCGCGCACCCGCTGCGGCGAGGGCGGCTGCGCCCGGGCTCGCAGCGCGAGGGCATCCTCGGCGGGCACGGCGCCCAGCTCCGCCCAGGCGTCGACGGCGGCGAGCTCGACCTCGAGCCAGAGCTCGAGCTTGCGCTCCTCCGACCACACCCTGGCCATCGCCGGGCGAGAGTAGCGGGCGATCACGGGCGCGATTCTAGAGTGGGGGCAGGTCGGGACTCCCCCGCGCAGGCCAGGATCCGCGCGGCGAGCAGCGCTGCGTTGCGCGCGCTGTCGACGCCGACGCACGCGACGGGTACGCCGGGGGGCATCTGCGAGATCGCGAGCAGCGCGTCGAGGCCGTCGAGCACGCTCAGGGACGACCTGAGCGGGACGCCGATCACCGGCAGGTCGGTGTGAGCCGCCACGGCCCCGGGCAGCGCCGCGGACAGCCCCGCTCCGGCGATGAGGACGCGCAATCCCCGGCCCTGGGCGGTGCGCGCGTACTCGGCGACGGCATCCGGCGTGCGGTGCGCGGAGCGGACCTCGAGCTCGTGCGCGATCTCGCGGGCCTCCAGCTCGTCGAGCGCCGGCCGCATCCGCTCGCGGTCCGACTCCGAGCCGACGAGGATGCCGACGAGCGGGTCAGCCGCGGGCATGCTGCCACTTTCCGACTGCCGCGAGCGCGATGTCCCGGCGAAGGCGCATACCCGCGAACGAGATCCGCTCGCACGCCGAGTACGCGGCGTCGCGCGCTTCCGGCAACGTCGGGGCGAGTGCGGTGACGTCCAGGATCCGCCCTCCGTTCGTCACCGGCCGATCGCCTCGGAGGGCTGTTCCCGCCTGGAACACGAGCGCTCCTTGCGCCTCCGCCTCGTCGATTCCTACGATCGGCGTCCCCACGTCACGCCCCTCGGGGTAGCCGTCGGCCGCCAGGACGACCGTGACGCAGGCGTCCCTTCCGACCGGCAGCTCGACGCCGGTGAGCTCGCCCGCGGCCGCCGCCGCGAGCGGCCCGAGCAGATCGCTCTCGAGGCGGGGCAGGAGCGACTGGGTCTCGGGGTCACCGAAACGGCAGTTGAACTCGAGCACGCTCGGGCCGCTTTCGGTCAGCATCAGCCCTGCGTACAGGACGCCGACGAACGGCGTCTCGCGCGCCGCCAGCTCGGCGAGCACCGGCCGGTGGACGGTCTCGAGCAGCTCCTCGACGAGTTCGGGCGTCACCTCGGGCACCGGGGAGAACGAGCCCATGCCGCCCGTGTTCGGCCCCAGGTCGCCGTCCTCGAGCCGCTTCGAGTCCTGCGCGGGTGGAAGCGCCACGGCGTCGCGGCCATCGGCCAGGGCGAGTAGCGAGACCTCGTCGCCCTCGAGCAGCTCCTCGATCACGAGTGCCCCGCCGTACGCGGCGGCTACGCGCAGGCTCGTGTCGAGCTCCGCCTGCGTCCGGCAGACGAAAACCCCCTTGCCCGCGGCAAGCCCGTCGACCTTGAGAACGCACGGTGGGCGCGCGACTGACATGGCTCGAGCTGTCGGGACGCCGGCCGCACGCATGACCTCTTTCGCGAAGGTCTTCGAGCCCTCGATCCGGGCGGCCCCCCGTCCCGGGCCGAAAACGGCGACTCCGGAGTGCCGCAGCTCGTCGGCGACGCCCGCGACGAGGGGAGCTTCCGGGCCGACAACCACGAGATCGGCGGCGAGCGAGGAAGCGAGCGCCAGCAGTCCCTCGCCGTCCTCGGCCCGAACCGGGTGACAGTCGCCGAAGCGCGCGATGCCCGGGTTTCCCGGGGCGACGTGGAGCTCGTCGAGGTCGGGGCTCGAGCTCAGCTTCCAGGCGAGCGCGTGCTCCCGTCCACCCGAGCCGACGAGGAGCACTTTCACCGCACGGACTCTACTGCCGGGGTCGGCGTGTTTTAGGAGTTCCGGCCGCGCGCATAGAGGCGGCATGTCAAGCGAGCCCGGCCTCGACCGGCACGAGTGGGAAAGCGAGCTGCAGGCGCTTGAGCCCGATCTTCGCGACACGCCGGGCGAAGCGTTGCCGGAGCTCGCCGACCTGATCCAGCGCATGTTGCTCGAGCGTGGATTCGACCTGGACGACACGGTCGCCCGGGAGGGCGAGGAGCGAGAGGTCGTGGCCGAGTACCTTGCCGCGCGCGAGATCTCGGACCTGGTGGAGCGGGGCGACTCGGCCGCGGGACCGGGCGACGTCGCCTCGGCGATCAACGGCCTGCGTGCGATCTTCGACTTCATCGTGGCCGAGCGCAGCGGGCCGTAGCTTCGGATCAGCCCGCTCGGGTCAGGGATGGACGAGCGCCTCGGGCCTGCGGGCGACGAGGACGCGCTCGCGGTCCTGCCCCGTGCCGACGAACGAGACTTCGACCTCGAGCTCCTGCTCGATCCGGTCCACGTAACGGCGGGCGGCTCCGGGCAGATCGGTGAGCTCGGCGACGTCGTCGAGCGGCTCGCGCCAGCCGGGCAGGGTCACGTACACGGGCGCACAGTGGTGGAAGTCGCTCTGGTGCGCAGGGAACTCCTCGGTCTCGCTCCCGTCGCGCAGGCGGTAGCGCGTGCAGACCGGCAGCTCCGAGAAGTGCGAGAGCACGTCGAGCTTCGTCACGGCGAGTGACGTGATCCCGTTCAGACGTACTGCGTAGCGCAGTCCGACGAGGTCGAGCCACCCGCAGCGGCGTTCGCGCCCGGTGGTGGTTCCGTACTCGCCGCCGAGCTCCCGCATCCGCGCCTGCTCGGGACCCTGGATCTCCGTCGGGAACGGCCCGGCGCCGACCCGCGTCACATATGCCTTGGCGACCCCGAGAACGGCGTCGATGCGGTTCGGCCCGAGGCCGACGCCGGTCGCGGCAGCGCCGGCGAGCGGGCTCGACGAGGTGACGAAGGGGTAGGTGCCGTGGTCGAGATCGAGCAGGGTTCCCTGCGCCCCCTCGAGCAGTACGGAGCTGCCCGCGCGGAGCGCCCGGTCGACGAGCAGCGACGTGTCGGAGACGATCGGGCGCAGGCGCTGCGCGTGCCGTTCGAGCTGCTCCGCGACCGTCTCCAGCTCGAGCGGCTCCTGACCGTAGACCCGCTCGAGCCACACGTTCTTCTCGGCGAGCGCGACCTCGATCTTCTGCCGCAGGATCTTCGCGTCGAGGAGATCCTGCACGCGGATCCCGAGCCGGGAGGCCTTGTCGGCGTAGGCCGGGCCGATGCCGCGCCGCGTGGTTCCGATCTGGAGCGGGCCGAGCCGGCGCTCGGCCGCCCGGTCGAGCGCGACGTGCCAGGGCATGATCACGTGTGCGTTGCCGGAGATGTGCAGTGCCTCCGTCGAGAGGCCGCGCGCCTCGAGCTCGTCGAGCTCGCGTACGAGCACCTCCGGGTCGACGACGCACCCCGCTCCCAGGACGCACTCGGTGCCGGGGTAGAGGATGCCCGAGGGGATGTGGTGGAAGCGGTAGGTCTCGCCCTCAGCCACGATCGTGTGACCTGCGTTGGGACCGCCCTGGTAGCGGCAGACGACGTCGGAGTGGCGCGCGAGGAGATCGACGATCTTTCCCTTGCCCTCGTCACCCCACTGCGCGCCGACGATGACGGTGGCGGGCACGGTGAGAGTTTGACGGAAGGGGCGGCGCGTCCTCGCGGCAAGGTCAGATCGGCGTGCCCGACCGGTTGGGAACGAGGTCGGGATGGGCGCGGTGAGCAGCCCGCATCGCGACGATCCGTCCGAGCGCGTGAACATGGAAGGCGACCTCGTCGAGGTCGGCCGGGTGCAGTTGCGGCAGCGCGCTGAAAGCACGGTAGAACTCGCCCGGGAGCTTGAGCACAGCCTGCTCGGGTTCTGTCAGTCCGTAGTGCACGAGCCCTCCTCGGGGATCACGCGGCGAGGTCGGCGAACTTGGCGTAGCGCTTCAGGAACGAGAGCTTGATCGAGTCGGTGGGGCCGTTTCGGTGCTTGGCGACGATGATCTCCGCGAGACCCTGCTGGTCGCTCTCCTCCCCGTTGTAGTAGTCGTCTCTGTAGACGAAGCAGACAACGTCGGAGTCCTGTTCGATCGACCCGGACTCGCGAAGATCCGAGAGGATCGGCCGCTTGTCGTGCCGCTGCTCGACCGCCCGGGAGAGCTGCGACATGGCGAGGATGGGGACATCGAGATCCCGCGCCAGCACCTTGAGCGAGCGGGAGATCTGCGAGACCTCCTGCACACGATTCTCGGCGCTCGTCCCCGAGGTCATGAGCTGCATGTAGTCGACGACGATGAGCCCCAGGCCCGCCTCCTTCGACTTCAGCCGCCGCGCCTTCGAGCGGAGCTCCATCATGGTGATCGACCCCGTGTCGTCGACGTAGATGGGTGCTTTCGCCAGCTTGTCGCACGCCGCGGTGAGACGCGGCCAGTCGTCGGCGGCCAGCTTGCCCGTTCGCAGGCGTTGGGACTCGACCTTGGCCTCGCTGCACATCAGCCGCTGTGTCACCTCCGCCTTCGACATCTCGAGCGTGAAGAGCGCGACGGGCGTCTGGCTGCGCACCGCGAGGTTCGCGGCCATGCAAAGCCCGAGCGCCGACTTGCCCATGCTGGGACGGGCCGCGATGATGACCAGGTTCCCGGGCTGGAACCCCGAGGTGATCCGGTCGAGTTCGCGGAACCCCGACGGTGTCCCCGTCACGTCCACGCCGGCCTCGTAGAGGGCGGTGATCCGCTCGAAGCTCTCCTTGAGCAGCGTCTCGATGTGCGAGAATTCGCCGCTAACGCGGCTCTGGGAGAGCTCGAAGACGACCTGCTCGGCGCGGTCGACGAGATCGGCCGTCTCGCCGGGCCGTTCCCAACCGAGCCGGGCCACCTCGCCTCCCACTCTGATCAGGCCGCGCAGAGTCGACATCTCACGAACGATCCGCGCGTAATGCGGTGCGTTGGCCGTCGCCGGGACAAGATTCGCGAGCTCGTTCACCCGCGCCCGCCCGCCGGCCCCCTCGAGCTCGCCTCGCTGCTCCAGCTCGTCGACGAGCGTGATCGCGTCGACCGGCTCGCCCTTCGAGTAGAGCGCAAGAGCTGCGCGATAGACGATCGCGTGGCTCTCGCGGTAGAAGTCGCCGGCGTTCAGCAGCTCGCTCACCGAGCCGATTGCGTTCGGCGAGAGCATCATCGCGCCGAGAACCGACTCCTCGGCCTCGAGGTTCTGCGGGGGGACGGGCGCGGTGGCCTGTGGGCGGGAGGCGAGCTCGACCATGGGCCTAGTCAACGGGAGCCACGCCCGGAGCGCGGTTCCACACCGTCACCCCGCCGGGTGCAGGGAGAGAGAACATGTGTTCGTGCATGTATCCCCAGGCTACCGGACGTCGTCCCCACCGCGACCCGAGGTTCTTCCGGGACAAAGGGCGCAGGGAGCGCGGGTTTTCGCCCGCGCTCCACAGCGCCGGGGGTCCTATGTGGAAGCTGTCGTCTCGGCGGACGCTGTCTCGTCCGCCGGTTCCGCGGGAGTCGCGGCGTCCGCCGTGGGCTCGCCGGTCTCCTCGGCCGGGGCAACCGGCGCCTCCTCGGCCGGGGCGTCCGGCGTCTCCTCGGCCGGGGCGTCCGGCGTCTCCTCGGCCGGGGCGTCCGGCGCCTCCTCGGGCGGCAGCTCACCGCCCTCGGGGACGACCATGGTCTTCACCTCGGCCGTCACTTCCGCGAAGACCTCGACCGGGACGGCGTAGCGCCCGACCTGCTTGATCGGCTCGGCGAGCCCGATCTTGCGCCGGTCGACGCGGATCCGGCGGACGCGCCAGAGCTCGTCAGCGATGTCGGTCGAGGTCACCGAGCCGAAGAGCGCGCCGCCCGGCCCGGCCTTGACCTCGAACCGGAGAACCGTCCGGCCCAGCAGCCCCGCGATCTCGCGAGCCTGCTCGTCGGTGCGCGCCTCGTGGCGCGCCTTCTCGGCGTCGCGCCGCTCGAGCTGGGCCACCCGCCCGGGCGTGGCGCGCTCGGCCAACCGTCGGGGTAGGAGGAAGTTGCGCGCGTAGCCGTTCGCGACAGCGACCACCTCGCCGCGCAGGCCGAGCTTCTCGACGTCGGAGAGCAGGATCACGTCCATATCGCGCTACCCCGTGACGTACGGCAGGAGCGCCATCTCGCGCGCCCGCTTGACGGCGACCGCGACCTGTCGCTGGTGCCGCCGGCAGGCACCGGTCACGCGGCGGTTCCGGATCTTGCCCTTCTCCGAGACGTAGCGCCGGAGCTGGTTGGAGTTCTTGTAGTCAACCTCGTCGATCTTCTCCTTGCAGAAGTAGCAGCTGCGCCTCCGCGTAGGGGCTTCCCGCGTGCTCGGGCGCCGGCGAGTGGTTCGTTCCTTTGGCTGTGCCATGGCGAGACTCTTTCGCTTAGAAGGGAATGTCGTCGTCGGCGCCGACCGGGAAGTCGTCCGCGCGGCTCGTCTGCGCCCCCGCGGGCACGAACTGCGGCGAGCCGCCGCCCTCCCCGTCGGCCTTTCCGCCGAGGAACTGGACGTTGTCGGCCACGACTTCGACGGCCTGGCGCTTGGAGCCGTCCTGCGCCTCCCATTCGCGCCACTCGAGGCGGCCGTCGACGCCGACCGGGCGGCCGCGCGAGAGGTACTGCGCGCAGTTCTCGCCCTGGTTCCCCCAGACGGTCACGTCGAAGTAGTTGGGCTTCTCGGTCCACTCGCCCGTGGCGCCGTCCTTGCGCCGGGTGTTGACGGCGAGCCGGAGACTGCAGACCGCCATGCCACTCGGCGTGTGCCGAAGCTCGGGGTCGCGGGTGAGGTTCCCGACGAGAACGACGCGGTTGATGTTTGCCGCCATGACTTACTCCTCCTCTTCCTCCTGCGAACGTGAGTTCGCATCGTACGGGGCAGGGCTGACGGCGACGGGCGCCGGCGCGGAAGTGCGGGTGCCCTCGACCCGGCGAACAGCCAGGTGCCGCATCACGCCGTCGGTGATCTTGAGGATCCGTGAGAGCTCGTCGAGGGTCTCGGGCTCCGTGCTGAAGGTGACGAGGTGGTAGACCCCCTCGCCCTTGTGGTCGATCTCGTAGGCGAGCCGGCGCCGGCCCCAGAGGTCGTGACTCGACCACGTGCCCTCCGCTCGCTCGACGAGCTCACGCATGCGCGCGACTATCTCGCCCCCGCGATCCTCCGGGAGCTCGGGGTCGAGCATGAGCAGGACCTCGTACGCAGTGACCATCCCGAACCTCCTTCCTCTGGTCTGAATCGGCCCCACCGGCAGGCGCCGCTCGGGATGGGACGGCGCGAGGCGGAGCAGGAAGCGGCGGCAGTGTAGCATCGGCGCGGTGCGCCCCCGGCTCGCTTTGATCGCAGGCTTCGGCCTTGTCGCGGCGGCGGTCGCTCGCGCCCTGCGCCTCCGCCAGCCTCTCGCCCTTCCTTCGCCGGAGCCCTGGTCGCCGACCGACGACCGGGCCGACGAGCTGCGCCGGAAGCTCGCGGAGTCGCGCCCCCTCGTCGACGAGCGGGCGCGGTTCGAGGGCGCCGAGACGACGGTCGATGCCGCCGAGCCCGTCCTCGGCGACCCGGACGAGCGACGGCGGCTCGTTCACGGCGAGGCGCGCGCCGCGGTCGAGCAGATGCAGCAGGCAGCACCCGCCGACGAGAGTTAGCGGCCGGTCGCAGGTGCCGCGCGAGGAGCGGCGCGCGCTTCCTCGTTCGAGATCCCGAGTCCCACGAGCGCGCCGACGAACGCGAGCGCGGCCGCGACGACCGTCCCGGCGCGGAACGCCTCGAGCGAGGCGGCGCGCAGGTCGGGATCGAGCTGACCCCGGGCGAGCGGGATTGCGCCCGCCGCCCCGCCGCTGCTCTCGAAGACAAGGGTGACGACGAGCCCGATGACCGCGACTGCGAGCAGGCCGCCAAGGCGCGCGACCGTTTGGTTGACGCCCGAGGCGACGCCGGCGAGATCGCCCGGGACCGACGAGAGCGCGGTCGAGGTGATCGGCGCCACGGTGAGTGCGAGACCGACCGAGAAGAGCCCGAGCCCGGGGATGCCGAAGAGCCAGAAGTCCGACTTCTCGGACAGCGGCAGGTAGAAGAGCATCCCGGCGCCGATGAGCGCCGGCCCGACGGCGAGAAAGAGTCGCGGACCGAAGCGGTCGGCCAGGGTTCCGACGCGTGTCGAGAGCCCGATCATGACCAGGCTGGTCGGGATGTTGATCAGTCCCGCCTCGAAGGGCGAGAAGCCCAGGAACTGGAGGAAGAGCGCGAAGTAGAGCAGCATCCCGCCGAGCGCGGCGTAGGCGAAGAAGGTCTCCAGGTTCGACGCGGCGAAGTTGCGACGCCGGAAGAGCCGGAGAGGCAGCATCGGCTCCCTCGAGCGCAGCTCGACGGCGAAGAACGCCCCGAGCGCCGCGGCAGCGACGAGCAGCGCCCACCAGGCGCTGCCGAACCCCTCCTCGCCGCCCTGGACGAGTCCGTAGGTGAGGGCGCCGAAACCGACCGCGGCGAGGAGCGCGCCCGGAACGTCCAGCCGTCCGACGGTGTGCTGCTCGCGCAGGCGGCAGCGCCCGCACAGCGCGAGCACGACGGTGAGCGCCGCGAGCGGAAGGTTGACGATGAAGATCCAGCGCCACGAGACCCACTCGACGATGGCACCGCCCGCCGGCGGACCGGCGATCGTGGCGACTCCCGTGAGCGCGGTCCAGAGGCCGACCGCCCTGCCCGCGTCGCGCCCGTAGACCTCGCGCAGCAGGGCAAGGCTGTTCGTCGTCAGGAACGCACCGGCGACGCCCTGGAGGACCCTGGCGACGATGAGGGTGGCTCCGTCCGGCGCCAGGCCAGCGAGCACGGAGGTAAGGGCGAAGGCGACCGCGCCGGCGACGAAGACCTCCCGGCGGCCGAGGCGGTCTCCGATCGCGCCGGCCGCGAGGTAGAACGACGCGAGCGCGAGGGAGTACGAGAGGAAGATCCACTGCCGCCCGCCGAGGTCGAGCCCCAGGTCCTCGCCGATCGCCGGCA
>Ga0136615_10001989_pt1 | contig 10077 bp, 5 predicted proteins | sample AntDrymUQ2882206_2_FD_106647 | JGI IMG/M metagenome (GOLD analysis project Ga0136615, IMG submission 106647) | Polar desert sand microbial communities from Dry Valleys, Antarctica - metaG UQ288 (22.06) | ecosystem: Environmental > Terrestrial > Soil > Desert | place: Antarctica: Dry Valley...
CGAGAGGCGTAGCCTCGCTGCCACCTCCACTCACGCCCAGGGCTGCAGATTGCGGCGCTCGCCGGCGTCTCGCGGCCGCGGCGGCGTGGAGCGGATCAGGAAGTCTTCGCGTCCTTCGTAGCGCCGGCGCCGGTCGCCTCTTGCGGCAACGGCCGACCGACGAGCTCGACCAAGGCCATCGGAGCGCGGTCACCGTTACGGAAACCGCACTTCAGGATACGTAAATAACCACCGGGCCTCTCCCGATAACGCGGTCCGAGATCGCTAAAAAGCTTTGCGACCACCTGTTTGTCCCGCAACCGGGCAAAGGCCAACCGCCGTTTCGACATCGTGTCTTGTTTAGCAAGCGTAATCAGCGGCTCCGCGGTGCGGCGCAGTTCCTTGGCCTTGGGAACCGAGGTCTTGATAACCTCGGACCGCCTCTCAGGCGGTCCCGCTCTCGCTCAGATGCCGTTGATCGACAACACCCGCGTCGGGCGGCTCAACGCGGGCGAGAAAGTCTCGAACGAGCGTTGTTGGTCTCAGCCTTCAAACCGCGTTAGAACGCGCGCCACGTCGATGGCTCGAATAGTGCCAGCCGCAACGTCGGTGCTCGCGGTAGCAACGGGTCGCTCGCTTTCGGACAGGTAGTCTTCTGCGCGGCATGTGAGAACAATGACCTGCGTGTTGATGGCAGTCTTCTGCAGAACATCGCGGAACCAATCGAGGCGGATTCGGTCGGTGTGGACGAGGTGATCATCGAGGATAATTGTGCTTCGAATCTGGTCGGCGATGGTTAGGCGGATCAAAGCGGCGAGCTGCCCGCGTGTGCCCACGGACAACGCCTCGAGGACCTCGTCGCCGCTTGCGCTGGAAGTGGTGACCTCGATTGCTTCTGCCTTGAGGGCGGCGTCGAGGCGAAGGCCTCGATAGCGCCCGGCGGTGAGCTCCTCGAACCGTGCAGTGACCGGGCCGGCCAGGGCGCGGCCGAGGTGGGCGCCTTCTTCGTTTTCGACTTCGCGCAGAGTGTCGCGAAGAAACTTCCAGGCATCAGCATCGACTTCCAGCTCGCGCTCGCGCGCCTCGGCCGCCACACGTGCCTCTTCGAGCCTATCGACTTCTTCGCGCAACGCCGCACCACCCACTCGAGAGAGGGCACCTTCTTTCAGGTTCAGCGCTTCCCTCGCCCGATCGTGTTCGCGATTTGCTGCGTCGATTCTGTTTCTGGCGAGCTCCACGTCGTTCACCGTGGCAGCCGCCTCGATCGGAAATGCGGCCAGCTCAACTTCCCGACTCTTCACCGCGAGCTCCGCGGCGTTGCGATCCAGATCTTTGATCTGTGCGTGCATTTCACCGAGCGCGCCGCTGTAAGCGTTGTAATCCGCGCGCGACGCGTCGCGCGCGGCGAGAGCCCGATCGCGGCTCTCTTTCGCCTCGCGATGAGCTTCCTGCGCCTCGAGAAGCGCACGCTGGGCGTTCTGCACTTCGCGACTCGCCTCCGCCACAAGCGAGCCAAGCTGCGACGCGTTCTCGGCCTTCTCCCGATCCAGGAGAAGGATCTCTTCGTTGATTTCCGATTGAAGCGCGTCGAGGTCCATCGATGGATTCTGAAGAGCGTCCAGCTCCGCTGCCCGCTTCCGAGCCTCAGAGAGCTGATAGTCAGCCATCCTAACGGCTTCCTCAAACGTCGCGAGCTCGTCCTGCAGCTTCCGGTGAATCCTGGCCAACTCCTGGTGGAGAAGCTCCGCCTTCGATTCCGGCGGCCTGCTCAGCCTCCCGTAATGCTCCTCGATACTTTGCACGTCATGCGCGCCGATCGCCGCCTTACGCGCTTCGACCTCCTCGACGTTGATCGTTCCCGCTCCCGCCTTCTCCTCATGAATCTTCGCTTGATCGCGAAGGCTCTTCGCCTCAGCGCGCAGTCGTTCCGCACCTCTCTTCAGATCGGCGACGGCTGACTGCTCGCGCGTCTGGTCTGCAATGAGGCTGTCGATCTCGCTCCTCGTCTTCACCTTTGCCTTGCTCAGCAGGGGAAGCGCCTCGTTCCGCCAACGCATGCGAAGCTGCTCGACGGCCCTGCGTTTTTCCGAACTTCCGGCTGTGATATCGATCTCGACGAGATCGCCAATGGCCAGTCTCAACGTGCGCTCTGCTTCGAAGACGCGGTCCGCCGAGATCTGTTCATCCATCGAAGGTTGCCGGTCGATCGCAGCGCGGATCGCCACTTCCGTTTCGGACCTGACCGCAACACTGATCCCGCCCCCGAGTGCGGCCTCGGCCTTCTCGAGATCACGTTCGAGTTGCAGCAGGAGCTTGGATTGCTCCACAGTCGGAAGTCTTGCGGACTTTTTCAGAAGGTTCTCTTCCGACGAACCCGCTTTTGTCTCGAGTGCCGCGGCCTCGGCGTCCTTGTTGTCCGCCTCCTTCTTTGCGCTGGATGCAGCGTCTATCGCCTTCGTCGTTGCTTCCATCGTGGCGATCGCGGCACGCCAGCGAACGAACGCGAGAATCGCTCGCGCGACTTCAAGCTCCCTGGCTCGATCATCGGTCCTGCCGCGCGCTTCCTCGCGGTCCTCGAAGGCCTTTTCGACGTTTGCTTTCGCGGTGAGCACCGCGTTGTGCGCGCGAAGGGCTTCCTCTCGCGCCTGAATCGCAACTTCGACGTCTGACTTCCTTCCGCGCGCGGCGAGTTGCTTTGCCGTCAGATCAGATGCTCGCTCGGAGAGCTGCGCCCGTCGCAGCTCCTGCTCGCGCGCGGAGTCCTCGCTGGTTGCGACGCGATGCCCTTCTTCCGCCGCGCGCACACGCGCCTCTGACGCGTCGCACGCGACACTGGCGGCGGCGAGATCAGTTTCCTGCTGTTTAACGCGCTCTTCGCAGGCCCTGAACTCGGCCGTCAATTCATTGAGCCGGGTGATCTGCACGTCGATGCGCGCCAGCGCATCCTTCGCCGCGGCAAGACGCTCGGAGATCTCTGAACGCGCCGTGCTATTCCTCGAGCGCCGCTCAACCGCAGCGAGATCCGCCTGCGCCTCGTCCACACTGACGAGAGCGTGCGAACGCGCCTCGCGAAGTCCGGTCACCTCCTCCTCGATCGCAGAGGAGTCCTCGAGTTGGCGCTTGCGACCCTCGAGCTCCGCGTTGAGCTCTCTCACCTGGTCGCCAGCCTCTTTGAATCTCGAGGACTGCCCGCGCTTGCGCTTCCCGGTCTCGGTGAAGAAGAGATCGACTTCGCGCTGTGCGATCCGGAGCACTTCTTTGAAGAGCGGATCCTGGGCGAGGGCCGAAAGTGCCTTCGTCAGTTGCAGCTTTCCCGAGTCGTCGCTGTCTTCCGTGATGCTCTGCCGGAGGATCCCGTCAGCGTCGGTCTGCTCGGCGAGCAGCACACTTGCGAGAAAGCTCGTCGGAACGCCACGAGGTGCGCCCTTCCCACCCGGCCCTGGAATGCCCCAGGCGAGCATGGCTCGCAGTCTCTCCTCGACTTGCCGGGCCTTGCAGTCCTGCGTGAACGTCACGGCGTCCTTGGAGTGCAGGAGCTCCGCGGATGAGGACGAAGACGTTCCGAATGTCTTCTTCACCTTCCAGTAGTGACCATCGGCATCGACCAGTGTCAGCTCGACGCGAGGATTGTCGGACGCATACCAGGAGCCGTAGGAATGAGCCTCCGACGAGCTGGGCGGAACGAGAAGTGCGGCACGAATCGCGGTGGCGATGGTCGATTTGCCGAGGTCGTTGGGACCGAAGAGGATGTTCAGGCCTGGGCCGAATTCGACATCGGCACGCTTGATGGTTCTGAATGCGTCGATCGTCAGTCTTGTAAGACGCACTACGATGCCTTCTTCTTCGAAGAACGGTAGAGGTGAAAGAGCGCGCGCTCCGCGATGTGTCGCTGCGCCGGATCCTCGGCTGCAGTCTTCAATCGATTGACGGCCGATCTCAGGACCTCCGGAAGCTCGGCGCAGTACTGATCGACGGTGGCCGTTTCGAGCTCGAGGCCCTGCCGGTCCAGCTCGAGCACGCCGGCTCGGGCGTGCCTCGCGGCAGTCCCCTGAAGCTCCTCGATCAGAATCTCCGCCTCGTCGTAGTCCGGCGCCGAAACCTTCATGCTGATGTGGAGGCGCAGAACGCGGTCACCGAGGTCTGCCCGGCGCACGAGAGCGCGGAGGTCGTCGAGGGTATTGATGGTGCACTCTTCCCAGGTCCAGTGCGAAACGCGCTCCTGTCGGACGGTTGCCACCCGCTGTCGATTGATGAAGACGATTGCGACGCAGCCGGCGTCCTTCTCATCAAACGCCGTGGCCTCAGGAGCACCCGGATAGATCGTCGGCGGGTGCGGCCGGTTCGGTGGGATGAAACGAAACCCGTGTGTGTCACCAATGGCAAGATAGTCGAGGCCCCGGGTGAGAACGGCGTCGGCGTGGATGGGGAAGTTCGTCTGCCAATCCTTAGCATCGAAGGTGCTGCCGTGCACCATGCCGATGCGGATCCGTTCATCCCCTGTGGCGCGGTTCGGTATCGAATCGGTAGGATCGCCCTGACCGGCCTTCGACATGCAGGGGACGGCGTACAGCACAGAGCCGTTCGCGAACGTGTACTCGAAGTTGCCGCGGTCCACGACGTGTACCGACTCCGGCAGCATGCTTCGAAACCTGTGATCCGTCGCCCAGATTGAGTCGGGAGTGAGAGGGTCGTGGTTCCCTGGCAGGAGAAAGATCGGCCGCTTACTGGGATTCTTCCTAAGCCGCGCCGCGGCCTGCTCCCACCACTCTTTCACGGGGTTCGGTTCATCGAAGAGATCACCGGCGCAGAGAACGGCATCGACCGCGTAGCGATCCGCGGTGAGGAGGATTCGATCGAGCACCTCGAGACGGGCCCGACTCAGCTTCAGCGCCCCCTCCTCGGGGAAACTTCGAAAGAGCCGGCCGAGATGCCAGTCTGCCGTGTGCAGTAGTTTCAACATGATGTCGTCCTCACCTGCAGGGCTCATTCGACCTCCAGATCCAGATCGAAAAGCTGATCAACGCGGGGCGGTGTGTAGCGGCGCCGATGGATGTGCTCCTGGTATCGCTGGAACGTCTCGTCGTCACGGTTCTCCAGTCGCTGGATCGCCCCTTCCACTTCGGCGAGCGCAGTCTCCATATTCAGGAGCGCGCGCTCCGCCGCGGATCGCGCTTCGGAACCGGTCGCACCATCGCGCCGCATGCGTGCTTCGTCGCTTCTGTCCTCCAGCGTCTGACGCCGTCTTCTGAGGACCAGCAGGCGATCCTCGATGAAACGGTCGGCCTGCTGCACCGCGCGCTCGAAACGCGTCTGCTCGTCCGCGTCGACTGAGGATTGAATAGAGAACAGGGTCTCGTCGGTTGCATCCTGAAGTGCGTCGCCGCTGATGGTCGAGATGAGTGGCTCCGTGGAGTCGCGCATCGTTCCGCGGAGGAGCATCCCGGCGACACGCTGTGTGAGGATCTGCCCACTTTCGAGCATGAAGATCGGAACAAGCAGCTCCACTCTTTCGAATCCATCGAACGACAGTTTGATCAGGCGCAGTCGTCCGCGCTGCCCGGCGAGATGACGGAGCTCCTCCGCCGTATTTGCAGGCGGCCTGACAACCGCCGACATTCGCGAAGGCAATGAGTGCGTTTCCGCCACGGCCGCCTGGACGAGCTGGTGGCTCAGGTAGAGCGACATGTGTTCCTTCGACGGTCCGATCGCCGCGGTGATGCCCCCCCGCACTTCCTCCGGCAACAGCGGCGAGGGCGCAACGCGAAGGAGATCTTCGTTCGCGACCTTTTCGCGCGTGTAGGGGATGGCCATGACGTCGAGATAGCTGATCACGACGGACTGTAGATCTCGATCGAGCTCGGCGAGCGCGCCGGGAACGCGTTCCTTGTGCTGGCGAAACACGCGCTGGATGCCTTCTTCGAGACGCTTCTCGATGAGGTCGGCCGTCCTCGCGTGTGCTTCCTCGAAGCGCCTCCTTTCCTCTGCCACCTTGTCCCGAAGAGCCTTGAGCTCGGCGGTGACTTCATCCAGCGTGCGTGCTCGATCGTAGATCCGGCCCAGCTCGGACTCGAAGTCGGTGCCGAGCACGCTGACGAGGACTTCGCCGCGGAGATTCCCCGAGGGGCGGTGCAGGACCTGATCGGAAGCGTCGAGGACCGTACCGAACAGCTCGAGCTTCTGGCTGAGAATGTCGAACGTCAGGGCCTGGGCGAGGTTGTCTTTGGCCAGGAAGTTGATGACGGTGACGTCGCGCTGCTGGCCGTAGCGGTGACACCTCCCGATCCTCTGTTCGATGCGTTGCGGGTTCCAGGGGAGGTCGTAGTTAACAACGGTGTCGCAGAACTGGAGATTCAGCCCCTTTGCGCCGGCTTCGGTTGAGATGAAAACCCTCGCGCGTGTCTTGAACTCGTGGACCAGAGCTAGTCGTGTGGCGATGTCTCGATTCGCCTTCGCTCCCTCGCCCTGGGGGACCTCTTCGAGCCAGCGAGCGAGCGCCTGCTGCGCGCGCTCCGAGGCGTTGGTTCCGGAGAAGAGAGTGATCTCGGCGTCTGTGATCAGGCGACTCTCGATGAGACGATCGCGCAGGTAGTTCTGCGTGACGAGCGACTCGGTGAAGATGACGAGCTTCCCCGCGCCGCCGGCCCTTTCCGTGACGAAGCGAAGGGACTGAAGCAATGCGCGGAACTTGCTGTCGTCGGAGCCGAGGTTCTTCGCGCGCTCGATGTAGCCTTCGACGCGACTGAGCTCCGCGCTCAATCCGCCGGAATTGCGTGTCGGGCTCTCTTCATCCACCGTCACTGCGTCCGAAGACTCGACGCTGTCATCTTCGAGATCGCCGAGAAGACTCGCGGTGTCTTCGTCGTCTGACCGCGACGTTTCCTGTCCGCCCAACATCCGACGAAGTCTCATCGCCACGCGCTCGAGACTCGCCGCGAGCGCGCGCGTGGACGACGCCATGCGCCGGTGAAATCCGAGCAGAAGGAGCTGGCGGTGCCGCCCCTGGAAGGCCAGGATGCCGGACTCGAGGAGGTATTGCGTCACGTCGTCGTAGAGCGCCTTCTCGGCCTGGCTCATCGTGTATTCGAAGAGCCGGGCCTCGCGGCCGACGAACGGCTTTTCGAGAAAGTCCTGCGCCTCGCGGCGAAGCGTCCGCTGGAGGACGACCCGAAGGCGGTTGCGCAGCTCTTCCTCCTGGCCTGACGCGAGCTGGCGGTCATCGACACCACAGAAGACTTCGCGGAACGTCGCGAGATCGCCGAGGAGCGTGCCGAGGGGATCGACGTACTGGACGAGCCCCCAGAGCTCCACGAGACTGTTCTGCATCGGAGTTGCAGTGAGAAGGACCACGGGCGTGCGGCTGGCGTTGAGGACCTCGCGAAGGCGGCCGGCAGTCTGCGCGGGCGCGGCGTCGTCTCTGTATTGGCCCAGCTTGTCAAAGCGCTTGTAGATGCCGGCGAACACTTCGTGTGCCTCATCGATGACGCAGAGGTCGAATGGGTCCGAGAGGAGAAGGGCGTCGCGGCCCTTGACGCTGCCGGCGGCCTCGCGTCCGATGAGGAACACGCCTTCGCCATCGACCCCGCCAATGCGCGGCTGTGCTTCGACGGCGTCGATGTTGAAGAGCTGGTACAGCTCCTGCCGCCACTGTCCAAGCAGCGGCTTGGGAGTAATGAGCAGGATGCGCCGCGCGCCCTCGGCGATGAGCTGCGCGATGACAAGACCGGCTTCGATGGTCTTGCCGAGGCCGACTTCGTCGGCGAGAATGCAGCCGCCTTCGCGCAAACGCCCAAGCGCGAAGATGACGGCATCGATCTGATGTGGATTGGCGTCGACCTTCGCCGCGCGCTGCGGTGCGGAGTAGCGGCGCTGCTCGTCCGAGCGTCGAAGCCGGACAAGATCCTCCGCCAAGTACCGCCGCTGGGCGGGATGGAGGGGCGCGCCGGGGTGGTCGGTCATGCAGCTACCATTCTCGCCGATCGGGGTTCAGGGATCAAAGGTGTTGTTGCCACACACCAACCAACAACAGGAGATAGACCCATGAGTCAGTCTACCAAGCCCATCAGCCCATTGCGTCAACGCATCCGATCCCAAGCACCTCGGTGCCCGCATCGGCTTCACCGCCGTGCTGCACACCTGGGGTTCGGCGATGACGCACCATCCGCACCTCCACTGCATTGTCCCGGGCGGCGGGCTCTCTCCCGATGGCGAGCAGTGGATCCCGTGCAAGCGGGGCTTCTTCTTACCCGTGCGGGTGCTCTCGCGGCTGTTCCGCCGTCTCTTCCTCGAGCAACTGAGTGCGGCGCACCGTGCGGGGCGTCTGCTCAACACCAACATCTCACCGACGCGGGTGCCTTTGCCGACTTCTTGAGTCCACTCCGCCAGATCGACTGGGTGGTGTATGCCAAGCGACCCTTCTCAGGCCCCGAGGCGGTCCTCGCCTCTCCCGCTACACCCACCGGGTCGCGATCTCGAACAGCCGACTCATCGCCCACGATGACCAAGGCGTCACGTTCACGTGGAAGGACTATCGGGCAAAGTCGGCTCAGCGCTACAAGACCATGCGGTTGACGAACGATGAGTTCATCCGGCGCTTTCTCATCCATGTCCTACCCACTGGCGGTCTCTTCGCCAACCACCTACGCACCAACACTGTGCAACAGATCCGTACCCTCCTCCTCGACGACGCTGATCATGCCGAAAGCGGCCTCCGAGGCGCTCGATGTCAACGACACACCTCGCATACCTACGTGTGTCCAGTGTGCGGTGCGCCGATGATCGTCATTGAGACCATCAAGCGAGCACACACTCCGCGCGCACCACCGTCATGACCATTCCACGAACAGCCGACAAACTCGCCAACGTGAGATATCGCCGCAGTCGGGGCGACGGGATGCTATTGCTTATGGGTGGAAACGCAGAGATTTTTCAACCTTTTTCGCACACCGTCTTGCAAAAAAACTAAGGCGCATCCCGAAACACGCACTTCATCGATGTGCGTCGCACGTACCACCAATTCAATTCTCACGTTCAAACGACACGCATCGCCCGGACAATCCCCATAGTCCGGGATCACAGACACACTCCCGCGGTTTCCTACATCGAGGCTTGTTAGACGCCTGCCCTAGTAAGTGCTTTGCCAGGCATCAGGCGCTCGCTCTACGGGCAGGCATCTAACAACCCTTAACGATAACCGAAATTCAAACTGAGACACTACCAGCGATCGCTGGTTCTCACGTCGGTTCTTCGAAGCTTATTGGCAGGCCCACGCGCAGGTCCAGCACCCTATCGGCGCGACCCTGGTTGACGGCGATCTCGGCGAGCCCGTTCGAGTTTTCGTACCACATGGGATGCCCGACAGGAACGTCGTTGAACGTCCTGACCCTCGGCACGCTTTGTCCCGCAATCGTGATGACGGCCTGCGGCGATACGACCGAGGCGCGCACACCGGTCATCGCGTTCCCGAAGTGGTCGAGGTAGACGATCTCATGGAGATCATCCGGCCACGCCGCATAATCGCTCAGCTCCAGAGGCTCCCAATGGGGAAATTGACCACGGGCCAGTGTGGCGGCAACGGGCGCGTAGAGATCGCGGCCGTGAAACGTCGACGAGATCACCTCGGGGCGCCAAGTGATTGTCCAGGCACGGCCAGGTCCCCCGTGCTTCATCACCGCATTGAAGATGCCGTTGCCGGGACCGACAAACCATTGTTCGCCGACTTGCACGACAATCGGTGCGTGCAGGTGGCTTCCGACACCGGGATCCACGACGCATAAAAACACACTGTTCTTCGGGAATCCGTGCCGATAGGCCGCGAGCAGATAGGCCGTGGCGCGAGGATCGTAAGTGGGCGCATTGGCGAAGAGGTTGACGACCTGGACCCCAGGCGCAGATTGATACAGCACGGAGATAACCTGACCGAGATACGGCCCTTCCATCGCGTAATCCGTCACCAACACGATCATGACAGTCGATTGTCGAGAGGCGTAGCCTCGCTGCCACCTCCACTCACGCCCAGGGCTGCAGATTGCGGCGCTCGCCGGCGTCTCGCGGCCGCGGCGGCGTGGAGCGGATCAGGAAGTCTTCGCGTCCTTCGTAGCG
>Ga0136615_10001992_pt1 | contig 10069 bp, 6 predicted proteins | sample AntDrymUQ2882206_2_FD_106647 | JGI IMG/M metagenome (GOLD analysis project Ga0136615, IMG submission 106647) | Polar desert sand microbial communities from Dry Valleys, Antarctica - metaG UQ288 (22.06) | ecosystem: Environmental > Terrestrial > Soil > Desert | place: Antarctica: Dry Valley...
CCAGCCGTCCGAGGTCGGCGGCGGTGTGGTCAACGAAGCGCATCATCTCGGCCACGGCGTGGTGACCCGCCTGCTCGGCGATCAGCGTGTGCATCCGCTGACACACCCGGCGGTAGGCGGCGTGGCCCTGCGGCTGAGTGCGCAGCTCGATCATCTGCATGGCCGCGCGAGCGTTGAGCTCCATGGAGTACCGCAGCCGGTAGGCGAACCCGACCGCGTACTGCGCCTGCACCGGCAGGTCGGGGCGCAGCCGGTCGTACAGCGCGGCATGCCGGGCCAACGTGTCGTGCCACACGTCGTCCACTCCCGCTTCCATGATCTCGATGGGGGTGTGGTAGCCGTGGCGCGGGCTGAGGTCCTGCCACTCGATGGTGAGCATGCGGTGGCGTTGCAGGTCGCGGAAGGCGCCGTAGTCGCTGCACACGTCGAAGCGGTAGCGCACCCGCTCCAATGCGCGTCCCGGCCGGTGCCGGCGGTTCGTCCGGTCCCCCGTGTAGGCGCGGACCACGGCGAGCCGATCCTCGGCGCCCATCGCCTCCACCGCGCGGCGTAGCTGGCGCTCGGGCAGGTCGGCGTGCGGGTAGAGCATGCCCACGAGCAGGTCTGTCTCGGCGTCTGGGTCGTAGGCGACAAGGGTCACCTCGTCCGCAGGCTGCGGCGCGATACCGGCGAGCAGCTCGGTGGCCAGGCGCCTGGTGGCGTCGCGCGTGCCGGCCAGGTACTCCGTCCAGACCCCGCCGCGGTCCGGACGGTCCACGCGGGTGACGAACGAGGGGATGACCTGGCGCAGGGCGGCGAGCAGCCGGTCTCCGGTCACGCGCGCCTCGGCCAGCGGGTGGCCGCGCAGGCGCAGCAGGAGCTGCTCGTAGGACTGCCCCGATGCGAAGATCCCCACGTTCGAGGTGGTGGCGGCGGGCAGCAGGCCGCGCAACACGTCGCAGACCTTGCCCCGCAGGGTGGCGCGGTACACCCCATCCGAGGCGGTGGCGTCCTGCGGGAAGCGCTCGCGGGCCCACGCGTCCAGCGGCGCGAACAGGCCCGCGTAAGCGGCGAACACCGCGTCCATCTCGCGTTCAAAGGCGGCGCCGTGCGGGGTCGCCATCACATCGGCGGGGCGGTGGTAGCGCCAGCGCCCGCCCGGGCGGTCGTCGTAGGCGATGTAGCGCGTGGACTGCTCCAGGTAGGCGGCTAGCCGACCCCACTCCAGGACCTTGGTCAGCAGGTTCGACGCCTGCTCGACCGCCACGTGCGCCCCGCCGAGCTGGGCCACCGAGTCGTCGCCGTACTGCACGAACACCTTCTCGTACAGCCCAGCGGCGCGCCCGCCCTCGGCCTCGGCGCCAACCTCGGTCCCGCCCACCGGCCCGGCGCGGCCCAGCTCCTCGGCGAACTCGTCCAGCAGCAGCCTCCGCAGGCCCTTCGGCGACCGCGAGTAGCGGGCGAACAGCGCTCCCTTCACCGCCTCCGGCAGCCCGACCAGCGCGAACACCGACCCCTCCAGGTCCGTCACGTGCCCGGCCAGCAGGTCCCGCTCCACCGCCTCGATCGTCTCGCCACCCACCGCCACCCCGTTCCCCTCAGGCCTGCCCACGCCAGCCAGACCATACCGACAGGCTGCGACACGCGGCCTGCGGGCGGATGTTCGTCGCCGGCCTCGCGCTGTTCACCCTGGCCACATTGGCCTACGGGCTGGCGACGTCGTCGGGGACGCTGGTGGCCGTGCCGTTCCGCGTGCTGCCGCCGGCCCGGTCGAGCGGCCGCGTGAGGTCCAGGATCGTCAGGGTGGGACCGGTGGCGCCTAGCTCGCCGCGCAGGGGGATCCGGGCCAGACCCCACTGCGGCAGGAGGTCCCAGCGGTAGGACAGCGGCTGACTGGGGGCGACAGTGGTGACCACGCGGCCAGTGGCGCGGAGGCGGTCGTACACGGCGACCTCGGCGCCGTAGCGGTCCGGCGACTGGCGATAGCGCTGCTCCTGGTAGGAGCTGAGTACCACCCAGCAGTCGCAGTCGAGGATCCCGGGGTCGGCGCCGAGGGCGAAGCTGGTGGTGGTGACCGCTCCGGTCGGACCGTAGGCCTCGGCGTGCACGGGCACGGACGGCGCCAGCGCGGCCAGCCGCTCGGTGGCCAGCTCACGGGTGCTCACCCCGGCCGTCGCGCGCACCAGCCGCAGGTCGTGTGCCACGGTGGGCAGCAGGCTTGCGCCGGCACCGGCAAGTAGGACCGCGGCGCCTAGCGCACCGGCCAGCCGGCGTGCGGCAGCAGCGAGCCAGGCCAGCGCCGCGGCGCCGAGAACGGCGAGGAACGGCACGGCGATGACGATGTAGTGCGGGAAGCGGACCTGGCCCACGGACACCAGCACCGCGACGGGTGCGGCGGTCAGCGCGACCAGCCGCAGGCGGCGTTGACGCCCGGCGATCCCCCAAGCGAGACCGGCGATCGCCAGGGCGGTCGCGGGCCAGCCCCAGTTGCCTGGCAGGGAGGCTGCGAGATGGAATGCCCAGCCCGGCCCGGTCGGCTCATAGCCGAGGTGGCCGGTGGTCTGATGGGCGAACTGGTCGAGCACCCCGGACCGGAAGTGCTCCCAGGCGGTTACCGTCCCGAGGGTCCCGGCGACGAAGCCACCGACCGTGGCGGCCCCGGCCAGCACGAGCTCCCGGCCGCGGGCGCCCCGCGGGCCGGTGAGCAGGGCGTAGGCGAGGGGGACGGCGGCGGCGACTCCTAGATACTTCGTGGCGCCGGCCAGACCGGCCAGCAGGCCCGCACCGACGATGAGCGCGGCGCGGCGCCGCCGCGGGGCGCTGTCGAGGCGCAGGACGACCATCAGCGCGCCGATCATCAGCAGCGGCTGGAGCTGCTCGGGGTGGACCAGGCGGCCGCTGCGCACGAGCAGGAAGGACACCGCCGTCGCCGAGGCCGCCCCCAGCGCCGCGACCCTGCGATGACTGGGCGCCGCCGCCGCGCCCAGCACACCGGCGCCCAGCACCGCACCCGTGGACACCAGGGCGTAGACCACCCGACCGAACACGTACAGCCGGGCGGGGTCCTCGGTCAGGCCCGGAGCCAAGGGCCGCGCCAGCGCGAGGACGCCGGCGAGCAGGTAGGAGGACAGCGGTGGCCAGTCCCATGCCGGCGGGACGAGCTGGCCGTCGAGGACCGCCAGCGCGCGGTTGGCCACCGTCGGCTCGTCCGGTCCCAAGAGCTGGGGCACGTGGGCGCCCAGCGCGATGGTCCGCAGCGCGAGCGCCACCAGCGCGATCGCGGCCATGCCCGCCACCAGCACGAGGTCGGGGCCTTGCGAAGCGACGCCCGTATCACCGCCCGGATGGGCAGGTGCGAGGGTCTCGGCCTCGGCCGCGGCGGCGCCGCTCACGGCTCCTCCGTGGCGGCCGGATTGAGCCCGCGCGCGGACAGCGCGGCGCACAGCAGCAGCGGTGCGAGGTACCAGCTGGAGAAGTTGGCGGGCCAGCGCGTGCCCAGCAGGTGGGCGGTCAGCAGCGGCAGGGCGACCGCCGCCAGGGCCGCGGTGGGATCGCCGCTGCGCCGGCGCAGCAGACGGCCGGTCAACGCGCCCACCACCGCCGCCGCGACCGCCCCGAGCACCGACAGCACCCGCACCAGCCCAGGGGACGGCGGCAGAGCGACCCACAGCGACGGGCCGAAGGTCAGTGGGGACTCCAGCCGAGCGGCGGGCTCGGCGATCGCGGCGAGCCCGTGCAGCCCGGGCACGGGCAGCAGGAGGAAGGGCAGCTGGACGGCGGCGGGCAACGCCAGCGCCAGCAGTGCCGGACGCGCACCAGCCGCGCCGAGTAGGAGCGGCACGAGTACGAGCGCGGCCGGCTTCACCGCGATGGCCGCCCCCACCAGCGCGCCAGCCAGCACAGGGCGCCGCCGGGCCAGGGCAAGGCCACAGCCGGCGGCCAGCGCGCCGAGCCCGATGTCGTTGGCAACCACGATCCCTGACTCGCGGACCAGCGTGGGGTGCACGGCGTACAGCAGCGCCGCGACGACCCCGGCACGCGCCCGCCCCGCGGCCGAGAGGACGGCGCCGAGCGCCACGACCGCCGCCGCATCTGCGGCCCACAGGGTGGCGCGGGCGCCGAGGTGCTCCTCGCCGGCGAGCCAGCCGGGGTCGAGCGCCGCGAGCGGGAGGTGCGCCAGGATCGTCCCTGCCGGGTACTGATAGGCGCCCGCCGTGGCGTAGGGGTTGGTCTCCAGGTACGGGTTGGCGCCCGCGAGCAGCTGCTGCGCGGCGAGCTCGCTGGCGGTGGCGAAGTCACCGATCCCCGGATCGAGCCATGCGAGCGGCGCCCGCAGCGCCACCGCCAGCAGCGCCGCCGCAGCAAGGGCCGCCCACGGCGCCACCGCTGGCTCGCTGTCGGCAGCCCACCGGGCGGGCTGGGCGCGCAGGAGGCTGAGCAGCCAGGCGCCGAGCACCGCCAGGCAGGCCGCCACCGCAACCGTCCTCGCCCCCGCCGACCATGGCGGCGGCGTGTGCAGCAGAAAAGTCGGCAGGGTCGAGACGGCGACCGCGGCGGCGGCCTGCCAGGGCAACCGGCCCGCCGCCAGCACCACGCCCAGGGCCGGAGCGAGCGGCAGCCACAGCGCCAGGTAACGCGGGATCCCTGGACCGTAGGTGAGCAGCTCGTGCACCTGAGGATGATATAGGCGGTTCGTTCCTCTGCCGCTAGAGGAGCGGGTCCAGGCCGAGGGTGAGTCCTGGGAGGTCGGCGATGTGGTGGACGGCGAGCAGGACGCCGGGCATGAAGGAGGTGCGATCGATGGAGTCGTGGCGCAGGGTGAGGGTCTGGCCGGGGGCGCCGAAGGTGACCTCCTGGCTGGCGACCAGGCCGGGCAGGCGGACGCTGTGGATCGGGACGCCGTCGACCAGGAGTCCGCGTGATGGCTCGTCGGAGGGACCGGGGACCTCGGGGGCGGGCAGGCCCGCGTCGGCGCGGGCCGCGGCGATGAGGGCGGCGGTGCGCAGGGCGGTGCCGCTGGGCGCGTCGAGCTTGCGGTCGTGGTGCAGCTCGGTGATCTCCACGGCGGCCAGGTGGCGCGCCGCCTCGGCGGCCAGGCGCATCAGCAGCACCGCGCCGATCGCGAAGTTCGCTACCACCAGGCAGTTCGCGCGCCCGGTCCGGGCGCGCAGGTCGTCGAGGTCGTCCGCGGACAGGCCGCTCGCGCCGACCACCGCGTGCACGCCGTGGTCGAGCAGCCAGGCGGTGTTGTCGCGCACCGAGGCGGGCGTGGAGAACTCCACCGCGACCTCGGCGCCCGCCTCGACCATCGTGTCGAGCGGGTCACCCCGGCCGACGGCCGCGACCAGCTCCAGCGTGTCGTCGGCCTCGATCGCGGCGCGGGTGGCCGAGCCCATCCGGCCGCCCGCGCCGATCACGGCGACCCGCAGCGTCACCTCTACGCGGCGACGTAGCGCTCTAGGTCGCCGGTCTCGCCGTCCTCGAACGCCCCGACCACCGCGAGGGTGAACGGCCCGCCGAGGAAGATCTCGCCCACCTCGGCGACGGCCTCGGCGTCGACGGCCTCGATCGCCGCCAGCGTCTCGTCCAGGCTCAGCAGCGGTGTGCCGGAGATCACCGACTTGCCGATGCGGTTCATCCGGCTGCCCGTGTCCTCCAGCGACAGCACGATCGACCCGGCCAGGTGGCCCTTCGCTCGCTCCAGCTCCGGCAGCGACAGACCGCCTGCGCCGGCCTTGCCCAGCTCGTCGCCGATCACGGTGAGGACCTCGTCGAGGCGGTTCGGCGCCGTGCCCGCGTACACCGCGAAGGTGCCGGTGTCGGCATGAGTGCTCTGGTAGCTGTAGACGGTGTAGGCCAGGCCGCGGCGCTCCCGAACCTCCTGGAACAGCCGACTGGCCATGCCGCCGCCCAGCGCCTGGTTCAGCACACCGGCGGCCCAGCGCCGGTCGTCGCCGCGGGCGATGCCGGCGCCGCCGAGGACCACGTGGGCCTGCTCTGTGGGCCGCACGCGCAGGATCGACCGGGGCCGGCCCGGCCCTTGCGGGGCGGCGCGCTCCACCGCGCCGTCGCCAGGCCGGTCCAGGCCCGCCAGCGAGGCCGTGACCAACTCGACCACATGGTCGTGGGTGAGGTTGCCGGCCGCGGCCACCACGAGGTTCGCCGGGACGTACTTGCGCCGGTACCAGCCCGACACGTGCTCGGGGGTCATGGCGGTGATCGTGCCCTCGTCGCCGAGGACCTCGCGGCCCAGCGGGTGACCCCCGAAGTACTCCTCGTTCCACACCGAGTGGACGAGGTCGTCGGGGGTGTCGAGGTGCATGCGGATCTCCTCGAGCACCACGTCGCGCTCGGCGTCGACATCCTCGGCGAGGATGGTGGCCGAGGTGATCATGTCACCGAGGACGTCGACCGCGGTGGGCAGATCGCGGTCCAGGCAGCGCGCGTAGAAGCAGGTGTGCTCCTTGGACGTGAACGCGTTGAGGTCACCGCCAACGGCGTCGAGCGCCTCGGCGATCTCCAGCGCGCTGCGCCTCTGCGTGCCCTTGAACAGCAGGTGCTCCAGGAAGTGCGTGGCGCCGGCCACGGGGCCGCGCTCGTCGCGCGACCCCGCGTCCACCCAGAAGCCCACACTGACCGAACGGACGTCGGGCATCGACTCCGTCACGACCCGCACGCCGGAGGGCAGCGTGGTCAGCTGCACCCCGTCGGCAAGCGTCACGGCCGGGCCCATGGCGCCGGCGCTCACGCGCGGCGCCGGCGACGGCGGCGCACACCGTCGGCATCATCCTCGGAACCCTCCGCGCCCGGGGTGCTGGCGGCACGCTCGCGGGTGCGCTCACGGCCACCGTCGCCGGCGCCGCCCACCCGCTCGCGGGTGCGCTCGCGAGCGCGCTCGCCGGTGTCGGGGGCGGGCGTGCGCGGCGTCGGGGCGCCGCTGAGGTCTGGCCCGGCCTTGGGCGGCGCGTCCGGCGAGTCGATGAGGTCCAGGGAGAACTTGCGCCCGTCGCGGACCTCGGTGACCTCGACCCAGAACTTGTCGCCCACCTGAACCGCCTCGTCGGCGTGGTTCAGGCGCTTGCCCTCGGTCTTGGGCAGCTTGGAGATGTGCAGCAGCCCGTCGTTGCCGGGGGTCAGGGAGATGAAGGCGCCGAAGTCGGCGGTCTTGACCACCGAGCCGTAGTAGCGCTCGCCGGCCTTGGGCACGATCGGGTTCGCGATGGCGCGCACCCGGTCGAGCGCCGCCTGGGCCTTCTCGGCGTCGTTGGAGTAGATGAGCACCTGGCCGCGGCCGTCGACATCGTCGATGTTGACCTCGGCGCCGGTCTCCTCGGTGATCTCGCGGATGATCTTGCCCTTCGGCCCGATCACCTCGCCGATCTTGTCCGCGGGGATGTACTCGAGGATGACGCGGGGCGCGTGCGGGTTCATCTCCGCGCGCGGCTGCGGCATGGCCTCGTTGATAACCCCCAGGATCTGGGCGCGGGCCTCCTTGGCCTGCAGCAGCGCCCCGGCCAGGACGTCGGCCGGGATGCCGGTGAGCTTGGTGTCGAGCTGCAGCGCCGTGACGAAGTCCGCGGTGCCCGCGACCTTGAAGTCCATGTCACCGAACGCGTCCTCGGCGCCGAGGATGTCGGTCAGCGTCGTGTACCTGCCGTCCTCGGCGATGAGCCCCATGGCGATGCCGGCCACCGGCGCCGCGATCGGCACGCCAGCGTCCAGCAGCGACAGCGTGGAGGCGCAGACGCTGGCCATGGACGTCGAGCCGTTGGACGACACGACCTCGGAGACCAGGCGCAGGGCGTAGGGGAAGGACTCCACGTCCGGGATGACCGGCAGCAGTGCGCGCTCGGCAAGGGCGCCATGGCCGATCTCGCGGCGCTTCGGGCCGCGCATGAAGCCGGTCTCACCCGTGGAGAACGGCGGGAAGTTGTAGTGGTGGATGTAGCGCTTCTCGGTGCTGGGGTCGATGGTGTCGATGCGCTGCGCCTCGCGGGTCATGCCCAGGGTCAGGATGTTCAGCACCTGAGTCTCGCCGCGGCGAAACAGGCCCGAGCCGTGGGCGCGGGGCAGGACCCCGACCTCGGCGGACAGCCCGCGGATGTCGCGCGGGCCGCGGCCGTCGATGCGCACGCCGTCGTTCACGACGCGCTGGCGGATGGCCTTCTTCTCGACCGAGCGGAAGGCATTCTTCGCCTGGCGCTCCAGCTCCTCGTCGGAGACGGACAGCTCACCGGCGGCGTCGAACACCGCGTCGATGGCCCGCTCCTTGAGCTCCACGGTCCTGGCGTTGCGGTCGGACTTGGCCAGGCTCGCGTCGGACAGCGCGCCGCGCAGATCGTCGCCGACCGCGGACTCCACCGCGGAGAACACGCTGGGGTCGTAGGCGGGGAACAACTTGTAGTCGGCCGCGTCGCGCGTTCCGGCCTGCTGGGCGAACTCCAGCTGGAGGTCACAGATCGTGCGCAGGTAGCCCTTTGCCTCCTCCAGCGCTGCGCCGAGCACCTCCTCGGTGGGGGCCACCCCGCCGAGCTCCACGGACTCCACCGCGCGCTCGGTGGCCTCGGCCTCGACCATGAGGACGTCGACCTCGCCCGACTCGCGGTTCAGCCGGCCCGCGACCACCAGGTCGAAGACGGCCTCCTCGGCGAGGAAGGGGAAGCTGGGAAAGGCCGTCCAGCCGCCGTCGCGGTCCATCGCCAGGCGCACGCCGGCGACGGGGCCAGCGAAGGGGATGCCGGACAGCATGGTGGCCATCGACGCGCCGTTGATGGCGAGCACGTCGGGGGTGTTCAGCTGGTCGGCGGCCAGGGTGGTGATGAGGATCTGGATCTCGTTGCGCAGCCCGTTGTCGAAGGTCGGCCGCATGGGCCGGTCGACGAGGCGGGCGGTGAGGATGGCGTTCTCGCTGGGACGCCCCTCGCGCTTGAAGAAGCCGCCGGGAATCTTGCCCGCGGCGTACATGCGCTCCTCGTAGTCGACGGTCAGCGGGAAGAAATCGAGGTGCTCCTTCGGCTTGCTGGACGCCGTCGCGGTCACGAGCAGGGTGGTCTCGCCGAGATGCGCGACGACCGCGCCCCCGGCCTGTCCGGCGAGTGTGCCGGATTCGAAGCGGATCTCTGCGTCGCCGATCTTGGCGGACGCCTCGGTGCTCCCGAGCTTGCCCATCTGGTGGTGCTCCTTGTCGTACGGCGCGCACTGCGCCGTGTGGACCGGGCCGCTCGGGTGGCAGTTCCCAGTGGTGGCGGTTGGGAGGTCTCCCCCAACCGTCACCACCGGCAACTGCAGCGCCCGATTGCGTGGCCCGGCATTCGGTCTTTGGTTATGCAGGTGTAGTGATGCAGACGACGCCGGGTCCGAAGAGGACCCGGCGTCGGTGGTGCTAGCGGCGCAGACCCAGCCGCGCGATGAGCGAGCGGTAGCGCTCGACATCGGTGCGCTGGAGGTAACCGAGGAGCCGGCGTCGCCGGCCCACGAGTTGGAGCAGCCCGCGCCGCGAGTGGTGGTCCTTGCGGTGGGTCTTCAGGTGCTCGGTCAGGTGATTGATCCGGGCGGTGAGCAGTGCGACCTGGACCTCCGGCGAACCCGTGTCGCCCTCCAGTGTCGCGTACTCACGGATCAGCCCTTCCTTGTCCGGGATGACGGCCTTGCTCACTCAAGCTCCTCGAGATCGGTCCCGGCGGGTGGAACGCTGGTCGCGTCCGGGAACCGGCCCGCTGCCGGGCGACCGCACGGTCGAGGCCGTGCGCGCCTTCGGTTCTCCTGCGGCGTACCTGGAGCTCTCCTGCGAGGCTCCGGGGTACCGCCCGCTCACCCGGATCCGGGCACGAATGGCTGCCGCTCACGTGAACGGCCTGCCCACAGTGTGCCATTCACGGAGCACTCCTTCAACCGCCCCGCACCCGCCCGGCGCATACTGACGGCATGGCGCCGCCCCAGGATCTCGAGCGCGACGACGCGCTACGCCGCTGGGCCACGTCGGACCGGCGCCTGATCCGACGCATGCTCTCCCTCACCTCGGAGGAGCGCCTACGCGGTCTGGCCCGCGCGGCCGCGTTCTTCGCCGCAGCGCGCCGTGCCTGACCACGGC
>Ga0136615_10001993_pt1 | contig 10065 bp, 12 predicted proteins | sample AntDrymUQ2882206_2_FD_106647 | JGI IMG/M metagenome (GOLD analysis project Ga0136615, IMG submission 106647) | Polar desert sand microbial communities from Dry Valleys, Antarctica - metaG UQ288 (22.06) | ecosystem: Environmental > Terrestrial > Soil > Desert | place: Antarctica: Dry Valley...
AGCTCACCCTCACTCTGTCAGCCAATCAAGCGGTCCAGGAGGAACTGTTGCATTACCTGGCGGCTTTGAAAGCTGCGTGAGATCGCCATCAACCGAGATTTATGCAACGCTAGGGTTAACTCTCCTTATGGACGCGACGGATCCTTGGCCGGCTTTGCCCTCACCGCAAGCGCCGTCTCCGAGAAGAACGGTTGGCCAAGGAGCTGCCGCGCGTGCTTGGAGAAATCCCCGGCTAAGTTAATCGCAAGAGCGTAACTGGGGCAGAATTTGGACCAGACCGCGACTTTACCTGGACCCATGACCAGCTCATTGCTCTGAACTCGCGTTCTACGGCCTACATTGACTAATACCCTGCCGCGTGCTGCGGGGGACTTTAAACGGCCTCAGCATATGGCGTACAACGCGTTCATCTCATACAGCCATGCGGCGGACGGTAAACTGGCGCCGGCGTTGCAGTCGGCGCTGCATCGGTTTGCGAAACCTTGGTATCGGTTGCGGCAGTTGCACGTGTTCCGCGACAAGACCAGCCTCACGGCGGATCCGGGCCTGTGGTCCGTTTCAGTCCGGATGGCGACACGCTGGCCTCGGCAAATTCGAACGATGCGATCCTGTTTTGGGATGTGGCCAGCGGCGATCTCAAAGGTGAAGCCCTCCATGGAGATCGCGGCACGGTCGTGACTTACGGTGCCGGCGGAAAAGCGCTGGCGTCGGGCGGGGAAGATAAGAGCGTCGTCCTGTGGAACCTTGGGAGCGGTAAGCTGGCGCGAAGAAAAACACTGGGGACCCATCAAGATGCGGTCAATAGCCTGGCCTTGAGCCCGGATGGTAAGCTACTCGCCTCCGGAAGCCGCGACGGTACGATCCGCCTCTGGGACATGATCACGGGATCTGCCCTCGGAGAGGCGCTGAGCGAACATCACGATGCGGTAACGTCGCTCGCATTCAATCCCCTGGGAGCAACCTTTGTTTCGGCAAGCAGTGACGAAAGCATCCTCGTCTGGGACCGCGAGCGTCGAATACCATCGGCGAAGCACTCGTGGAACATCAAGGTGATGTCACGGCGACCGCGTTTAGTCCGGACGGGAAATTACTCGCGTCGGGGGGCAGCGACGGGACCGTCCGGTTATGGGACTTCGTCAACGAAATGCGCTTCGGCGATACGTTTTTGGGACATCAGGGCACGATCCGCAGTATGGCGTTTAGCCCCGATGGGAAGACCCTGGCCTCGGCGAGCGATGATCACACCATCGTCTTGTGGGACGTCGACAACGCTCTATGGGAGCAACGTGCTTGCGCGATCGCCAACCGCAATCTTACCGCGTTGGAATGGCGGCATTACCTCGGACCCGCACGGCCCTATGAGAAGACGTGTCCCGAGCTCCCGGACAGAGCGCCGGATGCGGAAGATCATCTACGCTTTTGATAGCCGATCAGGATAGGTGATGATCGCCGACCAGTGCTTGTCGCCGATCATCCCGGGGAACGGACACAATCTCCATTCCCCGGATTCCATTGCATTCCATCCGGGCTACACTCGCTTTTCGGCCCAGCGTTTGAGGCAAGCTAACTATTCAACCCCAACAACCGAGGCCCCGGTATAGCCTAGAGCACTCCGTATTAACCGCTGCAATCGATGCCAATGTGAACCCTGCCAGTAAACCCGATGACATGCGCGGCAGACCCAAAACTCTTTATAACGGTTTACAATATCGGGCGCGAGCATGGCATGCAAAGATTGTTTGCCGATCGGCTCCAACAACTGATTACAAACACTGCATCGAGTGAAGGGACGAATTGCACCGGCGAGATCCAAGCGCCTCGTCACCTCTTCTAATTGCCTGCTCGGCAGAGGCGCGCGGACGTAGTAACCGTGGGTAATGGCACGGCGCATGAGTAGATCCCGATCTCGAGTAAGAACAATGCGACGCTGCGCGAGCGAGATCTGTGCAATTTCGTCATCGCGAAAATCATTTCGGTAAAGCGTATCGAAGCCCAAAAAACGTAGATATCTCGCCAAGCCACCAAGGTGTGCATCGGCGATGAATTGTATTTTCCGGAGCGTCCGATCCCGTACCTGCACAAGCGACATGACGTCGAGCGACTCGAACTGAGGGTAGACGCTGATCCGATCACCGTCGTGGAGAAGGTAGCAAAAATCCACTGATTCGCCGTTCGCTATGATTAGCTCTACCTCCGTGTGCGGGACGCCGAGTGCCTCGATCGCGTGTTTGACGGTAGCCCGCTCAGCGACTGCATGACGAAACGGGCGCTTTCGCTGCTCGGGCCGGAGAAAGTCGTTCAATTCCTCGTAAAACCGAAATTCAACGATCCGGCTACCGGGTGAAAGCGACAAATTGTGCTTATGGCTATCGTGTGTCTTGATCGATGCGGTTTGTTCCTCACCGCATCCTGCGCGCTACGCCGCGCTCCAGTGGTTTGCCAAGACTAAGGAAGCTCCGCAAAAGTTACTGCGCAGCCCATCTGCTTTGTCGCGTGCTCGCGCGTCGCTTGCTTATCTAACTGATATGTCTCGGGACTCGCTCCGCGGCGTCGCGCATCCGGGCTTGCTCGCGACGCTTGTGCAGAGCTTCCCCAATTGCCCTGTCCCCCGTCAAGGGGGTGATTGGTGTACTAACTTGTCCGCGAGCCACATCTTGATGAGCGACTGGCGTGTGACCCCGAGCTTGCGGGCTTCCCGGTCAAGGGATTGCACCATCCAGGCGGGAAAGTCCACGTTGACCCGCTTGGCCTCAAGGCCGGGACGGCGGGCCCGCGACAGGTCAAGCATATTGGTGATGTCCTCGCCCGCATCAAACTTCTTGTCAAAGGCCGACGCTTTCATAGATGGCTACCTCTTCTTTCCTCGAACGCCTGACCGAGATCAGGCGGATGTTATCGCTTCGATAGGTGATGACCGCCGACCAGTGCTTGTCGGCGATCATCCCGATAACCACAGAGCGTGGTTCGTCGGTCACCTTGGCGGGGATTTCCACCAGGTCAGCATCGTCCCAAAGAGCCTGCCCCTCCTCGAAATCGATCCCGTGCTTTGCTTTGTTCGCTTCGCTCTTCTCATGGTCGTATTCGAAGCCCATGCCTCATTTATGGCACCGAATGGATAGAAACGCAACCGTTTCTATACCTCTAAAGCGTTTATCCTCGATTGGTTTCAGCGGAAGTCAGTGTCGCCCATACGAACTCCATTCCCCGGATTCCATTGCATTCCATCCGGGCTACCCTCGCTATAGCCCCTTTTTTCCTGGCAGCCGCGCCACAATCCGTAACGGCCCGCCGCCTCGCCTCGGAGCCGGATTAAGCCGCGGGCAATGGCGTGTAAGAGTCGGTGGATGACAAGCCCATCCGTTCGGGGCCAACTTGCAGTGGAAGCGCCACCACGACCGCGAGGCCTGGCTGGGCGTTACGCAGGCTCAGCGTTCCGCCGTGCGCCTGGGCGATCTGGCGGCAGAGGTAGAGCCCGAGCCCCACGCCGCCCGTTGAGCGGGCGCGTGCCTGGTCGGGGCGGTAGAAGGGTTCGGCCAGCCGCGTTATATGATCCTCTGTAACCCCCGGCCCGAAGTCGCGCACGGACAGGAGCACCCGATCCGCTTCGATCGCAGTGCTTGCGACCGGCGGCTTGGCGGCCTCGCCGCCGTAGCGCAGGGCGTTGTCGATCAGGTTGTGTAAGAGCAGGCGCAGCCGCGTTCGGTCCAGCACGAGCATTGGCAATTGCGGTGCGAGCCTCATACCCAGCTCGCTACCGGCAAGGTAGCTTGCCACGGTCTCGCTGACGAGCGCGTTCAGATTGGTCGGCTCGGGATGCAGGGCGGCATGACGGTCGTTCAGGCGCTCGCTCTCGAGCAACTTCTCGATCAGATCGCGCATCACGGACAGATCCGACAGTAGGGCGACGCGCTCGCCGGACTCGGCAAGAAGCTCGGTGTTGAGCCGGGCCTTCGTGAGGGGCGAGCGCAGCTCGTGGCTGATGGCCAGCAGTAATTGGCGTTTGGCATCGAGCATACGGTGTATATCCTCGGCCATGGCATTGACCTCGGTGGCCAGCTCGCCCAGCTCGTCGTCACGGCGTTTTGGGATCGGCTGCGAAAAATCACCGCCGCCGAAGCGGATGGCCCCCGCGCGGATATCGTCCAGTGGCAGGAACAGGCGCCGCACCAGCCAATAGCTTGCCGCCGTCAGCAGCAGGAGCAGCGCCAGGGTGACGGCCCCGATGAGCGCAGGCTGACCTTCCCGATCGGGCTTGGGAAAGCGAAACGCGATGCGGTGTCCATCGGCCAGCACGCGCACGTGCGCCGCCGGGCGCCGCCTGCCACCGGTGCGGCTGACGGGGGAGGCGGCATCGCTGTCGGGGTCGGACGACCAGTTGACCGTGGGCCCCTTGATGGTGACCCTCAGGGGCAGGTGTGCGACCAGCGCTTGTGCCCGCTCGATGCTCGGTGGCGTACCGATCTCGGCGGCAAGGGTATCGATGTGATGCTCGATATGGGGGTGCATGACGTCGTGGAAATTGCGCGAGAGCGCAAGTCTCAATCCGTACACAAACACCACCGCGAGCACCACGGCGAGCAACAGGAAGAGGAGCGTGAGCCGCAGGCTCAGGGAGCGCCGAAGGCGTGTGAGCCATGCCCTCACTTGCGTGCCCCGGCGAAGGTGTAACCCGCGTTGCGCAGCGTCCGGATGCAATCGAGCGGCTCCAGCTTCTTGCGCAAGCGGCTCACCAGGATATCGACGGCGCGGGTGTAGAGCTCCGCGTCGGTACCGCGCAGGCGATTGAGTATTTCATCGCGGCTGAAGACCTTCTTCGGCTCGGACGCGAGCAGCGCAAGCAGCTCGAACTCGGTGCCGGTGAGCGCCACGGCCTCGCCCTGGCGTAGCACCTCGCGGCGTTCGATATCAATCTCGATCCCGTCGAATGCGAGCCGCTCACCCGGTGCCATGCGCCGCGTGCGACGCAATATGGTCTGGACGCGCGCCACCAGCTCGCGCGGCTCGAAGGGTTTTGCTAGATAATCGTCGGCGCCGATCTCGAGTCCCACGACGCGGTCCGGTAACTCACCCCGGGCGGTCAGCATGATGATGGGAATATCGCTCTCCCTGCGGATAGTACGGCAGAGTTCTAAACCGTCCATCTCCGGCATCATGACATCGAGGATGGCGGCGTCGAAGTGCGCTGCGCGCAGCCGTGCCAGGCCCGCGCTGGGAAGCGCCGCACTTTCCAACTCCAGACCGAAGCGCTGAAAATAGACCGCCAGCGGCGCAGCGAGCTTTTGGTCGTCATCGATGAGCAGGACGCGAGGCATGGTGTATTCTCGCAGCTCGGTTGCGAGAAAAACAGCGACGGCCCGCCGCGGCGGGCCGTCGTAAAGGCGGATGGAAGGATTAGCCTGCCGAACCCACTTTGGAGCCGTGGCCCCGGTGGCCATGACGCCTTTCCAGAAACTCACGCAGCTTCTGCTGCTGATCGGCGTTGAGGTTGTCGTAGAGGTCCGCGGCGGCCCCGATAAGCTCCGGCCCTTTGCTTTGAAGCGCACTGACCTTCTCATTCAATAGCGCCTGAGCGCGCTCGCGATCGAAGCTCTCACGCTTGAGCAACGCCTGTATGTTCTCATGCCGGCCCTTCCAGTCGCCCATCATCGCTTTGCGTTGCTCGCCGAGCTTGTCGAAGAAGGCCGTCAACTTCTGCTTCTGCTCCTCGTTGAGGCCGAGATCCGTGCTGAGGCGCTCGACTCGCTTGGCCCGGTGCTCGGCTCGCGCTGCGTCGTCATGCATCCATGCGCCACACTTGTGAGGTCCTTCGCCACGGCGTTGGGGATGTTGATCTCCGAAGGCGGTCGCGGCACCCGTGATTAGGGTGGCTCCACACAAGGCAATTACTGATTTCTTTATCCAGGGGTTCATACACAGTCTCCTTTCAGATGGTTGATGGTATGTGTGCTCGACACGGTGGTCATCCTACGGGAACAGGCGCGCTTGATCTTTTCGTCGCCGTATCGACGTGTTTCGTTTTGTTTCTTGCAGGCGCGTGAGGCGGATCGCGCTGGCCTCGCGGCGACGACGGGCTTTGGCGCAAAGGCGTGCAGTAAACAGCCCGGCAGGAGCTCAATCCTAACGGTCAGCACGAAGCTCTCGAGGGATCCCCAATCATTCGATCACCCGCGTCTGCCCGTGCCGCAGGACGAAAAACTCCTCCTCCGCCACACCGCGGGCCAGCCGTGCCGCGGTAAGATCGCGCAGCGGCTGGTCCAGGGGCTCGATCGTCAGGTGCTCGAAGGTCCCCCAATGGATGCCGAGCGAGCGGCGCGCGCCGATCTCACCGTGGATGCGCACCGCCTCCTCCGGATTGATGTGGTTGTTGCGCATGAACCAACGCGGCTCGTAGTGGCCGATGGCGATGGCAGCGAGGTCGAACGGGCCGAGCCGGCGGCCGACCTCGGGAAAATCCTGCGAGTAGGCGGTATCGCCGGAGAAAAAGAAACGGAAGCCCGCGCGCTCCGCCGCCCAGCCGCCCCAGAGGTTGCTGTTGCCGTCCCAGGGGGTGCGCGCGCTCCAGTGATGCGCCGGCACCAGCGTCACCGTCACGCCCGTCACCGCGCGGCTCTCCCACCAGTCGAGCGCCACGACGTTCGCATGGGGCAGCCGGCGGCGGAACCAGCGCTCTAGCCCCAGCGGCACGGCGAAGCCGGGCGGTCCGCCGCGCTGGCGAGAAAGTGCCCGCACGCTCGGCAGGTCCAGGTGATCGTAGTGGTTGTGGGAGATCAGCACCAGATCGATGGGCGGCAGATCGCGCAGCGCAATGCCGGGCGGCTGGTGGCGCCGCGGGCCGGCAAAGGGCAGAGGCGAGGCGCGCCGCGAAAACATCGGATCGGTGATGAGGTTGCGCCCGCCTGTCTGCACCAGCACGGTGGAATGGCCGATCCAGGTGACCGTGTCCCGCGTGCGGTTGGCCTGCAGCAGCGCCAGATCCGGCGCCACCGGCGAGAGGTCGACCTGCGGCGCGCTCGGCGGCGCCTGCGCTCCGAGATCGCGTTGCAGGCGTGCCAACTCCTCTTGTGTGGGCGGGACACGGGGATGATTGTTGCGGAAGCCGGCCGGCGTGTGATGGCGCTTCGCCGCGTCGAAGTAGGGATTGTGCAGCTTCGGCCCCGGCAGCATGCACACCAGACGCAATACCGACCAGTGGTTCATGAGCGGCCCCGCTGGCGACGGCGCCCCGGCCTGCGTGATGTGCTGTAACGAGTCTGCATGCTTGCGAACGTGGTTGAATACGAGCCTTTCGACCCCGCGAGCGCACCTCCACCGATGGACGAATGGCCGGGGACAAACCATTCCAGGCGTCGAGGCTCCACGGAGGGTTCAAAGGAAATCGCGCGCGCGATGAGGCAACCTAACTATTCAATTCCAACAACCGAGGTCCCGGTATCCCCTAGAGCACTCCGTATTAACCGCTGCAATCGATGCCAATGTGAACCCTGCCAGTAAACCCGATGACATGCGCGGCAGACCCGAAACTCTTTATAACGGCATACAATATCGGGTGCGAGCATGCCATGCAAAGATTGTTTGTCGATCGGCTCCAACAACTGATTACAAACACTGCATCGAGTGAAGGGACGAATAGCACCGGCGAGGTCCAAGCGCCTCGTCACCTCTTCTAATTGCTTGCTCGGCAGAGGGGCGCGGACGTAGCAACCGTGGGTAATAGCACGGCGCATGAGTAGATCCCGATCGCGCGTAAGAACAATGCGACGCTGCGCGAGCGAGATCTGTGCAATTTCGTCATCGCGAAAATCATTGCGGTAAAGGGTATCGAAGCCCAAAAAACGTAGGTATCTCGCCAAGGTACCAAGGTGTGCATCGGCGATGAATTGTATTTTCCGGAGCGTTCGGTCGCGTACGCGCACGAGCGACATGACGTCGAGCGCCTCGAACTGAGGGTAGACACTGATTCGATCACCGTCGTGGAGAACGTAGCGAAAATCCACTGATTCGCCGTTCGCTAGGATTAGCTCTACTTCCGTGTGCGGGACGCCGAGTGCCTCGATTGCGTGTTTGACAGTGGCCCGCTTAGCGTAGGCATGACAGAACGGGCGCTTTCGCTGCTCGGGCCGGAGAAAGTCGTTCAATTCCTCGTAAAACCGAAATTCAACGATAACCATAAGCGCAATTTGCCGCTTTCACTCGGTAATGACAAGGTCGATGCTGGTATTGAAGTCGTAACCGAGGGCGGGAACGCGGCATCCTTGTCGCGCGTATCACGGCTCGATAAGTGTTCTCCTCAAGCGCCTCCAGAAACCCGCTGCGGCTTAGGAGCACGTCCTGGAGGCGTGCTTCGACAGCGCCCCCACTTCACAGGCCATGATCGCTGTCCCCTGTCAAGCCTGCACAACCTTTCGTACGTTACCAAAACTAGTGTGTACTTAGGACATTCTTGATAATCTGTAAGCTCGAAAAATGTGAAGGAGCTAAAACGATGGGCATTTTAGATTGGATACTCGGAAGCGACAAAGCGCCGAAGCAAGGACAGGCGACACAGCAGGAGGGACAGCCCCCCGATGAGCAGGCGATTGCCCGCTACCGCTACCTGCTCAAGACGGCGCCGCCGGAAACAATCGAGCAGGCGCACGCCGAAGCCTTCGCGCGACTCACGCCGGAGCAGCGGCGGATGGCGCTGCAACAATTAAGCGCAAGCGTGCCGGAAGCGGAGCGAGCAGCCGTGGCCCCGGGCGGGGCCGATCCGCAGGCGCTGGCGCGTATGGCGACGCGCGCCGAAGTGCGGCAACCCGGTACTATGGAGCAGACGTTCGGTCGTATGGGCGGCGGCGTAGGATTAGGTGGACTGATGGCGGGCAGCTTTTTGAGCACCATCGCCGGTACGGTCATCGGAAGTATGATCGCGCAGCAATTTTTTAGTCACGAAATCGGCTTCGATGGTGGCGGTGTTGACAGTGGGCACCCCTCTGGCGCAGACGAGAATCAAGACGCTGGCGACAATGGGTTTGACGATGCGAGCGGCGAGATGGATGCCGACGACTTCGGCGACGTGTGAGGTGGCTCGGTCTGCGGCGACTCCGGGTCAGCAAGAGTCACCTCGAGTGCGAGCCTGAGATCGGAGGAGTCCACCGCCACGCCTACCTCTTCCTTGAGCTCGCGAGACGCGGTATCACGCGCGCTCTCGCCACGACGCACGTAAACCCGCATGCAAACCTCCTCTGCGATGGTTCGGTCGGCTGATGGGTCCTACACCTTCGCGAGGCCCGCCGCGCGAGCCGCGCACTTGCCTGAGCACGCGAGCAACCTACCAAGCGTTGGGTAGCTCGGCATCCACCGTGGCCATGGAGGAGTATATGTGTGGTTAGCGTATCGGCGACAAGGAAACCAATGTCGCCGCGTCGCTCGCTCAGCCGCCAGCGCACAGACTAAAACAGGCGAACGAGATGATCAAGGTCGCCGGCGAAGAGAATCGCGGGTCCCGAAGGAGATCGAATATCTTGTCGCTGGCGAGGAGGCTGACAGCATGCTCCACCGCGCCCGAGCGATCGGCGTGCAGCTATGACCAGGGGGCCCCGGCCAGCACGATGAGGACGATCAGTATTGCCGGCACTGCCACAGCCAGCAGCATCTGCACGTCCTCGCCCGGCTGTGCCTCGCCGCATTTTTCGAGCCCAGGCAGGCCGAGCGCGCAGGACAGCGCCGCGACGAGGTCTTGCCGCTTCCCATGGCGCCCGCGACAAGAATGTTGTCACTCGCCTGCACGGCGCGGCACAACTGCATGCCCTGCTTCTCTGTGAAGGTCCTGTGGTCGCGCAAGGCGTCGAATGTCCAGCGCACCTTCGGAAACAACCGGATGCTCATGGAGCAGCCCAGCGCCGAGAGGGGTTTGAGGAAGCACTAAGACGAGCTCCGCTCGGGTGGAGGTTGATCCGCCGTTAGCTAAACCTTCCAGTTGCATAAATTCTGGGGGTAAGCGGCGGGAAATGGCGTCGGACATAGGGTTTAGTGAGTTTTTTGCTTTTCGCTGGATATCACCGTGGGTGAAGTCCAGCCATTCGGAAA
>Ga0136615_10001994_pt1 | contig 10064 bp, 6 predicted proteins | sample AntDrymUQ2882206_2_FD_106647 | JGI IMG/M metagenome (GOLD analysis project Ga0136615, IMG submission 106647) | Polar desert sand microbial communities from Dry Valleys, Antarctica - metaG UQ288 (22.06) | ecosystem: Environmental > Terrestrial > Soil > Desert | place: Antarctica: Dry Valley...
CGGCCATATCGCCTCGACTCTCGGTATCGAAGACGTCTACTCGTTTACTGTGAACGAAGCGCTGGCCTCGGAGCTGTTTCCCGCCAGGCGCGTGCGGACCGTGCCTGGGCTCGGAGGCATCAAGTTCGCGCAACGCCACTGGCAGTGGCTCCTGGGTGCAATGCCGTCGGCGTGGCGAGACCTGGATCTGAGCGACTACGACGTGGTCATCACGAGCTCACACGCGTGCGTCAACTCGATTCGCACTCGCCCGGATGCCATCCACATCAGCTACTGCCACACGCCCATGCGTTACGCCTGGGACTGGCGCTCAGAGATCGGTCGCTTTCCGGGCTTCGTGAGGCCGTTGTGGCCGCGCGTGGCCGCTCGCCTTAGAGCACAGGATCGAGCCCGTGCAAGCAACGTGACCAAGTTCATCGCCAACTCGCGGAACGTCGCCGCCAGGATCGAGCGAAACTACGGCCGGACGGCGGAGGTCGTGTATCCACCGACCGACACCGACTACTGGTGTCCCGATCCCTCGGTCGAGAAAGAGGACTTCTTCCTTCTCGCGGGGAGGCTCGTTCCCTACAAGCGCCCAGAGATAGCGGTGCAGGCGGCCGAGCTCGCCGGCGTGCCGCTGGTCATCGCGGGCTCGGGTCCAATGCTCGAGCAGGTCCGTGCGACAAGCGGTGACAACGTTCGAGTCGTTGAGGCGCCCACTCGTTCCGAACTGCGAGATCTCTACCGCCGAGCGAAAGCACTCGTGTTCCCGGGCGAAGAAGACTTCGGGATGACCATGGTCGAGGCTCAAGCCTGCGGCGCGCCGGTGATCGCGTTGGGACGCGGGGGAGCACTTGAGGCGGTCAAGCACGACGTTACCGGTCATCTCTGCGGGGGCGGTTCTGCCTCGGAGTTCGCAGGAGCAATGGCCAACTTCGAATCTGCCGCCTATGGGTCTGATCTTATGCGTGTTCACGCCGAGGGATTCTCCATTCAGAGATTCGACCGCGCCATCAAGCACATCGTGGATGCCAGCCTGAGTTTCAGTCACGCCATCTCGTCGTGAAGCTACTTCAGTCCCTCGCGCAAAAGGCCCGAGCGGTCGCACCTTTTCGTGCCGGGATGCTAGTGAGGGGCGGAGTCCTGGCTGGCTCCAAAGCGGCCGCTTTCTTCGCAACGGTCTTGATCGCTCGCAACCTCAGCCCTGCCGAGGCCGGAGGCTTCTTCTTCTCCTTGTCACTAGGCGCGGTCCTGGGGCTCCTCTTCGCCCTGGGACTTGGTGAAACCGCGTCGCGCGAAGTGCCGAGGCTGGACGCAACGGGGGGGAGCCACCTCGCTCGGCCGCTGCTGGCCGGATCCGTGAGGTTGGTGACCATGGCGGCGGCGGTTGGTAGCGCGTTGGCCGCAGTGATGCTCTGGCTCGTGATTCCCGGAAAGGTGGCCTTCATAGTCGCAGGGGTAGTGGTAGGCGTGGGCCTCGCTTTCCAATCGCTTGGAGCTGGCTTCCTGCGCGCCAGGCACAGGTACGGACTGGCCGAGGCGTGGCAGGCGCTGGCGCCCACCCTCTTCCTTATTGCCCTGGTTCCAAGCGTCCTGTTGTTCGATGTGGGCGGTGGTTCCTTGCTGGGGGTACGAGTCGGCTTGGAAGTGCTGGCAGGTAGCTTGGCGCTTGGTTGTGTCCTGTTCGTATTCCGAGGACGCGCACAAGAGGCGAGCGGTCGCAGGGTGCGCAGGGATATGGCCAAGACGCTTCTCCTGTCTGCGCCGCTGTGGGTCACAACCTTGTGCTGGCTAGCCGTTCAGCAGTCGGGGGTCGTGGCCCTCGGCCTCTATAGAGACCCATCCGCGGTGGGCATCTACGCACCCATTCTGAAAGTTGCCGAGGCCTGCACGCTGACACTTGCAGCGATAACGCCCTATCTCCTCCCAGAGGCATCTCGCCTGGACGCTCGAGGTGATTACGCGCGCATACAGACGCTCTACGACTCGGCCACCAAATGGGTATTCGTTGCCGCGGTTCCGCTGATCGCGCCTCTGGTGCTGGTGCCGCGCGAGACGGTTCATCTGATGCTTGGGATTCGCGCACCGGAGGTGGCAACCGTTTCTCGCCTACTCGCCGCTTCGTTTCTGCTCTTTGCGCTCTTCGGTGCGAGCGAGGCGCTTCTGCAGGCCAACTGTCGTGCCCGCAAGTTAGCGCGCCGGTCGTCGTTGATCCTTACGGCAACGGTAGTGATCAATATCGTGCTCGTTCGGCGCTTCGGAATAGCAGGTGCCGCGATCGGGAACTTGGTCGCCTACTCTCTGTTCGCCGCTATCAACGCGAGGCTCCTTCACACGGAGTTGCTTATTGGTGCGTTCTCCGCAACCTCGGGACGCGTCGTGGGGGTTGCCTTAGTGTCCACCGTCATGATGGGCCTCATGTTGGGTTTCATAGACGAAGACCTTACGTCCGTTGCGGTCGCAACCGTGGGCGTTGCGGTACCCACGCTGGTGACGGCGCTGATGCCGACTCGGCGGAGCAACCTTTCCGGGACTCTTCGGTCCGAGCTACAAAGCGCATGAACATCTCGGTAGTAATTCCTGCTTACAACGTCGAGAGTTGGATTAGCAGCGCGGTTTCGTCGGTGCTAGCGCAACAACCTGCTCCACATGAAGTGATTGTCGTGGATGATGGCTCCACGGACACTACGGCCGCGGTCGTGCCTGGACTTGGCGACAAGGTTCGCCTGATCAGTCAGGCAAACGCGGGGCCTGCGGCGGCACGAAACCGAGGGATAGAGGCCGCTACGGGAGATGTGCTCTATCTCCTCGACGCGGACGACGAAGCTCTTCCCGGCGCCTTTGCTGAGATCTTGAAGGCTTTCGAGGCCGACCCCGAGGCAGGGGCCGTAAGTGGAAACTTCGTGCAATGCGCTTCGAACGGAGATCGACAAGTTGCCTGGCCCAACCATCCGGGAAAAGTCGTCTTGAGACGCTCTGATGCACGCGCACTGCTACTGGACAATCATCTGTCCGCCAACTCCGCCTTTAGGGCAGACGTTTTGAAGCGCCACATGTTTCGTGAGGACTTGGAGTTGCGCGGGTGCGAAGACCTCGATCTGTGGCTCCGTCTTGTGCTCGACGAGGTGCCCATCGTCACGCTTGCAAAACCCCTGTGCCTCTATCGGGTCACGCGGGTCGGTGCCCTCACGTCAGAGGTTCTGGTCATGCGGAGACGCCGCAGCTTCCTGTTCCGCGAGCTGCTGCATGATCCCAGACTTCACCCACGGGAAAAGCTTGTCGTCGTGTACCAGTGTCTTCGCAGCGCCGTGGGCATCGTCGCAGCTAGGGCTTCTTCCTCGCGTGGTTCAACCGGTCCTTCAGAACGGGAGCGACTCACTGTTCTCCAGGTGGCGATGAATGAACCGGGAGGTGGCCGGGTTCACATCAGAGAGTTGCAGGAGGGTCTGAGAGATCATCTCGACTCGCATGTCCTGGAACTCGCTCGGAGTTCACCTGCAAAGCCACGCACATGGTTTAGATCACGGACAGCGATGAAGAGGATGATCAAGGAGCACAAACCCGATGTCATCCACGCGCACGGCGTGCGAGCGGCCGCGCTCGCCCTGACCGCGCGATGCCACGCCAAGCGGGTCGTGACCATCCATGGATTGCATTCTCTGCGGAGATCCCGAGGCCTTCCGGCACTCTTAAGTACGGCGTTGAATCGAGCCGTCCTTGGCCGTATGAGGAGAATCCTCGTGCTCTCTGCTAGTGACCTTGACCGGCTCCTGAAGATGGGCATCACCCCCGGAAAGACTCAGGCCATCAGAACCTCGATTCGCAGACCCGCCGTAATGGAGAGGGACTCGGCCAGGCGAAGTCTGGGACTTGCGAAGGGCGCCTTCGTGGTTCTGTGGCTCGGACGCTTCGTGCGGGAGAAGGATCCGATCACTTTCGTGGCTGCAACGCGAGAGTTGAAAGACGAAGATGTGACGGCCATCATGCCCGGGGACGGTCCGCTCATGCCCGAGGTAACGACGGCCATCCGCCGGTCGGATCTACGCGAAACGGTGCTCCTTCCGGGATGGCTTTCCGATCCCAGCGTTGCGTTCGCAGCGGCGGATGTCTTCGTGACAACTTCGCTATGGGAGGGGTTTCCTCTCGCTGCGCTCGAGGCAGCGTCCGCCGGATTGCCGCTGATTGCGACCGATGTCGCCGGCAACCGGGATCTGGTTTCGTGCGGAGTAACCGCGCGCCTGATCCCCCCGCGCGATCCGGGTCGACTCGCTTGTGAGCTAAAACGACTACGCAATCAGCCGTATCCAACCACACGAGAGGCTGCCGATTCGTGGGTAGCAAAGGAGTTCAGCAGAAAGCATTTGACAGAAGACGTCCTTCACGCATACAAGGCTGCCTTGGACGGCGCGAAGGCGTCCTCAGCAGACCTTCAGACCTCCGACAAGCGCGTGGGGGCCTCCGGAACTCAATCTGAAATGCCATGGGCCGGGTAGCTCATCTGGTCAAGCTGGCCAAGTCTCCATCGCTGACTTTCAGGGCGAAGTACCAGGTGATCCTGATAGGTGCCAGAAGGGAGATGCGTAAGCTCGGCCTTCCTCCGCGGGCAACAAGATGGTACGAGATCAACCTGAAGTCCGGAACCCTCTTCGTCCCTCCCGGCGACGTCGTCGGAGATGTAGTGATCTTCAACGAGGTCTTTCTCGACGAGAGCTACGAGTCCTCGTATGGGAACTCAGTAGTGATCGACCTTGGGGGGCACCGAGGGTACTTTGGCGCGTACGCGCTGGCGATGGGTGCGAAGAGGGTCTATTCATTCGAGCCTGAGCCGCGCAATTTCGAGATTCTGCGTCGATGCGCGGATACCTTCGGCGCGTCGGGGCACGAGTGGATCATCGAGAACTCCGCCGTCGCCGACCGCGACGGCGAGGCCGAGTTTTTCGTGGCCGACGAGTCCTATAACCACTCGCTCCATGCAACCGAACAAGAGCCGGGCCCGGGCAGAACCAAAGTGAGGGTTCGTTCCTTCGCAGCCATCTTGCAAGGACTTGATCTGAAAAATCGACGCGTTATTGCGAAACTGGACATCGAGGGGTCCGAGTGCGAAGTCATTCTGAGCAGCGGAGCGCAGTGGGACCAGATCGACGAGGTCTTCATGGAGTTCCACGAACAGGGTCGATGTTCGGCAGACGAGCTCATCGAGCGTCTGAGCAACTTCGGGCTCACCTGCATCGCGCGCTCGTTAGTCAGGGCGGACCGACACTTCTATCGGTTCTCGAGAAGAGATTCTGTGAGCGACAGCTAAGAGGGTCGCCTGACCGAGCTTTGTCTCCGGTTCGCACCTTGCTTCGCCTCCGGCGACCGACTCTCCACCCAATCCTGCCTAAAGACGACCATGCTTCGATACGAAGCTCACTAGGGGGACGGGAAGTCACCCGAGGCAAGAGCTGGGAGCAGCGTGAGGACCAAAGCGATACAGCGGCCTGCCGTAATCGAGCGGCTGGCCGCGTTCAGGCGTGGAGTGCTGCTCTTCATCGCGGCTGGGATTCCCCTTGCCTACCTTCCCGGGCTAACCCTCGACCCTTACAACCTGCCGAAGACATCGCTGCTTTTGATCGGAACCGCCCTGGCCGGAGTCCTGAAGGTCCTCGAAATCGCTCTGGGAGGCTCCGCGCGCGGGTTGCGCAGGGCCCTTGTTCCGGCACTAGGCTTGGGATTGCCCCTCTTGATCGCCTGGCTGGCGTCGCCCTACCAAGACTGGGAGGTCTGGGGCGCCTACCGGAGGCTCCAAGGCCTCGCCCCCTCGCTCGTCGTGATCGTGTTCGGCGTGCTGTTGTGCGATGCCGTTCGTGGAAAGGGAGGAGCGAAGGCACTTGCCTGGACGCTGGCAAGCTCCGGTGGGCTCGTCGGCGCCTATGCGATGGTCCAGATGTTCGGCTTTGATCCCTTTCTGGACATCATTCCCAGCGACTACGTGCCCTCGACCGTGGGCTACTCGAACTTCGTGGGCGGTTTTCTAGCAATCTGTCTCCCGGCCTGCATGGGCTTGTGGGCCGAGGGCGGCAGGGCGCGCTACCCGGCCCAAGCCTTGACCATCCTGACGGCAACCGCCCTGGTCGGAAGTTTTTCTCAAGGAGGCTGGGGGGCGGCTCTCGCGGGATTGGCGGTCTTCGCCGGCCTGAGCCTCTGCGCGCGCTGGAAGGCCTCTCGTTTCTTAGGCTTCCTTGCCGCGGCCGTTGTCGCAGTTGCCATGGTCGGTCCGGTCATCCTGAGCGTTCCCCAGGGAGGCACCGGAGCCCTCGGGGGCACGATCGCCACCCGCGGCTTGCACTGGGACACGGCACTCAACGTGTTCGATGAGCGTCCGCTGCTCGGATGGGGGCCCAGTGCGTACCTTCTGGAGGCGCCTCGCCACCGCTCTTCAGTCGAGAGTCTGTGGCTGGACGACTCACTGGCCGACGATCCCCACTCCGTGCCCCTGGCGACCTTGATGAACGCCGGACTCCTGGGAGCACTCGGGTATCTGGTTGCGATGGCCTGGGTCTTCACCCGGGTGCGAAAAGTGAGACCCAGCCCCCTCGCGGCAGCCGCGACGGGCTCCCTGACGGCCTACCTGACGCAGTCCCTGGTCAGCATCGACGTGGTCACACTGCGGGTCTCGTTCTGGGTTTGCCTTGCGGGACTGATCGCTGTGGGATCGAGTTCGGTCGAAGCTCGCAAGCCATCCGTGCGATGGCCGAGGGAAAGTCTTCTTCGAGGGCGCGTCGCGCAAGTAGGATTCGGTCTGGCTGCACTCGCTCTGTGTCTTGTGGCGGGAGCGAGCGGGGTTCGACTCCTAGTCGCCGACCATCACGCTCAGCAGGCAAAGTCGGATGTGAGCGAAGGGCGAATCGGGTCGAGCGTGATTGAGCTCGAGGCGGCCATGTCGCTGAGCTCCCTGGGTCACTATCGTCACTTTCTCGGGGAGCAGCTCACCACTGCATCGGTAGACGAAGAATCGCAGCGACCAAAGCTTCTGAAACATGTAAGAGATGCTTATGAAGAGATCGCGCACATTCCTGATCTCCAATGGATCGTGGGACACGGGCGGCAGCTCGACCAGTGGTCGACCTACGATCCCGCGCTCCTCGACGATGCCCTCAGGCAGTACGAACGCGCCCACCGCATGGATCCCCACAGTGTCTCCATCGGGGTGACGATGGCGGATCTTCAACTGCGCCTGGGGGGCCACTCCGAGGCTCGGGGAACGCTAAGACCTTATGTTGAGCCGACCGGCGACGCGCCGGACCTAGTGCGGCCCTACCCAGAGCTATGGGGCGCACTGGCAATTGCCGAATGGCAATCGGGCGACGAGGTGGCGGCGCGAGCAGCGCTCGAGACCGGATATGCGATGAACCCCGACGAGTGTCACGTTCTGATCGCTCGGCGACTGCTGGGGTCGGACTTCCGAGCCGATCTGCTCTCCAGGGCGAGCATCGATCTCTCGATATCCCTGGCCTGCGCCTCGTCGACAGCGTCATTGGCGGAGCTGGACGGCCCTCCGAGCTCGAAGGCGAACGTCCTCAGCTCTCCCTAGCGAGGTTCGGTGCTTTTTTTGTTGCTAAAGCCATGCGAGGCGCTGCCGATAAACCTGATGCAAGCCGGAACCTTGTAGCGCAGCAAAGGCAAACCCGTCGCAAGGCGGGGACGCAAAGCCACGGGGCCCGTTGGGCCAGCCGAGCTACCTGCAACAGGCGGTCGTCCGACCGACCCAAGCAGGCACAGAGCTTTAGGTCAATAACGGACGTCCCTGTCCCGGCTGCCAGGGCGAAACAGAAAGGGGAGGTGTCGGATGTTCCGACGGTTCCACGAGAAGTTGAAGGAGCAGGAGGGCGGCTTCACGCTCATCGAGCTCCTCGTTGTCATCCTGATCATCGCCATCCTGGCGGCGATCGCAATTCCTGTCTTCCTGAAGCAGCGCGAGAAGGGTTGGACGGCACAGAGTGAGTCGGCTTTGAAGAACGCCGCGACTGCCCAGGAGTCGTTCGGGACCGCCAACAACGGTGCCTACACCTCCAGCGTCCCTGCGCTTCAGAGCGAGGGATTCAACAACGTCTCCGGCGTCACGCTCTCGGTTGTGAGTGCCACGGCCAGCGGGTACTGCCTCAAGGCCGTCCACGCCCAGCCTGTACCGGCCCTGTTCTACAGCAGCACCACCGGCAAGCCCAGTCCAACGGCCTGCACATAGACATATAGCAGGTGAAGCACCAGGAGGGGCGAGGGAAACCTCGCCCCTCCTGACGTACGTCTCTCGAACCTCTCCAGGGGCCTCAAGTGCGGGGTCTCCGAAACCGATGAGCTAGCTAACGCAGATCTACAAAGGGATTGAATGGAAAGAGAAGAAGGCTTCACACTGATAGAGCTCTTGGTCGTGATGATGATCACGTCCATGGTTCTAACCATCAGTGCGGGTGCTATCCGTCACTTCTGGTTCGTTCAGGCCCTCAGCGGCTCGGCCGACTCCGTGACCACTCAGATGCGCCAGGCTCAACAGCAGGCCGAGTCCGAGAGCCACCCGCTCGTCTACGGCGTCTGGTTCATCAATGTCGGGGATGCCGCTCGCTGGGGCACCCTCCAGTACGACCCCGCCAAAGCATTGCCCTGCACCGAGATCGGCAAGCGGACCTTCGATACGGGCGTTCAGGTCGAGTCGGTGTCCTTCACTACCGACTCCACCCGCACCCCGGCCTGCAGAAGTGCTCTTGGCTCGGCGGGTATCGCGAACGCCGGCAGCGCGCAGATCGCTTTCTTCTATGCACGGGGCACCGCGACGCCGGGTTCGATCACCCTTGAGCAAACCAATTTGGATCGCTCCGAGTCACTCTCCGTCACGGGGATCACGGGAAGGGTCTCGGACTCGTGATCATGTCGTCAAGCGGATCAAAGGCTCGGGAGAGCGGCTTCACCGTCATCGAAGTGATGGCGGCACTGCTCGTGTTCTCGCTCATGACCCTCGGCCTCGTGCCGCTGCTCACAAGCTCTCTGAAGGGCTCGGAGCTGTCCCAGTCCTACACGGTGGGAAAGAACCTGGCGCTCGAGGCAATGGAGCGGGTGCGCGGATTGCCCTATTACATCTCGTACTCGGCCCAGGCCAAGAGGGTCGACGTTCTCGACCTCTACTACCCTAAATTCGCAGCCGGCGGAACCTTCACCACCACGTGTGACGTATCCACCACCGCCGCGCCGGCCTGTCCCAAGCGCGTGCCCGAGGGCTATTCGGTCACCTTCGACGCCACCTTCGTGACGCCCGGGGGGAACGCCCTCAACCAAACCTACGCGCCCCTTGCGGCGCCGAGCACCTATCGATGGGATTCGGCCACCGCCGACATTCCTCCCAGCCAGATCCTCGAGATGGCCGTCACCGTCAAATGGACGCGCGCGGGACAAACCAAACGATCACAACTGAAGACGCTGCTCAGCGACCGTAAGTTCGGCGAAGTCACCGTCCGAGGCAGCGGCAAGATCGACTACGGGATCGACGTTCGAGCGGGCTATGTGGACCCGACCGGTGCGTCGAGCCTGCTCACCGCCACGGCCGGTAACTCCGAAGCCCTCGTCGAATCCAAGACCACATCGACCGCGAACGAGACCGTCCGCGCCGCGGAGTTGCGGCTGGTCGAGGTACCCGCGGATCCCTCGGCGGTCGGAGCCGACATAGCACTTGTGGAGGGTGCCAAGAGCATCGTCCATGCCCCCCCCAATACCTCGCCGACCGATGTTTCGGTGGCGGCTCAGGTGCTCCCTCATCCTCGTCTGGACCCGGTGGTGAACGTCGCAGGGGTCGAGACGACTCGGACCCAGAACGTCGACGTCGGCGTCACGAACGAGCTTCCGTCCGCGAATGGGCAGTTCCAGTTGGGCAACTCCGGTTCGGCGACCGACGATCTCTGGGTTGCGCCCCAGGTCGATACGGACAGAGCGCTTCTGCTGAAGCTCAACACGCTCCGACCGATGTTCATCATGCATCACGGGGGAGCCAATGTGATGTCCGGGTCGACCGGCGCGCTTGCCACGGACATCGCGGCGTCCGACCGCAAGGTCGAGAC
>Ga0136615_10001995_pt1 | contig 10064 bp, 10 predicted proteins | sample AntDrymUQ2882206_2_FD_106647 | JGI IMG/M metagenome (GOLD analysis project Ga0136615, IMG submission 106647) | Polar desert sand microbial communities from Dry Valleys, Antarctica - metaG UQ288 (22.06) | ecosystem: Environmental > Terrestrial > Soil > Desert | place: Antarctica: Dry Valley...
CGTGGACGCGATGGTCGTCCCCGGCTCCGCCCAGGTCAAGGCCCAGGCCGAGCGGGAGGGCCTGGACGAGGTCTTCCGCGCCGCGGGCTTCGACTGGCGCGGCGCGGGCTGCTCGATGTGCCTGGGCATGAACCCCGACATCGCCGCCCCCGGCGAGCGGGTCGCGTCGACCTCCAACCGCAACTTCGAGGGTCGCCAGGGCCGCGGCGCGCGCAGCCACCTCGTCAGCCCGCAGATGGCCGCCGCAGCGGCCATCGAGGGTTACTTCGTCGACATCCGCGACTGGAGCTGAGCCTCATGGCGATGGAGCCGATCACGACCGTGAAGGGCCAGGTCTCCGCGCTCCTGCGCGACGACGTGGACACCGACCAGATCATGCCCAAGCAGTTCCTCAAGCGGGTGGAGCGCGCGGGCTTCGGCGAGTTCCTCTTCTACGACTGGGCCAAGGAGCCCGGCTGGGACCTTCCGGCCAACCCGATCCTCGTGACCGGGCGCAACTTCGGCTGCGGCTCCAGCCGCGAGCACGCTCCCTGGGGCCTTGAGGACTACGGCTTCCGGGTGCTCATCGCACCGAGCTTTGCCGACATCTTCAAGTCCAACTGCACGAAGGTCGGCCTGCTGCCGGTGGAGCTCGACGAGGCCGACGTGCAGGCCATCGCACAGGCCGGCGAGGCCGAGGTCGACCTCGACGCCCAGGAGGTCCGCTGGGCGGGCGCCGTCGCTCGGTTCGAGATCAACCAGGACCTCAAGCACCGCCTGCTCAATGGCCTCGACGACATCGGCGTGAGCCTCGCCCAGGTCGACGCGATCGACGCCTACGAGCGCGACCGCGAGCGCGAAGGCCCGGTGACAACTGCCCTATGAAGGCGCGCGCCTGGGACGCGAGCACCTACCACACGATCTCCTGCCCGCAGGCCGAGATGGCGCAGGCGGTCCTCGACCGCCTGGAGCTGCGCGGCGACGAGACCGTGCTGGACGCGGGCTGTGGCAGCGGCCGGGTCACCGCCGCGCTGCTAGAGCGCCTGCCTCAAGGCCGGGTGGTGGCGGTCGACGCCGACGTGGGCATGGTCGAGCACACCCGCGCGGCGCTCCCGGCCGAGCGCGCCGAGGTTCACCACCAGGACCTCGCTGCGCTGAGCCTCGCGCAGCCCGTCGACGCAGCGTTCTCCAACGCCGTCTTCCACTGGGTGCCCGATCACGACGCGCTCTTCGCCGCGCTCGCTCGCGTCCTCCGCCTGGGTGGGCGCCTGAGCGCCCAGTGCGGCGGGGAGGGCAACGTGGCCGGCGTGCAGGCCGCCGCGGACGCGATCGTCGCAGCCGACCCCGCGCTTCGCGAGCACTTCGCCGGCTGGAGCGGCCCGTGGAACTTCGCCGGCCCCGACGAGACCGCGCAGCGCCTGCGCGCCGCCGGCTTCACCGGGGTCCAGTGTTGGCTGGAGCCCTGGCCGGTCAACCCGGACGACATCGAGACCTACCTGCGCACGATCTGCCTCGGCCCGTACCTCGAGCGCCTGCCCGAGACCGAGCACGCCGTCTTCGCACGAGAGGTGGCCGGTCGCGTCGGCGGCGAGTTGGACTACGTGCGTCTCAATATCGTCGCCCGGATGCCGTCAGATCCGGTAGGCTGACGTCATGCGAAGATTTCAAGTCCAGCTCACGGACGAGCAGGCGCGCGATGTCAGGTCCCTGGCTCGGGAGAGGGGCGTCTCGGTCTCGGAGATCATGAGGCGCGGGGCAGACGAGATGATCCGCTTGGGCGGAACGACCCATCGCGAGCGCATGGACCGTGCGCTGGGTGCGAGCGGCATGATCAGTGATGCGCCCGACGTCGGCCAGCGTCACGACTACTACCTCGCCAAGATCTACGGCTCATAGCCGTCTTCGTCGACACATCGGCCCTCCTCGCGTTCCTCAACGACGAGGATCCGAACCACGCACTCGCTCACCAGATCCTCGTCCGGCTGCGCGAGGTCGACGAGTGGCTCTTCACCCACGACTACGTGGTCGTCGAGACGGTGGCGCTCCTTCAGGCGCGCACGGGGCTGGGGCCGGTGCGCCGACTGCGGGACGAGATCCTGCCTGCGCTCACGGTCACGTGGGTCGACGCCGACCTGCACCGCACCGCCCTCGACGCGACGCTCGCCGGGACCCGCGACGTCTCCCTCGTTGACCACACCAGCTTTGCTCTCATGCGCCGGCGCAACATCCGCCGGGCCTTCGCGTTCGACGAACACTTCGCCCAGGCGGGCTTCGAGTTGGAGGGAACTTCGCCGTGAGCCACCGCATCGTCACGCTGCCCGGAGACGGGATCGGCCCCGAGATCATGGGTTCCGCCCTCGAGGCGCTCGACGCCCTCGGCGTGGAGCACACCGCCGACGAGCACGTCTTCGGCGGCGCGGCCATCGACGCCCACGGCGTCGCACTGACCGACGAGACCACGCAGGCCTGCCGCCAGGCCGACGCCGTTCTCCTCGCCGCCGTCGGCGGCCCGAGGTGGGACACCACCGACCCTGACGCGCCGCGCCCCGAGCAGGGTCTGCTGGGCCTGCGCAAAGCCCTGGGCCTGTTCGCCAACCTGCGCCCCGTCCGCCCGCTCCCGGCGCTCTACGACGCCAGCCCGCTGCGCCGCGAGCGCATCGAGGGCACCGACCTGCTCGTCGTGCGCGAGCTCACGGGCGGCATCTACTTCGGGGAGAAGACCCGCACGGCCACCGACGCCAGCGACCTTTGCCACTACACGGTCGCCGAGGTGCAGCGCATCGCCCGCGTCGCGTTCGAGGCAGCGCGTACCCGAGGCAATCGCGTGGCCAGCGTGGACAAGGCCAACGTCATGGAGACCTCCCGCCAGTGGCGCCAGGTCGTCCACGAGGTCCACGCGGCAGAGTTCGCCGACGTGGAGCTGGAGGACATCCTCGTCGACAACGCCGCCATGGCGCTCGTGTCGCGCCCCGCCGCCTTCGACGTGATCGTGACCGAGAACCTCTTCGGCGACATCCTCAGCGACGAGGCGGCGATGCTCACCGGCTCCATCGGGATGCTCCCCAGCGCCAGCCTCGGGGAGCCTGATCAGCCCGGGCTCTTCGAGCCCGTGCACGGCTCGGCGCCCGACATCGCGGGCACCGGCGCCGCCAACCCGCTGGCCATGCTGCTCTCCACGGCGCTCATGCTCCATCACGGTCTGGGATTGCAGGCGCAGGCGGCGGCCCTAGAATCGGCGGTGGACCGGGCGCTGGACGCCGGGCTGCGCACCCGCGACCTGGGCGGCACGGCCACGACGAACGAGGCCACCCGGGCCGTCCTCGACCACCTCTGAAAGGGCACGACGTGAAGCAGGCGGATCTCATCTGGATGAACGGCGAGCTCATCCCGTGGGAGGACGCCAAGGTCCACGTCCTGACGCACGGCCTGCACTACGGCACCGGCGTCTTCGAGGGCGTGCGCTGTTACGACACGCAGCTCGGCCCTGCGGTGTTCCGTCACCAGGACCACATCGAGCGTCTTTTTCGCTCGGCCCAGCTCTACTACATGCCCGTGCCCTTCGAGTGCGAGACGCTGCGCCAGGCCACCCTCGAGCTGGTCGCGCGCAACGGCCTGCGCGCCTGCTACATCCGCCCGATCGTCTACCGGGGCTACGGCCAGATGGGTCTCAACCCCCTCGAGGCGCCCGTGGAGGTCTCCATCGCCGCCTGGGAGTGGGGCGCCTACTTGGGCGAGACGGGCAAGCGCGACGGCATCCGCGCCAAGGTGTCGAGCTGGCGGCGCATCAGCCCCGACTCCCTCATCCCCGCGGCCAAGGCCTCGGGGCAGTACCTCAACTCCGTCCTGGCCAAGATCGAGTCCCAGAAGTCGGGCTACGAGGAGGCGATCCTGCTCGACGAGCACGGCAACGTGTGCGAGGGCACGGGCGAGAACATCTACATCGTGCGTGACCGGGAGATCCTCACGCCGCCGACCAACGCGTCGATCCTCGACGGGATCAGCCGCCGCTCGGTCATCCGGATCGCCCGCGACCTGGGCTACCGCGTGACCGAGCGCAACCAGGCCCGTGCCGAGCTCTACCTGGCCGACGAGGTCTTCCTCACCGGCACCGCCGCCGAGCTGACCCCCGTGCGCGAGATCGACGACCACCCGGTCGGCCCGGGGGAGCCCGGCCCGGTCACCCGCCACGTCCAGCAGGTCTTCGACGACGCCCTGCACGGCCGCGACGAGCGCTACCACGCGTGGCTCGACCCGGTGCCGGTGGGCGCCTCGGCGCCCTCGTGACCACCACCGTCGAGCTCTACGACGCGACGCTGCGCGACGGCATGGGCGGGGGAGGGATGACCCTCACTGCCGACGAGAAGCTGCGCGTGGTGCACCGCCTCGACGAGCTGGGCGTCGACCTCATCGAGGCCGGCTTCCCGTCGTCCAACCCCAAGGAGCGCCGGCTGTTCGAGCTGCTTGCGGGCGAGGAGCTGCGCCACGCCCGCGTCGTGGCCTTCGGCATGACCCGGCGCGCCGGCGTGGCAGCCGACGAGGACGAGGGCCTGAAGGTCCTGGCCGGCTGCTTCGCGCCGGTGTGCACGCTGGTGGGCAAGGCATCGGCCATGCAGGTCGACAAGGTCGTGCGCGTCGCGCGAGACGAGAACCTCGCGATGATCGAGGAGTCGATGGCCTTCCTGGCCGCCCGGGGCAAGCAGGTGCTCTTCGACGCCGAGCACTTCTTCGACGGCCACGCCGCCGACCCTGACTACGCCATGGCGTGCCTGCGCGCGGCGGTCCGCGGGGGCGCCGAGCGTGTGGTGCTGTGCGACACCAACGGCGGCACGCTGCCCGGCCGCCTGGGCGCCGTGGTCGGCGAGGTCCTCGCCGTGCTGGACGGTGTCGCGGTGGGCATCCACTGCCACGACGACGCCGGCTGCGCCGTGGCCAACTCGCTGGCCGCCGTCGAGGCCGGCGCCACGCAGGTGCAGGGCACGCTCAACGGCGTGGGGGAGCGCACGGGCAACGCCAACCTGGTCACCGTCCTGGCCAACCTGCAGCTCAAGATGGGCATCCGCGTGGTGACCGACGAGCAGCTCGCGCGCCTGACCGAGGTCGCTCACTTCGCCGACGAGCTGCTCAACCGCACCCCCGACCCCGCCCAGCCCTACGTGGGCAAGCATGCCTTCGCCCACAAGGCCGGGCTGCACGCCGCCGGGGTGCGTAGGGAGGCCACGTCCTTCGAGCACCTCGACCCGGCGCTGGTGGGCAACCGCCGCGACGCGCTGGTCAGCGAGCTGTCGGGCCGGGGCACGGTGCTGGTAAAGGCCGAGGCGGCCGGGCTGGCCCTCGACGACGCCGGGGCCGCGCAGGTGGTCGAGCGCGTCAAGGCACTGGAGCACGCGGGCTACCAGTACGAGGCCGCTGACGGCTCCTTCGAGCTGCTCATGCGCCGCGAGGCCGGCACCTACGAGCCGCTGTTCCGCCTGGAGTCCTGGCGCGTGCTGGTCGAGAAGCGCGCCGACGGGCGCGCGGAGACCGAGGCCACGATCAAGCTGTGGGCCGGTGGCGTACGCCACGTGTACACCGCCGAGGGCAACGGCCCGGTCAACGCACTGGACGCCGCGCTGCGCGGCGCCATCACGGCGATCCATCCCCACCTGGCCGACATCGACCTGGTCAACTTCAAGGTGCGCATCCTCGACGAGAGCCACGGCTCCGACGCGGTCATCCGCGTGCTCATCGACGCGTCCGACGGCGACGAGGTGTGGGGCTCGATCGGCGTGTCGACCAACCTCATCGAGGCCTCGTGGGAGGCGCTGGTCGACTCGCTGGAGTCGCGCATGCAGCCCGGTCGCCGGCCCGCCGCGTCGCAGCCGCTCACCGCGTGAGCGCCGCCGCCCACCGCGAGGCCGTTCCGCTAGCTCAGCCCGTGCTCGGCCCCGAGGAGGAGGACGCCGTCCTGGAGGTGCTGCGCTCCGGCCAGCTCTCGCTGGGCCCGCGCGTCCCCGCCTTCGAGGCGGCCTTCGCCTCCCGGCAGGGCGTGGCGCACGCCAGCGCGGTGTCCAGCGGCACAGCCGGTCTGCACCTCGCCCTGCGTGCCGTCGGCGTGCACGACGGCGACGAGGTGGTCACCTCGCCCTTCTCGTTCGTGGCCAGCGCCAACGCCTGCCTTTTCGAGCGCGCACGGCCCGTCTTCGCCGACATCGACCCGGTCACGCTCAACCTCGACCCCGCCGCCGCGGCGGCCGCCGTCACGCAGCGCACGGCGGCGGTCCTGCCGGTGCACATCTTCGGCTACCCGGCCGACCTGCCCGCCTTCGAGCGTCTGGGCCTGCCCATCGTCGAGGACGCGTGCGAGGCCCTGGGCGCCGTCCACGCCGACGGCGCCCCCGTCGGCGGGAGCGGCCACCCCGCCGTCTTCGGCTTCTACGCCAACAAGCAGCTGACCACCGGCGAGGGCGGGATGGTCACCACGGGCGACGCTTCGGTGAAGGCCCGCCTGGACTCAGAGCGCAACCAGGGCCGCGCGCCCGACATGGGCTGGCTGGACCACGACCGCCTGGGCTTCAACTACCGCCTCAGCGACCTGGCCTGTGCGCTGGGCCTCGCCCAGCTCGACCGCCTGGACGGGATGCTGGCCGACCGCGCCCGCGTCGCCGCCGCGTACCGCGCGGCGCTGGCCGGGATCGAGGGGCTCGAGCTGCCCTGCGAGGACATCGGGGGGAACCTGCGCGGATGGTTCGTCTTCGTCGTCCAGGTGCCGCGCGACCACCCGCGCGACGACGTCATCCGGGCGCTGCGCGAGCACGGCGTGGCCTCCAAGCCCTACCTGCCGGCGATCCACCTCATGAGCTTCTACCGCGAGGCCTTCGGCCACCGCGAGGGCGAGTTCCCCGTCTGCGAGGACGTCGCCGCACGCTCGGTGGCGCTCCCGTTCTTCCCCGCTATGACCGAGGGGCAGGTCGCCCGGGTGGCCGAGGCGGTGCGCGAGGTGCTCGGGCGATGAGCGAGCCTCGCGAGGGGCCGGACGCCGTCCCGAGCCGTCCCGTCCACGGTGAGGAGCCCTCCGCGACCCCGGGCGACCCCGTGCGCTTCTCGGCCGCGCGCACCGCCGCGGACCCCGACGCGGCCTTCAAGGCCCTCAACGACTCGCTGGCCTTCGACGTGCGCCTGTGGCCCTTCGACGTCGCGCAGTCGCGCGCCCACGCCCGCATGCTCGCCGCCCAGGACATAATCGACGAGGCCGACCGCGACGCGATCCTCACCGCCCTGCACACCGTGGAGCAGGAGCTCGTAGGCGAGCGCTTCCCCTTCGCGTCCGGCGACGAGGACGTCCACATGGCCATCGAGCGCCGGGTGATCGAGCTGGCCGGGCCGGCCGGCGGCCGCCTGCACACCGCGCGGTCTCGCAACGACCAGGTGGCCACCGACGTCGCGCTGTTCGTGCGCGAGGCCGCCGGGCGGGCGAGCGAGTTGGTCACCGACCTCGCGACGGCGCTCGTGGACGCGGCGCAGCGCCACCTCGACTGGGCCCTGCCCGGCTACACCCACCTGCAGCGCGGGCAGCCCGTCTACCTCTCCCACCACCTGCTGGCCTACGTCTGGATGCTGTTGCGCGACCGCGAGCGCCTGGCCTTCGCCGCGGACCAGACCCGCGCGCTGCCCCTCGGCGCCGGCGCCCTGGCCGGAGTCAACTTCGCCACCGCCCGGGCGGCCGTGGCGAGCGAGCTGGGCTTCGCCGAAGTCGCGCCCAACTCCATCGACGCGGTCTCCAACCGCGACTTCGTCCTCGATCTCCTGCACGCGGCGAGCACCTGCGCCACCCATCTGTCCCGCCTGGGCGCCGAGCTGGTCCTGTGGTCCAGCGCCGAGTTCGGCTTCTGCGAGCTGTCCGACGCCTGGACCTCGGGCTCGTCGATCATGCCCCAGAAGAAGAATCCCGATGCCGCTGAGCTGCTGCGGGCCAAGGCGCCGCGCGTAGCCGGCCACCTGGGCGCGCTGCACGGCGTCTTCCACGCGCTGCCGCTGACCTACAACAAGGATCTCCAGGAGGACAAGGAGCACCTCTTCGACGCCGTTGACACGCTCGAACTGTGCCTGGTCGCGGCGCGAGGAATGGTCGAGGGCGTGCGCTTCGACCGCCAGCGCATGGCCGCCGCGGCGGGCGACGACCTCATCGCCGCCACCGACCTGGCCGACCTGCTCGTGCGCCACGGCGTGCCCTTCCGTGATGCCCACGGCGTCGTGGCCGGGCTCGTGCGAACGGCCGTCGACTCGGGGCGGACCCTCGCGCAGCTTCGCCCGGAGGAGCTCCCGGCCCCGCTCGATCCCGCCGAGGTGGCGGAAGTGCTGCGCCCGGCGGCCTGGCTAGAGTCCAAGGTCAGCGAGGGCGGCACCGCCCTGGCCCGCGTGCGCGAGCAGCTCGAGCGGGCCCGTGCCGCCCTGGGGCAGTGAGCCGGCGCGGCGCGGTGGGGCCGCGCAACGCCGGGAGCGCGCTTCACGGAGCCTCCGCACGTGTCCCCTCCGGACCGTGGACCCTCGACGACGTCCTCGCGCTCCCGGTCGTCGGGGCGGCCCGGGCACTGGTGGGCTTCACGGTGGTGCACGAGGGGGCAGCGGGGGTCATCGTGGAGACCGAGGCCTACCACGAGCGCGAGGCCGCCTGCCACGCCCACGTGGGCCGCACGGCGCGCACGCACGTCCTCTTCGGCGCGCCCGGGACGGCCTACGTATATCGCTCCTACGGCGTCCATGCCCTGCTCAACGTGGTCGTCGAACCACCCGACGTGGGCGCCGCCGTGCTCATCCGCGCATTGGAGCCGGTCGACGATCTCGAGGCCATGCGCGCCCGGCGCGGCTGCGAGGACCTCGAGGCCCTGTGCTCGGGCCCGGGCAAGCTCACCCAGGCGCTGGGCATCGGCCTGTGGCGCAACGGGACGGACCTGCGCGACGGGCCGATTGTGCTGCTGCCACCCGAGGGCGTCCCACCCGTGCTGAGGACCAGCACGCGCATTGGCATCACCAAGGCAGCCGACCTGCCCTGGCGCTTCTGCGCGGCGGGCAGCCGCTACGTGTCCAAGCCCTGGCCGCCCGGCCTGGACACTCCCCGCCCGACCCGCTAGCCGTCGCCGTCGCTCGCGCCGCCACCCGCGGCGGGCGGCGGCTCGACGGGCGTGGGCTCCACGGGCGCCGGCTCGACCGGAGCGGGCGCCGGCTCGACAGGCACCTCCACGGGCGGGGCCTCCTGCAGGGGCGCCTCGGGCACGACCTCCTCGGGCCCCGGCGCCGGCTCCACCGGAGCGACCACCGGCGGCGGCGGCGCGTTGGGATCGGGGGCCAGTCCCGCGTCGATGCACACCTGTGGCTCCTCGGGGATGCCATCGGGCTGGGCCTCCTCCAGCGCCTCCTCGCGCTCAACCTCGCACTCGGCGGTCAGGCGCTCCTTGCGCAGCTCCAGGAAGCCCGTCATGAAGTCCTGCCAGATCATCGCCGGGTAGGTGCCGCCGGCCACCGGCCCGCCCTGGAAGTCGGTCTCCATGGGCCGCGTGCCCTCCGCGTAGCCCACCCACACAGCGACGGTCATCTCCTCCGTGGCCCCGACGAACCAGGCGTCGCCGTAGTTCTCGGTCGTTCCCGTCTTGCCCCACACGGTCTCGCCCGGGCCGAGGCTCGCCGCGGTGGCCGTGCCCGACGTGACCACGGTGGACAGGATCTCGCGCGTCTGGGCCGCGGTCTCCTCGGGAAGGACGCGCCGGCGCTCGGCGCTGTTGCGGTCGACCACCCGGTCGTCGTCGCGCACCCCCACCTCACGGATGCCGACGGGCCCCATCTCCTCGGTGCCCAGGGTGCCCGACACGCGCTCGCCGTCGGCGGCCAGCGTCTGATACGCGTGAGCCATGTCGAGCACGGTCACCCCGTCCTCCAGGCCGCCCAGAGCGTTGGCCGCGTTCTCGGAGACCTCGGTGCGGATGCCCATCTCCTCGGCCAGGTCGGCGACCTTGTCCGGTCCGACCGCGAGCCCGACCTCGGCGTAGACGGAGTTGTCCGAGGTCGTCGTGGCGCCGGCCAGCGTGGTCACGCCCGCGTAGGAGCCCTCGTAG
>Ga0136615_10001996_pt1 | contig 10061 bp, 11 predicted proteins | sample AntDrymUQ2882206_2_FD_106647 | JGI IMG/M metagenome (GOLD analysis project Ga0136615, IMG submission 106647) | Polar desert sand microbial communities from Dry Valleys, Antarctica - metaG UQ288 (22.06) | ecosystem: Environmental > Terrestrial > Soil > Desert | place: Antarctica: Dry Valley...
CTCCTCGGCGATGGCGTGCTCGCCGCACCGTATGTCGCCAACCAAGGCACCGCCATCGGGCGGGCCGGCCGGGTGCACATCACAGCAGACGACGGTCAGATCTGGGTCGGCGGCGACGCTGTCACCCTGGTCGAGGGCACGATCGAGCTCTGAGCGCCGCAGCGCTCGCTCATATGCCGGCGATCTCGACGGCACGGGCGAACACGGCGTCGAGCATCGGCTCGGTCAGGCGGCCGGTGAACGTGTTCTGCTGGCTCGGGTGGTAGGAGCACAAGAGCACCGGCCCGCCGGGGGCGCCGACCTCGACGCCGTGGCCGAAGCGCGGCCGGGGACGGACGCCGTAGAAACGGGCAACCGCGGCGTAGCCGAACGCGCCGAGGCAGACGACGACGCGCGGGCCGAGCGCCGCCAACTCGCGCCGCAGGAACGGCGTGCACGCGTCGCGCTCGGACGGCGTCGGCCGGTTGGCCGGCGGCGCACACTTCACCGCCGCCGTCACCCACGCGCCGCGCAGCGTCAACCCGTCGTCGATGCGCTCCGACGTCGGCCGGCTGGCCAACCCGGCCGTGTGCATGGAGCGGAACAACCAGTCGCCGCTGCGGTCACCGGTGAACACACGGCCGGTGCGGTTGGCGCCGTGGGCGGCAGGGGCGAGGCCGACGACGACGATGGCGGCGGCCCGGTCGCCGAAGCCTGGCACCGGACGCGCCCAGTACTCCTCGGCTCGGAACGCGGCTCGCTTCTCGTCACCGACACGCTCGCGCCAGGCCACGAGGCGGGGGCAGGCGCGGCAGCGGACGACGTCGTCGGCGATCGCCCGCAGCGTCGTGGTCGCCTGATCCATCAACGCCGACCGTACGTCGTCCCGGCCCGCCGGCGCCTCCAGGGTTCGGCGGCCGCATCGCGCCCACGTGGGACGGGTTCGGCTCGCCGGCAAGGAACGAGCGGGCGTCGGTATCGTGGTCAGCCGATCATGCCGACCGCGACCCGCAGCCCCGCCCACCGGCCGCCGCCGGCCACGACCATCCTGCTCGTCCGACACGGCCAGACGCCGTCGACGGGCAAGGTGCTGCCCGGTCGGGCCAAGGGTCTGCACCTCGCCGACACTGGCCGCCAGCAGGCCGAGCGAGCGGCCGAGCGGATCGGCGAGCTACGCCACGTCGACGCCGTGTACACGTCGCCGCTGGAGCGGGCGAGGGAGACGGCGGCGCCGATCGGCACCGTCACCGGCCATCGACCCAAGGTCGACAAGGGCCTGCTGGAATGCGACTTCGGTGAGTGGACCGGGGCCAGCCTGCGCCGCCTGATGCGCAAGACCGAGTGGGCCACGATCCAGAGGGCGCCGTCTACGTTCCGGTTCCCCAGCGGCGAGAGCTTCGGCGAGATGCAGTACCGCATCGTCAGCACGCTCGACCGCCTGCGCGACGCCCACCCGGGCGGCACGATCGTCTGCGTCTCCCACGCCGATCCCATCAAGGCCGCCGTCAACCACGCGCTCGGCGCGCACCTCGACCAGTTCCAGCGCATCGTCATCAGTACGTGCGCGATCAGCGTCGTTGCCTGGTCCATGGCCGGCCCGACCGTCCTCGCCGTCAACTCGACCGGCCGCTCGCTGGCCGACCTGCAACCGTCGTAGGCCGCGTGTCGATGGGTGTCTTCTACGAGTTCGACGAAGTCGACAGCTTTACCACGGCCGCCGTTGGCGAACCCGGTTCACGCGTGTTCTACCTCCACGCCCGCGCCGGCTCCGATCGGGTCACGGTGAAGTGCGAGAAGCAGCAGGTCACGGCCATCGCCCAGTACCTGCGCAAAGTCCTCTCCGACCTGCCGCCGCCGGATGATCGGCCGATGCCCGGTGGTGTCGAGCTCGGCGACGCAGCAGGCGCCGAGACCTTCGTCCTCGGCCCGATCGGGCTGGGCTACGACCGCAGCAACGATCGACTGCTCGTGCAGCTCGAGGAGCTGGTCCCCTCCGACGTCGCTGACGACGATGATGACGATGACGATCAGGAGATGCTGGTCGTCGAGGACAGCACCGATCGTGGACGCGTACGGCTCTATGTCACCCGCGGCCAAGCGGCCGCATTCTGCGACCACGCCGATGACGTCGTCGCCGCAGGGCGGCCAGCGTGCCGGTGGTGCGGCAACCCGATCGACCCTGATGGCCATCCGTGCCCACGGATGAACTGAACGTCGGCGGCGTTCCGGCTGACGCCGTCAGCGTGTTGGAGACCGCCGAGATCGTCCTCGAGGGCCGCATGCCGTGGGCCAGCAACAGCACGTTCCTCGTTCGCCTCGAGCCTCACGACGTGGACGGCCGAGATACCCGCTGCGCGTCTTCGAGCGACATCGATCTGCCGCACGGCATCTACAAGCCCGTGCGCGGCGAGCGTCCGCTGTGGGACTTCGAGCCTGGCTTGCATCGGCGGGAGCTCGCCGCCTACCTCCTCAGCGAGGAGATGGGCATCGGCGCCGTGCCGCCGACCGTGGTCCGCGTCGACGCGCCGCTCGGTGAGGGCTCCGTGCAATGGTTCGTCCACGCCGACCATCGAGAGCACTACTTCACGATCGCCGAGCAGCGCCCCGATCTGCACGACCAGTTGCGGGCCATCGCCGTGCTTGATGTCGTCGCCAACAACACCGACCGCAAGAGCGGGCATTGCCTCCTCGCCGGCGATCGCGTGTGGGCCATCGACAACGGGTTGTGCTTCGCCGCCGAGTACAAGCTGCGCACCGTGATCTGGGAGTTCGCAGGCGACCCCCTGACGGACGAGCAGCTCACCGCCGTGACATCCGTTGCCGAACTCGTCCCTGCGAGCATCGCCGCGCTGCTCGCGCCCGCCGAGATCGCCGGGGTGCGCGGGCGGGCCGCATGGCTGGCCGAGCACGGGGTTCTCCCCGGTGACGACAGCGGCCACCGCTATCCGTGGCCGCTCGTCTAGCCGTGGGCGATGCCCGGCTACGGCCGCGCTCACCATCTACCCTCGCGGCGATGCGTCCCCCCGGCAGGTTCCGAAGACGGCGGGACCTGCTGCTGCCGGCAGTGCTTGCCCTGACGGTGCTCAGCGCGGCGCCGTCGACGACCGCCGGCGCTACGGCGCCACCGCCGCCACCCCCCGCCGCACCACCACCCTCCACCGCGCCGCCGTCGACCGTCGTCGCAGCTCCCGCTGTCGTGCCGGAGCAGACGACGACCAGCACGGTCGCCGGGTCGACGACGGTGCCGCTGCCGACGATCCCAAGGGCCGGATCGTCGATCGGCGGCCTTCGGCGCGACAGCGGATCCCCGCTGACGCTCGCCCGCATCGCGCCGCTGGTGGTGGTCGCCATTGCCGGTCTGGCCGCCGCCGGCCACGTGTTCGGCCGGGTCCGCAGCGTCGCGCCGCGGCGGGTCGCCTCGACCGCACTCGCCCGCCGCGACTAGCACGCCGAGCAGCGCCGGTCGTACGGTCAACGGGCTGGAACGCCTCAGCGAGGGCGGTCGCGTCGTGGAGCGGTGGACGTCCCGGTTCGGCACGCCGGCGAGGAACGAGCTTGCGGCGGCCGCATCAGCGAGGGTTAGCGCGCCTGTAGCGCCTCGATCAGCTTCGGCAGCACCTTGTGCACATCGCCGACGACACCAAGGTCGGCGACGCCGAAGATCGGCGCCTCCTTGTCCTTGTTGATGGCGATGATGTTCTTCGAGCCCTTCATCCCGACCATGTGCTGCGTCGCGCCAGAGATGCCGGCGGCGATGTACACGGCCGGCTTGACGACCTTGCCGGTCTGGCCGACCTGGTAGCTGTACGGCACCCACCCCGCGTCGACGATCGCCCGCGACGCACCGGGCGCGCCCTTCAGCGCCTTGGCCAGCGTCTCGATCATCTCGTACTTGCCGGCCTCGCCGAGCCCCCGCCCACCGGAGACGACGATGTTCGCTTCGTCCAGCTTCGGCCCTGAGTGCTCCTCCACGTGGACGGCCTGAACCGTGGCGCCACCGGTGGCGCCGAGATCGGGCACGGGCGCTTCGACGACCTCTGGCGCGCCACCGCCGGCCGCTTCGGCAACGAAGCTCTTCGGGCGGAAGGCGACGAGGTACGGGCCGCCACCGGTGAACGTGGTCGTCACGAGCTGCGTGCCGCCGAACACCGGCGTGGTCACCTTGACCTGGTCGCCGTCGACCTCGATCTCCGTGTTGTTCGTGAGCACCGGCTTGTCGAGCTTGACGGACAGGCGGGCGACGACGTCGCGGCCCTCGTAGTTCTGCGGGAACATGATGATGTCGGGCGTGTCGCCGCCGTCGATGACGGCCTTCATCGCCGACGCCACGGCCGCGCCCGGAAGGCTGCCACCCAGGTCACCGGTGGCGTACACCTTCGTCGCGCCGTGGTCGCCGAGCGCGGCAGCGATGTCGGCGGCGTCGCCGAGCACGAATGCGCTGACGCCGTCGCCGAGCGAGCGGGCCTTGGCCAGCAGCTCGAGCGTGGCCGAGGTGGGGGCGCCGTCGGCACCCTGCGCAAAGACCCAGATGTTGGAAGCCATGTTCTGTCACGCGCCTTTCGTATGCGACTCGTCGGGGGGTTGCACGGGAGGCGCAGCCCCCCGTGTGATCAGATGACCTTGAGCTTGTCGAGGAACTCGACGATCTTCAGGTGGGCCTCGCCCTCGTCCTCGATGACCTCGCCGGCCTCGCGCTCGGGCGCCGAGGCGACGTCGACAATCTGCTGGCCGGCGCCGGCCCAACCGACGGGGGTCACACCGAGATCGGCGGCGGTGACGGTGTCGACGGGCTTGGACTTGGCGGCCATGATCCCCTTGAAGCTCGGGTAGCGCGGTTCGACGACGCCGGCGGTCACGCTGACCACCGCCGGCAGCGTGCTCGTGACCTCGTCGTAGCCGGCCTCGGTCTGGCGCTCGACCTTCAGCGTCTCGCCGTCCACGGTGACCGTCTTGGCGAACGTGATCGAGGGGAGGCCGAGCAGTTCGGCCATCTGCTCGGGGACGGTGCCCGTGTAGCCGTCGCTCGACTCCGTGCCGGCGATGATCAAGTCGGCGTCGCCCAGGCGCTTGGACGCCTCGGCGAGCACCTTGGCCGTCGTCAAGGCGTCAGATCCCGCCAGCTCGGGGTCGGACACGAGGACCGCCTTGGCCGCACCCATCGCCAGCGCCGTGCGCAGCCCCGACACCTCGCCGTTGGGGGCCATCGAGACGAGCGACACCTCGCCGCCTCCTGCCGTGCCGACGAGCTGCAGCGCCATCTCGACGCCGTAGCTGTCGGACTCGTCGAGGATCAGCTTGCCGTCACGCTTCAGCGTGTTGTCGGAGGGATCGAGCTCGCCCGGCTGGGCCGGGTCGGGGATCTGCTTGACGCAGACGATCACGTTCATAGTCCGCTCATTGTTACCGACGGGTCAGCAAGGTCCCCAACCAGCAGCCTGCGATTGCGTTGCTGTCTGTCACGCTGGCGACGACACTGGGTGCTCTAGGTTCGGCGTCCTTGCGCATCCTGCTCGTCGTCAACTCGTTCGCCTCGTCGGTGACGGCGCGCAACACCGTCGTCGTGCATCGACGCCTGAGCCGGGATCACGACGTCGAGCTGGTCGAGACGAACCGGCGCGGGCACGCCACCCGCTTCGCCCACGATGCCTCCCGGCGCGGCGTCGACGTCGTCGTCGGCTTCGGTGGGGACGGCACGCTGAACGAGGTGGCGACCGGCATCGCCGGCACCGGCACCGCGCTCGGCGCGCTGCCCGGCGGCTCGACGAACGTGTTCGCCCGCACGATCGGTCTGCCCAACGACCCGGTCGCCGCCGTCGACGCGCTGGTCGCCGGGTTGGCCGCCGGCGACATCCGCCCGATCGGGCTGGGCCAGGTCAACGGGCGCTTCTTCTGCTTCCACACGGGGGTCGGCTTCGACGCTGCCGTCGTGTCGGCCGTCGAGCGGCGGGCCGGTCTGAAGCGATGGCTCGGTCACCCGCTGTTCATCACGGCCGCCGTGTCGACGTGGGCCCGCGGCTACGACCGCCGCCGGCCACACTTCCGTGTCGTCACCGGCGAGCGCGTGATCGAAGACGGCTTCTTCTCGATCGTGCTCAACACGAACCCGTACACGTACCTCGGCAACCGGCCGCTCGATCTGTCGCCTGCCGCCACATTGGAACGCGGGCTCGTCGTCGTCACGTTCCGCACGATGCAGGCGTCCGTGATCCTCCGCTCCTTGTTCGGCGCACTGCGCGGGGGCGGGGTCCGCCCCGGCCGCCACCTCGACGAGCAGTTCGACCTCGACCACGTCGTGATCGAGGCGGTTCCCGCCTCCCGCCCGTTCCCGTACCAGCTCGACGGTGACTACCTCGGCGAGGCGGAGCGGTTGGAGTTCCGCCACGTCCCCGACGCCGTCACTCTGGTGTGGCCCCGGACCGCCGAGCGGCCGCCAGCGCAGCCAGGATGACGTCTGGCACGTCGGTGACGAGACCGTCGACGCCCCACCCAGCCAGCTCGACGGCACGATCCGGGTCGTTGCACGTCCACGTGTTGACGAGCAGGTCGAGCGCGTGGGCGGCGGCGACCGAGGTCGCGGTGACGTTGCCGACCCACGGATGCACGGCGGCGTGGCCGTGGCGGCGGACCCGAGCCAGCATGTCGTCGTCGATGTCGACGGTGAGGAACGCCGTCCTGACGTGAGGCGCCAGCGCGCGCAGGCGATCGATCGTTTCCATCCGGAACGACGACACGAGCCACCGCTCTGCCGGCTCGGCTCGAGCGGCCAGCAACTCGGCAACGGCCGCCACCACCGTGTCGGCGGGGTCGAAGTCGGGCTCACCCGTTGCGTTCTTGATCTCCACGTTGACGACCACTCCGCTCGCCGCATCGAGCGCCGCATCGAGCCGCGCCACGTGCTGCGGTAGCTCCTGCTCCGGGGTCTCGACGATCGCCCTGCCGTCGTCGAGTAGGGCGTCATGGTGCACGACGAGCGTTTCGTCGGCCGTGCGCCGCACGTCCAGCTCGACGCCGTCGGCACCGAGCGCGACCGCCCGGCGGAACGCGGCGACGGTGTTCTCACGCTCCAGCCTGGAAGCACCGCGGTGGGCGATGACGTTCACGAAGCGGCCGCCGACGCGCCTGGAGCCGTTGATGCGCCGTGGCGGGCCACCCCGCCACTGACGACGTGAGCGGCGTTCGTCACGCCGGAACGCTACCCCTTGTCAACGGTCGTTTCGTCGCCTAGCTTGCGCTCGTCGGGAAGTCCCCCGCGCTCCCGCTCCGTCACCAGCCGGCCACGTCGTTGGCCGCAAACAGGAGGATGTGTGTCGATCCTTGCGTCAAGCCTCGCCCTCGGCGCCGCCGATTACAGCTGGCGCGACATGGCGCTGTGCCGGGACACTGATCCCGAGCTGTTCTTCCCGGTCGGCACGACCGGCATGGCGCTCGTGCAGATCGACCAAGCCAAGCAGGTCTGCGGCGAGTGCGCAGCCCGCGCCGCCTGCCTCGACTTCGCGCTGGCCACGAACCAGGACTCCGGCGTGTGGGGCGGCCTCTCCGAGGAGGAGCGCCGCGTGATCCGCCGCCGCCGGGCGACCACCGCCCGCCGAGTCGCCGGCTAAACCCCCGTTCTGCATGTAGCAATCGACCGTTTCGGGCCGGTTGGTACACCCAGTTCGCCGATTACTCGGCGAGCGGGACGACCAACTCGACGACGGTGCCGTGGTCGGCGCCGTGGTCGTCCAGGCCGGCGGCGCGGCGGTCGTGCTGCGAGGCAGGACGCATGGTGATCTGGCCGTTCAACTCGGTGGTCACCAGGGTGCGCACGATCGACAGGCCGAGCCCCGTCGCGGCGTCGAGGTCGAAATCGGCCTCAAGCCCCTGGCCGTCGTCGACGACGTCGATCTTCAGGCGCTCGTCATCGTTGTCCAGCGCCACGACGACCTTTCCGCCGCCACTGCCCTCCGGGAAGCCGTGGTCCACTGCGTTCTGCATCAACTCGGTCAGCACGACCGACAGCGGTGTGGCCACCCGCGCGGGAATGCGGCCACCTTCGCCGATGAGCGAGAAGTGGACCGGCCGGTCGGGCGACTGCAGGCTCTCCTCGGCCAAGCGCAGCAGCGGCCGCACGATCTCGATGAACGTCACATCGTCGCCCGGCTCGCGCGACAGCGACTCGTGGACGAGCGCAATCGTACGGATACGGCGCACGGACTCCGACACCGCGGCCTTGGCCTCCGGGTTCTGCAGGCGGCGGGCCTGCAGCCGAAGCAGCGAGGAGATCGTCTGCAGGTTGTTCTTCACCCGGTGGTGAATCTCCCTGATCGTTGCGTCCTTGGAGATCAGCAGCCGGTCCCGCTTGCGCAGATCCGTGACATCACGCACCAGGAGCACGCCACCGGCGACCTCGCCGCCCGAAAGGATCGGCATGCACCGGCATAGCAGCGCCACCTCCGGCCCTTGCTCGAACTCCTCCACGACCGGCACATGCTGCTCGTACGCCTGGCGCACCATGTCGTCGTGGAAGCCGAGCTCGGCAAGGCGCATGCCGACGGCGTTGGCGTGGATGCCGACGCGATGCAGCGCCGAGTTGGCGTTCGGCGACAGGTAGCGCACCCGCCCCTCGGCATCGAGGCTCATCACGCCATCGCCGACGCGCGGGGCCGCCGTCGAGTCGGCACCACGGGCGGGATACGGGAACGATCCCTCTGCGATCATCCCGGCGAAGCGCTCGAAGATCGACACGTACGTCCGCTCCAGCTCACCCGGTGTGCGTCCGGAGCGCTCGACCCACTCCCGCGTCATCACGGCGACCGTCTTCTCGCCACAGTGCACGGGCACGGCCAGCATGCGCGCAGAGTCGGGCAGGTCCTCCACCGTGACGTCGCCCTCGGTGATCTCCCCGGACTTGAACGCCGAGGCGAGCACCGAGTGCTCGGTGGCGTTGGCGAAGCTGCCGACCCAGTCGGTGTGGTACACGGTCTGCGCCGTCGACGGCCGCACCTGTCCGACGATGAGCCAGCGATCGTCCTTCGTCGGTACGTACAGGAGCAGGTCGGCGAAGCACAGGTCGGCGAGCATGTGCCACTCGGACGTCAGCCGGTTGAGGTGCGACACCTGGTCACGTTCGAGCGTGGTGGTGTCGCGGACGAGGGCGGCGAGCGATGCCATGACGACGTGCAGTCTGCCCGATCAGGCGCGGAGATGACCGACGAGTGTCAGCAGGCTGGCCAGATCGTGCACGTCGGAATCGAGCGACGGTACGTCGAGCACCTGCGGGGCCAGTTCGCCCAGCTCAGCTCGCCGCTCCGCCTCACGGGTGGCGACGACGGCGACGTCGTGGAAGCGGGTGCCGACCTCGCGCAGCACGTCGGTGACGACATGTCCGTCCACCGCCTCGCCGCCGTTCGACAGGGTGTCGACGATGCGCTCGATGACGGTGTCGTCGTCCGCCGCTTCGACCAACCGGCGGGCACTGATCGCCGCCGCCTTGCGCGTGATGTCGGTCGGCAGCACGCGATTGGCGATGATCGCGCCGAGGTGGTGGCGGCGCTTCACCAGCTCCCGTGCCAGGTACTCCGCCTCGTGGGCCGGCGCGGCCTCCAGCGTGGAGATGACGACGAACGTCGTGCGCGGATCGCCGAGCAAGGCCTCGACCTCGCGCGCCCTGGCCACGAACCCCTTCTCCATCGCCTGAAAGAGCACGAAGAAGTCGGCGATGTCGCGCAGGAACCCGCCGCCGAGCACGCGGTCGGCGACCTGGTAGAACGGCTTCGAGGCCACCGTGAACAGCCGCGACCGGTACGGCACCGTGAGCCACCGCAGCAGCCGGCTGCCGAAGAACTCGACCATCCGTGACGGCGCATCGAGCACGGCCAGGGCGCTGCGCGACGGCGGGGTGTCGACGACGACGAGGTCGTACTCGCCGGTGGCGTGCAGCTCGTGCAGCTGCTCCATCGCCAGGTAGTCGTGGCTGTGCACGAAGCGGCTCGTGATGTTTTGGTACAGCGGGTTGGCCAACACCGAGTCGCGCACCTTGGCGTCGGGCGCGTGGCGGCGAATCAGCTCGTCCCACCCCGCCTTCGTGTCGAGCATCGCTGCCC
>Ga0136615_10001997_pt1 | contig 10058 bp, 10 predicted proteins | sample AntDrymUQ2882206_2_FD_106647 | JGI IMG/M metagenome (GOLD analysis project Ga0136615, IMG submission 106647) | Polar desert sand microbial communities from Dry Valleys, Antarctica - metaG UQ288 (22.06) | ecosystem: Environmental > Terrestrial > Soil > Desert | place: Antarctica: Dry Valley...
CGAGGGCCTGGCCGATGGCGAGGCCGGGGGCGGCGGCGTCCGCGAAGGCCAGCGGGCTCACGTCACGGAAGCGGCAGAAGATCAGGAGCCCGAGAAAGCCGCCGACCACGGCGCCGTAGATCCCCAGTCCACCGTTCCAGACCGCGAATACGCCGGGGAGTGGGTCATCCGCGTAGAGATCGTAGTCGGTTATGACGTGGTAGACGCGGGCTCCAATGAAGCCCGGCGGGATGATAAAGAACAGCGAATCCAGGGCAAGCTCCGATTCGTAGCCCTTGCGGGCAAGCTCACGGCCCGTGATCCAGGTCCCAACCCCGATGCCGAGCGCGATGAAGAGCCCGTACCAGCGCAACGCGAAAGGTCCAATATCGAAGATCACCGGCGACGGCGGGCTCGGCAGCGACATGAGCGCGTGAAACAATGACATCCCGACTACCGGACCCGGTTCCCGGCTCGGGTTTCGGCGCGGTCCCTGGCCCGATCCGCCCGGTCTATACGATCCTTGCGGCGGGCGTCTGCCGCCTCTTCCGCCTCTTGGTCGCGGGCTTTGATCACCTCCGGGTCGGTCACGTATTGGTCTCTGGGCGACTGCTCGACGCCATGATAGGCTTCCAAAACGTGGCGAACAACCGGCCCCGATGTCATCTCGGAGCCCGTCTCGAACACGCCGCCGTTCTCCATCATCGTGACGACCACCACAGGGTCCTCCCGATCAACGGCCCAGCCGACGAACCAGTTCACATAATCCTCGTCCCCCGTCTCGCCCGTGCCGCTCTTGCCGGCCACGTCCAGCTCGGAGTCCTCGAAGACACTGTAGGCGGTGCCCTTGCGCTCCGTGACGCCCCTCATGCCTTCGATGGTCGTATCGTAGAAACTCGGCTCTACGCCGACCTCTTTGGTGGAGGTGGAGATCTCCTTCTCCACTTTGCCCTGGTAGCTGATCTCCTTCCCAACGTGCGGCGTGACGAGCGTGCCACCGTTCTGAATGGCGGCGTATCCGCGAGCGAGTTGGATGGGCGAGGTGAGAAGATCCCCCTGTCCGATGGAGAGGTTGACCCAGTCCCCGACCGTCCAGTGACCCTGCTCCACCGAGCCCTGAAGCGCCATCATTAGCTCCGCCTCCCCGGCGCGGGTCGGCACCCGTCCAGCCGTCTCACCCGGCATGTCTATCCCCGTGAGACTGCCGAAGCCGAACTTTTCGTAGAAGTGAGGGAGCCAGTTCTCGTCGCTGGTCTGGTTCCAGATCCAATCCGCCACCTGGTAGAAGAATATGTCGTTGGAGTCCTTGATGGCCTCGGCGAAATTCTGGGTGCCGTGGTCCCCCAGGTACGCATAGTTGGGGCTGTTCTGCCGCCAGCTCCGCCAGCATCCTCCAAAGGAGCCTGCCGGCACCCAGCACCCCATACTATCCATGACGGCAGTGTCGGTGACGGTGGTGTAGGGGTCTATGACGCCGGAGGCGAGGCCCGCTATTCCAGTGAAGACCTTGAAGGTGGAGGCGGCGGGCTGGCCGGCTGTTATGGCGCGGTTGGAGAACGGATATCCGGCTTGCTTGGAGTTCAGGTAGTTGAAGGTCTCCACTTCCTCGGTCCCCGAGATGCCACCGACGAAGAGCTGGGGATCGAACTCAGGGCGGCTCGCCATCGCGAGGATCTCGCCATTTCGAGGGTCCATCGCCACGACGGCGCCGCCAGAAGCCTCGTATCCTTCGCCCCGAGCGCGCTCCAGCGCCAGTTCGAGTTCGCGTTCGGCGGTCTTCTGAAGGTCCATGTCCAGCGTGAGCTTGAGGTTCTTTCCAGGCACGGGGTCGGTCATGCTCTCCGGCGCTCCGAGCATCGGGGAGACTTCGCGCTGGCCGTCGGCGCGGGTCCCATCGGCGCGCCGGAGCGTCACCACGCGGCCCAAAGCGTCCACGCTGTATTCCCGGCTTCCGGCCTGTCCCCGCAGAGCCTCTTCATACGCGAACTCGACGCCGCTCTTGCCGACGACCGCGTCGTTGGGGAGCTCGCCGTAACCCTCCATCTCCATCTCTTCAGGGGTGATCGCGCCGGTGTACCCGAGAACGTGGGCCGCCGCCGTGCCTTGCGGATAGCTCCTCACCCAGTCGTCGTTCACCGAAAGACCGGGAAACTCTTCTGTGCGCTCGCTGATATAGGTCACGGCCTCGTGGCTGGCGTTCTCCCTGACCAGGATAGGGCTGTACGGGTTGTATGTGTACTCGGAGAGGGCTGCGTCGTAGCGACCGAGGACAGCCTCCTTGTCGGCCTCCAGAATCTCCGCCAGTTCCGCGATTTTTTCGCGGGAGATCTCATCCGGCACGACGGTGACGTTCAGGCCGGGCACGTTGTTGGCGAGCACCTCTCCGTCGCGGTCGTAGACGACGCCGCGCTGGGCCGGGATCTTGACTTCGCGGGTTTGGGTTTGCTGAGCGGTCTCCGTGTAGTCATCGCCGGTGAGGATCTGCAACTGCCAGAGCCGCCCGGCCAGTACCGCGAAGAGCAAGGCCACGATCATGGCGAAGGTGACGACCCGGAGCTGCATGCTGCCCTTTGTCATGGCTGGCGCCGTCTCCCGCTTCTTCGGCGCGGGACGCTCCGGGGTGCCTCGATCACGCCTCTTTGGCCTCACGCGCAACATGTTAGGAGCCTTCCCCGCCGAGCCCGGTCTCCATCAAAGCTAGGCTACCCTCTCGGCCCGAACGATCAGACGCTCCGAGTAATTCGGGAGCGTGCAGGTCTGCAAGGTGAGCACGCTCTTCCCGACCACGGGCACCGTGACTTGAAGGGCCTTCGGACCCACGACGAAGTCCTCGAACACCCTGTAAACGTAACGTCGCCCGTTGGAGTCGCGGATCCGGATCTCATCCCCATCCTCCAGCTTGTTCATGTCATAGAAGGTGAGGAAACTCTCGGTGCCGGGATAGCCCATGCGGTGCCCGGCGATGTATACATTCGACCCTTTCTCCCAGGGATAACCCGTGCCTTCGAGATGGACCGCCGCATAGTCCCTGAACAGATCCTCTTCCTTGCCGGTTCCAGTGGGGATCACATCGCCCTCGATCCGGGACATCGCCGGAATGGTGATGGTCAGAGTTTTGTCGTTCGGAGAGTAAACTGGCTTTTTCTTGCCGGTCTTTCCGGTACGGTTTTCGACTTTGTCGGAGGGTTTCCAGCGGTCTCCGTGCCTGGTATTTTCGGGCTCCTGCGTGGCTGTTCCGGCGATCATCGGCACGTTGAAATCTTCCGACTCGGCCCCAACCGTCTCGTTCTCGGAGCCGAGGAAGGCGGAGGGGAAGAAGAACGTGCCGATGAGGACGATGCCGACCCCGACCACGGCCAGGCTCAAGATGTTCAGTACGATGTTCCCCGACCGCGACACCCATCCTCCTTCCCGGTTGAACCCCGCAGCTCCCACTGCGTCGAATGATTTCCATTGTATATAAAAACCCACCGGCCACCAGGGTTCTTCGGATCAGGCTAGCCTCGCACCACGAAATATTTCCGGGCGATCGGCTCCCCGCCGGACGCCCGGTACACGCCGACCGTGTAGTCGCCGGGCGGCAGCGCGTCCCCCGATTTCTCCGTGATGGCGAACCTGACGACGCCAGGATTCTCTCCCGCCCCCGACCGCGTCTCCAGCCGCTCCAACGCCAGTGTTTCTTCCCCGCTATCGAAGATCCGGGAGAGCGCGGCCGTTGCGCGCGCGCGCTGGACCCTGGCTTCGAGATGCGCGCCTGACGGCATCTCCCCGACCGTCGCGTATACGTACGCCACGCCGGGCCGCCGGTCGAAGACATCCACGTCCGGCGGCGGATAAGGGCTGTTCTCGGGGCTGATAGAGATCCCCTCCATCCAGCCGCCGTCCAACTCCTCTCCAGGCGAGAAGCTCAACGACCGCACGAGGCTAGCCGAAAAGAGAATGATCGCAAGTGCCCCGATTCCCATAAGCACGACGACCGGCCACCGCGGCGGCGCGCCTTTCCAGGACGCGGTGTTCGGCAAATTCTTCGGCAACCCGCTCACGGAGATTTCACCCCGCTGCGGCCTCTTCGGGAATGTTTCCAGAGTAGAAACGTGGCGGCGTTGTGAAGGACGTGGGCGATAACGGGCGCGAGGATGCCACCGGTTACGATGTAAAGACCGCCGAACAGGAAGCCCGCGAAAACGGCCCAGGCCGTCCAGACCAGGTAACGTCGGTCGGGGCCGATGTGGACCAGCCCGAAGACGATGGATGCCACCACTATCCCGAACTCCGGCTGCATCGCGCCCCGGAAGAAAGCCTCCTCCCCCACCCCGGAGAACAGCGAGAGGAGCAGGAGATCTCGCACCGGAACGCCGTCCACCAATCGCGGGGCGAGTTCGTCGGAGATCTCACGCATCACCGGAGCCAGCCGGTACACCACGAGCCCAAGCAAAACGGTGCAGACGGCGGTGAGAACGCCGAGCGCGAGGCTGATGAGAGTGGAATCGCCAGTGAGCGGGAAATCCCGGCCTCGCAACCCATTCCAGAGCGCGGCGACAACGACCAGAGAGCCGTAGAAAAGAGCCGCCAGCCGTACGAAGCGAGGCCCCACAGGTTAGGCTGGGAGCATATCGTGTGCTTGCGTCGCGGGACGCAACGTGGCGCAAACTGCAAAAGAGTTCATAACCCGATATTGTACCGGATGCGAATGTACCGGATGCGAAAATAGCCTGAGTCCTCGAGTGGGACCCTCGACTGAGACCCGGATGAAGGGGAACGATGATCGACGAGTCAATCTTCAAGGCGTACGACATAAGGGGCGTGTATCCCGATACCCTGGATGAAGACCTCGCCAGGGACATCGGGCGGGCCTACGTCAACCACCTGGGGCTCTCAGGCTCGCGGGTCGTCGTGGCCCGCGACATGCGGCTCTCCGGCGAGACGCTGGAGAAGGCTTTCATCGCGGGCGTGACCGAGGCTGGGGCTGACGTGCTTGACCTGGGGCTCGTCTCCACCGACGCTTTGTACTTCGCCGTCGGGCATCTGGAGGAGCCGGGGGGGGCCATGGTCACGGCTTCTCACAACCCCAAGGAGTACAACGGCTTCAAGCTGTGCCGCGAAGACGCCATCGCCCTCTCCCTGGACGAGGGGATAGGCCAGATCCGGGACCTCATCCTCTCGGGCAAGACGCCGGGCGCCGTGGAATTCCCCGGCTCCGTGGAGGAGGGCGAAATATCGGAGGACTACGCCGAACACTGCCTGAGCTTCATCGAGACGGAGGGGTTGCGGCCGCTGAAGATCGTGGTGGACGCAGGCAACGGCATGGCGGGCAAGATGCTCCCGCCCGTCTTCGAGAAGCTGCCGTTCGAGTACGTCCCGATGTACTTCGAACTAGACGGCGACTTCCCAAATCATCCCCCGAGCCCCATCGAGCCCGAGAACACCGAGGCGCTCCGCGAACGGGTCGTAGCCGAGAGCGCGGACTTCGGGGTGGCATTCGATGGCGACGCCGACAGGGTCTTCGTCATAGACGAGAAAGGGGAAGTGGTCTCCGGGGACCTGCTCGCCGCGCTCGTCGCCAAGAGCGTGCTGGAGAAGAAGCCCGGCGATACCATCGTGTACAGCGCGGTCTGCTCCAAAGCGCTCCCCGAACTCATCAGGCGAGAGGGTGGCGTCCCCGTTCGCACAAAGGCGGGACATTCGATCATCAAGCCCCAGATGCGAAAGCATGACGCCGCCTTCGGGGGCGAGCACTCCGGACATTTCTACTTCAGAGACAACTACTTCGCGGACTCCGGGATCATCGCCATGCTCACCGTCGCGGAGCTTGTCTCCAACCAGGAGAAGCCCGTCTCGGAGCTGCTATCCCCCATAGACCCATACGTGCGCTCCGGTGAGATCAACTCCGAAGTGGAAGATCAGGAAACCGTGATGCAAAAGGTCGAAGAGTTTTACACCGAGCGCGGCGCGGACGTGGATCACCTCGACGGCCTGACCATCGAATTCGACGACTGGTGGTTCAGCCTCCGGCCATCGAACACCGAACCGCTACTACGCCTCAACGTGGAAGCCGAAAACAGCGAGACGATGCAACAGAAGCGTGACGAGTTGCTGGGTTTGATCAGGAGCCAGTAGCCGTGCCGATGTTGGCGAGAGCCAGTTCGTGGAAAGAGATAGTCGAGTTCTACACACGGTTTGCGTCAGTCAACCAGCAATGCCATCCAATGCGTCAGTTCGTCTCGCAGGTAGCGGCATCGAAATATGCGGAAGCTATTTTCCCGAAGACGTCTATGCACACATTGATCGTCTCTCAGGTTGCTGAATTCGAGTGGAACCGTGAGATTCTGAAGATCGACTGTTCGGAGCAGGAATTCCATTTCGAGTACTTCGAACAGCCGAATGTCGAGCAGAGATGGGCGAAAGAATGCTGCGCGACGGAAGGCTTCAGTGCGTTCGAGAGGTCTCTCGCGCTCAAAAAGTGGTTCACATAGGTCGAGAACAAAGCAGTGCCCCGCCATATCCAACCGCGAGGCACTGCTTCTATAGCCTGAAACCTCTTTATTCGACGATTATGAGGTTACGCACTTCGCGCACGCCTTCGACGCTCGCGGCGATCTCACTCGCCGCCTCGCGAGCTTCTTCGGATGGCGCGGGGCCGCGTAGTTCCGCGACGCCGCCGGTGACCCCTACGTTGACCCTGGGCATGTCTTTGGTGCGAGGGTCTTCGCCGATGGCGGTGCGGATGCGCTGTTCGAGTTCCGGCTGCTTCTCGCCGACGCCTTCGGTGGAACCGGGAGCTTGCTCCCCGATGAGCGGGCCGGAGGATGGGTCCGAGTAGTTGCGATCCGCGCCGGTTCCGGCGGCGGCCCCTCCACCCGCGCCTCCGAGCGCGGTGCCCGAGCCCCAGGTCTGGCCGCGCTGCCCAGCGGGGCTGCCGGGGTCCGGCGAATGGGTGCCCGTGGTACCGGTGTAGGATGAGGAAGCATCGCCGTTCTTGCTGGAGCGCGCGATCAAAGCCCCAACCGCGAAGCCAGCGAGGGCGAAGAGCGCATACTTCGCGTAGCTGGTTTTGGACGGCTCGCGAGAAGTCGGAGCCCTACCGCCCAGTTTGGCCTTGCCAATACCCTTGATGGCCTTTTTGCCCGCGCTTGTTACCACAATGCCTTTGCCGGATTTTGCAGCGACTCTGGCCCCGGTTTTCAGTGCTTTCCTGCCCGTCCTGGTGCCGACGGCGGTCTTGATTACCTTCTTGCTCGCTCTCCTGCCGGTCTTCGTGCCGACCGCTGTTTTGGCTACTCTGCCAAGCACGGATAACCTCCGTATCCTCGATGTTTTTCGGATGAGCAAAAATCATACCCTCGATCCCGTGGCCGAAAACACGATCCAGGACTACGATCGTGCCGGAACCGCGCGAACCCTCAACCTGTTCTCGACGCCGCGCACGCCCGGAACACGGCTGACGGCATTCTCGACGGCCAAGACCTCTTCCCGGCTCGGCACGCTCCCGTGCAACGTCACGACAAACCTGCAGGAACTGATGCTGATCCGGGACGAGCCCCCGAACCTCCGCCGTCCCAGATAGCCACGCACGAGCTGTACGAGCATCGCATCGTTGGCCGGTGGTGAATCTTCAAATTCGGAAGTCAGGCTCATTCTCCGTTGCGTAGCCTGGAAACCAGGGTGAGACGACGATATCGTATCCGGCGCTCGTTGCGTGGCTCCTCGAACTCCGCCTCGCGGGCAAACGTGGTCTCGCCATCGGCCGCGGCCTCCACGAGAGCGGCGAGGTCTTCTCTCTCGGACGGGGTGAGGCCAGCCGCGTCGCGTTCCCGTTCTTCGCGCTCGAAGAGCCGTGCGCGCCGGGCGAAGGCGACGAAGAGGCTGCACGGCTCGGGGCAGGGGATCTCCCCCTCCCCACGGTCCATCGCAAGCGGCGTCTCAGCGTCCACGTCCCAGCGAACCGTCTTCAGGCACACGCTATCTTCGCAGCACGCCCTCGCCGCGTTCTGGACGCCCTCGTCGGAGAGACGCTGGACCCTCTTGTAGATACCGCTCTGCCGCGCCGCGTTCTCCCGGTAACTCGTAACCTCCAGTTTCCCTTCCCGCTCCATGCGCCAGTGGACGATGGCGGCTGGATAAAGGTAATTTATGGCGACCGACAGTTCCCTCGCGTCAGCGGCCCGCAAAGACCAGCCCCGACGCAGGTTCGGAGCGCTTTTGAGCGGACGATGCTCCCCCGCTTCGGTGAGGCGTGAGATCTCCCGCGCCGCCCGAGGGTCGTCGTGGAAGTCCATGCCCTCGGCATCCGCATCATCCATGTGCCGGATCTCGTATCCGCTCTCCACTTTGCGGACGAGGACTTGCGCGAAGGCGCGACCCTCTGGAGCTTCGTCCACCCAGGCAGCGAAAGCCTCGCGGGACGCGGCGGCAGCGTTCTCGCTCGCGCCGGATGCCATGCCAGGTGTATTACGAGGCGCTTCGGACAACCTCGTCCTCGGGATCAGCCGCGCGGTACGCATCTCGGGCGCGGTCGGCGATGAGGTCGGCCATCGAGGGGTGGGTGCCGACCGGGGCGCCGTAGAAGATGGTGCGATCCTCGCGCTGCGTCACCTCGCCGGTGAGACCGAGGTCTTCGGGGATAGTCTCTCGCGTGTGCCAGCCTTCGGCGATGAAGACGGGGAGCAGGATGACGTTCTCCGCCTCGACACCGGCGACGACTTCGCTCACCTCCGGGGCCTGGTCCAGAAACGCCTCTTCCACGAGGTCGAAAAGGCCGCGCTCCCTGATGCGTCCGGCGTTCAGGTAGATCACGCCGCCCGAGCTTTTATTCAGATCCGTCCCATGCCCGAGGAGAACGAGCGCGGTCTTCCCAGGCCGTTTTTCCTTGCCGCGCATGAGGTCTTCCATGCGCTCAAGGATCACGCCCTCCATCTGCCCGAATGTCCCAAGCGGCCCCGCATACCGGACGGTTTTTCTGCCTTTTTTCGTCACCGGCCCTTCGAGGCCGAGTTCGCGTGGGATCACCTGCTGGGTGAAGTACCCCTCCGAGATGAACGCCGGAACGACGCACACGTCCTCCGATTCCACCGTGTCGAGGGCGTGGCGCATGGCAGGCTCCTCTTTCCAGAAGCACTCCACCACCTCGTCGAAGAGGCCCATCTCCCGGATGCGCGCGGCATGCTCGTATATGGGCAGGCTGGAGTCCCCGTTCAGGTGCGAGCCATGACCCACTATGACGAGAGCCTTCACGGTTGCGCGTCCTCCCCTTCGATCTCTGTCCGAAACACGCGATGCACGAAGAGGATTCTACTCCAGCCCACCGGCGGCGCGGCGAACGTTATCACGTCGGAAGCCTATTCCTGCCCGGCGGCGAAGGCGCGGTTCTTGCCGGCCCGTTTGGCGCGGTACATCTCCTGATCCGCGGCGTCCAAGAGCCCCTCCAGCGTATTCGCTTTGTCCGAGAGCCGAGCCACGCCCAAAGAGACCGTGATCTGGCGCAGCAAACCCTCGTCGCGTCCGGGGGAACACGCCTCCTCGACCCGCAAACGGATGCGCTCGGCGACCGTCACTGCGTCCTGGAGGCTGCCGTTCATGAGCACCACGAACTCCTCGCCGCCCTGCCTGGCCGTGTGGTCGTCGGCACGGGCCAGGTCCTGCATGGCGCGGGCCACGCAGACGAGGGCCCGGTCGCCAGCCTCGTGCCCGAACTCGTCGTTGTAGGCTTTGAAGTCATCTATATCCAGCACGATGCAGGCCAACGGGAGGCCGTTCTCCTGGGAGAGCGTGAGCCGGCGTTTCGCCGCCCGACGAAAGAAGGCCCGGCTGGAGAGCGCCGTGAGCTCGTCCAGGTCGGCCGCCCGCCGCAGCGAGGCGATGTCCTGTCGCTCGGACCTGTACAGGATGACCGCCGCCAGCGCCGCCAGGACGATGACGAATACCTCAGCGAAGTCCTCCAGAAAGGTTACGGTCAGGGAAGTGGCGGGGGCGAAGACCGTCTGCACCAGCGCCAGTATCTGCGCCGCCAGGAAAAACAGCACGGCGGCCAGGATGAAGCGCAGCGCCCGGCGCTGCAGGAGGAAGCCGAAACCGGGGATGAG
>Ga0136615_10001998_pt1 | contig 10056 bp, 10 predicted proteins | sample AntDrymUQ2882206_2_FD_106647 | JGI IMG/M metagenome (GOLD analysis project Ga0136615, IMG submission 106647) | Polar desert sand microbial communities from Dry Valleys, Antarctica - metaG UQ288 (22.06) | ecosystem: Environmental > Terrestrial > Soil > Desert | place: Antarctica: Dry Valley...
CGGTCAGGTGCGTACGATAAGCCTCGGCGCGAGAATCGTTCTTGAAGAGGTAGGACACTACGTCGGTGTCCACGACTGCTGCGTGGGCCGAGGGCACCTACACGGGCTCTCTAGGCGCCCATGCCTTCGCGACGCCACTCGCGTAGCGTGGCGACGAACTCGTCTGCGCCCTCATCCTCGGGCCAGAAGTCGCCTAGCAAGGCATCGAAGTCGCCTGTGGGTTCGACCCCTTGCTCGTTCGCGATGGCTTCCAGGTCCCGACGAGAATCGAAGTGGCGTGGTGTGCCCTCCGAAACGTCGGCGCCGTTTGCGGGCTCACCGTCTCCGGCTTCGGCGATGGACTCCAGGACCGCCCTCACATCGTCCAGTGCCGCTTCCTCTGTCTCTCCCTGCCCTACTACCTCCGGGCGACCGGGCACCGTGGCGATAAAACCGCCGTTCTTCGGGTTTGGCTTCACTATTACTGCGAACTGCTGCACGCGTACCTCGACTTTCGTACCTGCGCTGCTAGGCAGTCATTGTACCGTGCGGCGCCATCCGTCACTGCTCACGTGAACCTGACCTCGTTGTAGCCCAAGGAGGCTTCATAGTTCACACGTCGAGTCGTTCGCTGCTAAACCTTGCGGGAAAAATGGCCTTCCTTCAGCGTACCGGGTACTCTAGAGCTGGTGTGGAAGGAGGAAGAAGTCCATGGAGAATAGGAAGCTACCACAACGCCTCGTCCGTAACGCCGGTGTGTTCTATGTCTGTCACCGTCTATCTCAGTGGGGCTGGAATGCGACGCCTACGATGCGCTACTCCAGGGGGCCGAACGTCGTTATCGACGGTGAGGGCAGGGAGGAGACTTGGAGGTTGAAGGTAAGGAGCTTGAGTAGGCGCGATCCGGTACCGTTGGGCGAGAATCCCGACATCGACGCGGACTGGGTGGTCGTGTGCACTGGGGTACGCGAGGATAGTCCTAGATGCTATGTCCTGACGTCCGGCGAAGTCCGCGATCTCGCCAACCGTGACAGGCAAGGTCCGAACTACTGGCTGGAGCCACGAGATTACGAAAAGGAGGAGTTCGTTGAACGGTGGGATCGCATAGGTAGCGGGCTCGAGTAGACTGGGGTGAAGGCGGGATTGAGCTCCGGTGTTCACTGTTTGCTCTGCGTTCGGGATCCGAAGAGGCTAACTCTCAAGTTCCGGGCAAGTTCATGAAAGCTTCTTGAAGGACCTGGAGGATAAAATAGAGTGCCATGGCGATCAGCACGAGAGTCCATCCCCCAAGCGCTAACTTACTGAGAAGCCACCTTGGGGTGGATCCACGCTCGAAGAGGAACATGGCTGGCGTCCCTAGAAGGAGCAGCGGTAGACCGATCTGGAGCATTAGCCTGAGCCAGGGCCCGTAGAGATTCCACACCGGTTCCACGGTCTTATGGTAGCGTGGTCCTGCCGCCTGCGTCGCTAGCAAGGCCTTCTGTGTAAAGATTCCTGGTAGATGCTCGTCCACTCCTGGTCCAACTTGTCTCGTATCGACCGGTCACGCTTCAGGGTTTCGCTTATCCAGGCGAGCGTTACGGGTGGGAGTGCCAGCATCTGCGCCCAGTTCAGGGCGAGGGGGTTCATGCCGAAGATGACTCCGGTCTTGAGGAGGTTTCCGGAGGTGGCGATCAGGTGGGCGAGCATCAGCATGGAGGTTAGCTTGGCTTTGGTCGGGACTATCTGACCGTTGGACTCAAAGCTTCTGCACAACCACCAGCCGCGTACGATCATCTCGACGGAGGCGGGGACTATTCCCATGGTGGCGAAGTGCCTGAGGTCGTAGCCGTGGGTGTACATGTACCTGGCTACGTTGGTCCAGGTGACTTTCTCACCCGATGGACCGAGGACGAAGGGGGATTTGGTCCTGGCCAGCTGCAAGAGGGTGAAGAAGGGCGGCGGGATGCCGGCGCTGGTGAATACGTCGGAGAGCAAGTGCAAGAAGACCTTCAGGAAGGCGGTCACGAGGCCCTCGGGGCTCAGGGAGGTCGCGACGCGACGCAGGTCTCCGTGCTTGTCTATGTAGGTGCCTGTGCCGGTCATTATGTCGATGGTGCCGAATATGAAGGCGAGGATGGGGTCGTGGCCGAGGCTCATCAGCCTGTGGACTTTGGGGCTCAGGCCGTCCACGGCTCGGCCCACGGAGAGGTCGTAGGGGACTTTGGCCGCTTTCTCGAGGTCCTTCAGGTAGTGGTCGTGTACGGAGTTAGAGTTCTCCCTGATCCATCGGGTCATGGGGGATCCTGCCTGCATCTTCCCGAGGAATGCGCCGTCTAGCGGTATTCTGACCACGAACGCGTCCAGAAGGGTCGCGATGAACCCGGCTAGTAGGACGACGAGGTAGTCGGACTGGTCCCAGCTAACGTCGCCGAAGGCGACCCTGTAGTGTCTTTGTATCTCGCTTGCCTCTGTGGGGCCCAGCACCTGGAGCAAGGGGTCTTTGTTGGGATCTAGTCCTGTCTCGGCCAGGTAGCGGCCCGCTTCGGTTACGAGGTCCTCGAATTCGATTGTGGATGGGAGCTCGCTTGAGTGGGATTTGGGAGGTAGGGCGGTGGGCGGGTGATCGGGGGCACGGATGGTGCCCTTCGCGTCCAGATCTACGCCGAGGGAGATCAACGTTTTCCTGACCTCGGCGAAATCTACTTCCAGGGTGTCGATCTCTTCGGAGACGTTCTTCTCGACGCCGAGGTAGTGAGTGAGGTCTGGATCTAGTTCCTCGTAGCGTTCCCTGATCTCCCGTAGCCGCAGCCTCTGGTAGGCGACGAGCGTCTCGGGGGCGTTGGCGTGCATGCTATGCGCTCTGGGTTTGCAGGTCGTCTTTTTGCTGTTTTAGTTCGGCGAGAGCGGCGGTGAACATCTGCAGCTCGTCCTTTAGACGGGCCAAGTTTGCTTCGTTCTGGTCGGACCTGGAGACGTACTCGGCGAGCTTTATGGCGATGGCGCTCTGGTCTTCTGCCAGGTCTTCGATTGCTCCCTGGTGGCTCTTTATGATCTCCTGGATCATGTGCTCCCGCTGCCTGGCGAGCTCCCTTTCCTTGCCGCCAAGGGCCCACCGGGTGGCGGCGTACGCTGTTACGCCTATGACAACCACGGCGCCGATGCCGGCTACCATCGCGCTCAGGCCGAGGATGCCGCCGAGGCCGAGCGCTGCCAGGCCGGAGGTGATCCCCGCCGCGCTCAGGCCGACGACGCTGCCGCTGAAGAACAGCGCGGTTATGGGGACGCTCGCGGCGGTCGCGACCGCCGCTATTTCCTTGACGTGGGCCTCCAGCTCGCCTGCGGTCACCTTTCCGTCGAGTAGGGCTTGCTCGTACTTGACGGTCTTCTCGGCGAGCTCGATGACCTTCGGGGCGCGCTCGCCGAAATGCGCCTCGGCTGCGCGCTCTATGGTGGTCTGCTCCTTGGGGAGCACCACGTTGTCGGCACGCGAGAGGTGGACCAGGTCCTTGACCATGGAGACGGCGATCTCCTCCTGGTTGTCGGAGACCGCGGCGACCACCTCTTCGACCAGGCGAACCACGTCCGCGGGCGAGACGTCTCTGGTTTCCAGTTCTTGTCTGACCTCTTTCCTGGAACCGGAGGACAGGCCTATCCTAGACATGAAGACGTAGAGGTATTCGAGCTCCCGGGGATCCAACCTCCCGTCGACGAGGGACTGCAGGGCCAAAACCCGCGTGTACAGGACCTTGACCTCCTCCTGCCGCACTTCGAGGGTGAAGGTTTTCTTCGGGTCCTCCGGCGGTGGTTCTCCCGTTAGGGATGCTTTGGCCTTCTTCCACGCGTGGCGCAAGTCGGCGGCATCGAGGTTTGGCCACCCGTCCCGTATGCCTGTGTTGCCTTTCGAGGTGAAACGGCCTATGACTTGCCTCCTTACTTCCCCACTGCACGTAAGCGGCATTCTAAGTGGTCCGTCAAGGGCGGCGCGGTCGGGGTCGTCCGGACTTTCCCGAACGACTCATGCCCCTGGGGTTGCGTCAATCCTCCAGTGTCTTCGCCGCGTAGGACTGCCCTTCTTCTTCGATGAAGAAACGTTTGTATCGCGTTCTGGGATCGTGGAGGTCCCCCAGATCGCTCCTCTTGATGCGCTGGCCGTAGGCGAAAGCCAGCGCCAGGTCTATCCACTCCTGGGTGCTCAGCTCGTAGAGTTGCTCCACCAGCGTGGGCAGCTCCCGCGGTGCGGCGTGTACGCCTCGCATCCAGTTGGAGACAGAGTTCTGCCGGTAGTCGAGGCCACGCTTGCGCGCCTCCCTGGCGAGCACCGACTGGTTGGCGCCGCGTTGCTTGAGGATCCGGTAGAGGACCTCACCGAACCACGTGTAGTCCCTGTCTTCCATACGCCCGCCTTTCCGCTCCACGAACGCCGCCCTCTGTGGAGAGACACGACGCAGTCTAGCACAATTATCTGTCCATCTGATAGTAGTCTTTACTAACGCGTGCCCTCGAGTCCGTGGTCCCGGTCGCGGGACAAGGGGCGTCCAGGGACTCTCACTGGTCTTTTCGGCCGCGAGGAGCGCGCGGTGCTTGTGGATGTCGCCGGCGCGCGGGGCAGGAGGGAAGTGCGGGGCGGCCGTGTTAGGACCGCCCCGTGCGGATGACTGCGAATGCTTCCTCGAGCTGCGCGGCGGTGACCTTCTCCCAACGCCTTCTTGCCAGGAGCACGAACCACCCCGGCCCGTAGAGGGCGAGAGTCTCGAGGCCGCCGAGCCGGCCCCACCGTGCGAAGTCGCCAGCCTCCCAGTGGGTTGCGCGGTGCTCTTCGGCGCCGAGCTCGACTGTCGAGCCTTCGATCAGGACCTCGAGCTCCTTGCGGGAGAGGTCCGGATCTACTCCGTATCTGAAGGCCTCTTCTTCCCACTCGAACCACGCCTGCAGACCTGCCCCATCGAGCTCGCCCGAGGACGCCCGATCGAAGAATCCGAGCAGACAACGAGGAACGCGATGATGGACCTCGACGGCGGAGACGGCCATGTCAGGCCGCCCTCCGCTGCTCCGCCAGGACGAGCGCCCGGCGCTGCTTCGCGGCCCACACCAGCGCCGCGAAGACGTGCTTGCACGGTTGTTTGCGGTGCCGCCAGTCTGGGCAGCTGCAGCGACCCTCATCCGCAAGCGATACCCGGTAGCTGCGGCCCGACTCCGTGCATGAGGGTACCGAGAGGCCTCCACTCGGCAAGGGCCGGATCTCGACCCCCTGCTCGCGCCAGAGCACGAGACCCCGGCTCACCCGACGCGCTACACTTACCTCGATCACAGGTCACCTCCTGTGGTCCGGGCCCCAGGGTGCTGCTACACCGCTGGGGCGTTTCTCATTTCGCGCCCCTCCATGGCGGCGCGACCTGGGGGCGAAAAGAGCGCCGGCAGGAAGGGAGCGCAAGGGTGGGCCCCGGAAAGTTTTTGCGACGCGGAACCCCGAGGGCGAACGCTCGGATCTAGCTTCGCAAAAAGTTTCGGGGTGCCCTGGCGCTAACGAGTGCCGGTGCTAGACTCGTGCCCCTTCGCGCGCTTGCCCGCTTCGCTTCTTGAAGGACGCTACGAAATCGGAAACAGTAGGGCTTCAACTCTCGGGCGGCGCCCTGCGTGGCGACGGGCGATAGCCGGTCGCTTCTACGGAGTTGCTTCGTTCGCTATCTTGCGCATAGGGCCTCGGAGCGCCCCTTTAGAGCGCTCTCTGTGGTACGCACGAAGGCTTCTATTGGGGCGCTCTGCGGCCCGCCCAGCAGAGTCGCGGATCGCACCTTCGCCGGCGGGCCCCTCAAGGGTGAAAACGATTGGCATCTCACCCCTGGGGGAGAGCGGGAGAGGGGGGTTTGGAGATAACCAAACTAGCCTTTCTTGCAGGTTCCAAACCCCCCTCTCGCACGTCTCGCCGACCGCCGGGTTGGGCTCGGACGGTCTTGGGGACCGAAGATCGTCGGTCCGCTGCCGCAGGTTACCTGGAGTTGGCTGCCGATTGGTTAGGAGACGTGCCGGTACGCGTTGAACTGCGCTTCCGTGGGAAGGGCAGTTCTGGCGGTTTGCCGATGGGATGTTTGTTCGTGTTCGGGCCTGGCGGCTAGGAAGCAGATTGATTAGACACTCCACGCGTTGAGGTAGTCACAGATCGTTCTCCCGGAATCCTCGGCGGAGAAGTACTCGATTTCTTGGGCAACGGGCGTGACGCGACCGAGGAAATCCTCGTGCGCCACGTTTGGGTCTTCTGATGTGTCCTCTACGTACAGGATCGCGAGACGCGCGAGTCGGTTGTCATCCTTGAGACGGAGTACCCGCCCCATCCGCTGGACCATCTGACGCTTCGACCTGCTCGTTGCGAGGACCATCGCCAGGTCGGCATCTGCGACGTCGATACCCTCGTCGAGCAGTCGAGGGGCTGCGACGAGCTCGTGGGTTCCGTCCTCGAACCCGGCCAGCACCTGTTTGCGCTCCATCCTGTCCATGTGCGACGTGAGGACGGCACCGTTTACTCCGCCCTCTGTAAATCCAGCCACGGCCTTCTCAGCGGCTTCTCGGGTCTGGGCGAACACGATGGTCTTGTCAGCCTGAAGGACGGCGTCGGTGAGGTCGTTGAGTCTGGCGTACTTGGACTGGGCGCTGGCGAGGACCTCCCTCCGTTTTGTGAACGCGCTGAGGTAGAGACCGGCCTGGAGCGAGGCCTGGCCCTCTTCGGCGTTCCTGAGAAGGGTGACCTCGCGCATGAACTCGCCGAAAGGTTCTTCCGGGAGCCCGTACTGCTCGACGAGCCTCTTCTTATACCTCCTGGCCTTGCTGTCGTGCTCCTCGTATTCGTCGCGCTCGTACGGCGAAAAGCGCACGGCGACGAATGCTATCTTGAAGGGTGCGATGACATCGTCTTCTAGAGCCCGCTTGTAGTCCACGTCGAAGACCACCCCACCGAAATAGGGGTCCAGGTACTTCTCGCGGCCGCTATCTTCGCGTTCGTAGGTGGCTGTGAGCCCGAGGCGCCCTTCGAATCCTTCTTCGAGAACTCGAGACCAGCTCTCTGAGCCGTAGCGATGAACTTCGTCGGCGATGAGTAACCCCTCCTTATCGGCGGGCAGCAATACCCGTCGGCATCCCGATGCGGCGGTAGTGAGGAGCACGTCGCAGTCATGTAGCGAATCATCGTAACCATCACCTAGAAGACCAATGGTGATGTCCATCTCCAGGGTGTCGATCAAAAGCCTGTCTAGCTCTCGTTTCCACTGATGGAGGAGGTCTATCGTGGGGACGACTATGACCACGGACCCACCCGCCTTGAGCTCGCGCTCGGCTGCGGCGATCGCCACCCTGGTCTTACCCGCGCCTGTGACCGCCTGGATCACGCCTTGACGGTCATGATCTTCCCACTCCGCCAGGGCTTCCTTCTGCCATGGGTAGAGGTGCAGCTTCTCCGACGGGGCCGTGTCTGTTTCCGTAGACTCTTCTATTAGTTCGAGGATAGCTGCGGGGATCTTGGAAGGAGCAACACAAAACCAACGTCGCTCGTTGCCTATACCAGGCTCCCAGTCCAGGGCGCGGATGCGGTAGAGCCGGCGATTGAGCTGCTTTCTGGTGATGCCGGGCCAACCCTCTTCTCGAAGAATGAGGAGTAGCTCTCTCCAGGTACAGCCAGGGTGTCGTGAGACTGTGTCGACCAGTATGTCGTCGGGAGGCACCTGGCAACCTACGCTTTCGACCTGGCTAGGTTTGGGATCAACGGTCCCATCTCACATCTGCAGATCATCGAGGAACTCCGAGGGTAAGTCGCCGCTCGTGACGAGGAGGTAGTCTCTTGCGCGGGTGCAGGCGACGTAGAGCAAGTGACGCTCGGTGTCGTAGACCTCGAGGAGATCCGATTCGTCGGCGACCGTCTCGATCCGGTCCTGCAAGGGGATGATTTCGTCATCACAGGCCATTACTACGACGGCACGGAACTCGAGTCCTTTGGCGAGGTGCATGGTGCTTATCGAAACGCGGCCGCTGGCCGTCTCGATCTTCTCGTCGAGGACCTTGATCGGGAGCCCGGCTTCCTCGACCGCCGCGCAGGCGCGCCCGAGCTGCGCTGGAGAACGCACGAAGACCCCGATCTCGTGTGGCACCACGCCTTCGGTGGTTCGTTCAGAGAGCCACGAGGCGACCGCTTTTATCTCTTCGTCGATACCTTCGAGAACACAAATCGTGGGTTCGGGTCCGTTGAACACAGAGACCGTGCCAGACCGCCTCTCCGCAACCCCGTCGACGTCGGCTACCTCATTCGCCAACAATAGGTCGGCTTGCGTTCGGATCTGGTGCGAGGTCCGGTAGTTGACCCTGAGCGTGCGGGAACGACCGCGGATGTCCACGCCGAGCGATTTCCAGGAGAAGGGCTGCTGGAAGATCCTCTGGCCGAGGTCGCCGGCGAAAAAGAGGCTGTTGGGTCGGTCGTCGCCGAGGGCGGCGAGGAAACGCAACTGGGCCACGGTAATATCTTGCGCCTCGTCTACGACGACGAAGTCGAACGGTGGATGTCTCATGCTCCTCACGTAGGACGCTAGACGGGTGAGCATGTCTGCCCTGGTGGTTAGGCCGCGGGCTTCCAGTCCGGACCTGACGCCGGCGAAGATCTCCCAGAACACGCGCCTGTGCGCTTCTGGCAAGCGGGTCTTTCTCCCGAGGCGTCTGACGTCGCGGTACTCCTCCCACGTGGCGACCTGCCAGGCATCTACGACCTGCTCCCATTCGGCGAGGAGGAACCCCAGGCTGAACCTGTGACCTTCTACCGCATCTGCTGCCCCTTCTAGGAGGTCGCGCACGACGTCCCGAGGAGCGATGTCGACGGGGCCGACGTTCGTTTTGTAGAGTCGCTCTCCGATGGCGTCCATGGAATGGACCTCGAGCCTTTCTCCGAGGCGCGGCTCGCTGCTGATGAGGCGCATCAGCTTCGTGCTCAGGGAGTTGGCAAGGGCGTCGGAGAAGGTTGTTAGCAACACCCTGGCGTCCGGGTTGGCGCGTGCGAGAAATGCGGCCCTGTGAAGTGCTACGACGGTCTTCCCCGTGCCCGCCGAGCCAGAGACGCGGGCTGGACCGGAGTAGTCTCTTTCGACGAGTCGCCGCTGCTCTGGATGAAGGAAGATCGTCCACCGCTCCCACGGGTACTCGAGTGCGCGCTCCAGCTCTTCTACATCGTTCATCACGCGGAAGCGGCGTTTGGCGTCGGGGTGTTCGAACGGGTCTTCGGGATGCAACTCTGCGAAGGATGTTGCAGGCCCTACGCTCGCCGGTGGTACTCTGGCTTCTACCTCCGAGAACGGCATCTCGTGCATAATCTCGTCGGCCGGCACCTGCTGCGGCGTTCCGCCCGTCGCCAGCTCGAGTAATGCCTCTGCTGCTTCGGCTGGCAGGTGGTCGGCCAATTCGAGCAGCGAGTCTTCGTCGGACTGCTGCACGTCTTCCACCCACTCTTCCGGCACGCCATAACCGAGGAGCTCGTCTTCCGGAATGTCGACGAACAAGGGTGTAGTTGAATAAGCGGTGCGCTCTTCCTCGACGTAGCGGGGTACAGAAATCTCTTGCACACTCTCGCGCACCTCGACGAGCTGCGCGGCTCCGGTCTTTGGATGGGTCTCGATTTTGCGTCGCTCTGCCCAGCGATAGGCGTCGTCGTGGTGACCGACGTAGCAGAGCAGCAGGTTGTCCACTGTCTGATGGACTATGAGGCGAATGTCGCGGCTGACGCGAACGGAGCTGAAGTTGTGATCCTTCGACGCGTTGATCTTGTGGAAATTGAGGCCGGGATGCGCCGGGTCCATCTGCAGATCGAAGGCCGTGGTCTTCGCAGACTTCTGCTCATCGCCGGTCAGCTTGTGTAGGCTGCTGGTGAAGGTGTCGGCGATGAGGAAGGTCATGGGCGCGCGGGCGGCCGCACGCTGCAACCCAAGCAATTTCTCTTTAGTTTCATAGCCTTATCCAAAGAAATTAACCAGAAAAGAACCATGCTAACGACCGTTGGTCTTGTTCCTACCACGGTCCTTTTTCCAGTCGGCTCTTGTTCCCCAGGTTTCTTCTATGTAGCGAGGAGTGTAG
>Ga0136615_10001999_pt1 | contig 10055 bp, 6 predicted proteins | sample AntDrymUQ2882206_2_FD_106647 | JGI IMG/M metagenome (GOLD analysis project Ga0136615, IMG submission 106647) | Polar desert sand microbial communities from Dry Valleys, Antarctica - metaG UQ288 (22.06) | ecosystem: Environmental > Terrestrial > Soil > Desert | place: Antarctica: Dry Valley...
GAGTCTGTCACGACTCGTCTCACCAAAACGAAATGAGAGTCTGAAGAAAGTAGAGAAACTAATCTACAGGTCTGCCTCCTGAATAGATACCGGTTACGGACATGGCAATCTGCATCCGATAACGCTCCTCCACGTCTCTACGTCCTCGACGAAAGCTCACTCACCGGCACGAAAAACCTTCATAAGTTTTTCGCACGCATCGGGGCTGAGGATCGCGTACTCCTCGTCGGCGATAGCCGTCAACATCAAGCCGTCGAAGCCGGCTCGCCGTTCGAGCAGTTTCAGCGCGCGGGGATGGAGACGGCGCGGCTGTCGGAAAACGTCAGGCAGAAAGACCCCCGGCTTAAAGAAGTCGTCGAGCTATTAGCGGCAGGAGAAGTGCGGCAAGCAGTCGAAGGCTTACAAGCGCAGGGGCGGGTGATCGAAGTCGCCGATGCACGAGAACGCTTAACGGCCATCGCAATGGATTACGTCGGGAGTCCTCAAGCCACGCTCGTCATCTCGCCCGCGAACAAAGAGCGCGTGGCGATCAACACGATGGTACATCAGGCGTTACAAGAACGAGGCACCGTCAGCCCTGAAGACCACCCGACAACTGTTTACGTCAACCGGCAGGACATGACCGGCACGGAACGGACTTTCGCCAACTCGTATGTGCCGGGCGAGGATGTCATCCGGTACAGCCGCGCGAGCAAAGTTTACGGCGTGCAGGCGGGCGACTACGGGCGCGTCGTTGATAAGAACCACGAGCAGAACACGATCACCGTCAGATTAGAGGAGGGCAGGGAAATCACCTATAACCCGGAGCGGCTGCGGGGCGTCAGCGCGTACAAAGAGGCCGAGCGGCAGTTCGCGGAGGGCGACCGGCTACAGTTCCGCGCGCCGGCGCACGAACTGAAAGTAGCCAACGGCGAACTCGGCACGTTAGAGAAGATCGCGGAGGGGCGGTTCATCGTCCTGCTCGACGGCGGGCGCAAGGTGGAGTTCGACGCCCGCACCTTTCCGCATCTCGATCACGGCTACGCCGTCACGAGCTACTCGTCGCAGGGGCAGACAATTGACCACGTGATCGTCAACGCCGACACTCACGAATCCAACCTCCTGCTCAACCAGCGTATGGGCTACGTCGCCTTATCCCGCGCAAGGGAAGATGCGCGCGTGTACACCGACGCAACGGAGGAATTGGGCGCGGCGCTCGACCGACAAGTACATAAACAGATGGCACTCGAAGCGTTGCGAGAGTCACGCACACATCGACAAAACGGTGCGGTTACGAACCGCTACAACAGAACAGAAGAAAAAGGACAGACGCCGATTCGCTGGTTTCATGTAACAGCGCAAGACCCGTGCCCGGTCTGCCTCAAACCGGACAACTGTGCCGTCAGCGCCGACGGCGCACTCGCCTACTGCCGGCGCGTCGAATCCGACCGCCCCGGCAGAGACGACGGCTTTCTGCACATCCTCTCCGACCGCCCGGATTACATTCCGCGAATCATTACGCCGCAAGAAGAAGTGGCGACGCACGACCGCGCGCCCGTCGAACACCGCGACGAAGTGCATCAAGACTTACTTGCCGTCCTCGACTTGAAAGACCGTGAGCGGAAGAATCTTTCAGAGCGCGGCATGAGTGAAGAAGCGACGCGCGAGAACAACTACAAATCCGTGCCGTCACGTATCCTCGCTGACGCCATCGCCGAAGGGTTAGCCGAATACCACGATTTGCGTGGCGTGCCGGGCTTCTACCGCGAAGAGGGAAATGACGGAGAGCCGGGTGCGTGGCGGTTGAACGTGAACTACTGGCATCAAGGCTTGCTGATTCCGGTCAGGGATGTGGAAGGGCGAATCGAGGGTTTTCAGATCAGGCGTGCGGAGGTCAAAGACGACTCGCCGCGCTACGTGTGGCTGTCGAGTAGCAACAAGCTGGACGGAACGTCCTCCGGCGCGCCCGTGCATTTCCGCAACGTCGAGCAGATGCGCGAGAGCGGACGGGCGATCATCACGGAAGGGGCGTTGAAGGGTGACATCATCGCGCATTACACGGATCGGGGCGTCATCACGGTGCAAGGTGTGTCGAGTTTTAAGGACGATTTCGGTAAGAAGCTTCGCGAGCAGATACCGGAGTTGCAAAGAGTGAGCATCGCGTTTGATGCTGATTATGCGCGAAATCCGAATGTTGGGCATTCTCTTATCAGACTCTCGGAGATGCTGCGACAAGCTGGGATGGAGGTCGAGACGCTTCGATGGGAGGAAGGAGAAGGGAAAGGATTAGATGATTATCTAAGGAATAAACTGACTGAGTATTTCTATCACGTCGAAAAAGAAGACCGCGCCTGTTTTCAACAGGAAACATTACGTGAGATCGGATGGAGCGATGACGCGCATCACACATCAGCCGGACCGACTGTAATGTTGTCACAAGCTAGTAAACCGCTCGAACGAAGTCATGGTGTAAGTAAAATCAGCCATGCCGGTGAGGGTATTAGTTTGTAGCAGCATACAAGCGGTCGAGCCTCACTGCTTGCAAGCAGTGAGGCTCAATGATGACCATCTTCGGATCAGTGAATAGTTGTTGCCAAACTTCGCGTTGTTGGTCAGCTCGGTTCGCATTTCTAACCGTCCCGCTCTTTTTCGGAGCGCGGAGTACCTGCGCGAAACCGCAGATTCGGATTGCAATACCCGAATTATCAATTCGCGTCGGCAGTCGCTTTATTTCGCCATTGTTGTTAGCGCGCTGATCGGTAAGTGCCTTTGTACTCGTGTCTTGATTTTGACAAATTCAAAATTGTCTTATGTCGTCGCCGGAAAACGCTTCAAAACCGTTTTCAATTTTGCAGATACTTGATCCTCAATCCACGAATAAGTAAAAGTTAATCCGTCCTCAAGTGAAATCTTAGGCTCCCAGTCAAGCGCTTGTCGCAATCGGGTGTTATCGGAATTGCGACCGCGAACGCCTTGCGGGCCAGTCACAAATTTCTTGACGATTTGCATCTCAGCGATTTGAGCAATCATATCCGCCAACTCGTTGATTGTGACCAGGCGATCCTGACCTAAATTGAGCGGCTCGCGGTATTCAGACCGCATCAATTTGTAGATGCCTAGCACACAGTCATCAATGTAACAGAAGGAGCGCGTTTGCTCGCCGTCGCCCCATATCTCTATCTCGTTCTGACCTGTGAGCTTGGCTTCCGCGATTTTGCGACAAAGAGCCGCAGGGGCTTTCTCGCGTCCGCCGTCCCACGTACCTTGTGGGCCAAAAATATTGTGGAAGCGTGCGATGCGCGTCTCAAGTCCAAAGTCTTCTCGGTAGTGGGTGCGGTAGCTCCACAGGGAAGCGTGGTCACGTACACCACTGCATGATCCTCAGTTTCATCGCCGCTGACATGCGCCCGCGTCGCTTCGGCGGTCTCCAGCGCGGCGGCGGGACGCGATAGTTCAATAGCTCTTTGACACTCCAACAGTGATCTGTAATGCCTGCCGCCATCGCGGGCGTGCGCTCCCGCCAGCGACTCATGTTTGTCAGCCCCGGCACGCGCAGAGACTCGTGCGTCGTGCAGAAGTTATAGAGCGTCCCGACCAGCCACATCCCCTGCTCGATGGTCACGGTGCGTCGGGCCAGCGCGCGTGTGCGCCGCACCAGTGAGGTCAGCCGTTGGCGGAACGTCGCATTGAGCCGTTCAATGAAGGCGGTGTTGAGCACGCTGCTCTCGTGAGCTTTGTGCCGCAAGGTCTCGACTTGCTCCGCGTCACCGTACTTCACCCGCCGCTCGACGGCGACCACCCGCCGCCGCTCGTAGCGTTTGATAACTTGCGCGTAGCACAGCCCGGCCCATGCCTGTAAGCGCCGCCGCCCACGTCCGAGCCGCTCTACCTTGTCACGGCAGACTCGTTGCAGCGCCGTCCCGTAAGCCGCGAAACCGTCGGTGACGAGCAGCAACGGCAAGCGTAGAGCGCAGCGGCGGACGCGGCTCGCATGAGCCGTGTGATGAGCCACCGGTCGCGCTGGTCACTGACCGTGCCGCCGAGCCACAGACGAGTGGCGGTCTGCATAGCGAAGGCGACCCACACGATAGCGCCTTGCCGTTTGACTCTCAGTTCGTCAGCTTGCACTTCGCCAAGCTCGCGCGGCTTCTGCACCAAATGTTCATGCACTTGTTGGCATTGCGCCGAGGCGCGCTGCTGCCAGTGAGCCACCGTGCGCTCATCTAAACCGAAGGCGGCGACAATAGCCTGTGGTGGGCAACCCCACGCCAACAAGGTCACAACTTGGACGACCACCTCCTGGTCGTGGCGCAGGCGATAGAAGGGCGTGCCCTTCGTCGAGGTGAAATTCTGGCCGCACTCTTTGCACTTGTAACGCTGGTCGCGGCGACTGTGAATACGGATGTTGCCTTTGCCTTCGTGTCCTGTGGCCGGACAGTCCGGGTTAGGGCAGAATGCTGTTTGAGAGTCCATGCACGAGCGCTTTCCGTTCTTCTTTTGGCGAAGAGAAACAGAAAGAGTCGGCGCGGGACTCTCGTTTTGTCAAAAATCAATGCCTCCACGCTTTACTGTGGAGCTACCCCGCTTTTAGTGACGGGCAACAAGCGCCACTTCCCTGCCCGCTGGAGGCGTACACGCTTCGTCAGCCCCCGTGAGATCATCGAGTTGATCACCCCGGAGCTGAAGCGGTAGACCGGTTCCTTCTGCACGTCAGTCCAGGGAGGCGCCACGCCTCCTCTTCATGCCACATGTGACCATCCGCGATCAGGGCACCGCTATCTGAAGTCCTTGATCAGGACCACGTCCCTCGTCATTGTGCCGCGCGCCAGCGCGAGCTGTTTACCGTCACGCGACCAGGCAAAAGCGTGTATCATCTCGGCTTCGAAGTCGGTCAACTGCCGCGGCGGGCCGCCCTCTATCGGCTGGCTCCAGATGTTGGAGACGCCGCCGCGGTTGACGACGTATGTCAGGGCTCGCCCGTCGGGTGACCACCGCATGCGACGTGGCACCGCCGAGGGAGGCAGATCGAAAACCCTGACGGGGTCTCCGCCCCCGGACGGGCTGACGGCTATTCTCTTTCCCTTACCCTGACCGCCGGGAGGGATGTAGGCCGTTAATTTCCCGTCGGGAGAGATGCCCAACACGTCCGGGTACGGGCCGGGCATCGGCTCGGGAGAGCCGCCCTCGGCGGGCACCCTCCACCTGGCCGGCAAGCCGGAAACGTAAGTCATGTAACGCACCCACTGACCGTCGGGCTGGAAGACCGGGTTGAACTCCCCGCGGCCGTCGGTCAGCTGCTTCGCGTTCCCGCCGTCAGCGTCTACCCTCCAGACGTTCGGCTTGCCCGCGCGGTTGGAGACGAAAACGATATGACGCCCGTCGGGTGAGACCGACAGGCCGAAGCCATTCGAGCCCAAATCCACCGTCAACTGCTTCTGGTTCCCGCCGTCGGCGTCCATCACCCAAATGTCTGGGCGGCCGCTGGAGTGTGACGAGTAGACGATCTTGCCGTCCGGCGTCCAGTCAACCCCGCTCCACCCGTCACTCGTGGCCGCCCCGGACGTGATCTGCATGGCGCGGGCGGCGGCGTCGCCGGGCTGAGCCCAGATGTTCATCACCGCGTCGCTGCGCGTCGTCACCAAGCCGGTGGAATCCGCCGACAGGCTCAGGCCTGAATAGCTGTTCAAATCGGCGGTGATCTTGCGCGCCGGCCCCTCCGGGTAAGGTACGTGCCAAATATCAATCGAATCACCTGCCTGATCGATGGCGGCCGTGATGAGCAAGCCGCCGCCGTCCGAGAGCCACGCGACGTCACCGATCCAGTTCCACCCCTGCGCGGTGATCGGCTTTTCCGCCCCGCCTTCCACCGCCACTTCGACCAGGTCTCCGTACGCCGAGCCGTTCTCGTTCCGGCCGCCGCCCGCGCAGGCGATCCGGCCCCCGTCCGGCGACCACGACGCCGACGAGAAGAAAGCGTTCCCCTGGCGCGCTGCGATCTTCCGCTCCCCGGTACCGTCCGCGTTGATCACCACCACCGCGCTCTCGCCGGAAGGGTACTCGCGCACGAGGGCGAGGCGCTGGCCGTCGGGGGAGAGAGTGACGGGTCCGGCACCGGAAGTGTTCACCACGCCTTCGATCAGCCTTCTCGAAACGCCCCCGAGGGCGGGCATCTGGTAAAGGGCGGGTTGGGCATCCTCCTTCCCTTGGCCGAAGTAGTAGAGGTAGTTGCCATCGCGCGAGAAGGTCAGCCCCCAGTAGGAGGTGCTAGCAGGCGCGACGATCTGCACGTTGCTGGTGGTCGGTACCTGCCTGACCCAGAGGCTCTGCTGCCCGGCGTCGGACGTTGCGTAAGCGACGTATCTGCCGTCGGGCGAGACGGCCGCGTTGGAAGCCTTACCGCTGGTTGTCAGTCTGGTCAGCTTGATGTTCGGCGAGGACGTTGTCAGGTGAGGCTTCGCCGTGAACCTATATACTGCATAACCGATGACAGCGGTGGAGATGAAAAGGGCCACCATGGCCGCCATCGCCCCCGTCTTGTGGCGCTTTATCTCACTAACGATGTACTGGGCGCTCGACAATACGGGTGCGGTCTGTGCGCCGACGGTCGAGACCGCCAACCCGTCCGCCGTTTGAGCCAACCCTTGTGCCCCGTTCGCCGTTACCGCGTAACGGCTCCCCGCCGGCTGCGCGGAGTGCCGGAGCTTGGATTCAATCTCCAGCCCCTCTTTCAAACCCTTGAGGTCAGTCAACAAGTCCTGAATTGTCTGGTAGCGCTCCTCCTTATCCTTCCGCAGGCTCTTCCTGACGATCCGCTGTAACTCTTCCGGCACATCCGGGGAATGCTGTGCCAAAGGCGCGGGCTCCTCTTTCAGTATCGTCGCGATCAGGTCGCTCGCGGTCTCCCCCTCGAATGGGGCGCGGCTCGTGAGCATCTCGTAGAGCACCACGCCGAAGCTGAAGATGTCGCTGCGCGCGTCCACCGCCAGCCCGCGTGCCTGCTCCGGCGACATGTACTTGACGGTGCCCATGACGAGGCCGGGCGTCGTGTCCTTCCTGGCGGTGGGCGCTTCCGTGTCGAGCAGGGAGGACGGCTGCTCGGTCAGCTTCGCCAGACCGAAGTCGAGCACTTTCACGAGGCGGTCGCGCCGCAGCATGACGTTCTCGGGCTTGATGTCGCGGTGGACGATCCCCGCCCGGTGCGCCGCCGCGAGCGCAGAGGCCACCTGAACCGCCACGTCCAGCGCCTCGCCCAGGCTCATCGGCGAGCAGCTCAGGCGCTGGCGCAGCGTCTCACCGTCGATGAACTCTGTGGCGATGTAGTGACGGCCTTCGGCCTCGCCGATCTCGTGGATGGTGAGGATGTTCGGGTGGTTGAGCGCCGAGACGGCGCGCGCCTCCTGCCGGAAACGGCGCAACCGTTCTTCGTCCCTAGTGAACTCGGACGGCAGCAGCTTGAGGGCGATCTTGCGGCCCAGCCTCGCGTCCTGCGCGAGGTAAACTTCGCCCATCCCGCCCGCGCCGAGCTGGGCCAGGATCTTGTAGTGGCCGAGGCGCCGCCCCGCCGCCAGTTCGGGATCGCCGCTTAAGAGGAGTCCCGCGGCCACCTCGAAGGCCGGCGCGTCAACGAGGCTCAACCCCTGCTCGTCGGAGGCGAGCAGGGACTCGACCTCTCGCCGCAGCACTTCATCATCGGGGCAGACGCGGTCGAGGAAAGCGGCCCGCTCGTCAGGTTTCAGCTCGACGGCGGTCTGGAATAACTCGTCAATTTGCTTCCAGCGTTCGGTGGTCATCGTGTATTGAGGCGTCTTGGAGGCGTGCTCTTCCCGCCTTAACTTGTATAGCGAGAAATTCGCACGGAACTTGTCACGCGGCGAAAAAATTATGCGGGTGTTCCCCGGTCCATCTCGCGGCGCAGCCAGGCCTTCGCCGCCCGCCACTCGCGTATGACGGTGGCGGGGGAGAGCTTCATCACCTCCGCGACCTCTTCGATGCTCAGGCCGCCGAAGAAGCGCAGCTCGATGACTTGGCTTTTGCGCGGGTCGAGAGCCGCAAGGTTACTGAGTGCATCATCGAGTGCCACGAGTTCTGCGGCACGACCCTCATTGAGGGCGGCGGCTTCGTCGAGCGGGACTTTGCGCGCGCCGCCGCCTCGTTTGGCATACTGATAGCTGCGGGCGTGGTCCACTAGGATGTGGCGCATCACCTGCGCGGCCACGGCGAAGAAGTGGGCGCGGTTCTGCCACTCTACGCCCTGCTGATCCACCAGCTTAAGGTAGGCCTCGTTGACGAGGGCCGATGTTTGCAGTGTGTGTCCGGGGTTCTCCCGGCTCATGAAGCGCTTGGCGAGGCGTCGCAATTCGGCATGGACTAAGGGGAGCAACTCGTCCAGAGCCGCTTTGTCGCCCTTGCTCCAATTTATCAGGAGCTGAGTCACTTCATTCGGCAGGGTAGGCATGACGAAAAGCCTCGTTGCTGGTCGGCTCGTACCAGGATAGGCGGACTATAGTATCACCAAACTTTCCTTATCATAAGCAGGTAGGATAATGTTTTTCCGTCATTATCGAAATCAATTTCTCCGCTATCAAAGGCTCAAACGATTTCTTTGTACCGAAATACTTTTTCCGATGTGCTTAACTGTACTTCCCGGCTTTTTGGACGAGCAAAATGCAGCGGATATACCGCATTCACAAATTACTGCCACATAGGGGCAAAACGCTATGTGCGAGTAATTCGCCGGCGGGCGCGCGCTCAGGTAACGGTTACATGAGGCCTGACAGCGATGGGTGCCGCGCAAACACTATCTTGTGCAGTATGACTGGCCTAATCGCTATCCGTTGATTTCAGGCCCGCAAAAACCGGGAAGTACAGTTATCATAAGAGTCACACCGGGGCCGCCCGAAAAAAATTTTCGGCGGCCGTGATTGGGTTCGGCCGAAATTCTCGCTAAAGGGGGTGAAAGGAAGTTTGGGTTGAGACATAGATCGAACCAAACTTTGTTTACACGTGGTGTGTTTGTTCTTGTTTGAGATGTTTACAGGCTGGTCACAGGCTTCGCGTACTTCGCATCACGTACCGCTCAGCCTTAGGTAAAAACCCCCACACCGCAGCTAACGCACGGTGCCTAGTAAAGGAGAGATTGAGATGAAAAAAGTTTCCCTATTCATTTTCGCCGGCCTTCTCTGGTCCGCTTTCACCGGAACAGTAGCGGCGCAGAAGACGGCTGATACCCCCGTCACCGCGGCCATTGAAGGTTCGGGAGTAGGCACAGACCCCACACTGCGCATCCAGAGCGACCTGAATGGCTCTTACACGAATTCGAGGTCCCTACAGTCCATCATCCAAGGCATCGGCGACTGGGTGTTGGACACGCTCAACTACACCTCGTCACCGCAGCGGACGGTGCTCATCGACTTACGCGATCCCGTGGCAGGCAGCGGCCCGAACGGGGGCGCGCCGGTCAACCCCTTCGGCACCACCGGCTACCAGAACGTCAGAGCCAGGTTCATCTCCAAGTGCAGCCAGAACGGCATCCACATGCTGAACATGGAGAAGGACACGCCCTACTTGTGCCCCTTGGCCGTCGCCTTCGACGCGGGCCGCGTCCGGTACCGCCTGGCTCTGAACCCCGCCAACTTCGGCGAGACGAACTGGGTGCAGATCACCTGCCTCGCCACCGACTTGAACTCCAAGTGCAAGCAGTGGAAGGTCGAGCCGAGCGCGACTCAGCCGAGCGCGACTCAACCGAACGGTGAGAGGAAGAACGTCGCCAAGCTGCTCAAGGTGGCGACCAAGAACGGCCAGACCGACGAAGACATGGGCGACTTTTATCTCTCATTCGCCATCAACATCACGAACCCTTAATGAATTCGCAAGGGGCGCGGCGGGCATCGCAAATCCGCCGCGCCCTTTGTGCATAACCTTTTTAACACGGACGCGCCTCTCGCCCGCATTTTTGAGTGGCCGTGACAAGCCCGCGCTGGTGCGGTAACCCTTCTACCGACGCGCGGCCCACCGAAGCCCCCGTCCCCACGTAGACTCTGCCCGGAGTCGCGGGAGCTTCACCCTTTTCATGGTGA
>Ga0136615_10002000_pt1 | contig 10055 bp, 10 predicted proteins | sample AntDrymUQ2882206_2_FD_106647 | JGI IMG/M metagenome (GOLD analysis project Ga0136615, IMG submission 106647) | Polar desert sand microbial communities from Dry Valleys, Antarctica - metaG UQ288 (22.06) | ecosystem: Environmental > Terrestrial > Soil > Desert | place: Antarctica: Dry Valley...
CAGTTGACCATAGTTTTGACAATCATCGTCATCATGACGGATGATTCCCGCATGACGAAACGAGCCCTGCGACGTGCCCTTGCCCTCTCCGCCGGCCTGACCCTGCTCGCTGCTTGCGGTACGGACGAGGGGGCCGGCGCCGACGGCGATTCCGGCGGTGACGCGCTCAGCATCCAGGCCGCGTTCTACCCGCTGCAATGGATCACCGAGCAGATCGGCGGGGATGCGGTGAGCGTTGAGGGCATGACCCCACCCGGTGCCGAGCCGCATGACCTCGAGTTGACCCCACAGGACGTGGCGGCCATGGGTGAGGCCGACCTCGTCGTGTACCTGTCCGACTTTCAGCCAGCCGTCGATGACGCCGTGGATCAGCAGGCATCAGACACGTCCTTCGACGCGGCCGAGCACACCGACCTCGAGCTGACCTACACCCCGATCGAGGAAGGCGAGGAGGAGGCCGACGAGGCCGGTGCGACCGATCCACACTTCTGGCTGGACCCGATGCATTTGGCCGACGTCGCCGACGCCCTGGCCGAACGACTCGGCGAACTCGACGCGGACAACGCCGACACCTTCACCGAGCACGCGGCGGAGCTGCGGAACTCGCTGGAAGAACTCGACACCGAGTTCACCGACGGCCTGGCGACCTGTGAGAACACCGACCTCGTCACCAGCCACAATGCCTTCGGGTACCTGGCGCAGGCGTACGGTCTGACCCAGGTCGGAATCACCGGCCTGACCCCCGAGGAGGAACCCTCAGCCGCAGATCTGGCCGAGGTGGCCGACTTCGTCGAGGAGAACGATGTGCGCACGATCTACTACGAGACGCTGGTCAGCCCGGCGATCGCGGATGCGGTGGCCGCTGAGACCGGTGCCCAGACAGCGTTGCTCGACCCCCTGGAGGGGCTGACCGATGAGTCGCAGGGTTCGGACTACCTCGAGGTGATGAGGTCCAATCTGGACAACCTCCGCGCCGGGCAGCCGTGCGACTAGGGCGCCCTTCGGTCGAACCCGCGGCCAACCACCCAGCCCCAGCCGGTGCGCTCTCCGCCGACCAGCGCCGCGCAGCCTCACCTCTGGTGGAGATGCGCGGCGCTGCGGTCGGTTACGACGAGCGTCCGGTCCTGCGCGAGATCGACTTTCGGCTCGAGGCCGGGGAAGCGGTGGCTGTGCTCGGGCCCAACGGGGCCGGCAAGTCGACGCTCATCCGGGCCATCCTCGGGTTGGCCGAAGTCCTTGCCGGCTCGGTCGAGCTGTTCGGTATCCCGCGGTCGAGCTTCCGGGCGTGGCACCGGCTGGGGTACGTGCCGCAGAGCCACACGGTAGGCGGCGGGATACCGTCCACGGTACGGGAGGTCGTCACCTCAGGCCGCTTGGCGCGTAAGCTGATCGCGCGTCGGTTCTCCCCAGCCGACCGCGGCGCCATCGACGCTGCCATCGACACCCTCGGGCTGTCTGCTCAGGCCCGGCACCCGGTGGGCACCCTGTCCGGCGGGCAGCAGCGCCGGGTCCTCATCGCCCGCGCTCTGGCCGGCGAACCGGAACTGCTGGTCCTGGATGAGCCCACCGCCGGCGTGGACGCAGAGACCCGAACGGTGCTGGCCGAGACTCTCGCCGGGCTGGTGGCAGGCGGGACGACGATCCTTTTCGTCACGCACGAACTCGGGGAGATGGTCCCGGTGATCACCCGTACGGTGGTCGTCGAGCGCGGCCGGATCAGCTACGACGGAGCAGCGCTACCCGAGCTGGGGCACGGATCGGTCACGCCGCTCGGGCCGGCCGACTGCGAACATCTGGACCCGCACGGCGCCGCCCCGGAGTCGTTCTCTGGCCTGCGGCTGTCCACCGGTCGCGAGGTGCGCTGAGGCGTGGAGTTCCTCTCCTATGACTTCATGCAGCGGGCCCTGCTGGCCGCGTTGCTGGTCGGTCTCACCGCACCGACGGTCGGGGTCTACCTGGTGCAGCGCCGCCTGGCCCTGATCGGGGACGGGCTGGGCCATATCGCCCTGGCCGGGGTGGCGATCGGCGTGCTGACCAGCCAGGCTCCGGTGTTGACCGCGCTCGTCCTCGCGGTGCTCGGGGCGCTGGTCCTCGAACTCGTCCGCGCCCACGGCCGGACCAGCGGCGACGTCGCTCTGGCCATCATGTTCTACGGCGGCATCGCCGGTGGGGTGGTGATCATCTCGCAGGCCCCAGGCGGCACCCCGGGCAATCTCAATGCCTTTCTCTTCGGCGCGATCACGACGACCACGGGTACCGACGTCGCGGTCTTCGCCCTGCTGTGCGCGCTGGTACTCGCGGTGACTCTCGGCCTGTCGCGGTACCTGTTCGCGGTCAGCAACGACGAGGAGTACGCGGTCGCATCGGGGCTGCCGGTGCTGCGGCTGAATTTGCTGCTCGTGGTCGTCACCGCGATGACCGTCGTGGTGTCGATGCGGGTCATCGGGTTGCTGCTGATCAGTGCGCTGATGATCCTGCCGATCGCCTCGGCACAGCTGCTCGCGAGCAGCTTCCGGCAGACCGTCGCGATCGGGGTCGGGATCGGGGTCGCGGTCTCGGTCTCCGGAGTGACGCTGTCCTTCTACGCCGACACCCCGTCGGGCGGCACGATCGTGTTGCTGGCCATCGGTGTATTCGTCGGCTCCGCGCTTGTGCGGGCACTGGTCACCGCGGTGCTGCGCCGGCGGGGCTCGGCCGCAACTGCCACGTAGCATGGCTCGAATGGTGACTCCGACCGTCGTGCGATCAACGCGCCAGCGAACCGCCGTCGCTGAACTCCTCGGTGGGCTCAGCGATTTCCGCAGCGCACAGGACATCCATCATCTGCTCCGGACGGCAGGCGACGGCATCGGACTGTCGACGGTCTACCGCACCCTGCAGACCCTGGCCGAGGCCGGTGAGGTCGACGTCATACAGACCGCGGACGGCGAGTCGGTCTACCGCAAGTGCAGCGACGTACACCATCACCATCTGGTCTGCCGCGATTGTGGCCATACGATCGAGGTCGCTGGTCCGGCCGTGGAGCGTTGGGCGGACAAGATGGCCGACGAACATGGCTTCAGCGAGGTCAGCCACACCCTGGAGATCTTCGGCCTCTGCGCTGACTGCCGCGCGAAACAGTAGCGCTGAACGCGCCCACCCGTACGGGCTGGCCGGTGCTGGGGTCGGGAGGATCTCCTCGGCTTCGATGCTGGTGTCCGTTCACCGTCCTGCGCGGCGGACGGGTTGGGGACGTAGGACCCGACGACCACGATCCAGGAGTCGGCCGGCGGCGTGGGCTGGTCGGTGAGCACCTAGGGCGCAACGGGAATGATGCGCTAGCATCTGATGCATGCGCACCACACTGACCGTCGATGACGATGTGCTGCAGATCGTGCGGGACCGAGCGGCGCGGGAGGGTCGCAGCGTTGGCGCCGTGCTCTCCGAACTCGCGCGGGACGCTCTGAACGCCCGCGCCACCCATCGAGCCGCGGCCGACCATTACGGCTTCCGCCCGCTGCCACCCCGCGGCCAACCGGTCACCAACGCGCTGATCGACCGACTCCGCAAGGACGAGGGGGAATGACGCGCGCGCTGCTCGATGTCAACGTCCTGCTCGCACTGCTCGACGCGGACCATGTCGATCACGGCCTGGCCAGGGACTGGCTGCAGCGCGACATCGCAGACGGCTGGGCCTCCTGCCCGATCACCCAGAACGGTTTTGTGCGGGTGATCAGCCAACCCGGCTACCCGCAACCCGTCTCGCCGGCCGTGGCCGCGGATCTGCTCGAGCAGGCCTGCCGTACGAGGCATCACGAGTTCTGGCCGTGCGACCTCACCCTGCTCGACAGCGCCGTCGTGGATCGGACCCGGGTGCATGGACCGCGACAGGTGACCGATGCCTACCTGCTGGCCCTGGCGGTCCACCGCGACGGCCGGTTCGTGACTTTCGATCGGTCGGTGGTCCGCTCCACCGTCCCGGCCGCGACAGCGGAACATCTGAGGGTCATCTGAGACGAGCGCGGCCATCCCGGCCTGGCGCTTGCTTTCACGGCGTTCCTCAGCGCTGAACCGGCGCTGACCTTGACCCCAGGGCCGAAATCTCCATCGGGTCCCCGGTACTGCTGCCCCCAGGGAATACGTCTGGCCGCGCAGCCGGGCGGCAAGTGCGCGGAGATGGTGGACGGTGGCCTGATCGTGGAGGGAGACGGCCGGCTCGCTTCGATACAACGCACCCGATCCAGTCGCAGCGTGGCGGAGATTTGCCGAGACTAACCGGGAGTCGACCTGAGCATCGTCTCCTGAACAACGTCTCGCTGGTGTCCATGGCCGACGTCGTGCTTCATCCGGCTGCCGGAATCGCACATCGCGTCAAGAGCTTGGACGCAATCCACCTCGGCACCGCTCTGTACATGGAACAGCAGCAAAGCGGGATGATCGGGAGCTGATCACCTACGACGCCAACATGATCAAAGTTGCCCGACAGTTAGGATTCATCGCCACCAGCCCGGGGAGCTGACCCAGGGCGGCGACAGCTTCATCGGGAGTCCTTTCACTCATGCCGGCGATCGTGCTGATCGGTGCCCAATGGGGCGACGAGGGCAAGGGAAAGGCGACCGACCTGCTCGGTGGTCGCATCCCGTATGTCGTGCGCTACCAGGGTGGAAACAATGCCGGCCACACCGTGGTCACCCCGGACGGCGAACGCTATGCGCTGCACCTCATTCCGTCCGGAATCCTGACTCCGGGCTGCACTCCGGTGATCGGCAACGGTGTCGTGATCGACCCTGGTGTGCTGCTGGAAGAACTCAGCGGCCTGGAGGAGCGCGGGGTCGACACTTCGAAGTTGGTGATCTCCGCCGACGCGCACCTGATCATGCCGCACCACCGGGCGCTGGACCGGGTGACCGAGCGCTACCTGGGTAAGTCCAAGGTGGGTACCACCGGTCGGGGCATCGGCCCCGCATACGGCGACAAGGTCGGCCGGGTCGGCATCCGGGTCCAGGACCTGCTCGACCCGGGCATCTTGCGCGCCAAGCTGGATGCGGTCCTGCGCGAGAAGAACCAGATCCTGGTCAAGGTCTACAACCGCAAGGCGATCGATCTCGAGGAGGTCTACGAGGAGTACATCGGGTACGCCGACGCGCTGGCGCCGCGGATCGCCGACACCCGGCTGCTGCTGGCTGACGCGCTGGACCGCGACGAGTGGGTGCTGCTGGAGGGCTCACAGGGCACGCTGCTCGACATCGACCACGGGACCTACCCGTTCGTGACGTCCTCCTCGCCGACCGCCGGTGGGGCATCGGCAGGTTCGGGGATCGGGCCGACCCGGATCAAGAAGGTCATCGGCATCCTCAAGGCGTACACGACCCGGGTGGGGTCTGGACCGTTTCCCACCGAGTTGCACGACCACTGGGGCGAGTACCTGCGCAAACACGGCGCCGAAGTGGGCGTGACCACCGGCCGGGATCGACGCTGCGGCTGGTTCGACGCAGTGATCGCCCGGTACGCGGCCCGGGTCAACGGGATCACCGATTTCTTCCTGACCAAACTCGATGTCCTGTCCGGGCTTGAGACGGTGCCGATCTGCGTCGCGTACGAGGTCGACGGGGTACGTCATGACGAGATGCCGATGACCCAGACCGCGTTCCATCATGCGACCCCGGTGTACGAGGAACTGCCCGGCTGGTTCGAGGACATCGGAGGATGCCGGTCCTTCGAGGAGTTGCCGGCCACCGCGCAGGCCTACGTACGTCGTTTGGAGGAGCTGTCCGGCTCGTACGTGAGCGTGATCGGGGTCGGTCCCGGTCGCGACCAGAACGTCGTACGCCGGGACCTGCTCACCTGACCCCGCTCTTTACCTCGCTCAGGCAGCGAGGAGAGCGGCGAGATCCGCGGCGAGAGAGGACTTCGGCGTCGCACGGTGACGGCCGTCGCGGATACGAAGACGCTTCGGTAGGGATCGCCCGCCGGAAGGTCGGGGGTGTGGATGGACCATTCAGCCGTACGGGCCGAGCTCGAGTGTCTCGATGCGTGCATGAACACGTGCAGCTGACGCCAGCCTCCGGTCCTTGGTGACCAGAGTCTCGCCAAGGTCTTCGGCCAACGCCACGAACAGGGCATCCGCGGCGGTCATGTTCTGGCGCAGCTCCCATGCGCGCCGCCGCAGTGGAAGGGTGCCGAACAGTTCGACGGGCAGATCGCCGAGATCGTCGATCGCGCCACGAGCTCGCTCAGGGTCAAGCATCTGCCGGCTCACGTCGCGACGTAGCACAGCCAGCACCTCGAAGACGAGCAGATCGGGCGCCGCAGCCGTGCCTTCGCGGGTGAGCATCTCCTCGACGTCTGCGGCTACCCCGTCAGCGAGCAGGAAGTCGATGACCACCGAGGTGTCGAGGACGGTCACTCGCCGCGGTCGCGTAACCGCCGCACTGAACGCTCGCTCGGCTCGTCACGCGCAACCACGCCTCGTGCCCGAATGCGAGCTGCGAGCTCCTCGGGCGTCGGGCGGTCGGCGGTGCGCTCGAGCACCGTTCGCAGGTACTCCGAAAACGACATCCCCGCAGCCGCGGCGCGCGCCTTCAGCGCCCTGTGCACCGGCTCGGGGACATCACGGATCTGCACCAGCACGCCCATAATTTCACGAACGGTAACATACGAAGCACAATGGTTTGCAGCACGAGAGTATGCTGGGTCCGGGAAAGGCACCGCGAGTTCCTCCGCTGCCGAGGGCCAGGTCGCGGCCAGATCCCGCTGCCAGAGGTCAGCGAGTGTGGCCGTCTCACCGTCCTTCGGTAATTGAGGCGACTGGGCGGGTGGTCCGGACGTAGGTTGCGGCCGTGCTCACGCTCACCGACCTCGGCTGGAATCTGCAGCGCTCTGCCGGGCTGCCGCGCGATGCCGCGGTGGGCCGGGTCTCCAGGGTCGACCGGGGGATCGCCTCCGCACTGACTCCAGCCGGAACGGTACGAGCACGTATCCCGAACCGTCTGCTGTCCACTCAGGACACCGACCAGATCCCGACCGTGGGGGATTGGGTGCTCCTGCGCGACGAGGAGATCGACCAGGTTCTCGACCGTACGAGCGCGGTGACTCGCAGGGTCGCCGGGGAACGGACCCGCGCGCAGGTCGTGGCCGCCAACGTCGATGTGGTCTTCGTCGTCGATGACGCCAGCGCGCCACCGAAGGGGCGCCGGATCGAGCGCTATCTCGCGTTGGCCTGGGAGAGCGGTGCGTTGCCCGTGGTGCTGCTGAACAAGGCCGACGCGACCCCAGAACCGGAAAGTGCCGTCGAGCACGCCCGCGCGGTGGCCCTCGGCGTCGACGTGCACGCCGTCAGCGCGCGTACGAGGGAGGGCGTCGAGTTGCTGATCGAGCACCTCGCCCCTGGTCGTACTGTCGTGCTCATCGGCCCGTCCGGTGTCGGAAAGTCCAGCCTGGTCAACGCCTTTCGTGGTGACGAATACGTCTACACCCAGGACGTACGGTCGGACGGCAAGGGTCGGCACACCACCACGTACCGGGAACTGCATCGGCTGCCCTCCGGTGCGCTGCTGATCGACACCCCCGGGTTGCGCGAAGTCGGCCTGTGGGCGAACGAGGAAGGACTTGAGCGCGCGTACGCCGACATCGTGGAGCTCCAGATCCGATGCCAGTTCCGGGATTGCGTGCATCGCACCGAGCCGGGTTGTGCGGTCGCAGCCGCGATCGACGCCGGTGACCTGGATCCGGCCAGGTTCGCCTCCTGGGTGAAACTGCAGCGCGAGGTCGCCCGGGTGCAGGATCGGCGCGCTGGCTGGGAACGCGCGCAGGCGGGCGCAGAGCTACGCGCTCGGCAACGCTCGCTCAAGGTCCGGCGTGACCTCGACCGGCCTCGCCGAGTCCGCTGACCCCTTCCGAGGTTTAGGCTCCGCGGCCGTGCGGGTTCTGGTGATCGGTTCAGGCGGCCGCGAGCATGCGCTGTGTCTCGCGTTGGCCGACGACCCGGCGGTGACGGCGCTGGCCTGCGCCCCGGGAAACGCCGGCACCACGGAGCTGGCCCCCTCGCCGTACGCCTTCGACGGTGCCGGTCCCGGCGGCATGGCTCAGGTCGGCGACCAGGTGATCCAACTGGTGCGGTCGCCGGAACAGATCGCCGCTGCAGCGCGGCATTGGGCGGCCGATCTGGTTGTCATCGGCCCCGAGGTTCCCCTCGTCGCCGGAGCAGCCGACGCCGTACGGGCCGCTGGCATCGCCTGTTTCGGACCGTCCCGAGAAGCCGCTGCACTGGAGGGGTCGAAGACCTTCGCCAAACAGGCGATGATCGCCGCCGGAGTACCCACGGCCGAAGCCGTGACCGTGGCGTCGACAGCCGACCTGCAAGCCGCTCTGGACCGGTTCGGCGCGCCGTACGTCGTCAAGGACGACGGCCTCGCGGCCGGCAAAGGCGTTCTCGTGACCGAGGATCGGGAGGCTGCCACCGACCACGGCCGAACGATCCTCGCCGGCGGGCACTGCGTCGTCGTCGAGGACTATCTCGACGGCCCCGAGGTGTCGCTGTTCGCGGTGACCGACGGCACGACGGTCCTCGCCCTGCAGCCGGCCCAGGATTTCAAGCGAATCGGTGACGGGGACACCGGCCGCAATACTGGCGGCATGGGGGCCTACTCCCCATTGCCTTGGGCTCCACCACATCTCGTTGCCGACGTCATGTCCTCTGTACTGCAGCCAACTGTCGACGAATTGCGGCGTCGGGGCACGCCGTTCACCGGTCTGCTCTACGCCGGACTGGCCCTGACCTCTCGCGGGGTCCGGGTGATCGAGTTCAATGCGCGCTTCGGTGACCCGGAGACCCAGGTGGTGCTGCCGCTGCTGATCACTCCGCTGGCCGGGCTGCTGTACGCCGCCGCGACCGGCCGGCTGGCCGATCACGACCCGCTGCAATGGCGCACCGGCGCGGCCGTCGCGGTGGTCGTGGCCGCGCCCGGATATCCCGAGAACCCGCGGACCGGCCAGGTCGTACACGGTGCCGACGGCCCGGACGTACGCCAGGCGAGCACCGAAAGGGCACCCGATGGGCGGGTCCTCGCTACTGGTGGCCGGGTGCTGTCGGTGGTTGGCACCGGCCCCGATCTGGCCGCCGCTCGACGTGCGGCCTATGCCGCCGTGGGAACGATCACCCTCGGCGGGGGGCAGTACCGCACCGACATCGCGCAGGCCGCCGTGGAGGGCAGGGTCAGGGTGCCTTGGCGCCGGGAACGCGGTCAGCGCTGGGCCCAGCCCCCTGGGACCCGCCGCCGTTCTCCGGGCTGACCAAACCCGTGGTGCTCAGGTCCGATGTCAGCGGCGACCCGCTCTCGTCCACCGGCTCGCCGGGTAGCGGGGTGCCCGGAGCTTCCGCCTGATGGCTGCGCCGCATCAAGTACGCGGTGGCCACATTCGTGCACGCCACGATCGGAACCGCGATGAGGGCACCGAAGATCCCGCCGAGCAGCAGTCCGGCCGCGATCGCCAGAACCACGGCCAGCGGGTGGACCCGCACCGCGCGTCCGAGCAACAAAGGCTGCAGGACATGGCCCTCGAACTGCATGACCCCGATGATCACGCCCAGCACGATCAGGGCGACTACGAAGCCGTTCGAGACCAACGCGATCAGCACCGCAACCAGGCCGGCGATGAATGATCCGATGATCGGTATGAACGCGCCGAGGAAGACCAGCGCCGCCAAAGGTATGGCCAACGGGACCCGCAGGATCAGCAGTCCGATGCCGATGATCACCGCGTCGAACAGAGCCACGGCGGCGGTCGCCCGTACGTAGGAGATCAGCGTCCGCCACGACCGGCGGGCCGCCTCGTCGATCGCCGGCCGGGCCGGAGTGGGGAACAACCGGTTCAGCCAACTCCAGATGCCGCGGCCGTCCTGCAGGAAGAAGAACAGGGTGAACAGGGCCAAGGCCAGGCCGGTGACGACGTGACCCACCGTCACGGCGGTGGTCAGCGCGCCGCTGGTCAGCAGGTCCTGGTTGTTGGCCAGCGTGTCCTGCGCGCTCTCGAATGCGTCATTGAGCTGGGTCTGGGACAGTGAGAGCGGGCCGTTC
>Ga0136615_10002001_pt1 | contig 10055 bp, 10 predicted proteins | sample AntDrymUQ2882206_2_FD_106647 | JGI IMG/M metagenome (GOLD analysis project Ga0136615, IMG submission 106647) | Polar desert sand microbial communities from Dry Valleys, Antarctica - metaG UQ288 (22.06) | ecosystem: Environmental > Terrestrial > Soil > Desert | place: Antarctica: Dry Valley...
ATGAACTTGGTGCAGATGTCGCGTTCGCTCAGGCCCTGCTTATCTAGAATGGGCACAGGAACTCCGATCTGAATCGAAAGTGCGTGAGGCTTCTGCTGCGTGCTGCTCTGGCAGATTACACCGCCGCAGTGGGCAGGGCAACTACTAGTCGTTCACTTCGCCACTCGGAAAGTCCGTGCCATGCTAAGCCAAGCAAGGGACCTAGCTATGCCATTGGAATTTCTCCTATCGGACGCCACGATGTTTCAGCAGCTGTCGACCTCCAAACGCTATACGCACGGGATTGGGCAATCATATCAGCTCTCGGTCAGCTTGGTTGATTTTGAGGGCAGGTCCATACTCGGGATTGAACTGAGATCAAAGGTTGAATGGGAGGCTGGAAAGCGGATTGTGAGAAAGCCAGGCCGATCCTGAATTTCGCGGTAGTCTGCACTGTCGAACCCTCCGAGGAAAAACACTTGATCATATCTGGCGAAGCGATCAGGAAAAAATGGGGAGTTTGTGGCATGTTCGCGCTGGAACGGTGGAGAGGGATGCCTTCATACCCAGAGGTCATAGTACAAGCTAAGAATGGTGAATTATCGCCATAGTCGAGCGCCGGCCCCTTTCCTGAAGACTCTGCCGGATTCGCTCTCCGACCGTTCGCAGTTGTGCGTTGTTGCTTGGTATAACCAGCAGGGTTTCACCAGATGGTAAAGCCATAGCATGTTGTTGCCATCTAGGAAGGGATGCTAATTCACTTGCTGGCACCAACGCTACATTGACCAGCTGGGCTTGTGGTCCAGGCAAGGTGGAAGGGGGGCTTGTCCAGCGTCGATTCATGCGTCTCATAAGCTGGTCACCTCCATCACTTTCTTTGCATTCTGCCACCTTCTTTGCATTCTGCTTGGCCATATGGACATAGATGGATGTGGTATCGAGCCGGGCATGGCCCAGCCACTCTTTGAGTTGAAACGGGCTCACGCCAGACTGCGCTTTGGCAGAGGCAAACGTGTGACGAAGGGAGTGCGGCGTGATCCGTTTGGTGATCCCAGCCTGTTCACAATATTTGTTCAATAAGGACCGACCATCCCTATTCCGATACGCCTATGCAACGAACCATCAATTCGGGAGCAGATTTCACCCGGCTAACGAAGTGGTTGCAGGGTCTTTCTCTGAGTTGTGCTTAACCTGGTGTGAACCTGCACCTTACGATACACATGCCTTGAGCCAATGCCATAGCAGCTTACTCGGACGATGTCTTTCATCGAGTCTCAGTGATTTGGCGCCAGCTCCTCGGTTGGGGCGCTTCTTCCACAGGCAGGTCTCTCATTTAGCGCGCACCTAGCACTCCGATCCAGCGTCGTTCGATGGAATGCATAGATCCGGAGCTTGACACCAGTGACATACCGAAGTAGTGTATCGATACACTCAAGGATCGGGCATATCTCCGACGTTTATCTAATATCCACTGAAGGCACGGATTTTAGGAACCGGTTCGGTGCAGCAGATTGTTGTAACGATTTACTATATCGATCTAGCTCACATCTGAACTACAGATTCCAAGCACCCGCCCGGGGGGTCGACCTGATGCAAAGGCAACGAATGACAAAAGGGATCATGCGAACTAAAACAGCCACCATCCAAGACGTCGCCAGCCTGGCCGGCACATCGGCCAGCACAGTGTCGAACCTGCTCAATGGCCGGACCGAGCGGATGCGACCAGAAACTCGCCAGCGGATCGAACGGGCAGTGGATCAGCTTGGCTATCGGGCCAACGAGGTTGCCCGGCATCTGAAAACCGGGCATGCACCGATCATCGGACTGGTGATTCCTTCTGTCGCCAACCCGTTCTGGGGGTCGTTTGTACAGCACGTTGAGGAAGCTGCACATGCCCGCGGGTACCAGGTTCTGCTTGGTAATGGAGGCCGCGATCCACAGCGAGAACTGGAGTATGCGGAGTCGCTCCGTGTCCGCGGGGTCCGCGGCATTATTTTCGGCTCCTCTCCAATATCACTCAATCACATTCTCAAAATGGTGGAAGAAGGCATTTACGTGGTGGCCTTTGACCGCAATGTGAATCAACTGAGTTCCTCAATCGACTCGGGCATCGACAGCGTCAGCGTAGATAACGTGGCCGGCGGCTACCTGGCCACTCGACACCTGCTCGACCTTGGCCATACACGGATCGGGTTCCTCTCGGGTCCACTAAGAACCGCGAGTCGCCTTGAACGACTAGAGGGTTACCGGCGTGCGCTGCGAGATGCCGGAATCTTGCCTGAGGACAGCCTAGTGTGGGCTGTAACCCAAGACAATACCACCGGTGATGTGGAGGGAGCCGAGATCGGTAGAGAGGGTGCCCGCGCGCTGCTGAAGAGCCCCGCGCCCCCAACCGGACTGGTGACCATTAATGATATGTACGCCCTTGGTGCTCTGGCTGGAGTGCGCGATCTCCACCTGCGCGTCCCAGAGGATATCTCAGTCATCGGATTCGACGACATCTCCATGGCAGAGCTTGCCTACCCTCCCCTCACCACGGTCCGCCAGCCACTCGGAGAAATGATGTCCATCGCTGTCGAGACCCTGGTCGGCCGGCTAACAGGAGCCAAGAACGGTTCAGCCGAGCAGATAACCGTCCCGTCCGAGCTGATCGTGCGAGGCTCGACTGGGCCGCCACTGTAGCGCGGACGCTGTCATACGGTAGCAACCACATGAAGCGGCCCGAGAGGACCGCGGAGAAGGAGAGATGAGTTTGGAAACGGTTTTGTTCACGAAATTGTTCCGCGGAGAACCTGTAGAGAGCATCGCCGCCACCGCGACCCAGCTGGGATTCGAGGGGATCGACCTACTTATCCGCGAGGGGTTCCAGGTGACGCCGACGGAGCCGGAACGAATCAGTGACGTGGTGTCCTTGCTCCAGGATGCTGGCCTGCGCGTTCCGATGGCTACGACCGATATCACCGATCCCACCAAGGCGCCGACCGAAGCAATTTTCCGTGCATGTGCGGATGCCGGCGTCAAGGTGATCCGGCTGGGCTACTGGAAGTACGACCCGTCCGTCGGCTACCGGACGCTGCGCGACACGGCCCGGGGCCATCTGGAGGAAATCGCCGCAATAGCGGCGGCGACGGGCGTGAAGGCGGCTATTCAACTTCACGGCGATACGATCCACGCCTCCGGGTCCCAGACAGCCCTGCTGCTGGAAGGGCATGACCCCACAATGCTTGGTGCCTACCCTGACCCGGGCAATCAGGTTGTCCAGGAGGGGCGCGAGGATTGGCGCTTCACGTTCGACGTGCTTGAGCCGTGGCTCTGCTGCGTCGGTGTAAAGAACGGCGGTTGGTTCGGCGGCCAGGTGGCTGAGAGCGGGCAGCGTCACTGGTGGGCTGACTGGCTGGGTCTCGCCGACGGCATGGTCCCATGGGACGACATCATGGGATTTTTGGTGCATTCCAATTACGAAGGATTGCTTTCCTTCCACAGCCATTATGAAGTTCCGCTTGACCAAGTTATTGATCAGACACGCACCGATCTTAACTACGTGCGCCGGATGCTCGAGGCCAAGGTCGGCACGCCGGTTTAGCGTACGAACGGATCGACAGTAGCAAGGGATGGACAATGGATTTTCGGCTCGATGGCAAGGTGGCGATCGTCACCGGAGGCGCCTCCGGTATTGGTCGAGGGATCTCGGAAGCGATGGGTCAGAGCGGCGCGAAAGTGCTCTTGACGTACTACCAGAGCGATCAGGGCGCGGCGGAAACGGTTGCCGCGATTGAGCAGGCTGGCGGAAGCGCGTACGCGATGCCGGCCGATCTCACCGACGAGGCGGAGAACGATCGCATGGTCGAGGCGGCTGTTGAACACTTTGGGCGGCTCGACGTTCTGGTTGCGAACTCCGGCGGGCTCCTGCGGCGAAGTCGGGTGGCCGAATGCTCGCTTGAGCTCTGGAACCAGGCGCTGGCCATCAATCTAACCAGTACATTTCTCTCCTGCCGCGCGGCGCTGCGATACATGGAGCCGCAGGGGAGCGGGTCGATCATTACGACGAGCTCGCTGGCGGCACACGACGGCGGGGCGAACGGCGCCACGCACTACGCAGTAGCCAAGGCCGGGGTGCTCACCTTTACCAAGGCGCTTGCCAAGGAAGTCGGGCCGCTTGGCATCCGTGTCAACAGTGTCGCCCCGGGACTCATTGGCACCCAGTTCCACGATCGATTTAGCACCGTCGAGGGACGGCAGGCGGCGGTGGGCCGCACGCCGCTCGGTCGGGAAGGAACGCCCATGGATGTGGCAGGGGCGGTCGTCTTTCTCGCTTCTCCGGCTGCAGGGTTCATCACCGGTGAGGCGATCGAGGTCAACGGCGGGCAGGGGGTGTTCTAGATGTCAGGTGGATTCCAAACCCTTCGCGACAAGGTTGTGGTGGTTGCTGGTGCCAGCAGTGGGATGGGCCGTGAAACTGCATTGGCAGCGGCTCGAGCCGGCGCTCACGTCGTCCTAACCGCTCGAAACGCTGACGCGCTAGAGGTGCTCGCGCGCGCCATCGAGTCGGAAGGTGAGTCCGCTACGGTGGAACCAGTGGATGTCACTCGACACGAAGAGACGAGGGCGATGGTCGAACGGCTCAAGGAGCGCTTTGATCGAATCGATGCGGTCGTGGTGACTATCGGCACCAATAGCAAAGAACGCGCGCTCATGCAGCTGACGCCTAAGAGTTGGGCGGACATGCTAGCGATCAACCTCACCGCCTCGTTCAACATCACGCAGGCGATTGTTCCGGTGTTCCGCCAGCAGCAGGACGGGTTGCTAATTTACGTCTCGTCCTCCGCTGCCAAAAAGCCGGACCCGTCTGGTGTCGCCTATCAGGCGACGAAGGCGGGGCTGGTGGGCTTGGCGAACGGCACCATGGAGGAGGAGCGCGCCAATGGTGTGCGCACGACAGTGGTCTTCCCCGGGTTGACCGACACACCGATGGTGTTGAAGCGGCCGACGCCGACACCGCCGGAAGTGCTTGCCAAGGCGCTCCAGCCAGAGGATGTGGCCGCCGCATGCATGTTCGTACTGCAGCTTCCCGGCCGGGCACATGTGCCTGAGCTGGTGATTTATCCGAGTCAGCTTTGATCTCGGGCCATGGGTCGGACGGCGCGGAACAGGAGGAGTGATATGTCAACGCAGGACGCAGTAGTGACGACGAAGACAGCAGAGGCGAAACGCCGTGTGCGCGTCGCAATGATCGGTGCCGGGCAGATGGCGAACCGGGTCCACTATCCGTCGCTCGCCTCGTTCGAAGATGTTGAGCTCGCGGCAATCTGCGATCTGGACGCAGGGCGCCGCGACACAACCGGAAGCACCTACGGGATCGAGTCCCGTTACGCCGACTACCGAACGATGATCGATCAGATCGCGCCGGATGCGGTCTATTCCATCGGCCCTCCCCACCTGATGTACGACACCTGGGTGTGGTGCCTTCAGCAGGGAGTCAACCTGTTCGTTGAAAAGCCGATGGGACTCACGATGCATCAGAGCCACATGCTCGCTGAGTTGGCTGATCGCCACGGCTGCATCACGCAAGTGGGGTTCCAGCGCCGTACCACGCCGGTCACGGTTGAGATGCGCGAGGCATGTCTGGCACGGGGGCCGATCTCCCACGCCGTGGTTCGGTTTTACAAGAACCACATCACGCCCTTCACGGGTGCGATCGATCACATGATGGACGACGGCACCCATGCGATCGACACTTTGCGGTGGATTTGCGGAGGCGAGGCGGTAGACATTCAGTCAACCGTGGCTCGCCGAGGCGTTCCAGACATCAATGTAATCACTGCGACGATCCAGTTCAGCACCGGTGCAACCGGCGTCCTACTGGCGAACTGGTCGAGTGGACGGCGTACGTTCTCCATCGAGATGCACGCCCCGGGAATCTGCGCCGAGGTCGATCCGGAAGGAACGGCGACCCTCTACGCCGACGGGGATACCGCTGGAACGGCGAGAGACACGACCGCCGCGGCCGGCAGTGACAAGTTCTTCGTGTACGGCGGCTTTCAGGCGAAGAGTCGCGAGTTCATCGACGCCGTCCGGAACGGCACGCAGCCGTCATCTCACTTCGCCGATGCGTTCAAGACGATGGGGATCGCTCACCGTATTTTGGCACGGGCCACCCTAGCAGACTCCTAGTGTGCAAAAGGGGCGTGAGAAAGGAGTGCTTCCAGCAAAACGACTCAGCGGCGTATTCGTGTAAGGCATGTGACGGCAGTTGACCGGTGTCCAATCACAATGGGCCGCAACTCCAGGCAGTATTTCGCAGCTTCACCGTTCAGTAAAAGGATCACACGATGCAGTCAAACACTCACAAGCAACTCAGTCGCCGCACTCTTCTTCATCGGTCAGCGGGGCTGTCAGCAGGATTGGCCATTTCCGGATCTGGCTTGACGGCTGCCGTAGTGGCGCCCAGCGCCAACGCTGCACAGGACAAGACCGTCCTGCGCCTGCAAAACTGGTTTAGCGACGCGGACATCGACAATTGGATGATCGGGATAGACATGGTGAAAGAGATGCATCCCGACATCGAGGTGGAACTCGAGTTTGTGCCGTATGGGGAGACGGTGACGAGAACCCTCGTCTCCGCGACGGCAGGGGACCTGCCGGATCTCATCATGGCGAGCAATCAGCACACACCCACGCTGAGCACAAGCGGGATGCTATTGGACCTCAATCCTTTTATTGAACAGGATGGGAACGTCAATCCAGACGACTTCGCGACGGGTGTGGCACAGGGATTCAACATGTGGGGACGTTGGTGGGGTTTCCCATATGACGTCACCACGTTCGCCATCTATTACAACAAGGACATGTTTGACGCGGCAGGAGTGAGCTATCCCCCCAGTTCCGGCACGCCGTGGACCTGGGACGAATTCGTCGAGGCGGCCAAGGCGCTGACCAAGCCGGATGGAGAGCAGTGGGGCGTCTGGATGTCAGGCGACTTTGCTTGGGATCAATACCGTAACTCAAATTTTATCTACAGTGCCGGCGGGCGGAACTTCGACGACCAAGGTCGAAAATGCATCATTGCTTCGCCGGAGTCGGCCGCGGGTATCCAGTTCCTCGTCGATCTCATCCACACCCATAAGGTGGCTCCCACACCGGCTGAGACGGCAGGCGGAGATGTCGACTACTTCGCATCTGGTTTGGCAGCGATGAAGGTCGATGGGCAATTTGCGCTCGGTCAGACTGGACAGACTGCTGACTTTCCGTTCGATATCGGCTACCTCCCGCTCGGCCCTGAAAAGCGCGTGGTTACGGGGGGATCCGGGTTCACCATAAGTGCCCGCACCGAGCAACCCGAAGCGTCCTGGCGATGGCTTAAGGCGTTCACCAGCACCGAAGTCCTTGGGGCTATGGTGGGAAGCACGGGGCGAGGAATTCCGGCACGCATTAGCGCTACAGACACATACGTCAACGCGGCTGTGGATGTTGAGAACGCAGCGGTCTTCGTGGAACAACTGGACTATGCGTTCAATGACCGGTCGGTGCTTGGTTACACCGAATTCGAGGCCGCCTACAACCGGCTCCTTGAACCGATCTTTAACTCCGGAGAGGGAGACATCATGCAGGCGCTGACCGAGGTTCAAGAACTCACCAATGTCGTCCTAGATGAGCAATGGGCGGAGGTCGAGATCGACATTGACCTAGCCACACCGGCCTCGTAGGCCACCGGTCAAGCGAAGCGTCGATTGTGCCGGGCTATGCGAGATGAAGCCAGCTCCTTGGTTTCTTCTGCCTCTGGCTCGGCCCGATCCTTCGCTCCGTTCGGTCGCCTGATGGTCCGAGCCCAGTTGTGTCGGTAGCAAGCGAGGAGTTCATTGGAAGAATCTATGGGTGAGAAGTCAACTCTTCCTAGTCGTCGGCGCAATCCACTCGGGCGACTCTGGCCCTTTATTAGCACAGCGTTTACGTCTCTACTGCTCTGGTTCTCAGCGGTTCTCGTGAGCTTCCCCTTCGTCTGGACAGTTCGCTCATCGCTCATGCCAACCAAAGAGATCATGCGCTTTCCCCCGGTCTGGATTCCCTCGGGACTCACGCTTGAACACTATGCGGACGTTCTGAGCAGGCAACCATTCGGCCGGTACATCTTTAACAGTCTGCTGGTAGCGATTATGGTGAGCATCCTTCAGGTCCTCATCGCCGCAATGGGTGCATATGCGTTCGCCCGACTGGACTTCCCCGGCAAGAATCGGTTGTTCCTTATCTACCTAGCTACGATGATCGTTCCTCATCAGCTTACGCTGATTCCTCAGTATGTGCTTGTAAGTCGGCTTGGCTGGGTGGATGAGTATCCGTCGTTGGTTGTTCCGTTCCTGTTCAGTGCACTGCTCACGTTCCTGTTACGTCAGTTCTTCCTCTCGATTCCGAGGGACCTGGAAGATGCGGCGAGACTCGATGGAGCCGGTTACTTCCGAACCTTTGCCACCATTATCCTGCCGTTATCTGGTCCGGCCCTGGCCACAAGCGGAATCCTGGCGTTCATGTCGAGCTGGACCAGCTTCCTTTGGCCGTTGATCGTCACAAGGTCGCGAGAGTTCCGGACGGTGCCCGTCGGCCTGGCGGCGCTCAGAGATGAACAGGGGACCACGGACTTCGCTCAAATCATGGCAGGCACTGTCCTTGCGATGATCCCGATGTTTATTTTGTTCGTTCTCCTCCAGCGCTACATCATCGAAGGTGTAGCTGCTAGTGGCGTGAAAGGATAGCGTTCCCGGATGGCACAAGTGGAACCCCAATCCCTGCGGAAATCGCATTCGATCTTTGGCGGGTTACCGACCGGGCGGCGGGAGTCATTGGCTGCTCTTGGCTTTCTGCTGCCGGGGCTGATCATATTCGGCCTGTTCTCGCTTGGGCCGGCTGTGTTCTCGCTGGTGATTGGATTCACCAATTGGGACGGTCTTGGTACGCCGTCGTGGGTGGGGATCGACAACTATTCAAAGCTCGCCAAGGACTCAGTGTTTCGCCAGTCGCTTTGGAACACACTCCTCTATACGGTAGAGTTCGTCGTCCTGGTCATGATCAGCTCCACCGCGCTCGCTCTCCTCCTCAATAGCCGAATTCGCGGGCGGTCGATTGTCCGATTCCTTTGGTTCGTGCCTTTTGTGACGGATATGGTTTCTGTCTCGATGGTGTGGACGTGGATCTACCACAGCCAGTTCGGCGTACTAAATTACTTCGTACAACTGATCGGTTTGCCGCGCCAGTCATGGCTGGGAGATAAAGAATGGGCGCTCTTTGCGCTGGTGGTTTTGTCAGTTTGGCGTTGGACAGGTTACTACTCGATCATCATTTTGGCAGGCCTCCAAGCAGTGCCCAAGGACCTCTATGAAGCTGCAATCCTGGATGGAGCCAACCGTTGGCAGACCCTGCGAGGCATCACCCTGCCGCTGGTCTCGCCGGCGCTGTTCTTCGTGCTGATCATCAGCATGATGTCCAGCTTTCAAGTCTTTGAGCAAATGTGGGTGATGACCAATGGGGGCCCCGAAGACTCGACGATAAGCGTGGTGATGTACCTCTACGTCCAGGGATTCCAATTTCTCAACATGGGATACGCATCCGCCATTGCCTGGGTGCTGTTCCTGATTATTTTCGCCCTCACGGTCGTCAACTGGACCCTCCGGAAAGCGTGGGTATATGAAGGTTAGATCCCCAGTTACCAACTCCATTGGCCGTCGGCCGTCTCCGTGCCCACCTTGAACCGTTGGTGTCGAGGGCCTCGGACGGGTCTGGCCCAACGGAACGGTCTCACAAGACCGGTGCTTCATGCCATTTTGGAACCTGCAAGAACTAACAAGAAGGAAGTGTACGGATGACAGTGAGTGAAAATGGCCGACCGGTGCGTGTGGTGAGTCTTAGCTTCAAGAACGGCAAATCGCTTGCCGAAATCGTACGCGTGATCGACCGTGAAGCGAGTCAGGGGGCCGATCTCATCGTGCTGCCGGAAACCTGGTTAGGACAACAGGGCGTCCCCGAGCCGATCGACGGCCCGACCATCATCGCTATGTCAGCCCTCGCAGAAAAACATGGCACGTATATCA
>Ga0136615_10002002_pt1 | contig 10054 bp, 1 predicted proteins | sample AntDrymUQ2882206_2_FD_106647 | JGI IMG/M metagenome (GOLD analysis project Ga0136615, IMG submission 106647) | Polar desert sand microbial communities from Dry Valleys, Antarctica - metaG UQ288 (22.06) | ecosystem: Environmental > Terrestrial > Soil > Desert | place: Antarctica: Dry Valley...
ACGCAGAGTCCGCTACGCCGCCACCCGCACCGGCCGCCGGAAGCAGTCACTGCCCGTATCCACCAGGCAACCACTTTCCGTGATCACTTGACTACAAAATCCGACCAAGTGCGAAGACCCGGACTTCCCCTCGCCAAGGCGTTGAAGGCCGACCTGTTCCCGCTGGACCGGCTCGATCCCGGAGGCGACCTCCTCGAGCTCCTGAACAAGATTCTGGTCATCTCCTACGAAGAGGAGCTGTTCGATCCCGGGCCGGGCGGTCGCATCGACGCCGAGCTCGCCTTTGCCGAGGAGCTGGTCATCCATTTGATTGGGCTGGAGGGATTCTCCCTCGTTCTCGGCGGGCCGGCGGCGCCGTCGCTCAGTTTCGGCGTGTCGATCGAGCCCGACACGGTCGAGTTCAGGGTCGGGGCCGGCGCCCGCCTTCGCTTCTCGGAGAGCCTACTGAGGCCGGTGCATCGCCTCGGTGGGCGCTGGGAGACCGACCCAACACGGGCGTACGCCGAACTCGAGGTGAAGACGGGCGTCGTCATCGACCAGGACTGGAACGTCACCTTCGAAGGAGCCAACGCGTTTCGCCTCGAACCCGCGATGATCGCTGACTCGGGGCTAGTTCTCGAGGGTGAGCTCGCCCTCGATCTGTCCGAGAAGACGGGCATACCAGAGTCCCAGGCATTGGGACTCGGCCCCACCTGGCGCGGTGCCGTGCTCAGGTCGGTGGTCGTTCACCTCCCCGAGGCGATCAGCACCGCCACCGGTGCCGCCAACCTCGTGTTCGAGAACTTCCACATCGGGTCCGGGGGTGTCTCAGGCTCTATCTCGCTCAGCGGTGCTGCCGGAGAGGGCGAGGTCGGAGGGTTTCCGTTTGTCGCTACCGGGTTGAGCATCGAGCTCCGGCAGAACGCTCTTGTGCGGGCCGAGATCGAGGGTCGCCTGACCATCGCGTTCTTCGAGGAGCCAGTCGAAGTCGGCATCGGATTCGACCTGGCTGGCACCTTCACCGTCGGCGTACGAGGCGTGGACGGATTGGCGACGCTCGAGAAGCCAGGCCTCCTCTCCGCCAGCCTCGACGGGATCTCCTTCTCGTCTAGGGAAGGTGTCTTCCTTGTCGCAATATCGGGCAGGTTCACCCCCGAGATCGGCGGGCTCGACTGGCCTTCGTTCGAGCTGCGGGAGCTCTCGATCGACTCGGAGGGCAACGTCCATCTCGAAGGCGGATGGCTCGATCTCCCCAGCCAGTACAGCCTGAACTTCCACGGCTTCAAGTTCGAGATCACGAGGATCGGCTTCGGGAAGACCGAGGACGGTGACCGGTGGGTCGGCTTCTCGGGCGGCCTCAAACTGATCGAGGGGCTGCCCGCGGGCGCCTCGGTCGAGGGCTTGCGCGTTATCTGGGACGACGACGGAGGCACCCGAGTGACCCTCGAGGGAGTCGGCGTCGAGCTCGAGATACCCGACGTACTGCGCTTCAAGGGCGCCGTCTCCTACCGGGAGCTGGACACCGACGAGGGCACCGTCCACCGCTTCGACGGCGACATCAGCCTCGAGCTCACGGCCATCGACCTGCGTGTCGACGGCAAGCTCGTCGTCGGTCGGGCGACCGATGCCGACTACACGTTCTTCGCCATCTACCTGGGGATCGAGCTGCCGGCCGGGATCCCGCTGTGGGCCACCGGCCTCGCCCTCTACGGCGTCGCAGGGCTGGTTGCCATCTCCATGGCGCCCGACAAGGGGCCCGACGAGGAGTGGTACGAGAACGCCGACGGGTCACCCGGATGGTACCTGCGGCCGGAGGTCGGCGTCACCGAGCTGGCCACCAAGTGGGACCCGCTGGGCGGTGCCTTCGCCCTGGGTGGCGGCGTCACCATCGCCACCCTCGTCGACAACGGCTTCACCTTCTCGGTCAAGGTCCTGTTGGTCATCTCCCTGCCCGGGCCGGTGATCCTCATCGAGGGCAAGGCCAACCTCCTCAAGGAGCGGGCGGCGCTCACCGACGACCCCCTCTTCCGTGCCCTCGCCGTTCTGGACTTCCGCTCGGGGACCTTCCTCGTCGGCGTCGGTGCCGAGTACGCCTTCGGCGACAGCGGCCAGCTCATCGAGATCGGCGGCAACGCCGAGGCGTACTTCAGCTTCGCCGATCCCATGGCCTGGCACCTCTACCTGGGCAGGAAGGACCCGAGGGAGAAACGGATCCGAGCCGAGCTCTTCTCCCTGTTCGAGTCGAACTCCTACTTCATGCTCGACGCCAAGAGCCTGCAGACCGGGGCATGGATCGGCTGGGACAAGCGCTGGCGCTTCGGCCCCCTGCGGGTGACGTTCGAGGCGTGGATCGAGGGTGGCGCCCTCCTCAACTGGAAGCCGACGTACTTCCAGGGCGAGGCGTGGCTGCACGGCAAGATCGAGGTGTCGCTCTTCGGAATCGGGTTCGGCCTGTCCGCCGACGCCCGCTTGGCAGCAGGGGTGTTCGACCCCTTCCACCTCCTCGCCGAAGTCAGCGTCGGCATCCTGCTGCCGTGGCCGCTGCCCGACTTCGAAGTCGAGGTCACCCTCGAGTGGGGGCCGACCCTCGAGTGCCCGCCACGTCCCCTCCCCCTCAAGGAGATCGCGGTCGAGCACTTCAAGTCCAGCGTCTCCTGGCCCCTTCCCCGGGGGCGCCTCCTCCTTCCCGACCACGACGACGGCGATGGATTCCTGCGCCCGGTCGACCCTGCCGACGAGGAGGCGCCGGCGCCCGACGACGCCCCGATCGTGCCGCTGGACAGCCGGCCCCACCTCACCTTCGGTCGGCCGGTGCACGACGACGCGCTGGTCGGCACCACGCCGCAGCCCCCGCACCCATCGGCCGATCCGCCCGGGTGGGAGCGCATCGGTGACCCCGAGGCCAACCAGGGTCCGCTGCGCCTGCGGTTCGGGCTCAGGGAGGTTGCCCTGGAGCGGTGGGCGGACGGGGCGTGGTCCGCCACGCCCGTGGCTCGCAAGGCGGTCGATCCGAACGCCGACGGAGTACCCGAGCTCTACGGCTCCTGGGCCCCTCTTCCGTCGCTGCCGTCAGGCAACATCGCCCCTGGGACGGATCCACCCATCGGTCAGGTCAAGCTGTGGCTTTGGTCGAGAACGCCGTTCGACCACACCAACCACGGGGGCCGGGCGTGGGACGAGTGGTTCACCGACCGCTTCGTGCACTATCCGTGCATCCCGCCGGCGTCCGACCACGTCGTGTGCTGCGATTTCCGGCACCTCTCGGTCGGCGATCACAGCTCGCTGACCTTCGCCTGCGCCGAGCACCCCCGGATCCGGTTCGCCAGCAACGGGCCGGTGACGGTGGAGGTGGTGCCGGACGCACCAGGGGGCAGGGCGCTGTGCTGGCACGGCCCGCCGGCGCCGGACGTGCGCCTCACCGTCGTCTTCACCGCCCCTCCGGCGAACGGGGCGGTCGTCGACGTGACCGACGGGGGCGGTCCGGCGGTGTCGATGCAAGTGCAAGGCGTCGACACCGACGGTGTCGTGCACGGTCCGTTCGTGCCCCATGGGTCATCGATCACCGTCGACGTCCAGCGGCTGCACACGTTGCTGGTCAGCGGATCCGGGTGCATCACCCGGATCTGCACCACCTTCCCGCCGGACGAAGCCGTGGTCGACCAGCTCGAGGAGATGGCGCAGCACATCGTGGATGCCACCGGGGTGTGGTCCGATGTCGGGGCGGTCCTCGAGCCCGACACCATCTACCGACTGCGCGTGGTCACCAGGGTCGAGGCCGTGGCCGAGGGCGGGTTCTGCGAGGACCTGCCGACAACGGAAGACCTCACCGAGTTCGCGTACTTCCGCACGGAGGGACCGCCGGGTCTGGCCACGCTCTCGACCCCGGTCAACCATCCCGGAGAGGAGGAGTTCGAGTGCGGGCTCGAGACCCTCGAGCGCTATGTCCACCAGACGGTGCCGCCCACGGTCCCCCGGCCGGGCGAGCTCCCGACCCTGCCCCGGCCCGTCTACCGGGCCTATGACGTCGGGGCACTGTTCAACGAGGACTACGTCGAGCTGATGTACCGGCTGGCCCGGCGCGACCTCGGCGTGTACCTCTACGACAGCAACAACCGACCGGTGCGCGACGCCCAGGGTCGCCTGATCGTCCTCGCCAACCGCTGGGGCGAGGCCGAGACGACGACCTTCACCGAGAGCGAGCAACGCTTCCTGCGCGTGCTCGACGGGGTCGAGTGCGCGACGGTCGACATCGAGGGCGTCCCCCGCGACACCACTCTCTTCAGTGCCGACGAGGGACAGGTCCTCCGGGCCGACACCGTGTACGAGGCCCGGATGACGCCGCTGCTCCTGCACGAGGACTTCTCCGAGGGAATCGGCTCGTGGACGGTGGTGGACAGCGGCAGCAACGAGGCGCCCTCGGAGTCGTCGGCCGCCGGCCACCCGACCATCACCGGAGCGGCCGCCAGCGCTTCCGGCGCCGTCGTCACCCTCGACGGCGCCCCCGACCTGTCCCGCGTGCAGCCCGGAGTCGACGTCGTCGTTCTCCGGCGCGACACGGCCCGGCCGTCGCGCCAGTACCGCGTATTGGCGGTTGACGATGCGGCCAAGACGGTCGAGGTCGACGGTGTCCCCCAGCTGTCCGGCAGTTCCTCGCCCTGGAAGCTGCCGCCATGGGGAGCGGCGACCCAGACCGCCAACATCTGGGGAGGCAGCACAGACGGCCGCGATCCGTCGAAGCCGGGCACCATCCTCGTCGGGGGGTCACCGACGTGGACCGACTACCGGTTCTCGGTCACGCTCCGCTCGGGCAGCGACGACGCCATCGGGGTCGTCTTCCGCCACCGGAACGCCGCCAACCACTACCGGTTCTCCGTCGATCGGCAGCGGCGCTACCGGCGGCTGGTACGGCTGGTCGAAGACGTCCACGCAGTGCTCGCCGAGGACGACGCGGTCTACGTGCCCGACCAGGACTACCTGATCACGGTCGAGGCGCTCGGTGGGGCGCTGCGCGTCTACCAGGACGGCTCGCTGGTCTTCGCCGTCGCCGATGCGTCCCATCCCCAAGGACAGGTGGGACTGTACTGCTGGGCCAACGCCGGGGCGCGGTTCAGCGAGGTGCGGGTCGACGACCTCGCTGTCGATGCGCCGGTCGTCCACCGCTTCTCGTTCACCACGTCGAGCTACACCAACTTCTTCCACCACCTGCACAGCTTCCAGGACGAGGTCTGGCCCATCTCGCCCGCAGGCCCCGATATCGCCGCCGCACTGGAGGCGGCGGTGCCACCGGGCGGGGTTCCGGAGGATGCCGAGGTGCGGGCGTTCGAGGAGCTGGCCGACAGGGTGCTGGGACAGGCCGCAAGGCAGGAGGCGACCGAGGTCGACGTCGACCGCATCGACGCGGGGGGCGACGCGGTGGCCTTCCTCGTCCGCGGGCCCGAACCGCTGGACTGGGAGCGCACCGATGTGGCGGTTCTTGCCGCCGACGAGATCGGAGCGGCGCCCGACGTCCCGCTGGAGCTCAAGCTGACCGACGTCGACTTCGCCGAGGCGGCCGCAATCGACGAGCACGTCACCGTCCTCCTGCGGGGGGAGGGCGACCTCGCCGGTGCCGTCATCGAGCACCGAGCGCTCCCCGGCGCGCTGGCGCTCCCCCCCGCCGATGTGCTGCTCGACGACGACTTCGGCGGTGCGGGCGGGATGGTCGTTCGAGAGGACTTCGGCCCCAACGCCCTCGACCGGTACACCGTCGTCGACGAGGCCGGCACCGAGTCGGGGCCCTCGGAGTGGGCGGTCGAGGGAGGCGGGATCGTCCAGACGAGCAACATCCACGGCGGGAGCACCGGCGCGCCCGCCTTGCCCGGCACCATGGCGATCACGGGGACGACTGTGGGCGACGTCCGCATCCACGCCCGCCTGCGCTCGACCGACAACGATGGCATCGGGGTCGTGTTTCGTTACCAGGATCCCGACAACTTCTACCACTTCTCGATGGACAGCCAGCGCAGCTACCGCCGGCTGGTCAAAAGGCGAGCCGGCGACGTCACCGTGCTGTGGGAGGACGATTGGGCGTACGAACCCGGCGTCGCCTACGACATCGGCGTCGACGCCTTCGGCGAGGTCATCGTCGTGCGGCTCGACGGCGACGTCCTGTCCGTGCTGCGCGACGACGCCCTGGACGCAGGACAGGTCGGCCTCTACTCCTGGGGCAACGTGGGTACCCGATTCGAGGCCCTGACCGTGGAGACGCTGAAGGGGCCGCCCCTTCTCTGGGAGCCGGCGTTGATCTCGGCCGGCGAGGTCGAGGTGGTCGACGAAGGCGACCAGCAAGGCCCATCGCAGTGGCACGTGAGCGCGGGCACGCTGATCCAGACGTCCAACATCCTGGGTGGCAGTGCCGATCCCTCCCAGCCCCACAAGCCCGGAACCGTCGCCTTGGGAGGCGATCCCAGCTGGGAGGACTACCAGCTCTCCGTACGCCTGCGCGCCGGCGACGACGACGCCATCGGCGTGGTGTTCCGCCGCCTCGACGCCGAGAACTGGTACCGCTTCTCGCTCGACCACGAGGGCGGCTACCGCCGGCTCGTCAAGCGGGTCGCCGGCGAGATATCGGTCCTGTGGGAGGACGACGGGTCGTTTGCGGTCGGCGAGGCGTTCGACGTGAGCGTCGCAGCCGAAGGCGCCCGCATCCGTGGGTGGGTCGACGGCGTCCTGCTGTTCGACGTCAGGGACGACGATCTGGATCGGGGACGAGTCGGCCTCTACAGCTGGGCCAACACCGACGCCCGCTTCAGCCAGGTCCTCGTGACGGATCTCACTCGCCGGGTGACCGGCTGGACGATCCGCGACGACGGCCTGCTCGGCGGGCCGTCCATCTGGCGACTCTCGGATGGTGCCCTGGCTCAGAGCGCGCGCATCCGCTCTCAGGATGGGACGGCACAGCGAGGCACGGTGGCGCTGGCCGGCGAGCCGACCTGGGGCGACGGCCGGGTGTCGGCGACGCTGCGCTCCGATGACGACGGCGGGATCGGCCTCGTCTTCCGTTACCGCGACCACCGCAACCACTACCGGCTCTCACTCGACGCCGCCCAGGGCTTCCGCCGCCTCGTCCGGGTCCACGACGGCGACACGACCGTGCTGTGGGAGGACGACGGCCACTACGAGGTCGGCCAGGCCTTCACGCTCACCGTCGACCTGCTGGGCTCGCGACTGGTTGGTCACCACGGCGGCAACCGGCTCTTCGACCTGGTCGACGACGCCCATGCGCGGGGACGGGTAGGCGTCTACTGCCGGGCCAACGTCGGGGCCCGCTTCGAGCACGTCACCGTGTCCGAGCCGCCCCTCTGTGCCTACGCCCTGTTCGACGACCGGTTCGCCCATGCCGACCTGAGCGGGTGGACGGCCGTGGACGAGGGCGCCGAAGCGGCGCCGTCGGCGTGGGAGGTCGTCGAGCGCGAGCTCCGCCAGACGTCGAACATCCACAGCCTCCCCACGGACAGGGATGCCGTCGAGAAGCGAGGCACGACTCTCGTTGCCGGAGACGTGACATGGGACGACGTCGTTGTCGTCGCCCGCCTGCGATCGCTCGACAACGACGCCATCGGCGTCGCCTTCCGCTACGCCGACGCCGACAACTACTACCGCTTCTCCATGGACAGCGATCGCAGCTACCGCCGCTTGGTCAAGAACGTCGCCGGGGAGTTCTCGGTGCTGTGGGAGGACGATGTCGCCTACGAGATGGGCCGGTCGCACGAGGTCACCGTGGTCGCCACCGGCGCCGTGCTGCGCGGCTACCTCGACGGCGTCCCCATGTTCGTGGTCGAGGACGACGACCTGGCGGTCGGGCGCGTGGGGCTCTACTGCTGGGCCAACGAGGACGCCCGCTTCGCCCGGGTGCAGGTCTTTCCCCCGGCCCAGGCCTTCGACCGCTGGCTGCTCGACGAGCCGTTTACCTCGGTGACGCCGGGCCGGTGGACGGTGGTCGACGAGGGCGACGAGGAGGGCCCGTCGGAGTGGCGGGTGGCCGACGGAGAGCTCCGGCAGACCTCCAACATCCACGGTGGCAGCATGGCGGGCGCAGATCCCGACAAGCCCGGCACCCATGTCGTCGCCGGCGAGCCCGACTGGCGCAACTACCGGCTCACCGTGGTCCTCCGCTCCGACGACGACGACGCCATCGGCGTGATGGCGCGGTACAGCGACGACGACAACTACTACCGGCTCTCGATGGACCGCGAACGGGGCTATCGACGGCTGGTCAAGAGGATCGCCGGCGTCGTCACCGTCCTGTGGGAGGACGACGCCGCCTATGAGCGCGAGCGCCGCTACGTCCTGACGCTCGACGTGCTGGGGGACGTGCTCACCGGCCACCTGGACGGTGTGCGCCTCTTCCGGGTTCGTGACGCCGACCTGGCCGCTGGTCAGGTTGGGCTCTACTGCTGGGGGAACACCGGCGCTCGCTTCTCAGCGGTCCGGGTCGCCGAGGCCGCCTGGGTGCCCTACTACCGGTTCGGTGCAGGTGAGCCCCGGCTGCCCGCCGGCACGCGCGTCCGCATCCACTCGGGGAACGCCGGCGACGCCAGCCCTCCCGAGCCCAATCTCCAACGCCGGTTTCTCGCCACGCTCGACGATCCCGGCATGCTGCACTTCGACTCGTCCGCTCCCCTCGATCTCCGGCTCCGGAGGCGCGGCGAGGATCGTGGGCACCGTCGCCGGTTCCTTCCCGCGGGCGCCTACACGCCTGTGGCCGACGTCGGCCTGCTCCGCAAGGCCGACGGCACCGCCTTCGCCATCGTCGTCGGCCACCCCTCGTCCCCGGGCTTCCGGATCCCGCCGGGCGAGTACCGCCTGGCTCTTACCTACCGCCGTGACAACGGAGCCGCCAGACCGACGAGCCTCGTGCTCCGCCAGGCAGGTGACGCGTTACCGGAGACGGTGAACATCGACATCCCATGGAACATCCGACCGAACCACTGACGTGAAATCACGCTGCGACGGCCGGGCGTTCTGTGGGCGTCCTGGGTCGACCAGTGCCCGGCAGCGATCGACTCGTTCGTGCGTCAGCGGCCGTCCGGCACGGTGCTCGAGATCCTGGCGACAGGCGAGGTCGTCGCCCCGGACACGGGATAACCGGTGACGGCGGCGTCGCTGCTGATCGCGAGAACCCGGCCCCCGGCGGCTCGCAGCGCCGGCAGCGCGAGCTGGACGAGCCGCAGCGGCGCGACGGTGTTCGTCTCGAGGACCGCGCGCAGCTCGTCGAGCCGGTAGTCCGCGAGCGGCGGCAGCGGGGTCTGCCCCAGTGTGGAGGCGTTGAGCACCAGCAGGTCGAGTCGGTCACCCACGGCGTCGACGAGGTCGCGCCGGTGCCGCTGCCCGGTGACGTCACCGGGCAGCGCTGTGGCCGCCGGCCAGGAGGCGGCCGCGGCGTGCAGGTCGGGGGCGGAACGGGCGTCGGCGACGAGGCGCCACCCGTCGGAGGACAGGGTCCCGGCGAGCGCGCGGCCCAGGCCGCGGGAAGCGCCGGTGATCAGTGCTGTCTGCATCCCTCCACGGTCGTCCCGGAGCGCCGCTGGATCCTCGGACCGTGGGCGGGACCGACCCCGGACCTTGGTCCTAGGACTCGTCGATCAGCCCGGCGCGCACCGCGTGCAGTGCCGCCTGGGTCCGGTCGGTCACCCCGAGCTTGCCCAGCACAGCGCTCACATGTGCCTTCACCGTCTTCTCCGACAGCACCAGCTCGCGGGCGATGAGCCGGTTGGAGAACCCCCTGCCGATCAGCCGCAGCACCTCGCGTTCCCGCGGGGTGAGTGAATCGCGAGCGGCATCGGTGACCGAGTGCATGACGGTGGCCGCGACCTGCGGGTGCAGCGGGGCGCCGCCGGCGTGCACCGAACGCAGCGCGCCGGCCAGCTCGGTGGGTCCGACGTCTTTGAGCAGGTACCCTGCCACCCCGGCGCGCACCACGGGCAGCACCGAGTCCTGCCCGGAGAACGAGGTCAGCACCACGACCTTGACCTGCGGGTGGCTCACCCGCAGGCGCTGCACGGTCTGCACCCCGGTCATCCCGGGCAGCACCAGG
>Ga0136615_10002004_pt1 | contig 10050 bp, 11 predicted proteins | sample AntDrymUQ2882206_2_FD_106647 | JGI IMG/M metagenome (GOLD analysis project Ga0136615, IMG submission 106647) | Polar desert sand microbial communities from Dry Valleys, Antarctica - metaG UQ288 (22.06) | ecosystem: Environmental > Terrestrial > Soil > Desert | place: Antarctica: Dry Valley...
ACGCAGGGCGTCGATCGCCAGGCGCCGGGTGAGCTGTGCCAGCCACGGGCGGAACGCCGCGTCCTCACGCAGCTTGGGAAGCTGCTCGTAGACACGCGCGAAAACATCCTGAAACGAGTCCTCGGCCACGTGCGGCGCCAGGCGATAGACGCGCGTCAGGATCGCGTGGACGTAGCGCGCGAACCGCTCGACGAGGAGCGCCCATGCGGCGTCATCTCCCGCTCTGCAGCGCGCGATCAGCTCAGCATCGCTCGGTGGTCCAGCCATGCGCTCGCAAGACTGTACGCCGCGCGAGTTGACAACGCGTGCGCGAGGCACCGACACTCGAGCGGCCGATGGACGACGGTGAACCCGAGGGCGGTGGCGCGCTGGCGGCGCGCACGGTCGAGCAGGCGGCGGCGCTGATCGCAGATGCGGCGCGTCGCGCAGCGCCCCAGTGGCAGGGCGCCGCGGGAGCCGCGGCACAGGCACAGGCGCTGGGTCGCCGCGCGGCGCTGCTGCGCGCGCAGAACGCGGTCACCTTCGCGGACGCCAGCGACGCCCTCGGCGGGACGCTCGCGTCTGACCGCCCGGAGACCCGCGACCACCTGCTCGGCGATGCGCTCGAGCGCGCCGCGGACCCGCCGCTGGCGATCGCGCAGGCCGCCGCCGACGCCGCCGCGCTCGGCGCCCACGTCGCCGCGCACGCGCCCGGCTTCGCGGCCGGCGATGCGATGGCCGCCGCCGCTCTGGCGGCGGGGGCGGCCCGCGCGGCCGCGCACCTCGTCGCGATCAACCTCGTCACGCGCGACGGCGACCGGCGGCTGCGCGCCGCGCGCCAGGCGGTCGCCCGCGCCGACGGCGCGCTGCACGTAGGCGCCTGACCGTCAGCAGCGGCCGGCCGCCAGGCGCATGCGGCGGCGCAGCAGCAGGCTCTGCATGCGGGCGACAACGGCCGGCTCGCTGCGGCGCAGGCGCCGCAGGTCCAGCGCGCTGAGCGTGATCAGCCGCATCGGGCTGATGGCAAGGACCGTCGCGTTGGCCACGAGGCGCTCGAGCGCGCCGATCTCGCCGACGACGTCGCCCGCCGCCAGGCGCGCGACATGCTCGCCGTCGCGCAGCAGCTGCGCCTCGCCGGACTCGATCGCGATGACCTCGTAGGCGAAGACGCCGTCGCGGACGAGCACGTCGCCGGGATCGGCGCGTGCCTCGCGGGCAACGCCCGCGAGCGCGGCCCGGTCGCCGGAGGGCAATTCGGCGAGCAGCGGTATGGCTTCCAGGCGCGCGAGCTCCATCGGGTTCCTCCGTTGGTGTCCTGTACACAAGACGGCCGCGGGCACCTCCTGATTGCGTGACATGCGACACAGAGCGGCCTGCGACGCCGACAGGCCCGCCGCGAAAGCGCTCGCTGGTGGGTCGTCCAGGAACGTTTGTGGACGACCCACTAGCATCGCCCCCGCCCCGATCCGACCCGTCCCCCAAAGGAATCCATGGCGTACGACGTGACCTTCATTCCCGGAGACGGCACCGGTCCTGAGCTTGCCGAGGCGACCCGCCGCGTGCTCGAGGCGACGGGTGTCGCGTTCAATTGGGACCGCCACGAGGCGGGCGTCGACGAGTACGAGAAGCACGGAAATCCGTTCCCCGACGAGACGCTGGCGTCGCTCAAGCGCACCGGCGTCGGCATCAAGGGTCCGACGACGACCCCGGTCGGCTCCGGCTTTCGCTCGGTCAACGTCCTCCTGCGCAAGGAGCTGGACCTCTACGCCTGCATCCGTCCCTGCAAGGCCTACGAGGGCGTTCGCACGCGCTTCCCGGAGACCGACCTGATCATCGTCCGCGAGAACACCGAGGATCTCTACGCCGGCATCGAGTTCGAGCGCGGCACGCCGGGCAACGCGCAGCTGCGCGCCGCACTCGCCGAGCTCGGCGCCAGCGTGCGCGAGGACGCGGGCATCTCGATCAAGCCGATCAGCGTGTTCGGCTCCGAGCGCATCGTGCGCGCCGCGTTTGACTACGCGATCGCGCATGGTCGCGGCAAGGTCACGGCCGCGCACAAGGCGAACATCATGAAGTTCTCCGACGGCCTCTTCCTCGAGGTCGCCCGCCGCGTCGCCGAGGACTATCCGCAGATCGAGTTCGAGGACCGGATCATCGACAACCTCTGCAACCAGCTCGTGTCGCGACCGGAGGAGTACGAGGTCATCGTGCTGCCCAACCTCTACGGCGACATCGTCAGCGACCTCTGCGCGGGCATGATCGGCGGTCTGGGCCTCGCGGGCGGCGCGAACATCGGCACCGAGGCGGCGGTCTTCGAGGCCACGCACGGATCGGCGCCGAAGTACGCCGGCAAGAACCGCATGAACCCGACGGCGCTCATGCTGTCGGGCGTCTACATGCTCGAGCACCTCGGCGAGACCGCCGCGGCGCAGCAGATGGAGCAGGCGCTGGCGGCCGTCATACGCAAGGGCGACAAGGTCACATACGATCTCAAACCCACCCGTGACGACCCCAGCGCGGTGGGCACGAGCCAGTTCGCCGACGCAGTGATCGAGGAGATGAATGCATGACGAACGCCCCGGTGAAGGTTGCGGTCACAGGCGCCGCGGGACAGATCGGCTACGCCCTGCTGTTCCGGATCGCCTCCGGCCAGCTGCTGGGGCCTGACACCCCCGTTGCACTGAAGCTGCTCGAGATCCCGCAGGCGGTGAAGGCCGCCGAGGGCACGACGCTCGAGCTGACCGACTGCGCGTTCCCGCTGCTGCACTCCGTCGACATCTACGACGACCCAGTGCAGGCGTTTGACGGTGTCGACATCGCCATGCTTGTCGGCGCGCGCCCGCGCTCGAAGGGGATGGAGCGCGCCGACCTGCTGGAGGCCAACGGCGCGATCTTCAAGCCCCAGGGTGAGGCGCTCAACGCGGGCGCGGCGGACGGCGTCAAGGTGCTCGTCGTCGGCAACCCGGCCAACACGAACGCGCTGATCCTCGCCGCCAACGCGCCGGACATCCCGGCCGACCGGATCACGGCGATGACGCGCCTGGACCAGAACCGCGCGGTCGCGCTGCTCGCGCAGAAGCTGGGCGTGGGGGTCGACGCGGTCTCCGACCTCGTCGTCTGGGGCAATCACTCTCCCACGATGTTCCCCGACCTCTTCAACGCGAAGGTGAACGGGCAGCGGGCCGCCGACCAGGTGGACATGGAGTGGTACGAGCAGCAGTACATCCCGCGCGTCGGCAAGCGCGGCGCCGAGGTGATCGAGGCGCGCGGCGCGTCATCGGCGGCGTCGGCGGCCAACGCGGCGATCGACCACGTGCGCGACTGGGTCAACGGCGCCGAGGGGCTGCGCTCGATGGCGGTCGCCTCCGACGGCTCCTACGGCGTGGCCGAGGGGATCATCTCGAGCTTCCCGGTGCGCGTCGAGGGCGGCGGCTACGAGATCGTGCAGGGCCTCGAGGTCGGCGAGTTCGCGCAGGCCAAGCTCGACGCGACGGTCAAGGAGCTCACGGACGAGCGCGCCGCGGTCAGCGAGCTCGGGCTCGTCTGAGCTCGGGACGGGCGCTGGGCCCACGGGGTCAGGTTCCTACCAAGGACCCGACCCCGCGGAGCGAGCGTCAGGCGGCGTCCTTGGGGTGCCAGCCGCGTCCGTCCTTGCGCACAAGGCCGTCCTCGGCGAGCCCGGGAAGGACCCGGTACAGGTAGTTCTGCTTGATCCCCATCTGCTCTGCGATCTCGGGAATCGTGATGCCGGGCTTCGAGCGGACGAGCGCGAGCGCCTCTGCGCCGCGCGTGCCGCTGCCCTTCGGTCGGCCCCGGCGGCCGGTGCTCGTGCCCCGTCGGCTGCTTGTCGACGCGGCGCGTCCAGGCCCGCGTCGGGCTGCGGGGGCTTGGCCGTTGAACTGCGGGACACCGGCGAGCGCCGCAGCTGCGGCCTCGAGTCGCTCGTACTCTTCGACGAGCGGTTTGAGCTCCTTCAGCCGCGCGCCGATCTCGCTTCGCTTCTCATCTAGGAAATCCGCCATGTACTTCTTCCCCGTTCTGGCAAGTGACAATTACCGTCACCGAGCCTAGAGCATTGCCGGGACGGCGGCAGCGATAGGTGTCGCCTACGCCGGGACTTCCAGAATGTGTCGCAGCCGGCGCAGGGACGCGTTGGCCTCCTTTTCCGGAATGCCACCGACGATGACCTTCGACGCGGCGACGCCGAGGAGCCCGAATGGAGTGCGAAACTCGTTGCGGTAGTCGAAGTGGGTGCGCCCGTCGCGCCGGCTGAGGCGGTTCTCGGTGAGGGCGGTCGAGCGTGCCGGCCCGCGGCCCTCCCAGCGCGCGAAGCGTGGCGCGTCGAGCTCCTCCAGCGTCCAGTGCACCTTGAAGGGCACACCACGCAGGCACAGCGTCTGGCTCATCCGAAAGCCGGGCCGGATGGGGCCGGGGTCGACGCGCTCGATGCGGTCGACGATCGTCACCCACGAGCCCATCTTCGCGGGATCCATGATGTGATCCCAGACGTCCTGCACCGAGGCGTCGATGTCGATGCTTGCGATCACGAGGGACACGGGCGCAAGAACCTAGATGAAACCATCGATCCCGCGTTTTTCCGTCCGCGGGCTGGACTTCCGCTGTCACCTCGCCGCAAGCGGCTCACCGGCCTCCCACTCGCGCAGGGCGCGCTCGACGGCGCGATCGAAGCGGTGCAGGCGCACACCGAGCAGCTGCGGCGCGCGCTCGTCGCGCGGCAGCAGGTCGCTGGACAGGCTCTCCATCAGCGGCCCGATGAAGCCGGGCTCCTCGCCCGCCAGCGCCGCCGCGACGGGCGCGACGATCGGCGTCGCGTTGCGCCCGATGCTCAGCGCGGGCCGGCGAACGAGCATGAGGTCGGCGATGCGCTCGATCATCTGCCCGTAGGTCAGGACGTCAGGTCCCGCGATGTCGAGCGAGAGCCCACCCGTCGCGTGTGGCGTCGTCGCCGCGGCGACGAGGAACGCGCGCACGTCGCGCACGTCGATCGGCTGCGTGCGGTGCTCGCGCCACGGCGGCAGGGCGAGCACCTTCATCCGCTCGACGAGGTGGACCATGAAGCGAAACGAGCGCGAGCGCGCGCCGATCACGATCGAGGCGCGCAACGCGACGGCCTCGGGCAGCCCCACGAGCAGGATCCGCTCGACCTCCAGCCGGCTGCCGAGGTGGCGCGACGGGCGCTGCCGCTGGGGCACGAGCCCGCCGAGGTAGACGACGCGCCGCACGCCCGCCGCCTGCGCCGCGACGACGAAGTTCTCTGCCGCGACGCGCTCGTTGTCCTCGAAGCCCGCACGGGCGCCGGCGCCCTCCATCGAGTGGATGAGGAAGTACGCGACGTCGATCCCGTCCAGCGCCTCGTCGAGACCGGCGCCGCTGATCGCGTCGCCGCGCACGAACGCCATCGTCGCGGGCACGCGCGACGGGTCGCGGCCGAAGCCGCGCAGCTCGTGCCCCGCATCCGCGAGAGCGGGGGCGAGGGCGGATCCGATCGAGCCGCTCGCGCCGGTCAGCAGGATGCGCATGACCACCCATGGTCGCCCATCGCAACTGCGGCCAAACCGCGTGTGCGCCACGAGTGGGCCTGCTCGGGACCCACTACAGCTCTTCGGCCGCGTCCGCGATCCGCTCGGCGAGCGCGAGCGCGGAGGTCGCCGCGGGCGACGGCGCGTTGCGCACATGGATCGCCCGCGGCGTCGCCGACAGGAGGAAGTCGTCGACGAGACGGCCGTCGCGAGCGACCGCCTGCGCACGCACGCCGCCGAACGCCGGCAACAGGTCGGCGGCGCGCAGACCCGGCACATAACGTCGCGCCGCCGCGGCGAACGCGTCGCGGCTGAGGGCCAGGCCCAGCTCGTCGAGGCCCGTCCGCCACCAGCGGGCCATCATCCGCCAGGTGCCCGGCCAGGTGAGCGTGTCGCGCAGGTCGCCGGCGCGCAGCGTGCCGAGCGCGTAGCCGTCGCGTGCGCCGACGAGCAGCGCCGACGGGCCGAGCAGCACCTCGCCGTCGATGCGTGGCGTGAGGTGTACGCCGAGAAACGGCAGGCTCGGGTCGGGCACCGGGTAGATCAGGCCGTGCACGAGCTCGCGCCGCTCGGGCACCAGACGCAGGTAGGCGCCGTGAAACGGGACGATGCGGGGATCGGGGTCGGCGCCCGCCAGCACGGCGAGGCGGTCAGACCACAGCCCCGCGCAGAAGACCGCGCGAGCGCCCTCGGCCGCGTCGCCGCCAGCGGACCGCAGGCGGATCGAACGATCGCTCGCGGCCACCCCGCAGACCTCCCAGTCATAGCGCAGCTCGCCGCCCGCCTCGCGCACGTCGTCGGCCAGCCGTGCCGCGACCACGCCGAAGTCGACGATCCCGGTGTTCGGCGAATGCAGCGCCGCGACGCCCGTCGCGTGCGGCTCGATCTCGCGCAGGCCGGCGGCGTCCAGGCGCCGCATGCCCGCCACGCCGTTGGCGTTCGCGCGGCGGGCGATCTCCTCGAGCGCCGGCAGCTCGCCGTCGTCGAGCGCGACGATGAGCTTGCCGATGCGGTTGGCGGCGATCCCGCGCTGCTCGCAGTAGGCGTACATCCGCGCGGCGCCGTCGACGCAGAGCCGCGCCTTCAGGGAGCCGCGCGCGTAGTAGACGCCGGCATGGATCACACCGCTGTTGTGGCTCGTCTGATGCCTGCCGGCCGCGCCCTCGCGATCGACCACGAGCACGCGGCATGCCGGGCGCCGCGCCAGCAGCTCGCGCGCGACCGCCAGCCCGATGATGCCCGCCCCGACGACGATCGTGTCATGGCTGTCCGGCGTGGTCCGCACGAGAAAAGTCTCCCCAAAGAGCGCAACCGAGCACCGCGCGAGGGGGCGAGGTCTGCTTGCTGGCAACTTCTTACGGGGACCGCCACGGAATCGTCCGGCATTTGCGGGCAGCCGGCGCTCAAAAATGCGATGGGAGCGGGAACGACCGCTCAGACCCCCTTGCGGCGCGCCGTGATCGCGTGGTGTCATCCCAGCCGATTCCGGGTGTTCGGCAAGGGGATGTTGGGGCGACATGGGTAAGACGCGAGCGACGAAGAAGGTGGCGTGTGAGGACTGCTTCTTTCACCGCAACCTGCTCTGCGCGCTGGACGTCGAAGACCCCTGCCCGACGTTCCGGCCCGACGGCCCTGACGGGCTGAGGCCGCCGCAGCAGCTGCGCTTCGCGTTTCGCCAGGAGCGCCGCACCCAGTCTGCCTGGGCCTTCCCGAGCGCCCAGGAACAGGCCGCGCTACACGCGCACTGATCGACGCCAATACAGTCCGCTGCGTGAAGGTCACGGTGCTGGGCAAGTCGCCCGCATGGCAGGATGCCGACGGAGCGTGCAGCGGCTATCTCGTCGAGGATGGCGACACGTGCCTGCTCGTCGACTGCGGCAGCGGGGTGTTCTCCAAACTGCGCCGCTTCCGCGACTACGTCGACGTCGACGCGATCGTGATCACGCACATGCACGCCGATCACTTCCTGGACCTGATCCCGTTCGCGTGCGCGCTGACGTACGCGCCGCGCCAGCAGCCGGTGCCCGTCGAGCGCTGGCCCGGGACCGACAATCCGGCATGCCCGCAGCTGCTGGTTCCCTCCGGCGCGACGGAGATCCTGCGCACGATCGCCAGCGCCGGCGGCCAGCCCTACCTGCTCGACCAGGCGTTCGCCATGACCGAGTACGACACCGCGGCGCCGATCGCGATCGGCACGCTCAACGTGCGCTTTCAGCCCGTCCCGCACTTTCTGCCGTCCAACGCGATCCAGGTGCGCAGCACGGGCGCGCCGCCCCGACGGTTCACGTTCGGCGCCGACCACGGGCCGACGCACGCGCTCGAGGGCTTTGCCGACGACAGCGACCTCTTGATCCTCGAGGCGACGCTGCCCCGCCCCGAGCGCGACGGTCCGCGCGGCCATCTCACGCCGGGCGAGGCGGGTGAGCACGCGGCGCGCTGCAACGCGGCACGGCTCGTCCTCACGCACATCTCCGACGAGCTGGACTGGGACTGGGCGCTGGTCGAGGCCCGGCGGTCGTTCGACGGGCCTGTCGAGATCGCGCGCGAGGGCGCCGTCTACGAGGTCTGAAGTGCGCGTGGTCGCTCGCCGGCCAGTGGGTACGCTGCGTGGCCATGCCCCCTGAGCGTGACCTGTTCGCGAACTTCGAACGCATGCGGCGCGAGATGGACGAGCTGTTCGGCGACGTGTTCGGCAACGTCGGGCTCACGTCGCGGCGCACGGGCTTCAGTCCCGCCGTCGACGTCTTCTACGCCGACGCGCCGCCGCGCGCGATCGTCCACGCCGAGCTCGCCGGCATCGACGTGGGCGATCTCGGCCTCGAGATCCAGGGCCGGTCGCTGACGCTCACGGGCCATCGCCGTGAGTCCGACGCGGAGGGCCGCGTCTACCAGCAGCTCGAGATCGAGCACGGTCCGTTCCGGCGCACGATCGAGCTCGGTGCCGAGGTCGTCGCCGAGCAGGCCCGCGCCACCTACCAGGACGGCATCCTGCGCGTCGAGCTGCCGCTCGCCGACCAGCAGTCGCGCACGCGCAACGTGCCGATCGAGCGCAGCGATCCGGCCGAGATCGAGGAGCGATGATCGAGGTCATCAGCGACGGCGACGGCGCCCGCGAGATCGAGGTCGGCCTGGCGCCGGAGGTTCCCGCAACGCTGCCGGTGCTGCCGCTGCGCGAGACCGTGCCGTTCCCCGAGACCCTGACGCCGCTGGCCATCGGCCAGGAGCGCTCGGTCCAGCTCGTCAACGACGTGCTCGCCGGCAATCGGATGCTCGTCATGGTCGCCAGCCGCGAGCCCGACGTCGAGGAGCCCACGCCCGACCAGCTCTACGACGTCGGCGTCGTGGGCGTCATCGCCCGGATGCTGAAGGTGCCCGACGGCACATTGCGGGTGCTCGTGCAGGGCGCGCAGCGGGTGAAGATCGAGCGTTGGAGCAGCGAGCTTCCCTACCTCGTCGCCGAGATCACCGAGCAGCCCGACATCGTGGAGCCATCGCCCGAGCTGACCGCGCTCATGCGCAACGTGCAGCAGACGTTCTCGCAGATCGTCGACGCCGTCCCGTATCTGCCCGAGGAACTGCAGATCGCGGTCGCCAACGTCGACGACCCGCGCGCGCTGAGCCACCTCATCTCGGGCTCGCTGCGACTGGGCACCGGGGAGAAGCAGGCGCTGCTCGAGGAGGTCAACGTCGCCCGCAGGCTGCGGCGGCTGACCGAGGCGCTCGCGCGCGAGCTCGAGGTCATCTCGATCGGCTCGGAGATCCAAAACCAGGTCCAGTCCGACATGGACCGCACGCAGCGCGAGTTCATCCTGCGCCAGCAGCTCAAGGCGATCCAGGAGGAGCTCGGCGAGTTCGACGAGTCCGCCGCCGAGGCCAACGAGCTGCGCGAGCAGCTCGCCGCGATCGACCTGCCCGAGGACGTGCGCAAGCAGGCCGACCGCGAGCTCAGCCGGCTGGAGAACCTGCCGCCCGCGGCGGCCGAGCACGGCGTGATCCGCACATACCTGGAGTGGATCGCCTCGCTGCCGTGGGACAAGGCGACCGAGGACAACCTCGACCTCGACCACGCCCAGGCGGTCCTCGACGAGGATCACTACGGCCTTGAGCAGGTCAAGGAGCGCATCCTCGAGTTCCTCGCCGTGCGCAAGCTCAACCCGCAGGCGCGCGGCTCGATCCTGTCGTTCGTCGGGCCGCCGGGCGTCGGCAAGACATCGCTGGGCAAGTCGATCGCCCGCGCGCTCGGCCGCGAGTTCGAGCGCATCAGCGCCGGCGGCGTGCGCGACGAGGCCGAGATCCGCGGGCATCGCCGCACGTACATCGGCGCGATGCCCGGCACGATCATCCGGGCGCTGCGCGACGCCGGCTCCAACAACCCGCTGTTCATGATCGACGAGATCGACAAGATGGGCTCGGACTTCCGCGGCGATCCGGCGAGCGCGATGCTCGAGGTGCTCGACCCCGAGCAGAACGAGAACTTCCGCGACCACTACCTCGACCTGCCGTTCGACCTGTCGCGCGTGATGTTCATCAC
>Ga0136615_10002005_pt1 | contig 10046 bp, 7 predicted proteins | sample AntDrymUQ2882206_2_FD_106647 | JGI IMG/M metagenome (GOLD analysis project Ga0136615, IMG submission 106647) | Polar desert sand microbial communities from Dry Valleys, Antarctica - metaG UQ288 (22.06) | ecosystem: Environmental > Terrestrial > Soil > Desert | place: Antarctica: Dry Valley...
AAACGCGTCGAATCAATAAAGGAGCACATACGCACTGGGGTATCTGCCTGCGTGGGCCACCCGGCGGTCCTCTGCTACGTAATCGGCAATGAAATCCCGGCATCCATTGTGCGCTGGTACGGACGTCGCCGCGTGGAGCGTTTCCTCAAGGAACTCTATGAGATAGCGAAAGCTGAGGATCCCGAGGGCCTCGTTACCTATGTAAACTACCCTACTACTGAGTATCTACAGCTACCCTTCCTCGACTTTGTCTCTTTCAACGTCTACCTCGAGGAGCAGCAGCGCTTCGAGGCCTACCTCGCCCGGCTGCACAACATTGCGGGCAATCGGCCGGTGCTCATGGGCGAGATAGGTTTGGACAGCCGTAGGAACGGCGAGGGGCCCCAAGCGCATAGTCTGAAATGGCAGATCCGGACCGCGTTGGCGTCCGGCTGCGCTGGCGCCGTCGTTTTTTCTTGGACTGATGAGTGGTTTAGGGGTGGCTACGATATCGAAGACTGGGATTTCGGCCTCACGGACCGTGATCGACACCCGAAGCTGGCGCTGGCGGCCGTGAGGCGAGCGTTCACCGAAGCGCCGTTCTCAGCAGACTTGCCTTGGCCCCGCGTCTCGGTGATAGTCTGCAGCCACAACGGGGAGCGCACCTTGCCCGACTGCCTCGAGGGCCTGCTAGAGCTGGAGTACCCCGACTTCGAAGTGATCGTGGTCGACGATGGATCTTCCGATTCAACAGCGGCCATTGCTGGGGAGTATGGCTTCCGTCTGATAACGACCGAGAATCTTGGTCTAAGCAACGCCCGCAACGTCGGCATGCAAGCGGCCACCGGCGAAATCATAGCCTATCTCGACGACGATGCCCGACCCGACCCCCACTGGCTCACTTACCTGGCCGCTACCTTCCTCAGCACAGAACACGCCGGGGTGGGCGGCCCGAACATCACGCATCCCAGCGACGGGCCGATTGCCGACTGCGTCGGCAAGGCGCCGGGCAATCCCACCCATGTCCTCCTCTCCGATCGAGAGGCGGAGCACATCCCAGGCTGCAACATGGCCTACCGTAAAGCGTACCTCGAAGAGATAGGCGCGTTCGATACGCGGTTCCGTGTTGCCGGCGACGACGTCGATGTCTGCTGGCGGCTGCGGCAACGCGCTTTTACCTTGGGGTTCAGCCCCGCGGCGGTGGTCTGGCACCACCGCCGCAGCTCTATACGCGCGTACTGGAAGCAGCAACGTGGCTACGGCAAGGCCGAGGCGCTGCTGAAGGAGAAATGGCCGGAGAAGTACAACGCCGCCGGCCATCTCGTCTGGGCCGGGCGGGTTTACGATGAGGGGCTCATGGCGGCGCTTGCTTGGCGTCGGCGAAAAATCTATCATGGCACGTGGGGCAGCGCACCTTTTCAGTCCCTTTACCAGCCTGCCGCGAATGGGCTTTGGTCGCTACTCGCAACGCCCGAGTGGTACCTGCTAATCGTGGTCCTCGCGACGCTATGTGCCCTTGGCACCGTTTGGAGCCCACTGCTTCTCTTTCTACCCCTGCTCGCCCTCGCAGTCGGCACGCGCCTGATCCAGGTTGGGCTGAGTGCCTTCGACGCCTCCTTCGCGAGCTCAACCCGATCTCGCCTGTCTCGGCTGAAGCTGTTTAGCCTGACGGCGGGCCTGCACCTTATCCATCCACTGGCGCGCCTGGACGGTCGCTTGCGTCACTCCCTTACCGCCTGGCGAGGTGGCGCTATTGGTCACTCGCTACCGCGACCGCAAACGATCGCTATCTGGAGTGAGCGTTGGCAGGCTCCCGACGAGAGACCGCGATCCATCGAAGCGGCCCTCCGAGAATACGGCATCGCCGTTCACCGCGGAGGTGACTACGACCGCTGGGACCTTGAGGTGCGAAGAGGAATGCTCGGTGTCGTTCGTCTTCTTATGGCTAACGAAGATTACCCCGCAGGAAAGCAACTGTTGCGCTTTCGCATCTGGCCGTTGTGCCCACCCAGCGTACCTTTATTAACCCTGCTATTCGTTGCGCTGAGTCTATGGGCAGCGCTGGATCGAGCCTGGGTTGCCTGCGCGATACTCGGCGGAGTTGCCGTGCTGCTCGTCTTGCGCACTCTTGGAGAGTGCGCCGTCGCCTCGGCCGCGGCCCTTAGCGCGCTCCGGAAACTGGAAGAAGATGAGCGTGATGCGTTACGATGACTGTGGTGGGTCCCAGACAAATGTGCCGCAACCGCTCGTCTGCGGTTCGGGCTACCGCCTTAGGCATGCCCCTTGCAGGGGGCGAACTAGCCGCGTTGGAAGAAGGGTAGGGCGATGAGTATCACGGTCTGCCTCTCTACGAACCAAACCCTCAACTATCCCCAGGGTGGTGGCCATCTGTGGGTCTATCTCAATTGGGCTCTGGGGCTGCGTGCGCTCGGCTGCGAGGTAATCTGGCTGGAGACGGTCTCAAAAGAGGAGAGCGTTTCCGCCCTGAATCGTCGTCGCCGCTTAGAGCGAGACGGCCTCGTCGAGCGTCCCAGCGACTTGGTGCACGAAGTGCAGGCGAACGTTGCGACACTGAAGAGACGCCTGGAGCGATACGGCCTCGCGGAGCGCTTGGCGCTCTACGACTGGAGCGGCGAGGTCCTGCCTGTCGAAGTAACAAAAGGGTGCCTGGACCTCGAGGCGGCGGCCGAGGCGGACCTGCTGCTCAACCTGCGGTACGACTTACCCGGCGAGGTGGTAGAGCGGTTCCGTCGGTCGGCCCTGTTGGACATCGACCCGGGTCTGTTACAAATTTGGATGAGCCAGGGGTTGATAAGCGTCCCGCAGCACGACTTCTACTTCACTATCGGCGAAACAGTAGGCCAGCCAGGGGCGCGGTTTCCGGACCTAGGACTGAAGTGGCACTATACGCCGCCACCCGTGTATCTACCTGAGTGGCCGCCGGTTCAGGCAGACTCTATGGCGTCATACACTACCGTTTCCCACTGGTGGGAGCCGGAGCCAGCAGGGTGGGTGGAAGTTCAAGGAGAACTGCGCAATAACGAGAAGCGCACAGCATTTCTGGACTATTTGGATCTCCCATCCCGAACCTCGACGCAACTGGAATTGGCTCTGTGCCTGGGCCCCAGCGACGAAGAGGAGGTGTGGCTTCTTGAGGGGAGGGGCTGGAAGATTCGGCATGCGTGGACCGTCAGTTCGGAACCCGAGCAGTACCGCGCCTATATTCAGCAATCGCGAGGCGAGTTCAGCGTTGCCAAGCCCTCCTACGTGTGGCTTGACACCGCCTGGATCAGCGACCGCACGCTGTGCTACTTGGCTAGCGCGAAGCCCGCGGTGGTCCAACACACGGGTCTCAGCCGCTTCTTGCCGGACTCGGAAGGTCTCTTTCGGTTCCGGAACTTGGAAGAAGCCGCCCGTGCGCTCTCCGCGGTGGAGTCAGATTACGAGCGACACTGCCGGCTGGCTCGCGAACTGGCAGAGGAGCACTTTGATGCTCAGAGAGTCGTTGAACGTGTGCTGGAGCGGGCGTTGGCATGAGAGAGCAATGTTCGGACCTCGCAAACTGGGAGTTCCTCCGTGCGTAGTCAACTCGGCGATCGGAGCCTCGCGATCCTCGGCTACCACAAGATCGGCGAGCCACCCCCTGGTGGTTGGCAGACGTGGTTCTACGTACCGCAAGAGATCTTTGCCAGACATCTGAGCTACCTCCGCGAACATGGCTGGCAGGTGATCGACCTCCTGGCCCTTTTCAGGGGTAGCACGGCTCCCGAGAGCTTGCCCGAGCGGGCGGCCCTGCTTAGCTTCGATGACGGATACCAGTCGATGCGTACCGTCGCACTTCCGTGGCTGCTGCGATTCGGATATCCGGCCGTTCTCTTCGTACCTACCGACTACATCGGAGGTCCAACGGTTTTGATGCCGGATGCGAGCCGGAAGAAGCGATCTGTAATTGGGATGATTTGCGGGAGCTGGAGCGCTTAGGCGTGTCGATCCAGTCTCATGGAGCTTCACACCGCTCGTTCTCGAAGCTGAGTCTTGCCGAGCAAGAGGAGGAGCTGGCCCAGTCCAAAATTACACTCGAGGCTGGTACGTTTTTACCCTGCAGGCGCTACCCAAACGTAGCAAAAGGGTGAATCGCATGGACAGTACGATTGTGGGCCTTTTCTCGAAAGCGCTCCTTAGAAGCGACTATGACCGCTGGAACTTAGAAGCCCGAGCCCCAAAGTGCGCTGCGATAAGTGCTCTTCGTGCACTAGAGCAGCTGCAGGTGGAGGAAGAGTAATAGCTGCGGACGGCTACAGTACCCGAACCATCTACTGGCGGGTCTTCCGCGAGGCTCGGCCCTACCGGCTACACCTGCTCGGCATGCTGGCGCTCAGCCTGATGTCGGCACCCGTGGCGCTGCTGACGCCGCTGCCGCTGAAGATCGTCGTGGATAGTGTGCTCGGGAACAAACCACTCCCGGGATTCATGCAGCCCGTGTTACCAGGTTTTATTACCGGTTCCACGGGCATGATATTCATTCTATCGGTGGCCCTGGTCGTGATCGTCGCCCTCTTTGCCCAACTCAGGGGAATCTGCAGTATGATACTGCGCACCTACACGGGCGAGAAGCTGGTGATGGATTTTCGCAGTCGGCTCTTCCGCCACGCCCAGCGACTCTCACTCTCCTACCACGACTCGACGGGTACAGCAGATTCAATTTACCGTATCCAGTACGACGCACCGGCGCTGCAGTGGATCATAACCGATGGCACTATTCCGTTTGTTACCTCCATAGTTACGCTCGTTAGCATGATCTATGTCACTGCCCTTATAGACCTTCAACTCGCGCTGGTCACGCTGGTGGTCTCACCCTTGTTCTTCTTGATACTACGGACATACGGCCAGCGCCTGCGCAGGGGCTGGCGCGGGCAGAAGAAGCTCGAGAGCTCCACCCTGAAAATTGTGCAGGAGACGCTGGGCAGTATCCGCGTTGTGAAGGCCTTCGGCCAAGAAGACCGCGAAAAGGAGCGGTTTACCGGGAAGGCCAGCGAAACCCTGAGGGCCAAGATTCGACTCTCCTTCCATGAGGGTGGACTGGGCTTAATGGTCGGCCTGGTTACCGCCGCGGGTCAGGCAGCCGTTCTCTTTATCGGCGTAAGGCACGTCCAGGCGGGCATCCTCACTCTTGGTGACCTGCTTTTAATAATGGGTTACCTCTCGCAGCTCTACGCCCCCTTGGAGAGCATGAGCAAGAAAGTGAGGGACTTGCAGGGGTCTCTAGCCAGCGCCGAGCGAACCTTCGCGCTGCTCGACCAGACTCCAGAGGTCATCGAAAAGCCGAACGCCATACCGCTCTTGCGCGCCAGAGGTGCTTTGTCGTTCCAGACCGTCTCTTTCGCCTACGATGGAGAGAACAACCCGGTATTGCAGAACGTCTGCTTCGAGGTCGACCCCGGCACGCGGGTGGGCATCGCGGGCGCGACCGGTGCGGGCAAGACCACGCTCGTAAGTTTGTTGACCCGCTTCTATGATCCCACCTCCGGCCGGATAACGCTCGATGGCGTCGACCTGCGCGACTACAGGCTGGCCGACCTGCGCAAGCAGTTCGCCATCGTCTTGCAGGAGCCGGTCCTCTTCTCGACCAGCATTGCCGAGAACATCGCCTACGCTGACCCAGACGCTGCCTTCGAGAAGATCGTGGTGGCGGCTCGGGCGGCCAACGCCCACGAGTTCATCACCCACCTGCCGGAGGGCTACGATACCCAGGTCGGGGAGCGGGGCATGCGCCTCTCGGGGGGCGAGCGCCAGCGCATCTCGCTCGCCAGGGCATTCCTTAAGGACGCCCCGATCCTCGTCCTCGACGAGCCCACAAGCTCCGTGGACGTAAAGACGGAAGCCGTGATCATGGAGGCGATGACCCGCCTGATGCGCGGCCGCACCACCTTTATGATCGCCCACCGCCTTAGCACGTTGGCGAACTGTGACGTACGACTGCAGATCGAAGGCGGACGGGTGATTGATTTCGAGCAGCAGCGTAATATGGGGGCAGGTGGGGGCGGCAACACGGCTGAGTCGCTGCATCGGTCGAAGGAGATCCCATGAGTGGCACGGTTTGGAGTCGCGCGGCACACGGGGTTATCTAACTTTGGAGGCCAAACTAATGACTGGACAAAATGAGCCGGCATTGCGCCAGTGCCTCGAGCGCATCCTTCCCAGGGTGAGCAACCGGCAGTCTGCCATCGCTGCCATCTACAGCAGGCACTCTGAGGCTTCATCCTCATATGAAACGGGTATCCTGACCGTCCAATTCGCAGATGGCGGAGCGTTCGAGGTCTTTCTCAAGAATTATGGTGCTTTTGTGCAGATCAAGGACGAGATGAAGCAAAGGCGTGAACGTGAGGTGCGCGTTTATCAACACTTGCTTGAAGAAGCTAACTTGGGCACGCCAAGGTACTATGGTACGGTTTGGGACGAATCGCCAGAAACCTTTTGGCTTCTGCTGGAATACGTCGACGGAACGCCGGTGGCCTACCTCGAGTCTACCAACTACTGGATTGCGGCAGCGGGTTGGCTCGGGCAGATGCACGGCTACTTTATTAGGCACGCTCACTATCTAAGTCGACTTGACTTTCTGATACGTCACGATTCACGCTTTCTTTCCGCCGAAGCCGAAGCGGCGTTGGATGCCGTCTCCCAGATATCGCCTGGCTCGGTTGACCGTTTTGCAAGGGTCGTAAATCGTTACGATCAGCTTATAGAAGCCATGGTCGCCCACCCGCCCACCCTGGTACATGGTGCCTTTCGACCACAAAACGTCATGGTGAGTGGCGAATCGCAGTCAATGAGAATCTGCGCCTATGACTGGGAAGAGGCGGCGTTCGGCGCTCCCCTTTATGATCTCGCTTATTTAACCGACGGATTCGAGCCACCAACCCTCGACCTGATGTTTGAGACATATCGGCAAGGTGCAATGGGATTCGGCATGCCTGTACCTGAGAAAGAGGAAATGAGATACATCGTCAATTGTTTCCGCTTGCACATGATAGTTAAATTGCTTGCCCACGCCCCTGTAAAACATTATGGCGAAAGAGAAATTACTAAACTTCTCGCCGCTGGAGAGGAGAGATTCCATCTTGTTCACAGCGCTCCACCCACCTGGGCCTCACGCTACAAGGTCCCCTCTGCGGAAACACGCTAGCTTTCGGCTAGGCTGGTTTGCTCGTCGTCGCACGGTTGTTTGCCAATGCACGTAAGCAGGAACACGTCGCGCGTTGATCCGCATGAGCTCGAGCTCCGGCGTTTCATTGAAGCTATTTTGAGCCAAGCGGTAGGATATCAAGCCAAGATTGATTGTTTTAGGCGTGAGAGCAGTCCGTTCGCTACCTTGTTCCCCGCTGACGTGCTCACCATTTCACTTGACTGTGGAAACGACATCTCCCTCTTTCTCAAGCACTTGGGTTCCGAGGAAGCAGACCACCCTGACAAGCAGTGTCGAGATAGAGAGATCCACGTTTATAGAGAGATTATGACAGACGAGAGCCTTCCTGTTGCCAAGTACTACGGCTCGCGCTGGAACGGTCGCTCCCAATGCCATGAAGTGGTCTTAGAGTACATCGATGGCTGGAATCTGAAGTACCACGACCTCGAGCACTGGTTCACTGCAGCCCGCCGCCTGGCTCACCTGCACGCCCACTTTGCAGCTCAGGCTGATGCGCTGTGGTCTTGCCAATATCTGCTCCGCTTTGACGCCCGCTACTATAGCGACTGGGCGGCTCGAGCGCTTGCTTCCGTGGCCGAACAGTCAGCAGTATTGGCGACGGCGCTCGAAGACGTTGTGAGCCAGTACCATCGTGTTGCAGCGCTGCTTGCCGAGCAGCCCGGAACGCTGGTACATAACGACCTCGCGCCAAAAAACGCCGTTGTAGACACAAATAACACGGCTGCTCGAATTTGTTTTGTCGACTGGGAGATGGCGGGTGTGGGCTGTGGATTGGCCGATCTGGTGCATCTGAAGTACGGGCTCGATCCCATAAGCGACCAGAAGATGTGCGCCGCTTACTGTGAAGAGCTGGCGGGAACAAACTTGATCCCCTCAAGTCCCCAGGAGCTTGCCAGCCTCATCGCCGCGTGCGAGCTACACAACACGCTCCATCGCCTCTGGCGCAGCAACGTTTGGCAATTGCCGATCGAGCGGGTGGCGCAGTGGGTCGGTGAGGCTCGAGCCTTTATGTTGCGAATCTGAACGCCGTACCGGAGGCGAACGTAGATCATGAAGATCATCATCGGAGCGGTCCTATCAATATCCCCCTTTTCGCCTGGTATGGCCTGGAACTGGTTGCAGCACGTGATCGGCTTTCAGAAACTCGGACATAAGGTCTACTTCTTTGAAGAAGTGAAGCCGGAGTGGTGTGTTGACAGGTATGGCCGCCGGTGTGAGTTCATGGATAGCGCCAATAGGGCTTGTTTTCAAAGCATGATGGAGCAATTTGGCTTGATAGCTCAAGCGAGCCAAATCTTCAATCGCGGGGAGGGCACTTGCGGCCTCTCATATGATTCGGCGATTGCAGCAGCGAAGGAAGCCGACCTGCTCATAAACATCTCCGGACACGTTACGGATGAAGCCATTCTAGGCAGCGTTGGGAGGCGCGTCTACGTCGATCAGGATCCTGTATACACGCAGTTGTGGGCTGCGACGTACGGTGAGGATCTAAACTTCAAAATGCACGACGTCTTCCTCTCCGTGGGACTCAACATAGGCACTCCATACACATCTATTCCAGACTGCGGTGTCAAGTGGCGCCATACCCTTCCACCGCTCATAATGGAGTTCTGGCCGGTTTGCCTTAGTGCCTCCCGCAAGCCTTTTACAACCATCGCCTCATGGAGCGGCGAGTATGGCGACCTTCACTATGAAGGTGAGTGGTATCGGTCGAAGTATGAAGAGTTCAAACGCTTTGCCGAACTGCCGAGAAAGGTTGAGCAGGAGCTTGAGGTTGCCTTAAAGACCTATCGTGACGACGACGAAGGCATCCATCTTCTCAAAGCCAACGGCTGGCGTGTAACTGAGGCAAGTCAACTCGCCGCGCTACCCGACTATCAGAGCTATATCGCTCAGTCTCAAGCAGAAATCGGCATTGCCAAAAACGCCTACGTCAAAGGCAATTCGGGGTGGTTCAGCGACCGGTCTGCCCACTATCTTGCAAGCGGGAAGCCTGTCCTCGCTCAATCAACAGGATTTGAACGAGACCTTCCTGTCGGGCAAGGACTGATGACCTTCAGCAGCATGGAAGAAGCTGTGGCAAGCATCAGCGCCATCAATCAAGATTACGAAGCGCACTGTCTGGCCGCACGAGAGTTCGCTCAAGAATATCTGGATTACCGAAAGGTACTGCCCAAGATGTTAGAGGCGTGTACAGCAACTGATTAACTCATCTTACGCACGCATAGGTTCATCATCGGCGAGTTGAAGGCGTTGTAGCTCCTGGAATGCGGCTTGAACCGCTTTGACGCACAGCCGAGAACGCAGTGCGAAATGGTTTAGCTTCGTGGCTATCCTCATCCGCTCCAGCTTCACGAAGGCGTGGATGGAACAGAAGATGTGGTTGGACTGCGTTCTCGTAGTCTTGGTCGGAGATTTGGCCAAAGAAGCGTTGGACTTCAACGACTTGTGGTATTCCTCCACTTTCCACCGTCTATGATAGATCGTGGTCATCCGCTCGTGGTCGAGGGTCGGGTCGCTGCTAGCCAGATACAGGACGCCTGTGCTTCCGTCTTCGTTTGTGAAGACTTGCTTGAGCACAAACAGCGGGAACTTCACCTGCTCCAGATGGACTTCCAACACCGCGCCCGGCTTCAATTTTAGAGACCCAACTCGCTCGTAAGCTCCCTTTCGCTTGTCCTCAAGCGAGAGTGCCACCTTGCGGTTGGTTTTCAGCGCCATGATGAACTCCCTCTTCAACTCCTCCTTTATGTGGCTCATGTTCTGCGAGGCCGAGTAGAAGACATCCGAGAGAACGTAGCGGAACTTCAGCCGATTGTCCTTGCAAGCCGAAAGCATCCTTCGATACGCCTCGTTCTTGGTT
>Ga0136615_10002009_pt1 | contig 10035 bp, 4 predicted proteins | sample AntDrymUQ2882206_2_FD_106647 | JGI IMG/M metagenome (GOLD analysis project Ga0136615, IMG submission 106647) | Polar desert sand microbial communities from Dry Valleys, Antarctica - metaG UQ288 (22.06) | ecosystem: Environmental > Terrestrial > Soil > Desert | place: Antarctica: Dry Valley...
CCCGTCGACCGTGGCGACGGTGTGCGGCTACTCGTGCCCGAGCACGGTGCCTCACTGACCAGTGTGGTGGACGGGGTGCCCGGTCACCTCGGCGGGCGGCTGCGGGAGCACGCGCGAATGTCGGCCGACGCCCACCGTCTCAAGGTGCGTCTGGTCGTCCACACCGGACTCGTGCATCGCTCGCCGGATGATTGGAACGGTGACTCCCTGGTCCACGCCGCCCGGCTCGTCGACGCAGAGGCTGCGAAGCAGCTTCTCACCGAGCGGGCGGATGTGGGGTTGGCGACCATCCTGTCCGATCGGGTCTTCGAGGAGGTGGTCCGTTCGCGTCGCAGCCGGTTCGCCGAGGAGGAGTACCACCGGATCACGGTCGATCTGAGACGCGGTGGGGATCCGGGTCTCGCCACCGCCTGGGTGCACCTCTCGTGACGGCGCCGGAGTGCCCGCACTGCGGCGCGCGGCCGTTCAACCTCAGGCCGCCCGGCCGGCAAGTGATGATCCCGGAAACAGATGTCCGGAGGCTGCTCGAGCTGCTCCGCGGGTACGTCGACGTCGACCGGTGCGCGAAGTGTGAGAAAACGATCGGCGTCGCCCCCACGGTGTTCGTCCTGTTTCCCGACGAGGCACTGGTGCTGTATGCGGCGGGCACACTGCTCGATGGGGACCCGGACGCGGTCGCCTTCGTGGACTGGCGTCCTCAGCTGGGCCGACCGGACGTCGTCCCACATCTGGTCCGCCTTGGGGATCTCTCCTCCCTCCGGGCGAGCGTGCGCCGGCGGCTGAACCTCCATCCGCCAATCCTGCGACCGCTCCTGGAGGCGGCGTCGAGGGGCGGTGACCGCGCCTACCTCGCTGCGCATTGGCGGCAGTTCCGCCCTGCCGTCCTCGTCGCCCTCGCGCTGGCCGTGCAGGACGGGAACGGGCTTCTGCGGCCGGCCCCGGTCGACCCGGACGTCGCCCGTCGTGTCGCCGCTGCGCGACACGATCTTGCACCGCTGACGACACCCGACATCGCCGCTCCCGAGATGCAGCACCTCGCCCTGCACATCCTGCAGCTACGCGGGTGGCAGGCGCTCTGCGCAGAGTGGACAGCCCGAATGTTCGGCGGGAAGGGGATTTCCAGGGCTACCGCGACGACCTCGTTCCAGGAGGACCTCGACACCTACGTGGTTGGGGAGGCGCTGATCACCGGTGTGGACGGCCCGTTGGCGCTGTTGTTCGACGACGACCTCGCTGTCGGATCGTCCCCCTACGTCTGGCGGGCGCTGCAGGCCGCTGTCACCCGTTCAGTCGCACGGCCAAACCCGGCGGCCGGGCAGTGGGCGGAGTACTACTTCGCCCACGAGGTGGCATGCCGTCTCCGTCCCGATGGTGCGCATGCCGGGCCGGAAGCCGCCCGGGTGTCGGCCGATTTCGCCCGTGCCACGGTGGAGTATCAGGCGGCATGGGAGGCCGTGTCCACCCAGTTCGGTCTGCTGCACTCTGGTGGGCCGGATGGGCAGCTCGGTGCGCGCTCACTGCGCGAGGCATACGACGTGGTGCACCCGGTGGCACAGAAGGCGGGGCACCCGCAACTGGCCGCCGCGGTCCTGGACAGTGTCGTCGGCAGCGCCCTCGACGCGAACGCGAGCGCCGAGGACATCGTCGCCGCCGTGCTGCCCGACGACAAGGCCGGGCCGGTCGGATTGGCGCTGGCCCTGGCCGGGCGGCACCTCGACAACCAGCTGCTGACCTGCCGCGGTAAGTCCACGGACGAGGTCGCCCGCAGACTGCTGGAAGCCTTCGGAACCGGGTCGCGAGCCGACGTGATCAGGTGGTGGGCGAACCGCCTCAACCGCGACCGCCGGTTCACCGACACCGAGCGACTTCTTGACGAGTACCCCGTGGAGGACGACCCGGATCTCGCGGTAGCGGTGCGGGCTCGACTATGGGGAGCCCGCGCCGCCGCTCATGTCGGTGGTGGCCGGTCGGACGAAGCAGTGCAGCTCTGGCGTCGGATCATCGCCCTTGTCGAGAGCCACGCCGACGAGCTCGACGACGCCGATCGGGGGCTGCCACCGTGGGCGCGGGTGAACCTCGGCATCGCCCTGTCCGTCGCCGGGTCGCCGGATGAGGGCTTGACGTTGCTCGAGGACGTCGCGTTCGGGGCGGACGGCTACGGCGTCGACGCGGAGCTACTCGCCCTGATGGCCCGCGCACAGGTGCGGTTCGGTCGCACGGAAGAGGGCGTGCAGCTACTGGCGCAAGCGGAACGGTTGGCCGGGGCGTCGCCTGCAGCCCACCGGTACGCCCAGCAGCGGGCCCAGCAGCTGGTCGTCCTTGGCCGCGACGCCGAGGCGATTCGGCTACTGGTAGGCGCGACCGACGAGCGACCGCACGACGATGTGGCGCTGCTCGCGGAGGCGGCGAGCTGGGCGAACCTCCTCGCCCGCGGCACTGCCCTCCCGGCGAGCGCGGCGACCCGTGCCGAGCAGATGCCGTCACTCCTCGGCGAGCGCGCTGAACGCGCCGCCTCGACCGGCGACATCACGAACCATCTCGCGCTGCTCCGGCGGCACGCCGAGATCACGGAACTGCTCGGTGCCGACGCGGTGCCGATGTGGGAACAGCTCGTCGCACGGCGCCGTCACCACGGGGTGGGCGACGACCCTGAGGAGCTCATCCGCGCGGCCAGGGCTCGCCATGACGCCGCCGATCTGCCCGGAATGCGGCAGCTCCTCGCTGTTGTCCCGGCCGCCGTGGCCGCGCTGTACGGGGCGGTACCCGACATCGAGCTGCTCGTCCGCGAACCACGCGCCCTCCTGCGGCCGCTGGCCGAGCTCGCCGGACGGATCGTCGCGGACCAGGATCCGTCACCGTCCGACATCCGGCTCGTCGCCGAACTGCAGCGCGACACCGTCGGCCGCGCCCGCACGGCCTACCTCGACCGTCGTTCGGCAACGGAAGAGCCGGACGTCTGGTTCGGCGACGTCGGACCGCGGATACCGCAGGACGCAGGGCCGGTCGTCGTCATCGAGTGGATACGCACCGGTGAGCAGTCGATGCGGTGCCTGCTCACAAGGACCGAGGACGGCCGGTCGGAATCAGCCTATCTACCGCTCGCCCCGGTCGATCCCGTCGTGCTGGCGCGGCGGCTGAAGCCCAAGCTGACGGGTTGGAACGCGCAGACGGCAGGAAGCCCCCTCGACGAGCCGAGGTGGCGCGACCTGGGGGGCAGCGTCATCAGCGGCCTGTCGACCTGCGCGCACGACGGGGACCACGTGGTCTTCCTGCACAACGAGGTGTATGCCAACCTGCCGTGGCACACCGCCGTCGGACCCCGCTGGACGGTGTCCTATGCGGCCGGCTGGACGCACCTGCTCAATCTGCTCCGCAGCAAGCCCGCTTCGCCCCGACGCCTGGGAATCTGCGCGGTACCCCGCACCAGTGACGCCGACGGGACCGTCGAGGGACTACGCGCCAGCGGACACCGGGCGGTCCTGGCCGGCGCCGACACCGGAATGGACATCCATCGGCCGCCCCCTGAGCTCTGCGACCGCTCGGAGCTCGCGCACCTTCTGAGCAACGTCGACGTGGCACTGCTGCTCTGTCACGGCTACCAGCCCTTACGCGGCGAAGAGATCGGATGGATGGTCGCCCACGCCGGCGAACTACCGCTCTCTGACGCGGTCTCGTCCGCGCGGGCGGCCCCCGATCACCTGTTCAGTTGGCGGGACTGCCTCCGGCTGCCGCGGGCGCCGCAGACCGTCCTGTCCGCGGCCTGTGCCAGCGCCAGCGCCTACGGAGCCGGCCTCGGTGACCGCCTCGGCCTCTTCAACGCGCTCCGCCACGGTGGCACCACCGCGATGATCGCACCGGCGTGGGACGTCGTCGCCGACTACGTGCTCCCCGTTCTCGACGAGGTGACAGCTCGGTACCTCGGGGGGGCACCGCTTGGGCAGGCACTCCGGACGGCCTGCATGGCAGCAGCCAGCTCCTCACCGGACTGGTTGGCCTGGTCACTGGCGCTCGAAGGAGACTGGCGATGAGCCAGACACCGACCCCACCACCTACCGCCATCGACGAGCTGCGTGCCGACGTCGCGTGGATCGGCCGGATGTGCCGTCAACTGACTCTGTCGCCGTCCCTGGCGGCCGAGCTGGCCGACCGCGCCGCCCGTGTTCAACAGAAGCTCGATGACCCGAGCCTCCATATCGTTGTGGTGGGCGAGTTCAACAGCGGCAAGAGCACGTTCATCAACACGCTGCTCCGGGATCGCCTGCTGCCCACGGCGCCGGTGATCACTACCGGCTGCGCGGTCGATATCCGACACGGCGAAGATCTGACTGTATCGTTCCGCCCTCGATCCGGACTTCCGGTCATCCACCCCCACCAGGGCGGGGGAACTGCGGTCGACGCGTTCTGGAAGGAACTGCGTCGCATCTCGCGATCGGTGCGGCGGCCGCAATCCGGGCGGGATGCGATCCGAATTCTTATCGCTGATCCGGACGTGTGCGTCGGAGTGGAAGCCGTGTCCATCGAGCACCCCGCACAATTTCTCGGACGTGACGTCGTCATCGTGGATACACCCGGGATCAATGCCACCGACGAGCTCCACGCCGCGGTGGTCGACAAGGTCGTCGCCGAGATCGCAGATCTCGCCGTGGTCCTCGTTCCGGCCAGCTCGCCAGTTTCACGGGTTCTGACCGATTTCCTGACCGGAACTCTGCGCCGTCATCTCGACCGGTGCATCTTCGTCGTGACCAAGCTGGACCAGGTCGAACCGGATCACCGGGACGCACTGATCCGGGCAGTACACCGGCGGCTCGATCTCGCTGGCGTGATCGCCCCTCGAGTGTTCACCTCCGGAAGCGATGAGGTGTTGAATCACCTCGTGCAGGGCGGGGAGCTCGACACGATGGCGCACCAGTTCCAGGAACTGGAACGTGCCCTCGCCGATCTCGCTGAACGAGAGCACACGCGAGCGGTCAACACCAGCGCCACACATCTCGTAACAGATCTGCTCGAAGCAGCAGCCGGGTCGGTCGCCGAGCACCGCACGGCGATCGTGTTGGCCGAGCGGGAACTGAGCTGCTTGCAGATCCCCGACCTCGACACGTTCCTCGGCGCGGCGCGCTCGCGCCTCGCCAACGCCCTCGCCAGGAAGCGCCGGTCGTTGCGTCGACAACTCGAGCGGAAAACTGCAGGCTATGGGGCTGAGCTGACGGCAGAGCTCGAACAGATGCTCGACGCGTGCACGACCACCAACCAGGTCAAGGAGCTCGTCACAACGTCAGCGCGGCAGCTGGTTGCGACGCGCACCGAGGCGTGGATGACGGCCGAGCTGGCTCGCCTGTCCACGCGACTCAGCGCCGTTGCGGACACCGAGCTGAGTAGAGTCCGATCGGATTTCACCGCTGACTATCAGCGCTTGGCTCGGCTCGCCGGACAGGCGTCCACAGCGCTCGCCGTGCCGCCCGCCCCGGTGCCCGAGCCGGCCGTGGATATCTCGGTCGACTTCGGAGCGGCCGTCACGACGATCACCGAGTCGATCAGCGTGGAGAACTGGAGCGTCGGCGGTGGCGGTGCCCTCGGTGCCTTTCTCGGCACCCTGCTGATGCCGGGTATCGGGACTGCCATCGGGGGTTTTCTCGGCGCCGCGCTCGGCGCGGGCGCCGGCGACCAGATCGACAAGGCGCGCAGCCAGGTCCGCGAACCTCTTGCCGCGGGTACCTGGTCAGCGGTGAACAACGCCGGCGACGTGCTGGTGGCCGCGTTGGACGACGCCTGCTCGGCAGAGGAGCGACGCTGTGAGCAGGGGTTGCAGAGCCTCCGCGAGGTGACGGCCACACCGATCGCCCGGTTGCTCGGCGAGGAGCACAAACGCCGCGACGAGCTCCGACGGGCTCGGCAGCTCGCGATGGACGTGGAGCGGGAGGCGGAGCGGAGACTGGAGCGCCTGGGCGCACGCCGCCAGGATCTCGCCGCACTTCGCGAGATCGCGTCATGATTGGTCATTTTCATCGCCGTGTTTCTGGGGCCCATGTTCCCGCTGGTACTCGACATCGACACATCTCGGATTGCTTGCCTCGGATTTTAAGGAGCTGCTCATGAATTCACATCGGGAACCGGGGCAGACGGGGTCACCGTCGCCGCAGGAGGTGGCGCAGGACACGACGGAGTTGTCCGTAGCGCTCGCTGCGTGGATATGTGAGGCCCGCCAGATGGTGGAGCAGGTGGGCGCCGCGCCGTTGGCGGCAGAGCTAGACCTGCTGGCCGAACAACGCGGACGCTCGGAGTTCCGGGCTGCGGTGGTCGGAGAGTTCAACCGTGGCAAGTCGACCCTGGTCAACCGGCTGATCGGCACAACTATGCTCCCGGTCGGCCCGGTCCCGACGACACGCGGCTTCGTCGTCGTGACCGATGCCGAGCGGGCTGCGCTGACCGTCCAGTGGCCGGATGGGAAGGTCGAGTCCCGCATCCCCGGCCCCGAGATGTGGGACGGGCTCACGGTCGACGGGACCGTTGCCGAACCTCCACCCGAGGCTGAGGGTGTCGGACCGTCGGTCAAGCTGCGGCTGGGGCTTCCCTGTACGTGGCTCCGCATGCTCAAGGCCGAGATCGTCGACACCCCCGGCACCAACGAGGCGCACGAGGACCGGGCAGCCGAAGTAAGACAATCAGTAACACTCTCCGATGGGGTTCTGCTGGTCGTTTCGGCCGGGAGTCCATTGAGCCGGACCGAGCGGCACCTGCTCGAGCAGGAGGTGCTTCGCCGCCGCGTCGCCTTCCTGGCGGTGGTTGTCAGTTTCCTCGACCAGCTCACACCCGAGGAGAGGGCTGCTACCCTCGCCGCGGTCCGGGCTCGGATCGACCGCATCGCCCCTGGGACGCCGGTTCTGCCCGCACCCGGACCCGAGGGTGGCGACGAGCAACTCGCCGCGGTGAAGAACCAGCTTGAGCGATTCGCTGCCCACAACGCTGACCGTCGCTGGCGTTCCCGGAAGCTGGCGTCCGCAGTGGCCGAGGTCTGCGATGCCGTAGCCGACCTCGCGACACTAGCCGCGGAGACGGCCGGCCTCGCCGAGGAGCAGCGCCGCACCACAGCTACCCAAGAGCGGGAGGCGCTTGCTCGGGATACCGCCATCTGGAACCAGCTCCGTGTCGAACTCGATGCCCGCCGCCGCGTTCTCGTGCACCGGATCCGAGACAGCCTCGCCGCAGACACCGCGTCCATCGTCGAGGGACTGCGCGACGAGCTGCTCCAGGCTGTCGACCCCACGAGGTTCTGGGAGCGCGACGTCCGCCACCAGCTGCGGCAGCGGCTGCTCGCCCTCACCGAGAGAACCGAGTCCGCAGTCGTGGAGGGACTGACCGAGGACGTCACCTGGCTCGACAACACACTTGTCGACCGGTTTGCCGTGACTGAGCCATCGCAGCAGCCGACACCGATGCTCGTGCCACCGCAGCCCCGCCCACAGGAGAAGATCAAGGATCCGGGTCTGGTGAGGGTGTTGACGCTTCTCGGTGCACCGCTGGGAAAGATCCTGAGCGAGCTGCTCAGCGGCCTGGCGACACTTCCCAACACGCGCGCAGCAGCCGTGGAGACGGCGGGCGTGCGCCTCGGCGAGTTGATCGTCGAGAAGACGGTCCAGGTGGTGACCGCCCGCCAGCGTGTTGTGGTCGACCAACAGCTCGAATTCCTCGTGCAGGACACTCTCGACCGCTTCACCGTCGACGTGTCGCGCCGCCTTGAGCACCTCTACACCGAGGTGGTGAACAATCTTGCCCAGCGTCGGGCCAGCTGGCGTTCTGCTCGCTCCGCCGTCCTCTCCAGCAATGCCGCGCCTCTCTCCACAGCGGCTACACCGACCGCCACAGCTGCCCGTGCCACTGAGCTCGCGAACCAGATCCGACTTGCCCTCGACAGCGACAACACGACCCTGACGGAGTCCCGATGACACTGGAGTCAAACCGCAACGTCGGCTACGAGAACGCTGAGCGACGACGCCAGCAGCTCATCGCCGTCACCGACCAGATCGCCACGATCGTCGACGAGCTGGGTCTCCTCGCGCTGGCTGACGCCGTCGCCGCGATCGCCACGCGGGTGCGGAGCGACGCGTTCGTCGTCACCGTCCTCGGCGACTTCAACACGGGCAAGAGCACACTGATCAACGCACTGCTCGGAGCCGACGCACTACCCCGCCTGCCGGTGGAGTGCACCGCCATCCTCACAGAGGTCCGGTGGGGAGACCAGCCGGAAGCGCTGCTTTATCGCCGCACCGGCACCGGTGCGGTGGCTGCCGAGCCCGAACAGGTCAAGGTCGAACAGCTTCGTGATCTCATCGTGGTCGACGTCGATGACCCGGATGCGCAAAGCCCCTACGGCTGGGCGGAGGTTCACTGGCCGATCGAACTCTGTCGCAACAACGTCGTACTCGTCGACTCGCCGGGACTCAACGCGGACCGACTCCGCGAGGAGCTGACGATGGCTTACCTCGCCCGCACCGACGCCGTCGTGTTCGTGCTGGACGCCCGAGCGAACATGAAGCGCAACGAGGTCGACTTCATGCGCTCGAACCTCGACAACCACGATCCGTTCTTCGTGTTCAACGGGATCAACCACATCGCCGAGAACGAGCAGGAGCTCGTGAAGCGCGCGGCGGCCGGACGGCTGCGCCGTGTGCGATCCGAGCACCCGACCGACTCGGCCAATACGTTCTGGGTGGACGCACTGACCGCGGTCCGCTCCCGCCTGGCGGGTGTCGCCAGCGGCTGGGACGAATCCGGCGTCGCAGACCTGGAGCGAAGGCTGGAAGCGTTCCTCACCACCGAGCGGCACAAGGTGAAGATCATGGTTCCGGCCCGGACACTGCGATTGCTTCGCAAGGACGTTGCCCGCAGCCTCGCCAAGCAGACCGAGATGCTGTCTGAGGGCGTCGAGGAGCTGACGCGTCGCTACGAGGATGCGCAGGTGCCCCTCGAGCGACTCCAGCACGATGCCGCCAGCATCAGCACCGAGCTCGGCAACAGACTAGGTGATCTGCAGGACTTCATCCAGAATCAGGTGAAAGCTCAGCTGGTCGATCTGGTCGGCAAGGTTCCGGACTGGGCCGTGGAGAGCGTGCCCGACAGCAGCCTCAGCATCCGGCCGTGGAAGACCAAGGAACAGGCTGAAGCGGTCGCCACCGAGGTCGCGTCGCTGACAGCCCGGCAGGTCGAGGCGGCGTTCGCCGAGTGGGTCGGCTCGACCCTGGCGCCCCAGATCAGCGCGCGCGTCGTGTCCATCGCCGCGGATCTGCAGCAGCAGGTGACGGAGTTCGAGCAGGATCTCGATGCCATCCGGCTCGACATGAGCGGGATCGCGTCCAGCGCGGCGGGAAGGACCGAGGACGAGGAGAGCTCACTGGCTCGGATCCTGGCCGGTGTGGGAGGGCAACTGCTGGGCGGTCCCGCCGCCGGGCTCGCGGGACTGCGCTTCGGGCCGCGCGAGATGGTCAAGGCGCTGCTCCCCAGTCTGGCGATCGGGCTTGTCTGGCTGTTTACCCCCTTCGGGTTTCCGGTCCTCATCGCGGGTCTGGTCGCTCAGGCGATCTTCGGTTCGCACCGGTCGCTCCGCGGCGCGGAGAAAAAGATCAAAGCGACGATCGGGAAGGATATGGCCCGTGAGATGCGCGATCGTGCCTACGAGAACGCACAGCTGGCAGCAAAGAACGTGGGGAATCAGTTGGCCGAGTTCCGGCAAGCGGTCACACAGGGGCTCGACAGGGAGCTTTTGACCTTCCGCCAAGAGGTCGAGCAGGTTCTCGAGGCAAAACGCAGCGGCGAGCAAGCCGCCGAGGCGAAGCGCCATGAGCTGGTGCGGATCGGCGAACGCCTCGACGACGCGATGGATCAACTCGACGAGATCGTGGACGACATCGCCAGGATCTGAACGGTGGAAGCGTGGACACCCGCGTCCGACCCAAGCCGATCGCTCGTTCCTGCAGGTCAACCAGCCGATCCGTCCGTCATACCTGCCCAGGAACTGCGGAACCCGGGTGGTTCACGGCGCCC
>Ga0136615_10002010_pt1 | contig 10034 bp, 8 predicted proteins | sample AntDrymUQ2882206_2_FD_106647 | JGI IMG/M metagenome (GOLD analysis project Ga0136615, IMG submission 106647) | Polar desert sand microbial communities from Dry Valleys, Antarctica - metaG UQ288 (22.06) | ecosystem: Environmental > Terrestrial > Soil > Desert | place: Antarctica: Dry Valley...
CGTCGATGCTGCGCGCCCGGTACAGAGCCTCCTCGGCGGCACCGGGATCCCCGGCAGAAAGAGCGTCCGCAGTCTCCTCCAACGCGGCCCCCAGCTCGGAGAACACCGGCCGAGCGGCGTGCCGGATCAAGGCCACAGGATCAAGAGGGAACATCAGCTGGCTTATCAGCAGGGCCACGGAACCTCCCACCAGTGTGTCGAACAGGCGTGTCGGGACCAGGCCACCCGTGGGCGGCTCCACGGTTGCAACAAAGATGGCCGACACCGCGGCCTGGGTTACCAGCACGGGTCCCGCCCCAACGAACACCGCCACAACCATGGCCAGCACCACGATCAGGGCGATCTGGGGAATCCCCGTGCCGATCGCCAGCACCAGAACATCGGCGACCGTGACGCCGACCACAACGCCGGCCGTGACCTCCACGGCCCGCCTCGGCTCCTGCCCGCGGACGGCGCCCAGAACGATGACTGCGGAGACGGCGGCGAATAACGGGGCCTCGTGGCCCAGCGCATAGATCGAGATCCCGTAGGACGCGGCCGCTGCAACCGCCGTCTGCAACAGGGCGCTCATCTGGCCCCTGACCCGCCTGGTGCGCTCGGCCGCGCTTATCTTGCTGCGGCTGACAACCCTGGACGACCTCAGTAGCGCAACTCCGGGCGCCACACCGTCTGCGGACGCTGCGGGCGTCCTCCGAGCAGGTAGATGATCACGACGCCGTAGACGAAGCCGCCAACATGAGCCATCCACGCCACCGCCGTGGCGCCGGACGCCTCCTGGAGGCCGATGAAGAACTGATAGGCGAACCACAGCGCCAGCACCGCGATCGCAGACATCTGGATCACCGAGAAGAAGAAGAAGATCGGCACCAGGACGTTCACGCGGGCCTTGGGATAGAGCACGATGTAAGCGCCCATCACGGCCGCCACGGCCCCCGAGGCCCCCACGGTCGGGAGCACCGAAGAGGCGTGGGTCAGGATGTGGGCGAACGAGGCGGCAATCCCACCCACGAGATAGAAGACGAGAAACCGAACGCGTCCCAGGTAGTCCTCGATGTTGTTGCCGAAGACCCACAGGAACAACATGTTTCCGATGATGTGCAGAAAGCCCGCATGCAAGAAGGTCGAGATCACGACCGCTATCAGGAACTCAACCGGGCCGCGCTGGGGGATGGGCACCGCCAGGGGGCCGAGATCGATGCCCGCCGGGCAACTCTGGTCGAGCTGGCAGGGAATGGGGGCGTTGTCGAAGAAGTAGACACTTCCCTCGATGCCACCCCCGAACCCCGGCTCTGAGAAGAAGCTCAGCACGTTGAGCACGATCAGCACGACCGTCACGAGCGGAAAGCGGCGGGTGGGGTTGGCGTCCGAGATCGGAATGAGGGACAACATCCTCTGAGGAGTATAGGTTCGCTCTTATGGTTGGGCGAGGGACACCGCTAGGGATGGGAGCAGACGTGCTGGAGGAGATGCGCAGGCTGGCGATATTCACCTCGGGCATGGCCGAGCTGACCCGCAACCGAGCCGAGCAGGTCGTCAAGTCCCTCATGAGCGACCATCCCGAAGCGTCCGCCGCCGTCAAGCAGCTCGTAGAGATCTCGAAACAGAACCGCCAAGAGCTGCTCCGGGTGATCTCGCAGGAGATGCACGCCCAGGTAGAGGCCCTGGGCCTCGCGACCAAGGCCGACCTCGAGCGGATCGAACGCCGTCTCGCCCGGCTCGAAGAACGGATGCGCGCCGACGCGGCCCCCATTTCCTCCAAGAAGACCACGGCGAAGAAGAGCTCGGGTCGCTCCAAGAAGACCACGAGGCGAACCAAGACAACGGCGAAAGTTTCGGGCTCGAAGAAGACGACTGCCTCGGGCTCGAGGACGACGGGGAAGAAGTCCACCCGCTCATCGGCCAGACGCGCTTGACCTCGGGTATGCAAAGGGACCAGGACAAGCAGACGTCAGACATCAGCGAGCGAGCACGCGCCGAGCTGGCCCGGGGGGAGGCCCTAGGCCACGAAGCCAGGCTCGAGACGCTTCAGAGCCTGCACGAGTGGCTGGAAGCTGAGCTTGACCAAGCCGCTCCGCCTCGACGCTGAGCTGGTAAGGCGCGGTCTGGCCCCCTCGCGTGCCGAGGCGCGGCGCGCTATCGAGTCGGGCGAGGTACTTGTAAGCGGGCTTCCCGCGACCAAACCCGCGGCCCTCGTTCGCACCGAGCAGAACCTCTCTCTGGCTAGGTCGGTGCCGTCCTTCGTCTCGCGCGGCGGTGACAAGCTCGACGGCGCACTGGCTCGCTTCGACGTTGAGGTGCGGGGCCGCTCTTGGCTCGACGCCGGTGCCTCCACAGGAGGCTTCACGGACCGCCTATTGCGAGGCGGAGCTGCGAGCGTTGTCGCCGTCGACGTGGGTTACGGACAGCTCGACTGGCGACTGCGCAACGACGCCAGGGTGACGGTGCTGGAGCGGATCAATGCCCGCCATTTACGCGCCCCCGACCTGCCCCTCAGACCCGACGGAGTGGTGGCCGACCTCTCCTTCATCTCGTTGACGCTGGTGTTGCCGGCGCTCGCCGCAGTTGCCGATCACCGCGCCGACTTCGTGCTGCTGGTCAAGCCTCAGTTCGAGGTCGGCAGAAAGGCGGTTCCTCGAGGGGGTGTGGTCAGGGACCCCGACCTGTGGCTGGCCGCGCTCGACAAAGTAGTGGCAAGCGCTCGCGCGCTCGGGCTGGGGCCGGCAGGAGCCGCGGTGGCCACGCCGCCGGGGCCCGCCGGCAACCGCGAGTTCTTCGTCCATCTGCGGCACGGCGCCGCCTGCGACGACGCGGCTATGGAGCGCGCGGTGGGGGAGGCGAAGGGGTGATCGGCAGAGTTGCGTTGGTGGTACACAGTGGCAGCCCTCGCAGCGTCGAGCTCGCCTCGAATCTTGAAGGCTGGCTGGAGGAGCGCGGAGTCAAGGTCGTCGAGGAGAAACCCGAACTCGTCCTGGCGTTGGGCGGTGACGGCACCATGCTTCGCGCCGCCCGCACAGCGCACAAAGAGGACGCTCTCGTGCTGGGCGTCAATTTCGGCTCGCTGGGCTACCTTCCGGAGGTGGAGGCGGGCGACGAAGTCAAGGCGTTGGAGCAGGTATTCGACGGCGCTCACGGGATCGAAGAGCGAATGATGCTGCTGTGCCACTGCGGCCAACAGCAATACGTGGGTCTGAACGAGGTCCTCGTCGAACGCTCCTCGCGGCACCGCCTCGTCCGCCTGGCGGTGAAAATCGGCGGTGAGCATCTGTCGGCGTTCAACGCCGACGGCATCATCGTGGCGACTCCGACCGGATCAACCGCTTACGCCTTGAGCGCCGGAGGCCCCATCGTCGATCCCCGAGCCGCCTGTCTCTTGGTCGTCCCGGTGAGCCCGCACATGATCTTCTCGCGCCCGATGGTGCTCCATCCCGATCAGGTAGTCGAGATCCTCGTCGACGAAGAGGGTCAGGGCGCAGCCCTGTCCCTCGACGGAGCACTGGGTTGCGACCTCGATCCGGGAGCCCGGATCGAGGTACGCCGGCACCCGCGCCCGCTCAAGCTGGTCAAGCTGTCCGGACCGGCGTTCATCCAGCGGTTGCGGGCAAAGTTGAACCTGCCCGATCAGACCTGAGCCGGGGCCGGGCCCTGTCCCAGGCTTGGGTGGCAAACGCGGACCGTGGACATCTGCCCACAAGAAAGTGTGGATAGACGCGGACCGTGGACATTTGCCACCGTCGGAGTGCGGCGGCGAGAGGACCTCAAGGTCCGGGCGCGGGGGGTTAGACGGGGCTCAGCTTAGGATTTTGCTCACATGCTGACCGAACTGCTGGTGGAGGACGTGGGCGTGATCAAGCGCGCCGAGCTGACCCTCGACGATGGCTCCTGCGCACTGACCGGCGAGACCGGTGCAGGAAAGACGCTGCTGGTGGCGGCCGTCGCTCTGCTCCTGGGAGCGCGCGCAGACCGCACGCTCGTGCGCACGAGCGCCTCACGAGCGGTCGTGGAGGGTCGCTTCTCGCTGCCTCCTGATCACCCGATCGTGGCCCTTCTAGTCACCGAAGAGCTGCTCGAGAGCGCTCCAGAAAGCGAGCGCGAGGTCGAGATCGTCGTGTCGCGGGTGGTGACTCCCGACGGCCGGGGTCGGGCGCGCATCAACGGAAGGCTCGTCACCGTCGCCCTTCTGGCGCAGGTCACGGGCGATCTGGTCGAGATCGCGGGGCAGTCGGAGCACGGTCGGATCAACAACGCCCTCGAGCAGAGGCGGCTGTTGGACGCCTTCGCAGGCGCGACCGAGTCTGCTGCCAACGTGGCGGCCGCGGTTCGTCGTGCCACAGAGCTCGAGCGCCGCCTCGAGGACGCGCACGCCGGTGCCCGTGCGCGCCGGCGCGAGCTCGACGTCACGGAGTTCGAGATCGCAGAGATCGAGGGAGCCTCTCTTGAAGTGGGCGAGCTGGAGCAACTTCAAACGCACGCCGCCCGGCTGGAACGGGCGGAGAGAATCGCCTCGGCCCTAGAGGGCGCCGTCGAGGCGCTGCGCGGCGAGGGCGGCGCCGTCGACAGGACGAGCTCGGCCCGCGCCGCAGTGGAGGGGGCCGATGGGCACGACCCTGGGCTTCAGGCCGTGAGCGAGCGGCTCGGCTCCTGCGCCTTGGAGCTGGAGGACGCTGCGCAGGAGCTGCGCTCGCTGATGCTCGACCCGGACCCCAACGCGCTCGAGGAAGCCAACTCCCGGCGGGCGGTCATCACGCGTCTGCTGCGTAAGTACGGCGAGGACGAAGCCGAGGTTCTCGACTACCTCAAACGGGCGCGCGCCGGCGCCGGGGAGCTGCAAGCCACCGAGGCAGGGCTTTCGGACCTGGAGGTTCAGCACGACGCCGCCAGGCTCCAGGCGCAAGCTGAGTCGGCCGGCCTAGCAGCAGCCAGGTACGCGGCCTCTCCCCAGCTGGCGTGCGCGGTGGAAACCGAGCTCTCGTCGCTGGCCCTCGAGGGCGCACGCTTTCATGTGCGAATCGAGCCGCAGGAGCTGGGCGAAGGAGGCACCGAACGAGTGTCCTTCGAGCTCGCCACCAACTCGGGGGAGGCACTCAAGCCCCTGTCAAAGGTCGCCTCGGGCGGCGAGCTCGCGCGGATCGCACTCGCCCTGCGTCTCGTGGTACGCCGGCGCGGGGCGCCCACGATGATCTTCGACGAGGTTGATGCCGGCGTGGGAGGAAAGGCCGCGCTCGCGGTTGGCCGGGCACTCGCCGAGCTGGCGCGCAGCAGCGGAGCGCAGGTCCTCATGGTCACCCACCTGCCCCAGGTCGCCGCCTTTGCGGAAGCTCACTACCGCGTCGCCTCCTCGCCCGAGGGGGCCGTGGTAGCTCGCGTCGAGGCCTCCGAACGAGTTGCCGAGCTATCCCGCATGCTCGCCGGCTTGCCCGAAAGCGAGCGCGCCCAGGAGCACGCCCAGGAGCTGTTGGCGCTGGCGTCGACATCTGACGCGCAGTGACGACCTCGCTCTCGAAAAGGACCCGATGTGAAAGCTCGTAGGCGGACGGCGCCCAGATCTATGGCCGCGCCCGGAAGTGCGAGCGGCATCGCCCGGGTCGATGCGCGCACCAAGAGGCTGCTGTCGCGGCTCCACCCCGGTGAGATCGCGATCATCGACCACGAGGACCTCGATCGAGTGTCGGCAGAGGGACTCATCGCGCGCCAGGTGGGAGCCGTGGTCAACGCGTCTCGCTCCAGCACCGGACGCTATCCGAACCTCGGCCCCCTGCTTCTTCGTACGGCCGGCATCCCGCTGCTGGACGAAGCCGGGCCGGCAGTCATGCAGCTGATCGAAGGCACGAGGGTGCACCTCGACGGCTCCAAGCTCTTGAGCGAGCTGGACGGGAAGGTGGCCGAAGTATCGAGCGGCCGCTTACTCGACCTCGAGGACGTCGAGGAACAGCTCGACGCCGCCAAGCGAGGCATCGCCGCCGAGATCGAGCGCTTCGCCGAGAACACCATCGAATACGTCCGGAATGAGCGCGACGTGCTGGTCGAGGCGGCGCGGCTGCCGGAGGTGAAGGCCGACTTCCACGGGCGCCACGTGTTGATCGTGGTGCGCGGTCAGGATTACAAGAACGACCTCGCTGCGCTGCGCTCTTACGTGCGCGAGGTGAGGCCGGTGTTGATCGGTGTCGACGGGGGCGCCGACGCCCTGCTCGAGTTCGGGTTCAAGCCCGACATCATCATCGGGGACATGGACTCGGTCACTACTAAGGGCCTGCTCTCGGGGGCCGAGCTCGTGGTGCATGCCTACGCCGGCGGCAAGGCGCCCGGCCTCGAGAGGCTGGAGGCCCTGGAGCTCGACAGCGTGGTGTTCGAGGCCACCGGGACCTCAGAAGACATCGCCATGCTGCTCGCCTACGAACGGGGAGCCGAGCTCATCGTGGCGGTGGGCACTCACGCCAACCTGATCGAGTTCATGGACAAGGGCCGCAAGGGAATGGCCTCGACGTTTCTGACGCGGCTGCGGGTCGGCACGATCCTGGTCGACGCCAAGGGAGTGAGCCGCCTCTACCGGTCATCCGTCAAGCGCAGCGACCTTGCACTACTGCTGCTCGTGGCCCTGGTCACCCTCGCCGCCTCGGTAGCGCTGTCGGAGCCCCTGCGGCTCTACGTGGGGCTCATCTGGATCGAGATCACGCAGGAGTGGTTCTCGCTTCTGCGAAGCCTGCCCGGATGATCGACTTCCGCTACCACCTGATCTCGATCATCGCGGTGCTGCTCGCGCTCAGCATCGGCATCGTGACCGGGTCTGGATTTCTCGGGGGGCGTCTGTTACAGGAGGTCAGGAGCGCGGCCCGGCGGGTGGCAGATCGCAATCAAACGCTGCGGCTGGAGAACGCCGAGGTGACCGACCGAGCCGAGGCCGCGGAGGCTGCGCTCGAGGCTCTCGAGCCGGGGCTCTTGGAGGGCGCTCTCGGGGACCGCAGAGTGGTGATGCTGGAGTTCGAGGGCGCCGACGACCAAGCCGCGGGCCAGGTGAGGACCGCGATGGAGAGGGCCGGGGGCCAGATCGTCGGGGTCATCCGATTCCAGGAGGGGCTCTCTCTCGAGGAGGAGTCCACGCGAACAGAGATCGGCGCGCTGCTGGAGGGCGCCGGCGCGTCGCCGGCCGACCTCCAGCTGTCCCTCGCCGACGTTCTTGGCCGGGCGCTGAACGAGGCCGAGGCGGCGCAAGACCCCGGCGACCAGGCCGGTCTCGAGGACCTGCTCACAAGTCTCGAAGACACCGGTTTGGTGGTCGCGGAGGACCTCCCGGTCGTCTTCCCCTCGGATACCGACTTCGTAGTTGCAGGGGGAGCGGTTCCCGAGCCCGCCTGGCCGGTCGCAGACTTCGCAGTCACGATGGCCGAGAGGCTCGCCGAGCATGAGGGTGGAGTGGTGGTGGTGGAGCCGACCCAGAGCACGTGGGACATGGCCGGGGCCGTGCGGCGAAACGGCGCCACGGAAGCGGACGTGTGGACCGTCGACAACTCCGACACGGTCCTGGGCCGGCTGGCGTCGGTCCTCGTCCTCGGGCGGGCCGGGAGTCGTCCCGCTGATCACTACGGCACACAGCCCGGCGCCTCGGCGGTGGTTCCCGGCCCCGAGCCGTGATGCCGAGCCGCCCGATCGGTCACGGCATCCCTGTCCCCACCCCCCCAAATCCGGCTTTGTGCCAGGAAACGCGCGGAATCCGCCCCTTATCTAGCACAGAGCCAAGTGAGGGGCGAGTTGAGGGGCGCGTCCCACCGGCCACGAGGCCTCCGAGATGACGCTCACCAACAGGCCCTCGCTGGCGCGAGGCGCGGCCGCCATAACGATCGCGACCACTCTGTCGCGTCTCACCGGCTTCGTGCGCGTTGTCGCGGTGGCTGCGGCAATGGGCACGACCTATCTGGCGAACACCTATCAGACGGCTAACAGCGCTCCTAACCTGCTGTTCGAGCTGCTCGCGGCCGGGGTGCTCACGTCGGTGTTCGTCCCCACCTTCGTCGACTACCTCACCAAGGGGCAGGCAAGCGCCGCGTGGCGGGCGGCCGACGCGATGACTTCGATCGCAGTCGCTGCCCTCGCCGTCGTGGCTGTGCTGCTGGCGCTGGCGGCGCCGCTCCTCATGCGCCTGCTGACCGTGGGCGTCGAACAAGAGAAATTGCGCGCCGCGGAGATCGCCCTCGGCTCCGACTTGCTGCGCCTGTTCGCTCCCCAGGTGATCTTCTACGGGCTGGGAATGATCATGACCGCGGCCCTGCACGCCCACCGGCGATTCGCCCTGGCGGCGGCGGCCCCCATTCTCAATAACATCGTGGTTTCATGCGTGTACCTCGCCTACGCGGCGATGCGCGCCGGCCGGCCGCCCTCACTCCAAGGGATCAGTGGAGCAGAGACCCTCGTGCTGGGGGCGGGCACCACTCTCGGGGTTGTGGTGATGACCGTGGTCCTTGCTCCACAGCTCTATTCGCTCGGATGGCGGCCGCGGTGGCGCTGGGAGCCCCGCCATCCCGCGGTCAGAAAGGCCGCTCGCCTGGGCTTCTGGGCGCTCGGCTACGCAGGGGGCTATCAGGCGGGGCTCATCGTCGTGCTGCTGCTGGCCAACCGAGTGGAGGGCGGGGTGGCCGCCTACCAATGGGCCTACACCTTCTTCTACGTGCCCCATGCGATTCTCGGCGTCGCCATCCTCAACGTGCTGTTTCCGGAGCTGTCGGAGCTTGCCGCTCAAAAGGACGAGGCCGGCTTCACCAAGCGTTTGACCGACGCCTCCGAGATGCTTGCGTTCGTGTTGCTGCCTGTCGCGGTGCTGCTGGTCGTGTCGGGAGATGCGATCGCTCAGAGCGTCCTGCGCTTCGGCGCCATGACTACAGCCGGGGCCGAGCTCGTGGGCCGGACGCTGGCTGCCTTCGGCCTCGGCCTGCCGGCCTACTCGGGCTTTCTGGCACTCAGCAGGGCGTTCTACGCGCGCAACGACGCGCGCACGCCGACGCTCGTGAACGCGCTTGCCATAGCGGTGTCCGGTGCCTCCGGCGCCCTCATGTTCGTTGCACTTCCCGGCGATTGGGCCGTGCCGGGGCTGGCAGCCGGCCACTCTCTGGGCTTTCTGGTTGCCGTCGCGTTGGGGGCCTGGCTCCTGCGCCGGCGGCTGCCCCTGAGCACATGGCTGACACCGTCGGTCAAGAGATCCGCGCTGGTAGCGCTGGCGGCGGCCCCGGTGATGCTGGCGGCGCGCGCCCTGGTGCCTGCGAGGCCCGGGACCGAAGCTCTCCTGAGCCTCGGAGCGACCGCGCTGACCGGTGCGCTCGCTTACGCAGGGGCCATGCGGGTGCTCAAGGCACGCGAGCTGTCCCTGCTTGCCTCGGTGCTCAAGCGAAACCCGTCGTGACCACAAAGGTTCTGCAGGTCCTCGGCTATTCAACCGGAGGCATCGCGCGACACGTCGCAGACATCGTGCGGGCTCTGGATCAGAGCCACGGGCTCACGATCGATATCGCCGGGCCTGAAGACTTGCCCGTCGAGCTACCCAAGCCGCTCTACCCGGTGACCGTCCCCGACGGGCTTTCCGGACACGGCCGCGCGGTGCGCTCTTTGGCGCGCCTGATCGGAGCATCGGGCTACGACGTGGTTCACGCCCACGGGCTTAGAGCCGGCATCGACGCGGGCCTCGCCGGGCGCAAAGAAAAGGTAATGAGCATCGCGAGCGTCCACAACGTCCTAATCCCCGAGATCGCGGGGAGGGCGCGGGTTATCCTGCTGGGACCCACAGAGGGACTTGTGGTGCGCTTGAACCGGCGGGTGCTGGCCCCTTCCGAAGACATCGCCAAACGTTTGCAGCAACGCGCCTCTTCTGTTGCAGGGCGCATCGAGGTGCTTCATCTCGGGGTCGGGCAGCCACCCGGTGCGCTGCGGGATCCCGCCGAGGTGCGGCGCGAGCTCGGGGTGGTGGGCTCGACACGTCTTATCGTGACCGTGGCACGCCTGGCCCCACAGAAGGCGCTGCACATCATGATCAAGGCGCTCTCATCGCTCGAAGA
>Ga0136615_10002014_pt1 | contig 10025 bp, 8 predicted proteins | sample AntDrymUQ2882206_2_FD_106647 | JGI IMG/M metagenome (GOLD analysis project Ga0136615, IMG submission 106647) | Polar desert sand microbial communities from Dry Valleys, Antarctica - metaG UQ288 (22.06) | ecosystem: Environmental > Terrestrial > Soil > Desert | place: Antarctica: Dry Valley...
GATGGCTTTGCGCGGACGCTCCAGAGATTTGACAAACTCTTCGGGCGAGCGCGTCCCGATCACCTGCTTGCCGGCAGAACGCGCGACGAAATCATCGACCTTCTTCGGATCGCGGTTATAGACGGCAATCGGATAACCGTTGCGCTCAATGTTCATCGCCAAATTCTCGCCCATCACGGCGAGGCCGATCATCCCAATCTTGGCGGTCTTGGGAGTCTGTTCTGGTGTTGACATGATTAGGTTCCTCGTTATTTGAAAGGATAAAGGCGGAGAGATGAAAGATGAAAACTTGGAGATGCAGACCACTGATTCTTTATCCTTCCGCCTTCATCCTTCATCCTTGCTTTTCTATGCTCCGGTTGCGCCGGAACGTGGCACGGCTTCTTGGATCAACTCGTAGAGTCGCTGCAAGCCGCCCGGCACGTCCGTGCCGAGATCGACGCGGATGGCGCGGCGTCCTCTGGTCGAGAGCGAGCGGAAATCGCCGAGTGCCTGCGCTTGCTTGAGTGTGCTGAAGGTGTAGGGCTGGCCCGGTATCGGCAAGTCCTTCGCGTCGGACGCGGTGATTTGCAGGAAGACGCCGGCGTCTGATCCGCCTTTGTGGAGTTGCCCGGTCGAGTGCAGGAAGCGCGGGCCGTAGCCGGTCGTCGTCGCGCATTTAGTCGCATCGCGCAAGTGCGCGCGAATGGCTTGAATCGTCTCTTCGTGTTCCGGCGTCTCTTCGATGTAGTCGAGCAGCGCGATGTAGTCGCCGGGTTTGACGCGCGCGAGGTGTGCCTTGATCGCTTCGGCGACTGACGAGACGGCGAGTTCGCCGCGCGTCTTGTCGTCAGCGTAGATCGTTAGCGCGTCGTCTTTCGCCAGCACAGGCTGTTCGGGGAGCTTTCCATCGCGCGCGAATGTTTCGAGCAGTTCCTTCGTCGCGTCCTTCGACTCCTGCACGTTCGGTTGATCGAACGGGTTGATACCTAAACGCCAACCTGCGAACGCCGTCGCGATCTCCCACAGGAAAAACTCTTCGCCGAGATCGTAAAGGTCCGTCAACGTGCGATAGACGACCGGATGACCGGCGGCTTCGAGGGCCTTGAGTTTCGCTTCCGTGTCGCTGTCGATCTTGCCGACGGAGACGTAAACGAAGAGTCGATCATCGCCATAGACCGACGGCGCGCCGAGCGTCTCGCCCGCGACGGGGACGATCCCCTTGCCATCTTTGCCGGTGCTTTCGGCCAAAAGTTGTTCGACCCATAAACCGAAAGAGGAAATCTTCGGATCGCAACTGATCGTTAATTTGTCACGACCGGCTTTCGCGCACTCGCCCATGATCGCGCCAAGGCGCGCGCCCGGATTATCGCCCGCCGGCACGACCGACGCGCACGAATGCACGACGCGCTCGGCGCGGTCGAGCAGTTTCTTCACGTCCAAGCCCATCAATGCCGCCGGCACCATGCCGAAATAAGAGAGCGCGGAGTAGCGTCCGCCGATGTCTGCGGGGTTCAAGAAGATGCGCTTGAATTTGTCATCCGTCGCCATCTGTTCCATCAGCGTGCCGGGATCGGTGATCGCGACGAAGCACTCGCCGGGGTTTTCTTTGCGCTTGCCGACTTGGTCGTACCAGTATTTGTAGAAGACCAGCGGCTCGGTCGTCGTCCCCGATTTCGACGAGATGATGAAGAGGCAATGCGTGATGTCGATCTGCTCCGCGATGTCGGAGAAAGCATCCGGGTCGGTCGAATCAAGGACGAGCAATTCCGGGTAGCCTTCCTGCTTGCCGAACGTTTGTCGCAACACTTCGGGACACAAAGACGAGCCGCCCATGCCGCAGACCATGGCGTGCTTGAACTCGCGGACGTTGCGGATGCGATCCGCGAACTGCACGAGATCGTCTTCGACACCGATCATCATGTCCGGCACGGTCAACCAACCGAGCGCGTTCTTGATGATCTTCTGGTGCGCTTCCTCGCCCTTCCACAGCGCGGCGTCCTTGCGCCAGATGCGGCGCATCACGTCGCCCTTATCGGCTTCCTTGATCGCCGCCGACACGGCGTCGCTATACTTCCCCAAGCTGGCCGTCAGCCTTTCGTTGATCCCTGAGAGGATCGAATCGCGCTTGGCTTCGATAGACTCGGCCAGCGTATCGAAGGAAGTAACAAAAGACGCGAGGCCGTCCTTTTGCAACTTCTCCGTGACTTCGCGCAGATCAATTCCGATCTCCGCGAGATCGGCAACGAGCTTTTTCGCTTCCGGCAAATCTTGTTCGAGCGTTAAAGCGACTTTCCCGTGATCGCGGATCGCCGTGTAAGTCGCGGGCGGCACGGTATTGACCGTCTCTGCGCCGATCAAGTTATCGATGTACAGCACATCGGAATACTTCGGATTCTTCGTCCCCGTCGAAGCCCACAAGCAGCGTTGCACTTGCGCGCCCTTCGCTTTCAGCGCGGCGAACCGCTCGCCGTGAAAAATATCCTTGAACTTTTGATAAGCCAGCTTCGCGTTCGCCACCGCCGCGCGCCCCAGCAATCCTTCGAGCCGCGCTTTCTCTTCCGGCGAATCGGCGTGCCGCGCTTTGTATTCCAGATCGGTGTCAATCGCCGTGTCCACACGCGAGACGAAGAAGCTCGCCACCGACGCGATGTGATCCACGGGCTTGCCTTCCGCGTCGCGCCGCTCCAAGCCTTTAATAAACGCTTCGGCCACCTGCGCGTAATTCTCAATCGAGAAGATCATCGTGACGTTGATGTTGATGCCGCGGTAGATCGACTCTTCGATGGCCGGCAAGCCTTCCTGCGAAGCGGGAATCTTGATCATCACGTTCCTGCGGCCCAGACGTTTGAACAACCGATCCGCTTCCTCAATCGTGCCTTGCGTGTCGTAAGCCAAACGCGGGCTGACTTCGAGACTGATATAGCCATCGATGCCGTCAGTTTTGTCATAGACCGGCTTCAGGATGTCGGCGGCGCTGGCAATGTCGTCAACCACGAGGTCTTCGTAAATTTCCGAGACGCTCTTGCCCTGCTGGACCAACGCACGCAACTGCTCGTCGTAATCATTCGAGCCGGTGATCGCCTTCTCGAAGATCGTCGGGTTGGATGTCACGCCGCGCAGATCGTCTTCTTCAATCTTTTTCGCCAGATCGCCGCTCGTCAGCATCGCGCGACGAATGTTGTCGTACCAGATCGACTGGCCGAGTTTCATAATTTCAACTAGGGGATTACTCATCGTTTTGCTCCTTCGTCGCAGAGGTCAGAGGTTAGAGGTCAGAGGTCAGTGAGGATTGATTTCAACTGACCGCTGGCCGAAAACTCATGCCTCTTGCTTTTAGATTTTCCTGATCTCTAACCTCTGACCTCTGACCTCTGCATTTCGCGTTTGGCCGTCTCGACGACGTTCTCGACGGTGAAGCCGAATTTCTTGGTCAGCTCTTTCAAGGGCGCGCTGGCCCCGAAAGTTTTCATGCCGATCACTTGCTCGTTGTTCGTGGTATAGCGCTGCCAGCCGAAGCGCGAGGCTTGTTCGACGGCGACGCGCGCGCGCACATCGGGCGGGATCACTTCGTTGCGGTAGGCTTCGTCTTGATGCTCGAAGATTTCCCACGAAGGTATAGAGATGACGCGCGCTTTGACGCCTTCGGCGACGAGTTGCTCGTAAGCCGCGACGACGAGGCCGACTTCCGAGCCGGTCGCCATCAGGATCACATCGGGCTTGGCGTTCTCGCCGGATGAATCGGCCAGCACGTATGCGCCGCGCTGGACGCCTTCGGCGCTGGCGTATTTCTCGCGGTCGAGCGTCGGACACGGTTGGCGGCTCAGGATCAGGCAGACCGGTTCGTGTTTTAGTTTCATGATCAAACGCCATACTTCGGCGACTTCGTTGGCGTCGCCGGGTCGCAGGACGATCAGGCCGGGGATCGCTCGCAAGGAGGCAAGTTGTTCGATGGGCTGGTGCGTGGGGCCGTCTTCGCCGACGCCGATGGAATCGTGCGTGAAGATGTGGATGGTCGGGATTTCCATGATCGCGCTCAAGCGGATCGACGGGCGTGAATAATCCGAGAAGATCATGAAGCCCGAACCGTAAGCGCGAATTTTGCTGAGGGCGAGGCCGTTCAAGATCGCCGACATCTCGTGTTCGCGGATGCCGAAGTGGAAGTTGCGGCCTCCGTACCAACGCCCTTTCTCCGGGTTGTTGTCTGGCATAAAGTCGCCTGCGCCGTCGAACGTCAGGCGCGTTTTGGTTGACGGAGCGAGGTCGGCGGCTCCGCCGATCAGCCACGGGACGTTCTTCGCAATCGCGTTTAAGACTTTACTGGAAGAGTCGCGCCCGGCCACGCCTTTCGCGTCCGCCGGAAACACAGGGATGTCTTTGTCCCAGCTTTCTGGCAATTCACGTTTCTGCATTCGGACGAGTTGATCTGCAAGCTCCGGGTTGGCCTTGCCGTACTCTTCAAGCTTGGCGAACCAAGCGTCGCGTGCTTCCTTGCCGCGCGCGCCGATGTTGCTGTTGAAATGCTCGCGCACTTCGCCCGGCACGAGAAACTTTTCGTCTTCGGGCCAACCGTAGGCGCGCTTGGTCAGCTTAATCTCTTCTTCGCCGAGCGGCTCGCCATGCGCGGCGTGTGTGTCCTGTTTATTTGGTGCGCCCCAAGCGATGTGGCTATCGACAATGATCAGAGTCGGGCGTTCACTCTCCTTGCGGGCGACGGCGAAGGCGCGGCGCAGCGTGTCGAGATCATTGGCGTCGCCGACGCGCGTCACATTCCAGCCGTAGCCGACGAAGCGCGTCGCCACATCTTCCGAAAACGCCCAAGAGGTGTTGCCCTCAATCGTGATCTTGTTGTTGTCGTAAATCCAACAGAGGTTGTTGAGCTTAAGGTGGGCGGCGAGCGAAGCGGCCTCGTGCGAGATGCCCTCCATCATGCAGCCGTCGCCGCAGAGGGCATAGACGTTGTAATCGAACATCTCGAAGCCCTCGCGGTTAAAGTAAGCCGCTTGCCACTTCGAGGCGATTGCCATGCCGACGCTCGTCGCGATGCCCTGCCCCAACGGCCCGGTCGTCGTCTCGATCCCTGAAGTCCAACGATATTCTGGGTGACCGGGACATTTGCTGTCGAGTTGGCGAAAGCTCTTGATGTCGTCGAGGCTGACGGAAGGCTCGCCGGTCTTTTCATATTTGGCGTTGACGGCTTTGACGCCGGTCAAGTGCAACATGCTGTACAAGAGCATCGAGGCGTGGCCCATCGAGAGGACGAAGCGGTCGCGGTTCGGCCAGATCGGATCGTCCGGGTCGAAGCGCAGAATTTCATTCCACAACAAATAAGCGACAGGGGCCATCGCCATTGGCGTTCCGGGGTGACCGGAATTGGCGGCTTGGACGGCGTCCATCGAGAGCGTGCGAATGGTGTTGACGCAAAGATTATCGATCTGCGAAGGTGATTGTTTGACGGCAGAGGCTTCCATGATTTTTATTCAGCTCCTCGCTAAAAAGAATTTCGCCGAAACACTTGACGAGGTAAGACGGCAAGCAGTGGATTAACACTTCAACCGGTCGCGCCAGCCACCGACATCTGACAGGGCAGAGGCCGCGCGATGGGTCAGAACAGTTTCAAAGCAGTCTCCGAGCAGGACAAGTGGCGAAAGCGCGACCAGATTCCCGATGCGCTGGAAAACCACCGATAGACTTTTTCAGAGAACGAAATCCGTAAGACACGCGGCTACAGGGAAGAATAGCCGTTTACCGCTGAATCAAAAGTATTGCTGAAGTACCAAGGGTGAATCCCGCGGATGATGATAAGAACGAATACCATCCGTCTGAAGTGGCGGGATACTAACACAGAAGTGTTGTGGCGTCTATCCTTCTCCGGTGAAATCGGCAATTGGCCTTTCGTCATCCGCCGCCGTCCCGCTGTCCGTAAATTTTGTGTTGACAGCGAACACTGACTGCTTGTAAATTTCGGTCAATCTCTCAGGGAAGAAACGCAGGCTTTACGCTAGACCCCGTAGCTTTATCCCCTGCATCGGCTAAGGACCCGCACCGTCGCTCCTCAGCGCGACAGTTGCACTAACAAAGGAGTCCCTCATGTCGCAGGTAAAACCCGCCCTCGCTCAATCGTCGTTTCCCGTACAGCTCCGCGAGCTTGGCATCTACAAGTTGAATGACGGGCGCGAGTACATCGTCAGCACTCTCTATCAAGATGGGTGTTGTTTGTACTCGACTCAATCATGGCAGATGTTCGGCAACGCTGAATTCTGGGTGCGCCCCGACGGCCAACTGATTCACGACGGGCGGCCCACTCGCTGGGGAGTGAAGGATTTAATTGACACAGGCTTGACGAGCAAGTATCCGAAGGCCAGCAACTTCATCGTGTAACCATCGCCCGCGCAGGTTAAGCCTATACATCAAGCCAGACCGAAGAAGTTTCAGGATTGACAAGATTAAGGGGATGAACGGGCCAGAACTGACAGGGCATGACGAGTCCCTATCTGGTTAATCCTGTTCATCCTGTCTATTTCTTTGAGAATCAATAAACCCTGTAGAAGCGTCAGTCATTAGGTCTGACAACTGAAACACTGTATAGTGCATCTTAGTTGTTAGTTATTCCTTCTCTCGCGCATCAGCGGTGATGCGCCCCACGCCTGAAAATGGCGTCGGCGTTTTGGGTAGTTCGAGAGCGGGCTGTTTTTAACCTTAGAAGCCGCTCTTTCAGAGCATCCGAACACGAGCCTTCGCTGCTACCGTTTCAACGAAGCCACTTCAATTCGCAGCTTCTCTTTGCACTCCCACAGGGGAGAGGTACACATCTATGTCTATGAAACTTTACGTCGGCAATCTTGCGTTCCAAACTTCGAGCGAAGACTTGCAACAACTGTTCGCGCAAGCGGGTACGGTCGAGTCGGCTGCTGTCGTGGAAGACCGCGAGACGGGCCGTTCACGCGGCTTCGGCTTCGTCGAAATGTCCACAAAGGAAGAAGGCAACGCTGCTATCCAACAGTTCAACGGTCAGGATATGGGCGGGCGCGCGTTGAACGTCAACGAAGCCAAGCCCCGCGAAGATCGCGGTGGCGGTGGCAATCGTGGCGGCTTCGGCGGCGGTCGCAATGGCGGCGGCAACTCTCGCTACTAATCCGCCGTTCTCTACTTCCGGCGACTCTTTAACACACAGCCTCCGGCACGAGTATCTCGCCGGAGGCTGTTATTTTTGATCTCAGACATGCTCGATAGCTACGAGCTAACACAGGAGAGCGCATATTGTCTAAAGAAGATTTGATCCCGGCTGAGGGCTTGATCGTCGATAAGCAGCCCAACGCCTTCTTCAAAGTCCGGCTCGACAACACCGACCACATTGTGTTGGCGCAGATTTCCGGCAAGATGCGTAAGAACCGCATCCGTATTCTGATGGGCGACCGCGTCAGCGTTGAGATGTCGCCTTACGACTTGTCGAGAGGACGTATCACCTACAGATATAAATAAGAGAAAAGAAGGAGTTTGTTATGGAGCAGCAACTATCCACAGTCGGCGAGCGGGCGGAGAAGTTATGCGCGGTGTGCAACGAGGAACGCGGCCACATCGTAGTATCCGTCACTATTCGCGGCCAAATTTCGCGTGTGCGTTGTCCGAAATGCAGCACACTCAGCACCTTCAAACGCAGTGCGCGCACGCCACAACGCCCGTCGGCGCAACCCGGCGCGCCTTACGATCAGACGCGCACGTACCGCGCCGGGCAGTCCATGACGCACCCGACTTATGGCGAGGGCGAAGTGACGGCGTTGATCGAACCACACAAGATTGACGTGTTGTTCTCAGATCGGCTCCGCCGTCTCATTCACTCGCGCGCTCAAGCGTGAGCGCACGGGTCAACGTCTGTCAGCTTTACTACCAACTGTATCTGTTCTTTGGAGAATTTATCTTTTCTTCAGGCGCGCGACCTTCGACTTTAGAGCGGATTTCGCTTCAGTGGACAGGATGAGCAGAGCTTACAGCGTTGTCTTTATTGAAACCCATCCTGTACATCCGATCTGAAACCGCTCTAAAGCAGTGAATGTGCTAATAAAATGTCAGAGCGAACGGTTTTCGGGAAGCAATACAAGATGTCAGGCTCAGTTTGTTTCAAGACATTTCCCTGTGGAATCCTCCCGACACTTACCATCCGATAAACGAGAACATGAAAGTAAAGAAAATCCGAAACCCGCTTTGCGCCGTCAAAATTGAGACACCCGCGTCGGGCGCAAATCAATGAGCAGTTATCAAAAGATAATCTTCAAACCGAACTGCAATTGTCGCGGGTCTGCTTGGCTCAAGAATCGTCCGAAGGTTTGCGGGTCGTTCAATATGCGCCCGACGATGTTGTAGTTCGGACGGTTGAAGAGGTTGAAGGCTTCGGCGCGAAATTGCAGTTGCAAGGTTTCGCGCACGGGGATGGATTTTAAGACGGCGAAGTCCATGTTGACGAAGCCGGGTCCGATGACGGTGTTGCGTCCGACGTTGCCGAAGCTGAAGGCGGGCGGCGCGACGAAGGCGGCAGGATTAAGATATTGGCCTGTGCGTTGCGAACCCGGCAGGACTTGCGGCGCTCCGGCGATGGCGTTCGGGCGCACGAAGATGCCGCCCGTGCCTGCGCCGACGCCCGCCGTGTCGCCGCGCAAATTAACGGTGAAGGGGAAGCCGGATTGCATCGTGTAGATGCCGGAGAGTTGGAAGCCGCCGAAGATGTTTGAGGCTAAATCGTCGTTCAAGAATCTTCTGCCGCGCCCAAACGGAAGGTCATAGACGAAACTCGTGACCGAGCGATGTTTGGCGTGGAAAGAAGCGAGACCGCGTTATCGCCTTGCCGTTCGAGTGCCGTCGGGACGCTCACGGAAGTCAGATTCGCCGCCGCTTGTCGCAAACGCAAACCTTCATACGCGCCGAAGACGAACAATCTGTTTCTCACAATCGGCGCGCCGATGACACCGCCGAATTGGTTGCGCTGAAACTTCGGAACCTCGCTCGTCACGGAGTTGAACGGGCGCGCATCGAAGACGCGGTTACGCAAGAACTCCCACGCCGCGCCGTTGATTTGATTCGCGCCCGATTTCGTCACGACATTGATCTGCCCGCCCGATGCGCGCCCGTACTCGGCGCTAAACAACGCCGTCTGCACTTGAAATTCACCGATGGCATCAACGTTCGGCGAATAGTTGAGTGAGTTGTAGTCGGGGTCTGTGTTCGCCGCGCCGTCGAGTAGAAACGCGGTGTTGTTCGTGCGCCCGCCGGAAATGCTCAAGCCGCCCTGCTGCCCTTGCCGTATGCTGTTCTGCTGCACGGCGCGCCCGCCGGGATTCGCGCCCGGAACCAGTAACGCTAATTGCAAGAACTGCCTGCCGTTGAGGGGCAGTGAAACTATTTGTTTCTGCCCGATGACCGTCCCTTGCGCGATTGATTCGGTGGTTAAAAGCGAAAGCGTATTCGTGACCTCACCCATTTCAGATGCCCCGCCGATTTCCATCGTCACATCCAACTGACCTATTTGTGCGACCTGCAACTGCACCTGCGAATCGCGGAACTGCTTGAAACCTTCCGCTTCGATTGTGACTTCATAAGCGCCCGGCGCGACGAGCGTGAAAGCGTATCTGCCTTCTTCATTCGTCATGCTCTCGCGCTCTGCGCCGGTTGCGGCGTTGCGTAAGCTGACGCACGCATCCGTGATCGCTGCGCCCGCCGGGTCGCTGATAATGCCCGCCAGCGATGACGTATCGGATTGCGCGTGCAGCGTCGTCGCCAGCAAGAGGACGCACCACACCGCCGCGAAACCATGAAGTTTTCGTTGCCGTGAACACGATGTTGTATGGCGCAAGAAAGTTCTCCTTCACGATTTGTGTCGAACTGAGAGTGCGACTGCGCGAGGCAGAGTGGAATAATCGCAGATTGCCGTGATAGCTAATCACTGCGACCTGTAAAAAAATTAGAAGGTTGAAGCTAACGCGCGCGGGTTACGGCTTCGTTAACGGAACGCTAACGCGGCGTGAACTCTGAGAACATGATTCATGGTTGACGGA
>Ga0136615_10002016_pt1 | contig 10022 bp, 7 predicted proteins | sample AntDrymUQ2882206_2_FD_106647 | JGI IMG/M metagenome (GOLD analysis project Ga0136615, IMG submission 106647) | Polar desert sand microbial communities from Dry Valleys, Antarctica - metaG UQ288 (22.06) | ecosystem: Environmental > Terrestrial > Soil > Desert | place: Antarctica: Dry Valley...
CGCGAGGCGATCGCGCGCTCCAGGTCGCCGCGGGTGACCGCGTTGCACGAGCAGATCGTCTCGGCGGGATCCGGCTCGCCCGACGCGTCGCCGGCACCGGGAAGGAGCAGCTCCTCGGGCACCTCGCGCCCGTCGCGCAGCAGCCCCGAGAGGCGGCGGGCGTCGGTGGTGTCGCCCACCAGCGAGGCGCCGACGAGCCTGCCGTCGTCGAGCACCAGCCGCCGGTGGACCCCCGCGCGGGTGTCGGAGACGAGGATCTCCTCCGCACCGTCGGGCAACGGCCCCGTCGACGCGCCGCCGGCGAACACGCCGACGCCTGAGACCTTGAGGGTGGTCGCGGTGATCGCGCCGTGGAAGCCGGCCGGGTCCCCGGCGATCCGAGCGCCCGCGACCCGCGCCTGCTCGGCGACCGGCGCCCACAGTCCGTAGACCGTCCCACGGTGCTCGGCGCACTCGCCGACCGCCCAGACGTCCGGCGCACTGGTGCGCAGCTCGTCGTCGACGAGGATGCCGCGGTCGCACGCCAGGCCGGCCGCCTGCGCGAGCGCGACCTGGGGCCGCACGCCGGCGGCCATGACCACCGCGCTGGCCTCGAGCTCGTCGCCGTCGTCGAGCACCACCCGGCCGGGCTCGATGTGCGCCGCGGCACGGCCCAGGCGCAGCGCGACGCCCTGGGCACCCAGACCGCGGGCGAGCATGGCCCCGCCGCCGGCCTCGAGCTGCTGGGCCATCAGGTGCCCCGCGAGCTCGACCACCGTGACCGCCGCGCCACGGGCGCGCAGGCCGGCCGCCGCCTCCAGGCCCAGCAGGCCGCCGCCGACCACGACGACCCGCTCCCCCGGTGGGGTGGCGGCCAGGCGGTCGGCGTCACGCCGGGTACGAAAGACGCCGACGTGGGGCGACTGCGCCCCCGGGACCGGCGGGACGAACGGCCGCGAGCCGGTGGCGAGCACCAGCGCGTCGTAGGGGTGGCGCTCGCCGGAGGCGTCGGTGACCTCGCGCGCGCCGGTGTCGATGGCGGTGGCGGGCCCGTGCAGCGCCACGCCGTGCTCGGCGAACCACGCGCTGGGGCGCAGCTCGAGCTCCGCGGCGCCGCAGGTGCGCGCCAGCAGCTTGGACAGCAGGATGCGGTTGTAGGGCAGGCTGCCCTCCTCGCCCAGCATGCTGATCCGCCAGTGCTCGCCGGGACGGCGGCGCAGCGCCTCCTCGGCCACCGCGAGGCCGGCCATACCGGCCCCCACGACCACCAGGCGCCGGGGGCGGGGCGGGGCGCCACGGCTCACCGGGGCGCCCGGGCGCATCACGGGCTCGAGGCGTACCGCGACGGCCTTGAGCTCCGGCTGGCCGGAGTCGGGGTCGGTGGCGCCGATGGTCAGCGCGTTCAGCGAGCCTGCGCCGGGCTCGGCGTGCAGGTCGCCCCAGTGGAAGGGCGCGAAGGCCACGCCGCGTGGCAGCGTCTCGTCGCAGCGCAGGGTCAGGCGGGTCTCGCCGCGTCGCGAGACGACGCGCACGGCGCTGCCCGCGGCGAGACCTGCCGCCTGCGCGTCGGCGGGGTGGCAGGCGACCTCCGGCTTCCCCGCCGCGGCGCGCAGCGTGGCCGAGTGCCCGGTGCGCGTCATGGTGTGCCACTGGTCGGCGACCCGTCCGGTGGTCAGCAGCAGCGGGAAGGCGTCGTCCGGCGACTCGGCAGGGTCGGCGTGCGGGGTGGGGGCGAAGCGCGCGCGCCCGTCGGGCGTGGCGAACTGAAGCTGCGTGTACAGGCGCTCGGTGCCGGGATGGTCGCGTATGCGCCCCGGGCACGGCCACTGGAGGCTGCCCTCGCGCATCAGCCGCTCGTGGCTCATGCCGCTCAGGTCGCAGGGCGTGCCGGCCGTGGTGGCGGCGAACTCGGCGAACACCGCGGCGGCGTCGGGCCAGGCGAAGGCCTCGCTGTGGCCGAGGTGGCGGGCCACGCCGGCGACGATCTCCCAGTCCGGGCGCGCGGCGCCGGGCGCAGGCAGCGCCCGGCGCACGAGCGCCACGCGGCGCTCGGAGTTGGTCATGGCACCCTGCTTCTCGGGCCAGGCGGCGGCGGGCAGCACCGCGTCGGCGTGGGTCGAGGTCTCGGTGGGGTGATGGGCATCGGAGACCACGACGAGCTCGGCGCGCTCCAGCGCCCGGCGGGCTCGCAGCCCGTCGGGCAGCGAGACCAGCGGGTTGGTGGCCATGATCCACACCGCCTTGACGCGCCCGTCCTCCAGCGCGTCGAAGAGCTCGACGGCAGGGAGGCCCGGGTGGGGGGAGATGCTCCCCGCCGCCAGGCCCCAGTGGGCCTCCATCGCCATGCGGTCCTGCGCCTCGGCCACCTTGCGATAGCCCGGCAGCATGTGCGCCAGGCCGCCGGTCTCCCGGCCGCCCATCGCGTTGGGCTGGCCGGTGAGCGACAGCGGCCCCGCGCCCGGGCGCCCGATCTGCCCGGCGGCCAGGCAGAGGTTGATCAGCGCGCGGTTCTTGAGCGTCCCGACGGTCGACTGGTTGGCCCCCATCGACCACAGCGCCATCGCACACGCCGCGCCGGCGAAGCGCCGCGCCGCGGTCTCGATGTCACCGGCGGGCACGCCACAAACCTCGCCGGCGCGCTGGGGCGGCCACTGCGCCGCGACCGCCCGGGCCTCCTCCCAGCCGGTCGTGTGGCGCTCCACGAAGGCGGTGTCCACCAACCCGTCGCGGTCGATCACGTGCAGCATCGCGCTCAGCAGCGCAAGGTCGGTCCCGGGGCGCACCGGCAGGTGCAGGTCGGCGCCGGTCGCCGTCGGCGTGGCGCGCGGGTCGGCGCAGATGACGAACGCGCCCTCGGCCTGGCGGTCGCGGATGCGCGACCAGACGATGGGATGGCAGGCCGCGGTGTTGGTGCCCAGCAGCAGCAGGCAGTCGGTCAGGGCGAGGTCGGCGTAGGCGGGCGGGGGGCCGTCGGCGCCCAGCGACTGGGTGTAGCCCGCCACCGCGGAGGACATGCACAAGCGGGAATTGGAGTCGACGTTGTTGGTGCCCAGGAACCCCTTGGCGAGCTTGTTGACCGCGTAGTAGTCCTCGGTCAGCAGCTGGCCCGAGATGTAGAAGGCGATCGCCTCGGGGCCGTGCTGCGCCGCGATGTCGCGCATTCCGCCGGCCACGCGGGCGTAGGCCTCCTCCCAGCCGGCGGGCGCAAGACGTCCGCCGGCGTCGCGCAGCAGGGGCGTGGTCGCACGGTCGGGAGCGTGCACGGCGCTGGGCAGCTCGAGCGGCTTGCGACACGTGCGCCCGCGGTTGACGGGGTGCAGCGGGTCGCCGCGCACGTCGCGCAGGCGTCCCTGGTCGGTGTCCACGAGCAGCCCGCAGCCCACCCCGCAGTAGGGGCACTGGGTCCGCATGGTCGGCACAGACACCATGCTCGGTGCCGGGGGTTTCTTTCGGACGTCCGGTCGATGAACGCTGGATGAACGGGCGTCACGGGTGGACAACGCGGTTCGGACGTGGGGACAAAGACAGCGGGCGATCCGCCTCGTAGCGTGGCGACGCAATGGCAACCGGCCACCACGAGTTCGTGCTGCGCACGGTCGAGGAGCGCGGCGTGCGCTTCGTGCGGCTGTGGTTCGTCGACGTCCTGGGCCTGCTCAAGAGCTTCGCCATCCCGGTCTCCGAGCTCGAGGGCGCGCTGACGGAGGGCGTCGGCCTGGACGGCTCCTCGCTGGAGGGGCGCACGCGCCTGCGCGAGCACGACGTCATCGCCCACCCGGACCCGCGCACGTTCCAGGTGCTGCCGTGGCGGCCCGACTCGCTGGTGGCGCGCATGTTCTGCGAGGTATGCATGCCCGATGGCGACCCGTTCGGCGCCGACTCGCGCACGATCCTGCGCCGGGTGCTCGAGCAGGCCGCGGGCCTGGGCTACACCATGCAGGTCGGCTGCGAGCTGGAGTTCTTCCTCTTCGCCGCACTGGGCGAGGACGGCGCCGCCCCGCGGCCGCTGGACGACGGGGCGTACTTCGACCTCACCCCGCTGGACGCCGGCAGCGACTTCCGCAAGCGCACCATCGACTACCTCGAGGCGATGGGCATCCCGGTGAAGGCCTCCCACCACGAGGTCGCGCCCTCCCAGCACGAGATCTCCCTCGCGCACACCGACGCGCTGTCGATGGCCGACGCGGTGACGACCTTCCGCCTGGCCGTCAAGGAGGCTGCCGACGAGCTCGGCGCCTACGCGACGTTCATGCCCAAGCCGCTGGCCGAGCATCCGGGGTCGGGCATGCACCTGCACGTCTCGCTGTTCAAGGGCGAGCGCAACGCGTTCCACGACCCGGCGCCCGGCGTGCCGCTGTCACCCGCCGGCCGGGCCTTCGTCGCTGGCGTCCTCGCGCACGCGCGGGAGCTGACCGCGGTGACCAACCAGTGGGTGAACTCCTACCGGCGGCTGGCCTGCGGCTTCGAGGCGCCGGCGTCCGTGAGCTGGACGCTGCGCGGCGCCGCGGCGCTCGTGCGGGTGCCCCAGCGCCGTCCGGGCCGGGCCGAAGCGGCGCGCTTCGAGCTGCGCTCCCCCGACCCGGCGTGCAACCCCTACGTCGTGCTCGCCCTGATCCTGGCCGCGGGCCTGCGCGGCATCGAGCGCGGCTACGAGCTGCAGGCCGAGTCCGTCGACGACGAGCCCGCACCCGGCGACGGGCACCTCCCCCGCGACCTGCGCGAGGCGACCGACCTGTTCGACGCCTCCGAGCTGGCCCGCGAGACGCTCGGCGACCACCTGTGCGATGCGTTCGTGCGCAACAAGCGCCGCGAGGTCGACGAGGAGCGGCGCACCGTCACCGAGTTCGACCGGTCCCGCTACCTGCGGCTGCTGTAGCGATGGCCCCGACCGCCGACACGTTGGTCCAGACCGGCTGCACGCGACCGTGACCTCCGCGTGGATCTACGGCACGCAGGGCGCCGAGGCGACGGCCCAACTGCTGGCCGAGCTGGGCTTCAGCCCGCACCGGGTCGCCGCCAACGGCACGCTGCGACCGGCGCAGGGAGCCGACCGGGCGCCGAGCCTTGCGCTCATCCTCGTGGGCGACGACCCCGACGACCCGGGCGAGCCCGCGTGCGCCGAGCTCTGCGCGCGGCTCGCTGCCGAGGAGGAGCTCGGGGAGGTGCCGGTGATCATCGCCGTCGAGGCGGGCGAGCTCGTGGGCGCCGAGGTGGCGGAGGGTCACGAGCTGCTCGTGGCGCCATTCTCCCTGGAGGAGCTGCGCGCGCGGATCGGCCGCGCGCGGCGGGCGGTCCACGGTGTCGACCACGACGACGTCGTGCGCGTCGGCGGCCTGGAGCTCGACCTGGCGACCTACCAGGTGACCGTGGACGGCAGGCCGGCGGACTTCACCTACATGGAGTACGAGCTGCTGAAGTTCCTTGCCACCCACCCGCGCCGCGTGTTCACGCGCGAGGCGCTGCTGGCCCGGGTGTGGGGCTACGACTACTACGGCGGCGCGCGAACGGTCGACGTCCACGTGCGCCGCGTGCGCGCCAAGCTGGGCTCCGAGCTGGCCGGGCGGATCAAGACGGTACGCAGTGTCGGCTATCGCTGGGAGGACGGATGAACGCATCCCTGGCTGCTTTGCCCGCCACGCGCGGGCGCAGCTCCTACGAGGGTTTCAGGGCCGTGATCAAGGCGGTGGGCACCGGCAAGCGGGGCAGCCGCTCACTGACCCACGAAGAGGCCCACGCGGCGACGGCGCAGCTGCTCGCCGGGGAGGTGACGCCCGCGCAGGCCGGCGCGTTCCTCATCGCCATGCGCATCAAGGGCGAGACCCCCGAGGAGCTCGCCGGCATGGCCCGGGCGCTGGGCGACGCGCGGGCGGGGCCCGACGCGCCGGCGGGAGCTCCGCTCGTCGCCTGCGCCGGCGCCTACGACGGCATGGTCGAGGCGCCGCACCTCTCGCTGGCCGCCGCCGTGCTCGCGGCCGCCGCGGGCGCGCGGATCGTCGTGCACTGCGGCGATCCACTGGGGCCCAAGCACGGCACGAGGCCCGCGCAGGTGCTCGCTGCGCTCGGCGGTCCCGAGCGGCCTTGCGTCGAGGAGTCGCTGGCCATGCTCGAGCGCTCGGGCGTCGCGCTCGTGCACGCCGGCGTGGCCGTGTCCGGGTGGGACGCGTTGACCGCGCTGCGCGACGAGATCGGCCTGCGCAGCCCACTGCACACCGCCGAGAAGCTCGTCGGCCACCTCGGTGCGACACGCTTCGTCGTCGGCCACACGCACAGCTCCTACCGCGAGCGCATCCTCGGCGCGCTCGAGCTGCTCGGCGCCCAGGCCGCGGTCGCCGTGCGCGGCATGGAGGGCTCGGACGTCGTGCGCGCCGCCCGGCCGGTCGCCGCCGAGCCGGGTCGGGTGCTCGATCTGCCCCAGACCCCGGGGAGCCTGCTGCGCGGCGATGGAGATCCCGTCGTCGCCGCTCGCCTGACGCGCGCGATCGCCACCGGCGCCGAGCACGGTCCTGCGGCGACGGCGGCGGTCCTGTCGGCCGCGGTGCGTGTGTACGCGGCCGACCTGTGCCCCTCCCCGCGCGACGGGGTGCGCCTGATCACCGACGCGGTCGCCGAAGGGCGCGCGGAAGCGGCGCTCGAAGCGCTGGTCGTGTGACCGGTCGCCTGATCGACCCTGCCGGTCGCCTGATCGACCCCCTGCCGTCACAGAGCCGAAACACGGCCCGCACCCGACCGAAACCGCCCACTGAAAGGCTCGTCGCAGCATCGAGACGACCTGGGAGATCACATGACAGCCGCCAGCGCAGCACCGAGCCGCAGGGGCCGGTGGATCGACGACTGGGAACCCGAGAACGAGGAGTTCTGGGAGTCCAGCGGCAAGCGGATCGCTCGCAAGAACCTTGCGTTCTCGATCCTCGCCGAGCACCTGGGCTTCTCCATCTGGGTGATCTGGACGATCGTGGTCATCAACCTGGGCAACGCCGGCATCACGCTGTCGCTGTCCGAGCAGTTCATCCTGATCGCGGTCCCCAACCTCGTCGGCTCGTTCCTGCGCATCCCGTACACGTTCGCGGTGCCGCACTTCGGCGGTCGCGCGTGGACCATGGTCAGCGCCGGGCTGCTGTTCATCCCGACCGCGCTGCTGGCCTTCGTCGTGCCCAGCGGCTGGCTGGCCGCCCAGAGCGCCGACACGCAGCTCTGGGTCCTGCTGGGCTGCGCGGCGACCGCGGGCGTCGGGGGCGGCAACTTCTCCTCGAGCATGTCGAACATCTCGTTCTTCTATCCGGAGGGAAAGAAGGGACTGGCGCTGGGACTCAACGCCGCGGGTGGCAACCTCGGGGTCGCGGTGGCCCAGCTCCTGGTACCGCTCGTGATCATCATCGGGGTCTCAGGTGCAGCGGTGAGCATGCCTGTTCACGAGGTGAACCTGCAGTACGCCGGTTACCTGTTCATGCCGTTCATCGCGCTCGCGGTCTTCTGCGCCTGGCGCTACATGGACAGCCTCACCCAGGCGAAGGCCGACAAGTCCTCCTACGTCAAAGCGGTGACCGAGCCACAGACGTGGATCATGTCGATCCTCTACATCGGCACATTCGGCTCGTTCATCGGCTACTCGTTCGCGCTGCCACTGCTGATCAAGAACACGTTTCCCGAGTTCCTGGCCGACAACCCGTTCATCGCCACCTACCTGGCCGGGTTGGGCTTCGTGGGCGCACTCATCGGCTCTATCGCGCGGCCGCTGGGCGGCTGGCTGTCGGACCGGTGGGGCGGCGCGCGGGTGACCCTCGCATGCTTCGTGGGCATGGCCGTCTTCACCGGGGTCGCGATCGTGGGCGTCAACACCCGTGACTTCGCCCTGTTCTTCGCCTCGTTCATGGTGATCTTCGTCCTGTCAGGCGCGGGCAACGGCTCGACCTACCGGATGATCCCGAGCATCTTCGGGGCGCTGGGGCGCAAGGAGGCCGCGGAGCATGGGCTGGACCGCAAGGCCACCACGGTGGAGTTCAAGCGCCGGGCGGCAGCAGTGATCGGTATCGCGGGCGCGATCGGGGCCTTCGGCGGCTTCCTCATCCAGGTCGCGCTGCGTCAGGCCAGCCTCGGTGTCTCGGCCGCGGTGACGGCCGCCGAGGGGACGGCGGCCAAGGCGCAGGTGGCCTTCGAGCAGTCCGACTGGTCGGTGCCGGCGCTGTGGCTGTTCTTCGGCGCCTACGTCGTGTTCGCCGGGATGACGTGGTTCTTCTACCTGCGCCGCTCCTTTGCGACCAAGCGCGTGCCGAGCCTGGCCTCGGCGTCGATCTAGTGGTCCCTCCGACAAGTCCCGCACCGCTTCGCCGGCACACGACTTACCGGAGGAGCCACAAGAAGCGCTACAGCTCGTACTCCGCGCCCTCGACGGCCACCTCGAGCGGGCCGTCGTAGGCGCGACGGGCCTCGCGCAATGCCCAGTCGGGGTCGGCCTCGTCGGTGAGGTGGGTGAGGACGAGGCGCTTCGCGCCCGCGCGGGCGGCGTGGTCGCCGGCCTCGGCCGGGGTGAGATGGCCGCGGGGCGCTTCATCGGGCTCAGCGATCGTCGACTCGAGCATGAGGAGCTCGGTGTCGCGAGCGAAGGCGACGAGGTCATCGGAGGGGCCGGTGTCGGCGCCGAACGTGAACCGTCCGCCAGTCGCCACGCCACGCAGCTCGACAGCGTAGGTGGCGGTGAAATGGGGAACGCGCTGGAAGCGCACGCGCAGGGGCCCGACGCGCAACTCCTCGTCGGGGTCGTACTCGCGCAGGACGAAGGCGTTCTCAACGAGCTCCTCGCTCCCCCACGTCCCGACGATCCGGCGCAGGCCTTCCCGCGCGCCGGGGGGCACGTGCAGCGCGGGGCGGGCGCCGGCGGCGCCGGGCCCGTAGGACAGCGCGTAGGAGAAGGGGATGAGGTCGAGGAAGTGGTCGGCGTGCAGGTGGCTGATGACCAGCGAGTCCACTTCCGCGTAAGGGAGGCGCTCGCGCAGCTTGGCGAACACGCCGTTGCCGCAGTCCAGGAGGAGCGCAGTCCCGCCCTCGTCCACGAGGTAGCCGCTGCACGCGCCGCCGGCGTCGGGCCAGGACGGCGATTTGCCCAGGACGGTGACGCGCACGGACGCGAACAGTAGTCGCTCAATCGAGCGAGCCGCGCGGGGCGATCCAGAGGCTCTGGGTGCCCAGAACCTCACAGAGCAGGTCGAAGTGCCGGTCGTAGTGCAGGACCCCGAAGCCTCGCTCTGCGGCCGCCGCCGCGATGAGGTAGTCGGCAGCCGGCAGGCGACGACCCGCTCCCAGCGACCGCAGGGTGTGCAGTGGGCACACACAGCGATGTACCACCGCGGTGGTACGCCATCGCTGTCAGGCGTGCAGCGCCGCCTGCTCCTGCGCGGTGGGGAAGGCCCAGGCCGAGCGCGAGGCGCGCTCCTGGCGGAAGGTGAAGCGCAGCTGGCGTGGCGGACGCAGCCCGTCGGGATGGTCCGGACGGAAGGTCGCGCAGGGCTCGTCGAGCTGCAGCGAGCAGAGCAGGTTGGAGCGGAAGTAGCACTGCTCGCAGGTGACCTTCTTGGTCGCGGTCCGTCCCTTGGCCATCCCGTTGTGTCCTCCCGTTGAACTCGATTGCGTTTGGCGCAGCGGGGCGCATGGAACCGTGCACGACGGGCGGGTGCAAGGGCTGTTGCGTGGGGTTCTCCCAATATGGCGACAAACGCGCCGGGAGCACTTCCCAAATGGCGAGGATTTCGACGGGGTCTGACCACACGAGGGCCGGCGCACGCACATCTCGCCCCCCGCCAGCCGTCGTGAGTCCGCATGCTCCGCGGTTTTCACCACAGGGCGGGACGTACGCGGTCGCGCTGCACGGCCGCGATCGTCGGGCACCCGGCCAGCGCCATCGCGCGCTCCAGGTCCTCACCCAGCGCGTCCAGCACCGCCCGCGCGCCGTCCTCGCCCCCGGCGGCCAGCCCCCAGGCCCACGGCCGGCCGACGAGCACCGCCGCCGCGCCCAGCGCAAGCGCCCGCAGCACGTCGGCGCCGTCACGGACCCC
>Ga0136615_10002017_pt1 | contig 10020 bp, 10 predicted proteins | sample AntDrymUQ2882206_2_FD_106647 | JGI IMG/M metagenome (GOLD analysis project Ga0136615, IMG submission 106647) | Polar desert sand microbial communities from Dry Valleys, Antarctica - metaG UQ288 (22.06) | ecosystem: Environmental > Terrestrial > Soil > Desert | place: Antarctica: Dry Valley...
CGGCATCGACACTTTGAGGCGTCGTCGGGACGTGATCGAGTTCAACCCGGAGACGCACGCCCCGCTCACGCGCGGACCCGAGGCCGTCGCCGTCGAGGCCGAACGGGCGAGGAGCGTCCGGGACTCCGTGCTGTCCCTACCCGAGACCTACAGCGTCCCGATCGTGTTGCGCTACGCGGAGGGTCTGACCTACGCGGAGATAGCGGAGATCATCGGTATAACCGTCCCGGCTTTGAAGAGCCGTCTCTTCCGCGCCAGGAACATGCTCGCCGGGAAGCTCGAAGAGAGAGGCGAGACCGCCGGATGAGCGCGTCAAGCGGGACGAACGACTCCGGCCCCTGCCGGGGCGCTTGCGATCCCGAAAAGGTCTTCGAACTGGCCGAGGGGAACCTGGAGACCAATCAGGAACACGAGGTGCGCGGGCACCTCGCCTATTGCGCCGGGTGCCAGGAACTGTACGAGCGCGAGCTTGACCTGAGCGCCAACCTGAGCTCGCTCGACTTCTCCACGGTATGTTCTTCGCGGTCGGTCTGCCAGTGGGTAGCGATGGCGCTGCCGACTCGTCCCATAAAGGCGCGAGTCCTCTGGGGTTTGCTAGCGAGCGCCCTCCTGGTCGCGGCGCTCGTCTCTCTGGAGCTCAACGGCACGGAGCCAGTCATCATGGCCATGAGCGTCCTGGGAACCTGTTGGGGTTTGATCGCTGGTTCTGCGGACGTGGCGCGCGCGGTCTTCGCCGCCGCCGGCACCACCATCCTCCTCGCGCTGGCCCTGGGCGCCTTGATGGACGTCCTCATAGCCCTCGCGGTCGTCTCTGTAAGCCGGGGTCGCCGGGCCAGAGAGGCATGAGAACGCCCACCGGGCTGCTCCTCTGTGGGCTTCTTCTGGCGTACTTCGTCTCTCCGAGCCCCGCCCACGCCTCCGAAGAGAGGATGATGGGGAACACGGTCGTAGAGGAGGGAAAGACCGTCGAGGAAATCTCCACCGTTTGGGGCGACGTTCGCGTCGAGGGCGAGGTCGAGCAAGACGTAAACTCCGCCTTTGGAAACGTGGAGGTCCACGGTCCTGTTGGCGGGGATGTGGACGCGGGCTTCGGCGACGTGTACATCGACGCTCCGGTGGGGGGCGACGTTGATGTGGGACACGGGGACGTACAGCTTGGGAGCGGGGCCCGGATAGGAGAAAAGGTCTCCATGGGCAACGGCAGCTTCTACCCTCACCAGGAGGCCGTTTTCGGCAATGTCGAGACCGCCGGGATGGCCTCCTCCGGCTTCGAGGACGAGGGCTCCCTTCTGGGGGCTTTCTCCGACATGATCGGGTGGGCCGTCATGGCGTTGGTGCTCGTCGCCGCGGCGGTTCTCCTCACCGTCGCCGCCCCGAGACCTATGAGGGCCGCCACCCGGAGCCTCGAAGCTTCGCCTGGGCGTTCGTTCGTCCTCGGCCTGGGCTCCTTGCCGGTGGCGATCATCCTCTCCGTCTTGCTCGTCGTTACGGTCGTAGGCGGTCTGCTACTCTTCCTGCTCTGGCCGGCTTACTTCGCGCTTCTGTTCTTCGGGTTGCTCGTGGCTTCGTATTCCCTGGGACGTAAGGTCGTGCTCGCCGTCGGCCGTTATCGGGCGGGGGATGCCATGGCTGCGGCGGTCGGCGCCGTTATCGTCGCGGCGGTGCTCCTGATACCCGTCCTTGGCGTCCTCGTCCTCATCGCCCTCACTCTGCTCGGCACCGGAGCCTCAGTCTCAGCCCTCCTGACCCGCCTGCGCCCGGGCGCGCCTCGCGCCGCCCCGCGTGCCGCCTACGCCTCCTACGAGGACTACCTCAGAGATCGGCCCGACAGCTAACGAGAGAACCGGGTCCACGGCCGGTCGGCGAGGAAGTTGGGGCAACGGTCGATAGGCCCTCTCCGAAAGACGTGGAAAACGATGATGGTGAGCTTGAATGCTGAACGCTGGCCTGCCAACAAGCTAAAATCATGCGTATGTGGCGAGAGAACGTGACTAAGAGGCTCCGCCAATAGGCGAGTAGCGCATGTATCAAGAAACGATGGGAAGGCTGTTGAATCACTCTGAGAGCTGCCAAGTATGAAAAGTTGCCAGCCTATTGGCGGAAGCTCTAAGGTGGACAGGCGGGTCGTGATCGTGCGGGTCATGGCCCTCGTGCTCGTGATGCTTGTGCTTATGCTCGCCGCGTACCTGTACGGTCTCTCCCGGAGTCCGGCGGGCATCTCCGAGGAGGACAGGGAGAGCGTGGCCCTCTTCGTGGAGGCGCTGAGAGCGGTCCAGGAGGACTACGTCGACCAGGAGACGGTCGACCCCGAGGAGCAGACCTATGGCGCCATAAAAGGGATGATCGACTCTTTGGGCGACGAGGGACACACACGCTTTCTGAGTCCCGAGGAGGTCGAGAAGAGCCGCGAGGCGGTCTCCAGCACGTACGTCGGCATCGGGGTCCGGCTGGAGGAGAAGGACGACGAGATCGTCGTCAAGGCCTCCATGGACGGCTCGCCCGCCAAGGAAACGGGGATCCAGTCTGGGGACGTCCTGGTCGCGGTGGACGGCGAGAGCGTCACGGGGGAGGAGTTCGAAGAGATCGGCCAGAGGATCAGGGGCCCCGAGGAGACCTACGTGGACCTGACGGTGCTCCGGGACGAGGAGGAGCGCGAGTTCATCGTCGAGCGGGCCGAGCTCGAGGTGCCGGTCTCTTCCTGGCGTCTGCTCCCTAGCACGGACGTGGCCCACCTCCGGCTGTCGTCTTTCTCGGAGAACAGCGCCGAGAAGCTCCAAGGGTCGATCGTCGAGGCCCAGAGCGCCGGGGCGGAGCGTTTCGTACTGGACCTCAGAGACAATCCGGGCGGACTGGTGGAGCAGGCCGAGGAGGTGGGCGCGCTGTTCTTACCGGCCGGGAGCAGCGTCTACATTCGGAAGGACGCCGACGGCAGTGAGGAGGAGACGACCGTCCCCGAGGACAACGAGCCCCTGGATGCCCCCCTGGTGGTCCTGGTAAACGAGGGCTCCTCCTCGAGCGCCGAGATCGTGGCGGGCGCCTTGCGGGACAACGGCCGGGCACAGGTGATCGGCGAGACGACCTTCGGCACGGGGACAGTGCTCAGCGAGTACCCCTTGAGCGACGGCTCGGCCATCCTGCTCGGCGTCGCCGAGTGGCTGACTCCGAACAGGGACTCCATAAGGGGGACCGGTATCGAGCCTGATGTCGACGTCGAGCTGGAGGAGGGCCAGGAGCCGAACACCCCGAACGAGACCGAGGGCCTCACGAGGGAGGAGATCTTCGAGGAGGACGCCCAGCTCGAGCGCGCCTTCGAAATCCTGCGATAAGAGTAACCCCTCTTGCTCCGGGGTAAGAAGCGAGCATGGATTTTATGCGACGGGCTGCGAGCGGTGCGCTGGGTGGGCTCGGGGGCACGCTGGTGCTGACCGGGTTCCGCGAGGTTCTGACTGCCGCCGGCCTCGTCGGCGTTACCGCCCCGGAGCAGGTGATCGCGAGGCTGGAGGAGCTCGGACTGCTGGACGACCCCTCACCCGAGGCCCGGCGCATCCTGACAGCGATCGCGCACCTGGCCTACGGCGTCGGGCTCGGTTCGGCTTTGGGTATTCTGCGACGGGAACGGGGCGGGGTGGCGGAAGAGACCGCCGTGGGTACGGCGTTGGGCCTTCTGGCCTGGGGAGCGAACTGGACCGTCTTGCTGCCTTCCACTGGGGTCCACCGGCCGCCGTGGAAGGAACGAACCCCGAAGGTGCTCTTACCGGTCCTCGACCACGCCGTCTATGGTGCCGCTTGGGGGCTTCTGTACAGGGCTTTGAGGTCGGATCTAGTTTAGGTATTCCTGGAAAACGGGTATGTTTCGCCCAGGCAAATGGCACCATAAGCGAGAGAAAGAGATCCCATGTCACAGCGCGTACACGAGAGTATAGAGGTTCAAGCTCCGCTGCAGGACGTATTTACGTATTGGTCCAACCTGGAGAACTTTCCCCAGATCATGCGTAACGTCGAGGAGGTCCGCGTCATGGACCAGGAGACTAGCCACTGGACGGTCAAGGGGCCTCTTGGCAAGACCGTTGAATTCGATGCCAAGACCGTGGATATGAGCCCGGAGCGGGGTATCGGCTGGCAGAGCACGAACGATAACGAGGTCGAAACCTCCGGCCAGGTACGCTTCGAAGAGGTGGCCGATGGTCGCACGCGCATAGACGTGACGATGAACTACGCCGACCCGCCCGGCGGCAAGTCGGGGAGTTGGCGGCTAACGCCGTCTCTAACCCCGAGCGCGAGATGCGCGAGGATCTCGAGAACTTCGCCAGGAAGATCGAACGGGGCGAGTTGAACTTGGGCGGGCCGGGAGCGCAGGCCGGCGGCAGATAAGAGAACGCATGGCCGGCGCGGCGCGTCCAAACGCCGCGTCTTCTAGTAACATGGGGCTGTCGGGCAGAGCCCGGCGGCCCTTATACGCGTAAAGGGAGGTCCACCTTTTGAGCATCGTCGTAGCGGCCGGTATCGGGCTTGTTCTCATCGCCATCATCGCGATCCCGATCATCATCTCCGTCGTGGGGAGCGCCGGGTCGCGCAACCAGAACCGGGCCGAAGACGAGGAAGATCGGGCACGCAAAGAGAGCGAGAGCGGGGAACAGAACCGTTAGGTAGAGTCTCTTAGATCGAAGAGGGACAACGTCATGCTTGCCGATGAGCCCGCCTACGCGATACCGCCTCGAATAGCCGGGATACGCGAGGCGGGAGGACGCGTGGTCTTCACCAACGGCTGTTTCGACCTCCTCCACCCCGGACACGTCTCTTACCTGTGGGCGGCGCGCTCCTTGGGAGACGCGCTCGTCGTGGGCCTGAACTCCGACGCCTCGGTCCGCAGGTTCAAAGGACCGTCTCGCCCCGTAGTTCCCGAAAAAGACCGGGCTGCCGTGCTCGAAGCCCTCGAGTCCGTGGACGCGGTCGTCGTCTTTGGCGAAGATACGCCGATACGCCTCATGCGAGAACTAGAGCCCGCCGTCTACGTCAAGGGCGGCGACTACCGCATCGAAGACCTCCCCGAGGCGGAGGTCGCCGCGGAGATCGGGGCGGAGGTAAGGATCATCCCGTTCGAGCTTGGCTACTCGACCAGCGCCTTGATCGAGAAGATAAAGAGCATGTCCGATGCACCTCGCCCGAAATAACATCCTGCTGCCGTGCGCGGGTGCCTTGCTACCGAACCCGGGTCGCGGGCATTCTTGAGCCTCGTGCTCGTGGTGCTCTGCCTGGTCTGGGGTTGTGGGGTGTCATGCGATTCGGGGCAGGCGGGCACGGGAACTTCGGGGACCGGATGACGAAGCACCCGGAGCCCGAAGACCCCTTCGCCGAGAAAGCCAGGTGGTTCGACCAGCACTACGACACCACGCGCGGGCGTGTCAGATTCCGGGTCTTGCGAGAGCAGCTAAGGGAGGTGCTGCCGGCCCCGCCGGCCGACGTCCTGGACGCGGGGGGAGGCACCGGAAGGTTCGCGGCGGCGCTCGCTGCCGACGGCTACCGCGTTACGCTCCTCGACCCCAGCGGGCCGATGCTCGAACGCGCAGAGGCCGCCCTGGAGCCGTACGCCGAAAACTCCCGAATCGTCCCTGGTCGCGCGGAAGAAGCCCGCTCCCTGTTCGGTCCTGGATCCTTCGACGCCGTTCTGCTGCACGCGGTCATCTGCTATGTCGAAGATCCCGAGTCGATATTGAGCTCCGTCGCGGCTGTCCTCAAGCAGGGCGGCATTCTTTCGGTCGTGTTCAAGAACCGCGATGCCCTCCCTTTCCGCCACGCAGCGCAAGGGCGCATCCAGGAGGCCATGCGCGTCCTGGAAGACCCCTTTGACGCTGGCAACCTCGGCATAGTCAATCGCGCCCGCACCCGAGGGGAAGTCGAAGAGGCGCTCGCCCGGACCGGATTCGAGATGCGGCGGGCGTACGGCGTGCGGGTGTTCGCCGATCTGATCTCCGAGGAGTTGGAAGAGGAAGACGCCGTCGAGGCGCTCGTGGCCCTGGAGTTGCGCGTCGCCCGGCTCGAGCCATACCGATCCGTCGCCCGCCTGTACCATCTGGTGTGCGAACGCCGCTGTGCCCATAGCGATTAGACAGGATCGAGGAGGTTCGTCGCCGTACTAACTGTCGATCGCGGGAAGCTAGTCTACTAATCCAGCAGGTCGCGCAAGGACGCGGCGTGGGGGCTGCTCTTTATCTTTGCGAGGGCGGTGAGTTGTATCTGGCGGATGCGTTCGCGGGTGACGTCGAAGCGCTCGCCGACCTCTTCGAGGGTCTTGGGTTGGCCGCCGGTGAGGCCGAAGCGGTATTCGAGGACCATGCGCTCGCGCTCGGGGAGGCTGCCCAGGGCCTCTTGCATGCGGCTTTTGAGGAGGGAGGTCTTGGCAAGGTCGTGGGGGGTCTCGGAGTCCTCGTCGGCGATGAAGTCGCCGAGTTCGGAGGAGTGGTCCTCGCCGACGGGGGTTTCGAGCGAGATGGAGCGACGGCTGACGCGGCGGATGCGTGCGATCTCTTCGACCTCTATCTCCATCGCTGTTGCTACCTCGTCGTCCTCGGGGTCGCGGTTTAGCTCGGCGGCCAGGGAGCGCTGCACCCGGTAGTATTTGTTGATCTTCTCTACCATGTGGACGGGGACGCGGATGGTGCGGCCCTTGTCGGCGATGGCGCGGGTTACGGCCTGTCGGATCCACCATGTCGCGTACGTCGAGAACTTGAAGCCCTTGCGGTAGTTGAACTTCTCCACCGCGCGCATCAGTCCGATGTTTCCCTCCTGGATCAGGTCGAGGAGCGAGACGCCGCGGCTGGCGTACTTCTTGGCTATCGAAACGACGAGCCTGAGGTTGGCGCGCGTCAGGTGGGCTTTGGCTTTGCGGTCGCCGCGCTCGACGCGCTTGGCGAGGTAGACCTCCTGCGCTTTCGTCAGCAGGGGGGTCTTGCCGATCTCGTCCAGGTACATCTGGACGGCGTCGCCGGTGTAGCGGGTACGGAGGTCGCTTTCGAGGACCTCCTCGACGAGCTGGGCGTCCTCTTCTTCGTGGTGGAGGGTATCGTTGAGGAACTCCGCGTCGACGACTTCTACGCCGTGCTCGCGAAGGAGGCCGTAGACCTGCTGTATCTCGTCGGTCGAGAGGTCGACTTCCTGGAGCAGGTCGAGGACTTCGCTGGATTCCAGCGTCCCGGTCTCTTGGCCGGCCTCGAAGAGTTCCTGGATCTCCTCTATGTCCCGAAGATCACGCTGGGGTTGCAACTTCTCCTCCGGATCCGTCTTGAAACCCTAGCCGTACTGGAGCGTAATATATCCGAAACGAACCAAAGATCAACGAACCGCCCGACGGGAAGGGGTACTCCTTGCTGGGATTGAGAAACTTATACCGGGTCTTCCACGAATCCCGGTCGGCCGCGCGCAAGCACACGACCATCTCCGTAACGGGCGACCCTATCGAAGCCGGAAGGCTGGCGGACCTGCTGGAAGCCCAGCGGAACGCCGCTGGAGCCGAGATCCTCCTCGCCGTAACCGCCGCCCGCAACGGAGCCGGTGGTGTCGAGGTCCACGTCTCGGGCGACGCCGTCGAGGACGCGGAGACGCTCGTCCTCCCGGCCGTGAGCGAAGAGACGGTCCTCCGGGAGCTCGCGCCGCGACTCGTGCGTGCTCTGGACGAGGATTATTTGGTCTCTTTGGGTCGCGGCTATCCCGTTTTCAGGCGTGCGGTGTGCGAGGAGGTCATACGAAAGAACGCCCGCCAGAACGCCTTTATAGGGGCGCTTCCCATCCCCGGTGCGGACATGCCCGCGATCACCGCCAACCAGGGCCGGATGGTCCTGGGCATAGCCGCGGTCTACGGCGAGGAGATCTCGTTCGAGCGGGCGCGCGAGCTGATCGGGGTGCTGGCCGCGGGCTTTGGCTTCCGGGCGCTCACCAGGCAGGTCGTGAAGCTCGTGCCCGTGGGGGGCTGGGCCGCCTCCGGGGCTATCGGATACGCGGGCACCCTGGCGATGGGCAGGACCGCCATGTTGTACTTCGAGCGCGGCAAGAGGGAGCCGGACCCCGAGGAGCTCTCGAAGATCAGGCGCTGGGCCCGCGAGGAGACGAAAGCTTTCCTCGCGCGCGTGCGTCGCCGGTAGCAGGCCCTTCAAGCTACTCCCTCGGCATCGGACCGGTCGAATGCGAATATAATCTCCGATATGGCCTCGAACCCTTTGCGAGCGTTGCGTGGCGACCTGGCGGATCTGCGGAGGTTCGGGCTCCGGATCTTTCTGGCAACGGCGGCGACGCAGGCGGCGCTAGTCGGGGGCCTGGTCGCGATGGACGAGATACGCAAGCGCCGGGAGGGACCGAAGGAGGGCTTCCCGTGGGTGGACCAGCCCGAGATAGAGCTGGAGAGTGGGGACAACCAGCTGAAGCTCTACCCTTACGGCGTCGATCTCTACGAGACGATGCTCGACGAGATCGAGGGGGCCCAAGAGAGGATCTTCCTCGGCACGTTTATCTGGAAGGGCGACGAGTTGGGCCGGCGCTTCGTCTCGGCCCTCGCGAAGAAGGCCCGCGAGGGGGTCGAGGTGTACGCGGTCTTTGACGGTCTGGCGAACTTCTTCGTGCCCCCCTCGTTCAAGCGGTTCCCGGAGGAGATCCACACACTCCACTTCCGGCCTTTCTCGGAGCCCACGAGCTACGCCAACCCGAGGCACGTCTTCAGGTATCACCGCCACGTGATGAGCGTGGACGGGCGGGTGGCCTTTCTGGGCGGCTACAACATCGGCTCGCTGTACGCCGCGGGCTGGCGCGATACGCACGTCGGGGTCAGGGGGCGCGTCGTACACGAGGTCGAGAGCTCCTTCGTCGACTTCTGGAACGCCCACCGCACCAGCGACCTCCCCGCGGTAGAGCGAGTGCGCGAGCGCGACTGGAACCCGAACATCAGGGTGCGTCTCAACGACCCGTACCTGCGCATCTTCCCGATCCGGGGTATGTACCTCGACGCGATAGCCCGAGCAAATGAGCGCATCTACATGACCCACGCCTACTTCGTCCCCGACCGGGCGCTGCGCGCCGGCCTCATCGAAGCCGTAGAGAGGGGGGTGGACGTGCAGGTGCTGTTGCCGCGCAACTCCAACCACGTCACCGTCGACTGGCTCGCGAGGCGCCATTTTGACGAGCTCTTGTGCGCGGGGGTGAGGATCTTCGGCTACGAGCAGATCATGATCCACTCGAACACCGCTACCGTCGACGGCCTCTGGTCCACCATCGGCAGCGCCAATATAGACCGCCTGAGCCTGCTCGGGAACTACGAGATCAACCTGGAGGTCTACAGCGAGCGCCTCGCCGCCCAGATGGAGAGGATGTTCGAGGTAGACAAGACGAACGCCGAAGAGATAACGCTCGATGACTGGAGGAGTCGTCCCCTCCCCGCGAAGTTGGCCGAGCGCGCCCTCGCCACCCTCAGACCGCTGGTCTAGGAGGCGCCCCGAGGACGCTGGCTTCTCTCTTCGGACGAAGCTCCTCTCTCTGTATAATGAAATAGCAAGCTACCGTCCGTAGGGAAGGAAGCGTTTGACGAGGTGGCGGCTTCTTGAGCCCGAGGCGGGCGTCGTCTCGGAACTCGCGCGGGTTGCGGGGGTGGACCCTCTGTGCGCCCGCGTCCTGGCGAATCGCGGCGTGTCCCCCGAGAGCGCCCTGGGGTTTCTCGCGCCCTCGCTAAAGACCGTCGGGGCGCCGGACGAGGAGGTATGGCGCGTGGCGGCCCGGCGCGTCGTACGGGCCATCGAAGACGGCGAGCGGATCGGGGTCTTCGGCGACTACGACACCGATGGTCTCACCTCGGCGGCTACCCTTTACCTCGCCCTCTCCCGCTACACGAACAACCTGGTGGTCCAGTTGCCCACGCGCCAGACGGGCTACGGGTTGCTGGAGCCCTACGTGCGGGATCTCTTCGCCGAGGGGGTCGACCTGATCGTCACCGCCGATTGCGGTATATCCAACAGGGCGGGGGTAGAGCTCGCCGGATCGCTC
>Ga0136615_10002018_pt1 | contig 10014 bp, 11 predicted proteins | sample AntDrymUQ2882206_2_FD_106647 | JGI IMG/M metagenome (GOLD analysis project Ga0136615, IMG submission 106647) | Polar desert sand microbial communities from Dry Valleys, Antarctica - metaG UQ288 (22.06) | ecosystem: Environmental > Terrestrial > Soil > Desert | place: Antarctica: Dry Valley...
CGGCTACGAAGGGCTCGGCGGCGCCGAAACGCTCTACTCGGACCAACGCGGCGAAGGCCGGCACCGTCAAGTCAGCACGCTCGTCTTCAAAGTCGACCCGGGGTGGGCGAAGCGCGACGAAAGCCAAACGGTCTCGGACGTAACGCGAGAGCCCCAGCGAAAGAGAGATGGTAAGGCCCATCTCGTCGGGCTGGTTCGCGGGCCAAAAACTACTCCTGCAAGAGGAGCGCACCCGACGTGGCGGAAGACGAGAGCTTGGTCGCCGACATCCCGTCCACCTATTGCCCGTTCGCTAGGCGGAGTCCGATGCACGGACGGCGCCACCGACGCCGCAGCCGGGCCGGTTATGCACATCTCGGCACGAGTTTCGGGATGAATTGGGGTTACTCTTACTATGAGTGAGCGGCCTGCTGATTAGCAATATGCCGATTAGCAGGGCTTCTACAGTGGGCCGGCCTGGACTCGAACCAGGGACCTACGGATTATGAGTCCGCTGCTCTAACCAGCTGAGCTACCGGCCCGCGCATGGTCAGCCTACGGGCCGAGCACGCGTCACGGAGCCGGTGGGCTAGGACGCGCCGTTGCTTCTTCCTGCGAGCATCGCCTGCTGACCCTTGGCCAGCGCGGCGACATCGCTCGAGAGCACGTAGAAATGCTCCAGTGCGCCGCGCCGGGGGGTGGTGCTCTGCAGGTTCACGACACGCAGCTCCGCCAGATAGCGCATGTGGTAGCTGACGTTGCCCAACGGCTCGTTCAGCTGATCGGACAAGGCGCGGGGGCTGGCCTTGCCTCCGTCGATCAGCCGAGCGATCATCCGCACGCGTGTCGGATGAGCGAGAGCGCGTCCGAGGCGCGCCAAGTCCTCTTCTGTGGCCTTGCTCACGGTCATGCACGAACACGGTACCCACCCGGGGACTTATTGGTCAACGGTGACCAATTGTGCCCGAAAGAGGGCGCGTAATTGACCATTCTGCGTCGAGAGTGTCATAGGTCGTGGGGGCCGATCCGGCCCGTGTCGCAATAGACAAGGCAAAGCCAGCGATCCGTCCCAAGCCATCCGATCGTCGCTAGATGCTCGAAGATGGATATCGTGCCCGACGAGAACTGCGCAACCACCTTTCCGGGGGCCGACCCCTTCGAGTGGGGCAGTGCGAGATGAGCCTCGTCGTGATCCTCTGCGGTGGCCGCGGGACCCGGCTCCAGGAACGAGCGCCCCGGCTACCAAAGCCGCTCGTTGAGATCGGCGGCAAGCCGATCGTCTGGCACGTGATCCAGATCTACGCCGCGCAGCGCTTTAGCCGATTCCTGCTCGCAACCGGATACCGCGGCGAGGCGATCGCGGAGTTCACAAGAAACGCATCCTGGCCGGACGGGGTGGAGGTCGAGTGCGTCGACACGGGCCTCGACACCCCGACAGGCGGACGCGTTCACCGACTTCGCGACCGCCTCGCACAGGCGCCCTTCTGTCTGACCTACGCCGACGGGCTGGCCGACATCGACCTCGCGGCCGAGCTCGAGGGCCACCGGGCACAAGGCGCTCTCGCGACGATGGCGGTGGTCCGTCCCGAGCTACCGTTCGGGATCACCGAGATCGCGCCCGACGGGCGCATCACCGGCTTCCAGGAGAAGCCCCGCTCGGAGCATTGGATCAATGGCGGCTTCCTTTACCTCGAGCCGGCGGCGCTGAGCTACGTGGACGAGACGAGCGTGCTCGAACGCCAGCCGCTCGAGCGGCTGGCCGCGGACGGCGGTCTTCGCGCACACAGGCACGAGGGCTTCTGGGCGTGCATGGACACCTACAAGGACGCGATCCGCCTCAACGATCTGTGGTCCGTGAACCCGCCTTGGAAGCTTTAGAACGCCTCTCGTCCTCAGCTCTGAAGGAACTTCCCGCGAACGAGCGAATCAACTGCTCGTGAAGTCGACCGGCACCACAGCGCTCACCTTGTCAGCAGAGATCCGCGGCCGCTTCGACGAGTTCTCGCGTTCGCAGAAGGACGTCGGCCAGTACATCGTCGACCACCTCGACGAGGCTTCCTTCCACACCGCCGAGGAGCTCGCGCGCCGCGCCAATACCTCCAGCTCCACCGTCGTGCGTTTCGCGCAGGCGCTCGGGTTCGAAGGCTTTCCCGAGCTCCAGGCCTCCGCGCGAGACGAGTACCGCCGGATCCGCGAAGGTGACGGTGGCGCGCTCGACATCCCGAACCCGCCGCTGTTCCCGATCGACCAGACGGAGTCCGAGTCGGCGCTTGCGGCCGACCACGTCAACGTGGAGGAGACGGCGCGCAAGCTCGACCGGAGCGAGGTCGAGGCGACGATCGAGCTGATCTCACGCGCCGAGCGGACCATCTGCTGCGGCACCGATCAGATGGGCTTCTTCGCCAGCTACCTGCGTCACCTCCTGATGCTGCTCGATCTCCGTTGCGAGGTCGTCGCGAGCCCCAGCCAGGAAGGGCTCTCGCGGCTCGGTCGGATCGACGAGAAGACGGTCCTCGTCGGCTTCTCCGCCGGCCGCCCCCATCCGCTCGTCGTGCGCGCGATGAAGCTCGCCCGCAACCGCCGGGCGGCGACGATCGCGATCGCGGACGCGACACTGTCGGAGGTCGCCAAGCTCGGCGACCACAAGCTCTTCTACTCGTCCAACAGCCCTGCCTACGTCCGCTCGCACGTCGCTCTGCTCAGCATCGTGCAGGCCGTTGCCTACGGCGTCTACGCGCTCGACGAGCCCGCGTACGCGGACCGCATCAAGGCCTTCAAGCTCAAGTAGCGGCGCGCTGCCGTGCAGGGCTAGCCGGTGGATTCGGGGGGCGGCCGTCTGGACGAAAGGCCGATCCGCAGCGCGATTGGCCTGTTCACCGTACCCTTCAGGGGGTACAAAGTACCTACGTGAACTGATCCTTGGAGGGATTCTCTTGTCTCGCACCCCGTCGGTCGTGGTCGCTGGCCTTCTCGCCTCGCTGGTGCTCGCCGCGCCCGCATCGGCTGGCTTCGGTCCCAGTGAAGGCACCTTCGTCGAAGGCGCTGCCGGACTCGGTGACCCGTTCTTCCCTCAGGCCGGCAACGGCGGCTATAACGTCCATCATTACGAGCTCGGGCTCGACTACGACCCTAAGACTGATCGGCTTGAGGGCACTACCTACATCATCGCCCGGGCGACCCAGAGCCTCCGCAGCTTCCACCTGGATCTACGCGGTTTCGATATCTCGAAGCTCGAGGTGGAGGGACGCGCGGCGGAGTACACGCGCGCCGGCCAAGAGCTGACGGTAACTCCCAAACGCGGCCTGCACAACCGCCAATACTTCGTGGTACGTGTCGACTACGCCGGCGTTCCGGAGCCGGTGATCGATCCCGACGGCTCGAGCGAGGGCTGGCTGCACACCGATGACGGCGCCTTCGTCGTCGGCGAGCCCCAGGGCTCGCCCGGCTGGTTCCCAGCCAACGACAACCCTCGCGACAAGGCGACGTACGTGTCGTCGATAACGGTGCCCAAGGGCAACGTCGCGCTCGGCAACGGCGTGTTGCACGGCAAGCGCACCAGCAAGGGCAAGACGACATGGAGATGGGTCCAGTCCGATCCGATGGCCACCTACCTGGCCACCGCGACCAACGGCGACTTCGTGCTCGATGTCTCGCGCACGCGCGCGGGCCTGCTCATCTACAACGCCGTCGATCCTCAGCAGGCCGAGGGCACGGCGGAGGTGCTGGCCAAGCAGCCGGCCATGATCCGCTACTTCTCGGACACGTTCGGCCGCTATCCGTTCGATGCAGCCGGGGCGATCGTCGACGACGCACCCGATGTCGGCTACGCGCTCGAGAGCCAGACGAAGCCCAACTACGACCGCGCGCCGGACGAGAGCACCGTCGCCCACGAGATCGCCCACCAGTGGTTCGGTAACTCGGTCTCGTTGACGGTCTGGCCCGACATCTGGCTCAACGAGGGGTTCGCCGCCTTCTCCGAATGGCTGTGGGACGAGCACACCGGCGGCCCGACCACGCGTGAGACGTTCCAGCGAATCTACGACAACACGTCACCGACGAGCTCGATCTGGACCACGGCGCCGCGTGCGTTGCCGGGCCCGGAGGAGCTGTTCGCAAGCACCGCCTACACGCGCGGCGCGTTGACGCTCGCGGCCCTGCAGGAGAAGATCGGTGACCGCGACTTCTTCCGTCTGCTCCGTCGCTGGTATCGGGAGAACCGTGACGGCAACGTGACCACGGAGGACTTCATAGCCCTGTCCGAGCGAGTCACCGGAGAGCAGCTGGACGAGTTCTTCGACGTCTGGCTGTACCGGTCGGGCAGGCCGACGGGCTGGTGACCGTAGGCTGAGGCGGCGCGCCTGACGCCCGCGGCTTGTACGACTCCGCCGGCGATCCGGGGCGGAGTAGCATGGGCGGCAATGACTGAAGTCGGGACCTTCCGCGTCAAGTCGGGCCTTGCCGAGATGCTCAAGGGCGGCGTGATCATGGACGTCGTCAACCCCGAGCAGGCCCGCCTCGCCGAGGCCGCCGGCGCGAGTGCGGTGATGGCGCTCGAGCGGGTGCCGTCGGACATTCGCAAGGACGGCGGTGTGGCCCGCATGTCGGATCCTTCCATCGTCGAAGGGATTCAGAACGCGGTCAGCGTCCCGGTGATGGCGAAGGCTCGCATCGGGCACTTTGTCGAGGCCCAGGTGCTGCAGGCGCTCGAGGTCGACTACGTCGACGAGTCGGAGGTGCTGACCCCGGCAGACGAGGCCAACCACATCGACAAGTGGGCCTTCGACGTGCCCTTCGTGTGCGGCGCGACAAACCTTGGTGAGGCGCTGCGCCGGATCGCCGAAGGCGCGGCGATGATCCGCAGCAAGGGCGAGGCCGGCACCGGCAACGTCGTCGAAGCCGTTCGCCACATGCGCTCGATCATCGGCGAGATCCGCAACCTGCGCTCCCTCGAGGCGGCTGAGCTGGCGAGCGCGGCTAAGCATCACGGCGCCCCGCTGGAGCTCGTGCGCGACGTCGCCGCCAACGGCAAGCTGCCAGTCGTCCTCTTCTGCGCGGGCGGCGTCGCCACCCCCGCCGACGCGGCGCTGATGATGGGCCTCGGCGCCGAGGGCCTCTTCGTCGGCTCGGGGATCTTCAAGGCCGAGGATCCAGAGCGGACCGCCGCCGCGATCGTCGAGGCGACGACGCACTTCGAGGATCCCGCTCGCGTTGCGTCCGTCTCGCGCGGCCTGGGCAGGGCGATGAGCGGCCTCGAGATCGGTCCGCTCGAGGCCGACGGCGCGCTGCTCCAGCACCGCGGCTGGTAACCACCGTGCCCACCATCGGCGTCCTCGCCATCCAAGGCGACTTCGCGGCGCACGCCAAGGTCCTGCGCCGGCTGGGGGCGGACGTCCGGCCGGTGCGCACACTCGCTCACCTGGATGGCCTCGATGCGCTTGTGATGCCTGGCGGCGAGTCGACCGCGATCGACCTCGGCATGGAGCGCGAGGGGCTGACCGGGCCCGTGCGTGACCTGATCGCCGGCGGGCTGCCCGTGCTCGGTACCTGCGCTGGAATGATCATGCTCGGCCGCGAACGCCTGGGCGTGCTCGACGTCGCGGTCCGGCGTAACGCGTTCGGTCGTCAGCTGGCGAGCTTCGAGGTCCAGCTCGACCTGCCGGGGCTCGGCGGTCCGGTCGAGGCGGTATTCATTCGTGCGCCCTGGGTAGAAAGGCACGGGGACGCGGTCGAGGTCCTGGCCGAGGTCGATGGGCATCCCGTCGCCGTCCGCCAGGGGGCGATTCTCGCCGTCGCCTTCCACCCAGAGCTCGGCGATCACGAGGGACTGCATACCTGGCTGCTAGAGCAGGTTGTGGCCAGAGAGAACGGAGAAGCCCAACGATGAGAGATCAGCGCGCCCAGGCACTCGCTCAGATCCTGGTGCGGTACTCGACCAAGGTGACCAAGGGCGAGGTCTGCGTCATACAGGGCACCACAGGCGCCGAGCCGCTGCTGCTCTACATCTACGAAGAGGTCCTCCGGGCCGGTGGCCTGCCGATCGTGCAGCTGACCCCAGAGGAGGCGATGGCGTCGTTCTACGAGATCGCGAGCGATGACCAGCTCGACTGGATCCCGCCGACGACGGAGTGGATGACGGAGAACGCCGACGTGCGGATCGTCGCCCTTGCCGACGCCAACTCGCGCGCCCTGTCGCAGGCCGATCCCAAGAAGCAGGCGCGCTCCCAGCTCGCGCGCAAGCAGCTGATGGAGACGTTGATGAAGCGCTCGGCCGACGGAGAGCTCCGCTGGGTGCTGACCCTGTTTCCGACACACGCCTACGCAGGTGACGCGGGCATGTCGCTGAGCGCCTACGAGGACTTCTACTACGGTGCCTGTCTGGCGACCGACGAGGATCCGGTTACCGCCTGGGAGCGCCAGTCGAGCGAGGTGAATCGACTGGCCGAGTGGATCGAGGGCAAGGAGGAGGTCCACATCACCGCGCCGGGAACCGACATCAGGCTCGGCGTCGCCGGTCGGCACTGGATTCCGTGCGCGGGCTCCCACAACATGCCCGACGGCGAGTTCTTCACCGGACCGATCGAGACGTCCGTCGAGGGCGAGGTGTCGTTCTCGTTCCCGGCGGCCTACGGGGGCCGCGAGGTCTCCGGTGTGCGGCTGCGGTTTGAGTCGGGCAAGGTCGTCGACGCATCGGCCGAGCACGGCGAGGACTTCCTGATCGAGATGCTCGACTCCGACGACGGCGCCCGGCGCCTGGGCGAGGTCGGCATCGGCACCAACTACGGCATCGTCACGGGCACCAAGGAGATCCTGCTCGACGAGAAGATCGGCGGCACGGTCCACATGGCGATCGGCATGAGCTATCCGGAGTCCGGCGGCGTGAACAGCTCGGCGGTGCACTGGGACATGGTCTGCGACCTGCGTCGCGGCGGCACGATCACCGTCGACGGCACCGAGCTTCAGCGCGACGGCAAGTTCGTCGTTTGATTCCCGACGGCGGCGCGCTCTACTAGCGGAGGAGCGCTGGCCCGGGCGAGCACCGCATCTCGCCTTTACACTCGCTCCATGTCCGGTCACTCTAAATGGGCGTCGATCAAGCATAAGAAGAAGCTCGTCGACGCCAAGCGCGGCAAGGCCTTCACCAAGCTCTCGCGGGCTATCCAGGTCGCCGCGCGCGAGGGCGTAGACATCGAAGGCAACCCCGCCCTGGCGCTTGCCGTACAGAAGGCCAAGGACGTCTCGATGCCCAAGGACAACATCGAACGCGCGATCGCCAAGGGCGGCGGTGCCGACAAGGACGCCAACAGCTTCGAGACCGTCATATACGAGGGCTATGGACCGGGCGGCGTCGCGGTTCTGGTCGACACCCTGACCGATAACCGCAACCGGACGGGGTCTGAGATCCGCCACGCCTTCAGCCGCCACAACGGCAACCTGGGTGAGCCCGGGGTGGTCGCGTGGATCTTCGAGAAGAAGGGCGCGCTGGTCGTCGACTCCGAGCGCTACTCCGAGGACGACCTGATGGTCGCGATCGATGCCGGCGCGGAGGACGTCGCTCTCGACGACGACGTGTTCGAGGTCGTGACCGCGCCCGAGGACTTCAGCTCTGTGCGCGAGGCTCTCGCTGGCGCCGGCGTCGAGCTCGAGTCCGCCGAGCTCGTCATGCGGCCGACCACGCGCACCCCCGTCGAGGAGTCCGATGCGCGCAGCCTGATGAAGCTGATTGACGCGCTCGAGGATCACGACGACGTCCAGGACGTGCACGCCAACTTCGACGTGGATGCCGACGTGCTCGAGCGCGTAGCCACCGCCTAGAGGGATAGGCCCCCTAGCTTCGGGGCGGTTGCCTGAGTCCCGTGCTCGCGTTCGCGAAGGCATCCGACCTGCCACGGAGAATGAGTCCGATGGTGGTCGTACTCGGCATAGATCCCGGCACCGCTAACACGGGCTACGGCGTCGTGCTCTCCCGCGGTCCGACGATGGCGGCCCTCGACGGCGGCGTGATCGAGACGCGTCCCAGGGCGCCCCTGGAGCAGCGGTTGGCGGCGATTCACGCACGCGTGGGTGCGCTGATCGCCGAACACACCCCGGATGCGGTGGCGATCGAGTCGCTCTACTTCGGCGTCAACGCCCGCACGGCCTTCGCCGTCGGACAGGCACGGGGTGTCGTGCTCCTGGCCGCCGGCAGGGCCCAGGTCCCGTGCGAGTCCTATACGCCCCAGCAGATCAAGCAGGCGGTGTGTGGATCGGGCCGAGCCGAGAAGGCGCAGGTGCAGCTCATGGTGGGGACCCTGCTGTCGCTGACCGAGCCTCCCCAGCCCGACCACGCCGCCGACGCGCTCGCGGTCGCGATCTGTCATGCCAACGGCGCCCCCGCGGCACAGGCGACGGCGAGGGCGATCCGGGTGGCGTCGTGATCGCCTCCGTCCGCGGCCAGGTCCTGTCGCGCCGCTCGACCGAGGTCGTGATCGAGGCCGCCGGCGTGGGCTACCGGCTGGGCGTCTCGTCGGAGACGCTCTCCGAGGTGCCCAGCATCGGAAGCGAGACCGTGCTCCATTCCCACCTCGTGGTGCGCGACGACGGAATGCAGCTCTACGGCTTCGCCACCGAGTCCGAGCGCGAGCTCTTCCTGATGTTGATCGGCGTGCAGGGCGTGGGTCCGAAGGTCGCGCTCTCGGTCCTCTCAGGAGGGGCTCCGCGTGAGCTGATGAGCGCCATCGCCGCGGCCGACTCCAACCGTTTCCAGGCCACCCCGGGAATCGGCAAGCGCACGGCCGAGCGGATCATCGTCGAGCTCCGCGAGAAGGTCGCCGGCGCGGTTGCCGACGAGATCGCCGTCACCCGCACCAGCGACGACCCGCGCGCGATCGCGCGCGAGGGCCTCGTCGGGCTCGGCTTCGAGCCACGCGAGGCCGACAGCCTGCTGAACGACGCACCGGGCGAGACGCCTGAGGACCTGATCGCCGCCGCACTGAGGTCGGCACGGTGAATGGCATCCGCACACCGAACGTGGAACGCATCCACGATCCCGTCTCCGTGCCGACCGAGGAGGAGCTCGACCGTTCGCTGCGCCCGCGCAAGCTTGACGACTTCGTGGGCCAGGATGCCCTCAAGGACCAGCTCGGGATCTTCATCGAAGCGGCCAAGGCCCGCGGCGAGGCGCTGGACCACGTGCTGCTCGCGGGGCCGCCCGGTCTGGGAAAGACCTCGCTCGCGCAGATCGTCGCCGCCGAGCTAGGCGCCGAGTTCGTCTCGACGGCCGGACCCGCCCTAGAGCGCAAGGGCGACGTCGCCTCCTACCTCTCGTCGCTGGAGCCACGCTCTGTCTTCTTCGTCGACGAGATCCACCGGCTTCCGCGCGCGCTCGAGGAGACCTTCTATCCCGCGATGGAGGACCGCAAGCTGCCAATCACGGTCGGCCAGGGCGCCGGCGCGCGGGTCGTCAACCTCGACCTGCCCGAGTTCACGCTGATCGGGGCGACGACCCGAGCCGGACTGCTCACCACGCCGCTCCGCGACCGTTTCGGCGTCGCGCATCGGCTCGAGCTATACGGACCCGCGGAGCTGGGTCAGATCGTCAAGCGCTCGGCGGGGATACTCGGAGTCGAGGTCGATGCCGGCGGGGCGGAGTCGATCGCCGAGCGAGCGCGGGGCACGCCCCGTGTAGCAAACCGACTGCTGAGGCGCGTGCGCGACTTCGCCGAGGTCCGCGGCGGCGGAGCGATCGATTCGGCGATTGCCGCCCAGGCGCTGAAGATGCTCGAAGTTGACGCGCTCGGCCTCGACCGGCTCGACCGTGAGATCCTGCGCACCATCTGCGCGAAGTTCGGCGGCGGCCCGGTGGGCCTGTCGACGCTCGCCGTGGCCGTCGGCGAGGAGCAGGACACTGTCGAGGACGTCTACGAGCCCTATCTGCTCCAGCAGGGCCTGATCATGCGTACTCCGCGGGGGAGGGTCGCGACCGCCGCCGCCTTCTCGCACCTCGGTCTGGAGCGGCCGCGCGACCGCGCGCAGAGCCTCTTCTAGAAGGGGAAGTGC
>Ga0136615_10002019_pt1 | contig 10013 bp, 10 predicted proteins | sample AntDrymUQ2882206_2_FD_106647 | JGI IMG/M metagenome (GOLD analysis project Ga0136615, IMG submission 106647) | Polar desert sand microbial communities from Dry Valleys, Antarctica - metaG UQ288 (22.06) | ecosystem: Environmental > Terrestrial > Soil > Desert | place: Antarctica: Dry Valley...
GTGCTCGCGGCCCGCCGCGTACGGCTCGGAGAGCAGGTAGTTGATCGCGGTGCCGTCCTCGAGGGCCAGGAATGCGTGGCCGAGCCCTTCGCCGACGTACACGGCGCGGCGGTCGACCGTGTCGATGCGGACGACGTCGTGCCGGCCGAAGGTCGCCGAGCCGACCCGAAGGTCGACGACGACGTCGAGCCCTGCACCGGCGATGCAGGTCACGTACTTCGCCTGGCCGGGCGGCATGTCGGCGAAGTGGATGCCGCGGAGCACGCCCCGGGCCGACACCGAGCAGTTCACCTGCGCCAGCTCGAGCGGGTAGCCGAGCACGTCGGCCATGCGCTCGGCGCGGTACCACTCGAGGAAGAGGCCTCGTGCATCTCCGATCTGGGCAGGCGTGATCTCGTACGCGCCGGGCACGTCGAGCTCGCGGATCTCCACACCGGCGAGCCTAACGAGCGGTGCGCGGTGGTCGGACCGGTCAGCCGACGTGCTTGAGCTGAGCCGACAGGTGCGGCTGCAGCGGCAGGCCCATTGCCGCCATCTCGAACACGTAGCCGAGGTCGCCGCCGTCGATGTGACCGTAGAGGCGGTGCCCCGCTGTGTAGGGCAGGGCCTCGGCCACCCGGACGACGGCGTCGGTGCGGAGCTCGACGCGGCGCTCGGTGATCTCCCCGATCCAGAGCTCGGCGATGCCCATCGGGTGGGCCAGGATCAGCTCGACCTGGTTTTCCGGTTGGGGCCGCCAGTACCCGTGCTCCGCGGCGAGCGGCTCGCCGATCTCACCAACGCCGTCGAGGAGGAACGAGCGGCTCTCGTACGAGAGGTAGGCCTTGCCCGGTACGTAGCCGAACTCCATCTCCTGGCCGAACCGGAACGGTTCGATCGTCGGGTAGTCACCGACGCCGGCGCCGGCCCACGAACCGATCATCCAGGCCAATGGGACCAGAGGGGCGGGTAGGTCGCTCGGGATGTCGAGCACTCCGGCCATCAGCTGCGCCCCCGGCGGAGCCGCAGGGCAGTCGAGAGCGCCAGCCACGAGATCGCGAGGACGACGAGCACCAGCAGACCGGAGAACAGCAGCTCGGGCACGCTCCCGATCGTAGGGCGCCGCCGGTGGCCGGACCGTCAGCCGCGCGCGGGCGCGAGTGCGTCCAGCAGGAGCTCGGTGATCTCGTCCGGCCGCTCCAGGCTCGGGAGGTGACCGGCCCATGGGAGAGCCACCTGGCGAGCGTCGGGCATCGTCGCAGCGAGGTGCCCGGCGATCTGGCCGAACCAGACGAAGTCGTGGGCTCCGGACACGACCAGCGTCGGCTGCGTCATGTGCACGAGGTCGAGCTCCGGCCACACCGGTTCCGGCGGGTCGGGCAGCTCGTCGGCGGCGAGCTGCACGTCGAAGGCACGCCGCTGCATGACGCGGACCAGGTCCGCGGCCGCCGGCCCGGCGTCTGGCCCGAGCCAGGACGAGACGTTGAGCTCGACCGCGCCGTCGGTGTCGCCGGCCTCGAGCAGCTCGTCCTCCCGGTCGCCGAACGCCTCGACGTCGGGGGTCACCGGGAGGCCGGCGAACGCCGGGCAGAGCAGCACGAGCCGGCGGACGAGGTCAGGCCGGGCCGCCGCTGTCGTCAGCGCGACCCGCCCGCCGAACGAAGCACCGACCAGAGCTGCCGGTCCACCGCCGAGTGTCTCGACCAGCTCGGCGACGTCCTCGACGTAGGAGAACCGACCACCGGGCATCGGTGTCTCACCGAAGCCACGCAGGTCGGCGCGGACCACCCGGAACCGAGCGGACAGCGGCTCCCACTGGCGGTCCCACATGCGGCGATCGGCCACTCCCGCGTGGAGCAGCACGACCAGCTTCCCGTCCGCCGGTCCGGCCTCGTCGTACGCCATCAGCACGGGCCGACGGTAAGACCGATCGACCCTCGCGGCAACGGGTTATCGCAACGGTCAGAGCGGGATCCGGACCAGCATCTCGCCCTCCCCGGAGACCACCTCGAAGTACTCGATCTCGTCCGGCTGGCTGCTCACCGCACCCGGGATGACGGTGTAGTCGCCGGGCGGCACCATCCAGGTTCCGGCGATCTCCTCCCCGTCTGCGGACACCGCGACGAGGCGGCAGCTCTCACCGGCGGCGACGCCGGTGAGGCGAAGCTCGATCTTGGTGCCCCAACCGACCTCGGTGAGGGCGACCTGTGCCCAGACGCCGGTCGCGTTGTCGATCGCGGCGAGCGTGAAGTCCGCCGGGGCGGGCTCCGACCCGGTGTCCTCCGCGACGACGAACCCGATCACGGCCGCAGCGGCGGCCAGCGCGAGCGCCCCGGCGAGTCGGTTGGCGAAGCTGCGACGCTCCTTGGACCTGCGCTCGTCGGCGACCTGTCGCAGCAACCGGTTGCCGCCGGCCTCGGAAGGGACCTGCGGTCCAGCCGCCACCTCGGCGGCCGGAACCATCCCGAGCAGCGGCGGGAGGCGGCGGAAGTCGTCGTACTCCCGGCGGCACGGCTCGCACCCGGCCAGGTGCGCCCGGACCTCGGCCGCCTCGTCGTCGTCCAGCGCCCCGAGAGCGAGTGAGCCCGTCGCGATCCTTGCCTCGTCGTGCGTCATGGCGTCAACCCCCTCTCCTCGATTGCCAGCTTGAGTGCCCGTAGCGCGTAGTAGGTCCGCGACTTCACCGTGCCCGGTGGCACCCGCAACGTCGCTGCTGCCTCTGCCACGCTCTTTCCTCTGTAGTACGTCTCGATCAGCACTTCCCGATGCGTCGGGCTCAAGGTCCCGATCGCCTCGGCGATGTCCTGGGCGAGCACGATCGCCTCCAGGTCGTCGTGTACCGCGGCCGTTGCCGGCGACGGCTCCCCGACCTCGGTCGGCCGCGCCTTCCTGGCGCGGGCGTTGTCGATCACGATGTTGCGGGCCACGGTGATCAACCACGGTCGCAACGACCCGTGCGCTGGTTGGGCCGCCTCTGGGTGCCGCCAGGCGCGAAGCATCGTTTCCTGGACGACGTCCTCGGCGCGGTGCCGGTCCCCACCGGTGAGGCGAAGCACATACCCGAGCAACGGCCCTGCATGCTCGGCGTACAGCGCCCGAACCAGATCGTCGTCCAAAGTGGATGCGACGCTCACGTCTGGATCACGGGTGCCGGTGTCGAACGGTTCACCGCTCACGGCACCATCCTGCCCGCGTGGCGGTGGCACGAGTCGGGTCCCCGACGTGAGCCACCCGATGATCACGACGGTCAGGCCAGGAGCACGCGGGCGGCGGTGGCCGCGACCGGGGCCGCAACCGCCAGTGCGCCGCCAGTCACCAGTGCCGCCCGGACGGTCCAGTGGGCTGCCGATGGCACTCCGGCCACGGCGGCCGCAGCGAGTGCAGCGGCGAGTGCGGCAGCGCCGCCGAGCACGAGCCGGTCCGAGTGATCGACCAGCCCGATCGGCACGAGGAACGCCGCCGCCGTTCCGACGGCGAGCCAGCCGACCGACCAGAGCAACCCGAGGAGTCGCCGTACCGGGGGGACTGCCGTCGCGGAGCCGACCACGGCAGCGACGACCATGATCACGATCAGCTCGGGCCCCTGGTCGTCCAGTCGTCCGAGCGCCAGCGCGGCGGCACCGAGCGCGGCGAGCAGAACGCCGCTCGCCGTCACGGCGAGCCATTCGACCGCACGCTCGCGAGCCTTCGGTCGAGCCAGCGCGACGAGCAGCACCGCCACGACGGCCGGCCCCACTGCGCGCAGGACCGGGGCGAACGACGTCTCGGCACCGGGCTCGACGTCGCTCGCCAGCACGGACAGCGCCGCGCCGGCCGCAGTGAGGATGATCAGCGACCCGCCGAGCACTCGTTCGGGCAGGTCGCCCGATCGCAGCAGCCCGTACGCGAGGACGGCTGCGAGCACCGCGACCGCGATCGCGAGCTGACCGGGTCCGGCGTACGCCGCGAGCGCGACGAGGCCGCCGACGAGGGTCGTGACCAGGACCGGCATCGCGGTCATCCGCCGGCGAACGGAGGCAGCGCCTCCGCGACCCAGCCCTCGGCCAGGACGACCTCGTCGAGCCGGCGCCGGCCGGTCGGGTGCCCGTCCACGACGAACGAGCACACCCCGAGCACCTCGGCGAGCCGGGGCCGATCGGCATGACGGGCCACGGCCGTCGCCACCGCCTCCGCGAGGGTGCTCGCCTCGGCCGGTTCCTCGTCGACCCCGGCGGCTGCCTTGGCCGACGCCCAGTAGCGCAGCGTGCCCGCCGCCATCAGGCCCCGCTCCCCGTTGCCGTGCACCTGACGGTGGCGCCCGGCACCACGTCGCCGCCGAGGGTGCCCCCGGTGCGAGAGCGGACCCAGGCGGCGATCTCGGCCAGCAGAGCCGCGTCGACCGCGCCTTCCGCATGGCCGAGACCGGGCCGGATCCACAGCTCCTTCGGCTCTCGGGCGGCCGCGGCAAGCGCCTCGGCGTGCACGACCGGGAAGAACGGGTCGGCGTCGCCATGCACGACGAGCAGCGGGGTCGGGGCGATCGCGGCAGCCACCTCGTACGGCGGCGCGGGTGGCGGGTCCGGCCAACCGGACCGGTCGACCCGGGTACGTCGCCACAGGCGCGACACCGTCCGACCCGAGCCGGTCTCGATGAGCCAGTGCAGCCGCCGCATCGGGACCGTGCCGCGGTAGTGCCACCACGCCGGCGCGCTCACGCTCACGACGGCGTCCACGCCCCCGATGAGGCCGGCGTGGCGGACCACGACCGCGCCGCCCATGGAGAAGCCGACCGTCGCCACCCGCTCGTAGCCGAGCGTCCTCGCCCAGCGCACGGCTGCCTCGACGTCGGCGATCTCGCGGTCCCCGACGGTCGTGACGCCGCCGGAGCGGCCGTGCCCGCGGAAGTCGAAGGCCACCACGCCGGCGTGCCGGCTCAGCGTGGTGAGGACCGTCCGGAGGGCGGGGCGCTGGAGGGATCCGGTGAACCCGTGGCCGACGACGAGTCCGAGATCCAGGGCGGTGGACGGTTCGACCGGCCGGTCCGTAGGCACGGCCCGAAGCCCGTCCGACCGGGCCAGGTGGGTGGCCCGGATCCGGACGCCGTCAGCGGTGAGCAACGTCGGCACCCTCCTATCCTTGCGCGATGAGCCGCCTGCTGCTTCTCACGAACGCGCTGGCGCCATCGGCTGAGGTGCTCCCGGCCCTCGGGCTGCTGCCGCACCACGTCCGGGTGGTCCCGGCCGAGGCCTACGTCGTCGTCGACCTGCCACCGGTCGACGCGATCCTGGTGGACGCACGACGTGACCTCGCGCACGCGCGATCGCTGTGCCGCGTCGTCCGGACCGCCGAGGTGGCCGTCCCGGCGCTGGCCATCGTCACCGAGGGTGGGCTCACTGCGTTGCGGCACGACTGGGGCGTCGACGACGTGCTGCTCGACACCGCCGGCCCGGCCGAGGTCGATGCCCGGTTGCGCCTCGCCGCCGAGCGACTGGCCGCGGCCACGAACGACGCCGGCAACCCTGCGGAGATCGAGGCGGGCGACCTCGTGATCGACGACGCCAGCTACACCGCGCGGGTCCGCGGTCGGCCGTTGCACCTGACCTACCGCGAGTTCGAGCTCCTGAAGTGCCTGGCCCAGCACGCCGGACGGGTCCTCACCCGCTCCCAGCTGCTGCAAGAGGTCTGGGGCTACGACTACTTCGGCGGCCCCCGGACCGTGGACGTGCACGTCCGCCGCCTCCGCGCCAAGCTCGGCCCGGAGCACGACTCGATGATCGCCACCGTGCGCAACGTCGGCTACCGCTTCGTCCCTGTACCGAGCCGCGCCCGCCCACGCCTCGACGCCGGCGCGCGCCAGTGATGCGGGCATCGCGTACGGAGGTCGCGGTCACCCAGGAGTCGCTGACGCCGGACACTGCAGCCGCGGTGCTGGCCCTGGCCGTCCTCGGCGAGGACGCCGACGGGATCGCTCCGCTGTCGGAGCAGGTGCTCCTTCGGGTCCGGCACGCCAGCACCCGTCCGACCCACCTGGTCGCCCGGCTCCGCGGCGCCGGCGCGGGCACCGCTGATGGCGCAGGCGCGCTCGTGGGTTACCTCGTCCTGCAGCCCGGGGGCGGGGAGCGCACTGCCGAGCTCGTGGCGGAGCTCGTGGTGCACCCAGCCCACCGGCGTCATGGGATCGGCCGCGCGCTGCTCGGTGCCGCACTGGATGTGGTTTCGGCGAACGAGCGCCGGGGCACGACCCTGAAGATCTGGGCCCATGGCGACCGCCCAGAGGCAGCCGCCCTGGCTGAGCACCTCGGCTTCGTCCGCGACCGGATCCTGCTCCAGATGCGCCGGCCGACAAGCACCCCGCTGCCCGACGTCTCGGTGCCAGACGGCGTCCGCATCCGGACCTTCCGACCGGGGGCTGACGACGATGCCTGGGTCGTCCTCAACGCGCGCGCGTTCGCCGACCATCCGGAGCAGGCGTACGTCACTGTCGAGGACCTCCGCGAGCGGCAGCAGGAGTCCTGGTTCGACCCGGCCGGGTTCTTCCTGGCAGAGCGGGTCGAGGACGACCGCTTGGTCGGTTTCCACTGGACGAAGGTGCACGAGCGCCCGGCGCCAGCCGGCGAGGTCTACGTGGTCGGGCTCCACCCCGACGCGCAGGGCACCGGCCTCGGCCTCGCCCTGACCGTGACCGGTCTGGCTCACCTCGCGGCGCTCGGGCTGCCGATCGTGCTCCTCTACGCGGACGAGACCAACGCTGGCGCCGTACGGATGTACGAGCGACTCGGCTTCCGGACCCACCACACCGACGTCGAGTACGCCCGCCGGGTCGTGGATCGCGCTGGCTGAGCCGCTCGTCCGCCGGACGGGTTACCCGAAGTTCACCTCGCGGTGCGACCATGCGAGTATGCCATCTCCGGGGCCGCAGACGAACCCAGACAGGCGGCCAGACCCGCCGCGCGACAGCGGGCCAGCCCGAGGTCGGGCCGACGACGGCGCCGACGTGATCGACTTCGAGGCGGCGTCGAACGGCAACGTCGCACTCGAGCCACCGCCGGTCGTGCCCGACTCGCTGCGCGCCGAGGACCAGGCCCCGCTGCCCGCCGACCGCTTCCTCGACCGGGAGACGAGCTGGCTCGCGTTCAACCGGCGCGTGCTCGAGCTCGCCGAGGACCCCACCGTGCCCGTGCTCGAGCGGGCCCGATTCCTCGCGATCGTGGCCAGCAATCTCGACGAGTTTTTCATGGTCCGCGTTGCCGGGCTCAAGCGACGGATCGTCGCTGGGGTTGCCACCCGGGCCACGAGCGGGCGCCTGCCGCGCGACGTGCTCGAGCGGATCTGGACGACCAGCCGCGACCTCATGGAGCGCCACGCCGACTGCTTCCACGACGAGGTCGCGCCGGCGCTCGCGGCCGAGGGCATCGCGATCTTGCGCTGGGAGGACCTCACCGACGACCAGAAAAAGGACGCCGGCGCGCTTTTCGCGGATCGCGTGTTCCCCGTGCTGACGCCGCTCGCGGTCGACCCCGCGCACCCGTTCCCCTACATCTCGGGGCTCTCGCTCAACCTGGCCGTGATCGTCGAGAACCCCGGGACCGGCCACGAGCACTTCGCCCGGGTCAAGGTGCCACCGTCGCTGCCACGGTTCGTCGCGGTCGGCTCGGACAAGTTCGTGCCGCTCGAGGACGTGATCGCCGAGCACCTCGATCTGCTCTTTCCCGGCATGACCGTCCTCGGTCACCACATCTTCCGGGTCACCCGCAACGAGGACTTCGAGGTGGAGGAGGACGACGCCGAGAACCTCCTCAAGGCGCTCGAGCGCGAGCTCCTGCGCCGTCGTTTCGGCCCGCCGGTGCGCCTCGAGGTCGAGCCGACGATGGACCCGCACGTGCTCGACCTCCTCGTGCGCGAGCTCGGCGTCGCCCCGTCCGAGGTCTTCCGGCTGACCGGCCCACTGGACCTGACCGGTCTGCACGGCATCGCCGACCTCGACCGGGCCGATCTCACGTACGGCGGGTTCCTCCCCGTGACGCAAGGCGATCTGGGAGAGGGCGAGAGCGCGAAGTCGCGCGACATCTTCGGTGCCGTCCGCCACGGTGACGTGCTGCTGCACCACCCGTACGACTCGTTCTCGACCAGCGTGCAGGCGTTCATCGAGCAAGCCGCCGCGGATCCGGCGGTGCTGGCGATCAAGCAGACGCTCTACCGCACGAGCGGTGACTCGCCGATCGTGGACGCGCTGGTCGACGCCGCCGAGGCCGGCAAGCAGGTGCTCGTCATCGTCGAGCTGAAGGCACGCTTCGACGAGCACGCGAACATCCGCTGGGCCCGGGCGCTCGAGCAGGCCGGGTGCCACGTCGTCTACGGGCTGATCGGGCTCAAGACCCACTGCAAGATCGCGATGGTCGTCCGGGACGAGCCCGACGGCCTCCGTCGGTACGTCCACATCGGCACCGGCAACTACAACCCGAAGACCGCGCGCCACTACGAGGACCTCGGGCTGCTCACCGCGAACCCGGTGATCGGGGAGGACGTCGCGACGCTGTTCAACCAGCTGTCCGGCTACTCCCGCGCCACGGGGTACCGCAGCCTGCTCGTCGCACCGCACTCGCTGCGGCAGGGCCTGCTCGACCGGATCGAGAACGAGATCGACAACCACCGCGCCGGGCGGCCGGCCGGCATCCGCTTCAAGACGAACTCCATCGTCGACGAGACCCTGATCGACGCGCTGTATCGCGCCTCGCAGGCTGGCATCCCGGTCGACCTGTGGGTCCGCGGGATCTGCGCGCTGCGCCCGGGCGTGCCCGAGCTCTCCGAGACGATCCGGGTCCGCAGCGTCCTCGGGCGGTTCCTCGAGCACTCACGCGCGTACGAGTTCGAGAACGGCGGGTCGCCCGAGGTCTGGATCGGCTCGGCCGACCTCATGCACCGCAACCTCGACCGCCGGGTCGAGGTGCTCGTCCGCGTCCCGACCACGCGTCACCGCGAAGCACTGGACGAGTTGCTCGACCTCGGGTTCGCTGACGACTCCGCGGCCTGGCACCTGACTGCGGACGGCACGTGGGTGCGCACCCCTCCAGCCGGTCACGAAGCAACCGACGTGCAGGAGCACCTGATCGAGGCAGCCCGCCGACGCACCTCCCCAGGCTGACTCCGGCGCAGGGACGGCAGGCCGTGGCACAGCGCTCCAGCTCGTCCCGTGGCGGCGGGAGCCAACGCTCGACGATCAAGGCCGCCGGCGGTGTGGTCTGGCGGGACGGCTCAAGTGGCCGCGAGGTGCTCTCGGTGCACCGGCCGCGGTACGACGACTGGTCGCTGCCCAAGGGCAAGCTCACGGAGCGGGAGCCGGCGGCGCTTGGCGCCGTACGCGAGATCGCCGAGGAGACCGGATGGCGCGTACGGCTCGGACCCGAGCTGCGCACCGTGCGCTATCAGGTCCGAGGGGTCCCGAAGTCGGTCCGCTACTGGCTGGCCGACGCCGTCGACGCCGTCCCGTTCGTCCCGAACGACGAGGTCGACGAGGTCGCCTGGGTCACCCTCGACGAGGCGAAGCTCCGCCTGCACCCCAACGACTGGACGCTCGTCCGGGCTGCCGTCCCGAAAGCGCGCCCGGCCACCCCCCTGGTCGTGGTCCGGCATGCCCGTTCGATGCGTCGCAAGGAGTGGCCGGACGACGACCGCGAGCGGCCGCTGTCTCGCGACGGGCACGTGCAGTCGCGTCGGATCGCTGCGCTGCTCGCTGCGTGGGCTCCGGCCCGGGTGGTGTCGTCGACCTCACGCCGTTGCCGGGACACCGTGGCGCCCTTCGCCTCGGCCGCGGGCCTCGAGCTCGAGTTGTGTGACGCGCTGTCGGAGGAGGCGTTCGACCAGGACCCTAAGGCGGCTCGGCAGGTCATCGCCGACCTGTGTGCCGGCGGTGACGCGGTCGTCGTCTGCACGCATCGACCGTTGCTCGCCACGGTGGCCCGCACGATCGGGCTCGAGCTGCCGAAAAAGGCCCGCTCGAACCCCCTGCGCAAGGCCGGCATCTGGGTCTCCCACCCCGGCGGGTGCCATCCCGTCGA
>Ga0136615_10002020_pt1 | contig 10010 bp, 12 predicted proteins | sample AntDrymUQ2882206_2_FD_106647 | JGI IMG/M metagenome (GOLD analysis project Ga0136615, IMG submission 106647) | Polar desert sand microbial communities from Dry Valleys, Antarctica - metaG UQ288 (22.06) | ecosystem: Environmental > Terrestrial > Soil > Desert | place: Antarctica: Dry Valley...
CATGTAATGTCGAGGTCATATGCCTCTCTGATCATCGTTCCCTTAGCTTTGGAGCCGCCGTACCTGATCGTCGGCGAGCACTTCTCAAATTTCTTGCGTAACAGATTGTCCACGTCAGAGCGGTGCGAGCGTAGGTCTTTCATCTCTTGACCGTCTGAATCCAGAGTCTGCGACTCCAGTATGTCATCAAGGTATTTGTTGTTGTCACTCATCGTTAGTTCACCCTCAGTATCGGCTGAAAGCCGTTGTTCTTTTTGTCGCTGTCATAGACGAGCAGTGCCGGGTCTACCTTGGGCAGCAGTTCGCGCCCGCAGAGCACCGCAACGGGTGCCGGTACTGCCGGTAAGAGATGAATTTCACCGAGCGCAACATGGTCGTGCATGATCTTTCGTAACGCTTGTTGGTAAACATCTCTGAAGTCAGTAAGGTCTTGTTTGAGGCGTAAGTAAATAGGATTAGGAGTGCTCCCGCCAAGCGTGATCTCGTAGATGTTGAAAGCACCGTCTATGTCACGCGGCAAATTATCCAAATGAATTTTGCCGCTGAGGGAGAGTAGAAGTGCGACCTTGGAGCGGTCGGTTCCTTCTCGCAAGAAGTTGAACGTGTAGCCGACGGGATCACCATCGGTTTTCCACGCCCAGTCTTCCGTGTCACGGTGGCGCTGGTACGGGTCAACGGCGACCTTGTTGCTTAACTGGCTGCCGAGATAAATGAGTAACGGCATCGGTGCGAGGGCGAAAAGTGAGATGTGCCGCGTCTGCTCGATCTCCATCCCGGGCGCGTACAATCTCTCGACCTCGTGCTTGATGGTTTGCATCGCCGCTTCATAAAAAGCGTCGCCATCACCGTGAATGTTGGTAAGGTCTATGACATACCCGCGCGTGTCGGTCGGGTAGCGCGGTGACACCGCTTCGTTCACGTCGGGTGCCGGAATTGAGACGATGTGACCACCGATCCGAGCTTTCAGTTGAACAACCGTCGTCTTCCGGTCTGGCTTGATGTCTGTGAGCCGGAATATGCGCGCCTCGTGCGCGCTTTTGTATTGTTCGAGAGTCGCGCGTGTGTAGTCTTCAGGATGGTCGTCAATCAGCTTATGGCAGCGGTGGCAGAGAAGCATCAGATTCTCAACATCGTTGATGTTGGCAGGACGCGGTGCTTCTTTGCCGCGTGGACCGTCAGGCTTAAAGGCGACGATATGTGCCATCTGCGCGAAGTTGCCTTCCGCGTGCGTCAGGTGATGGCTCAGCAGGTACGCGTTGCAGCCGTCAAATTCGCACCGCCCACCCGCGTGAACGTAAAGTTGCAGCTCGGTGTTCTTCGCTATGCCGCGCGACGGAACACGAACAACGGGCGAATTGCTTGTAGGCACCTGGGCTTTCTGCTGGCGGGTGGTCTTGTCTGATGACATCTGAAGCCGATCACCTTACCGCTAACCGAGATTGTTATTTTCGGATTGATCGGGGTTCGACACCGGCGTTTTGACGCCGTTGACTTCTCGAACGTGGTAGTTGTCATATTGCCCCTGCTCGATGCGGCGCACAAACTCGGCGCGAGACATCTCATCACCGGTATAGTTATCCCGGAATCGTTGATTGCGTCCGCTATCGGTTTCGTTGGTAACTGTGATTCTTTTCGGCATCAGTATTTTTCCTTTGCTCCTGAGTCAATTGACTCATGTTGCTTATTGAAAACTTGTTCATGAGCGGTTGATCACGCGACGCGCTCTGTCACATGCAGACGTTAAGTGAAGTGCAAATGTATGTCAATGTAAATTCCATAGTCAATGTCATTGACTGTTTGTAATTTTGACGTAGTAAGCTGTAAATTGTGTAGAATGAATGTTGACGATCAAGAGTTGTATCGAATCGTGGGTAAGCAGCTGCGAGAACGCCGCGAGAAACTGAAGCTATCCCAAAGCAAAATTGCGGATGATGTCGGCTTACTGCGCACGTCAATCACCAACATCGAATCGGGTCGGCAGAAGCCGCCTCTTCATGTGCTCTACAGCATTTGTCTCGCTTTGAAAATCGAAGTGGTGGATGTTCTTCCTAAGACCAGCGATGTTGAGTTACGTAAGGTTGTTGCTGTTGAGGTCAACAAAGAAACCAAGCAGATGCCGCCAAAAGCCGCCCATGTGCTCGAACAGATGATGAAGGAGTAAGCCTCTGATGAAAGACACATCTCGAAGGAACAGAGCGGTATCGTTGGCGCAGAAGCTTCTCAAAGAGCACGGCTATGCGCTGCCGATAGACGTCGAGTCGCTCATCAACAAGCACGGCATCCATATACGGCATCAACCCATGGAAGAATCCGTGTCTGGGATGTTGGTGATTAAGAACGAGCGCGCCACCATTGGCGTCAACCAAACTCACCACCCTAACCGGCAGCGGTTCACGCTCGCGCACGAGTTGGGTCATTACTTATTACATCGGAAACGGACGCAAGTATTTGTTGACTCCTCAACGATGTTTTTCCGTGGCGGACTCGCTGCTGAAGGAACAGATAAGATTGAAATCGAGGCAAACGCCTTTGCCGCCGAGTTGTTAATGCCGGAGAATGTTCTACGTGACATCACACGTCATCAACCGCTTGATGCTTTTGACGACCGGGCGGTACAGAGTTTGGCAGTTAAGTTCGGCGTCAGCGTGCGGGCGTTAACGATTCGGCTTACAAAGCTCGGCTTGGGATCATTGTGAGAGAGTAGGAAATGTTTATGTCAGCTAACGTCACGCACGTCGTTGAAGCCGCACGGCAACTCACTCTCGCCGAACAGCGTGAAGTTCTCGCACGGCTATTTCCACAACAGACTGTGCACGACGGCAGCACGGTATGGATGAGCCTAAAGTTTTCAGAACAAGCGCGTGTGGTGGCTTACGCTCCCCAACAAGAAGCGCATCTTGCCGGACTGCGTCAGGTCTTACAGCAAGGTGCACTGGCGAGACTCGAGAACAAAGAAGACGGCACCTACGAACTTTATGGCGCGGATCGCACCTACTACGTTGTGCTGACGCCGGAGAGCGAGTTCGCCGCGTTGCTCAGTTCATGGTCGCCTGACGCTCCGCCACGTGAAATCAACCTGCCAGACGAGTCCACTGCATGAGCCGCGTGCGCGATGATGAAATCCGCAGGCTCATCTCTTATCTTCGCCGGCAAATCAGCGATGAATCCATCCTCGCCGAGATCGAGGACACGCTTCGCAGCGACGAAGCTCAAGGGTATTTACGCGAGCCGGAGATACTCGATTACTTCCCTGAATTAACAGAAGACCTTGACGCAGGCGGAATGCGGTGGAGGTTGGGCGTCATTCCGCACGCTCACTTGCGAAGCGTTCAGCGAGGCATTTCGATTCGGGTCGTAACTTCTCTGTTTCGTCGTTTCGTTGAATTCAGCAATCAGCAAGCGGTTCCCATCACTATCGGTAATTACTCTGTGACGGCTCGACCCGCGCCGCGCGAACGCAAGATCACAATTAGATTTGATATTGATGAAGTAAGCGAAGCGGAAGGAGCGGCGCACGTCGTGACCGTCGTCTTCGGGGTGACGACGGTTGATACCGATGAAAATGTCATCGAGCTTTAAGTTTGGATAATGCGATTTGGCAAACTTCCAAGCAGTGCCATTACAAATCATTCATCCCATCATCACGCGAGTCAAACTCGCTCCCGCACGCCGGACAACGAAAATAATTCGCGTCATCCGTATGACTCCTGCACAGCTATGGACAGTCAAATATCTACATTGTTCGGGAGCGGATTCGAGTGCCACGACCTCGACGACACGTACACATTCTGGACAGGCAAACTGCCTGCTGATATGAACTTCGACACGGCTGCCTTCGAATCTCTGTGGTCGATGCATCCGGCTGAGTACCATGAAATTATGATGCACGGACGAGTCGTGAAAACGCCACGCTGGCAACAGGCGTTCGGGATGGATTATCACTATACAGGTCGAGTAAATACTGCACTGCCCCTCCCACCATTGCTCAAGCCGTTGCTCATCTGGGCTAAAAAGAATATTGATGAGCAACTCAACGGGTTGCTGGTTAACTGGTATGACGGAGCGAAAAGACATTATATGGGGCGGCACCGGGACAGCATGAAGAACATCATAAAAGGCGTGTCCATTGTAACCATCTCGCTGGGTGAGGAACGCGTTTTCAGGTTACGTCCGTTTCGCGGGTTGGAGCGCAAAGATTTTCCCGCCCGTGACGGCAGTGTGTTCGTGATGCCGTATGAAACTAATCAGGCGTGGGCGCATGAAGTGCCTGACTCCCGAAAGTTTAACGGAAGAAGAATATCCGTCACGTTACGCGGCTTTGTAGAGTTGGCACAGTGAGGGTTACGGAAGTTATTCGATGTGTTCGACTTCCCATCCCTTTTGCACCAGCAATCCGGTGAGTTGCTGCCGATGACACTCGGCGACCCGTTTCTCGGCGCACATCAAACAAAACGGCGTAGGCAGTTGTTGTAACGGTTCGGTCAATAAATCTCCGGCGCAATCAAGTAATCGCTCGTAGCGTTCGCGCAATCTTCATAGTCAACGAAGATGTTTCCCAGTTCGATCAACGAACGGTAAGCGATGCCGCCTTCCGCCAGCACACGCTCAATGCCTTTGTCCGGGGTCTTGGCTTTGACATAACTATGTGCGCATCACTAACTGGCTGGAAGCAGTCCCGCTCGCTAGAACACGACAGACGAATTTCACAAAGCTGATGCGACAACTAGCATTCGGCTAGATCGACTTCGCCAGCAGTATCATAAGTGCGGAAGAGCCAATAATTAGACCACCTCACTTTCATTATGCTGCTACTCAACTGCCCGGAAAGGGCCTCACTTCACTGCCAGAGTTATAAAAGAGGACGAACAATGGGTCGCGTTGAACGCTTATGAATTAGCCGACACGCTACGGATTTCTCACGTTAAGGATGACCGCCACAACTCCACCGATGACTCCGACGAAAGTGAACGACATGTTCCTGAGAATGTCCGCGCTCTCGGAGGAGAATTCGTCCAGCAACCAGAACACCACCGCCCCGACAAGGCTGACGATGTACAAGTAAGCGGCGATCACCTGAAGAAAATTGAGCGTGGGTTGCGGAGGTTCGTCCTGCCGCAGAGGTCTGACCGCCGCCCAAGCCTTAACGTTCAGCGGGCTGGGTATCGGGCGGGGTGACCCGCCATCAAGTTGGGAGATGCCGAAGATTGCCCCGAAGTGCGTCGCCAAAGCCCCGCCGATGACGGTGATGGTCTGGGTGACTAATTCAGGCAGCGGCGGTTTGGTATCACTCTGAAGGCTTTCGATGCCGGCGTAGATGATCCCGCCGATGTAGGCAAGTGCGGCGACCACAACGATGAAGATGACGAGCGGACGAAGCTGATTCATCGTGATTACCCCGACAAGGTGTGTCTATTTGGGGGTTAGCCCCCTACTATTTCCAATCCACCGTGTGCGCGAAGCAGAAGCCCGCCCCGGACGTCACCCGGCAGGTGCCGTTTGAGATTTCGACGGACGTGCCATCGAACTTTCTGAATGTGTAGTAAGGCACCGCCGGCTGATCCGGGTGTTCCGGGAGACCCAAGCTCTGCTCCATGAGCAATCCGATGGCGATCTGCTCGCCTTGCAGCAGCCCGGCGATGTTGTCGCTCCGCCAGTGGACGCCCGCCATGCCGCGTCCGAACGCGATGTTCGACGCTAGCTTGTTCAGTTCACCGCCGACCTTTAGCTGGCGCGGACCTTCATACACGCTGAGACTCGTGCCCGCGCCGGGCACAACCTCGTAAGACTCCTCGAACTCAAACTCCTCGTCGAAGAACGCCTTCAGCATCGTCACCGCCGCGCCGGCGAGAGTGGCGTGCGCTGCTGGGTACGCTGGGTGCGTCGGGCAGCCTTCGGGGAACACCTGCGGGAGCAGGTACGACCCGAACCGCTCCTCAATCCGTCGGAGTATTCCGGGCGGCTGTCCCGACGCGGGAGGTACCGCCGACTCGAGCAGCGACTGATGAATACCGTAACCAGGTGGAGTTCCAGTGTGCCGCAGTTCGAAGTGAACCCGCCCGCCGAACTCCTCGGGGCGGAGGCGGCGGTGCACGTGCCACTTCTGGAAGAAGACCGCGCGGTGCGCCCGCGTCGAGACCTCGGCGAGTCCGGTCAAAATGTGTGTCGCGCCGAAGGTGGTGAAGCCGTTCTGCGCCCGCGAGCGGCGGTACGGATTAGCCGGGTTCAGCACGTCCAGCGTCGGCGGCTGAAACTCAACCGGAACGTTGCCGACTACTTCCTCCGGCGAACTCTGGACGAACTTCTCCTGATGCGAAATCTCCCCGGCGGCGTTGAAGCGCGCGCCCGTGCGCGGCACGAGCGTGAGGAGGATGCACGCCGCGACATAGTACTCCTGATAGATCTTATCGAAGTGGACGTAGTTAGCGAGATCGCGCATGTTGCGGATGAAGCGCAGGCTAGCCAAGTCCAGACGGTCGCGCCCGCTCATGTTGACGCCGCGCTGCACGTCGCGCCACCGGACGGGATCGGTCATGAAGTCGGAACTCAGTTGTACGGTTCGCTGTCGCTGACTGACCCGCAGCGTGCCAACGGCGACGGTGCCTGCGCTCGCGGGTATCACCTCCTGCATCGTCCCGTCTGGGTTGACGATCACTTCCGGCGTGCCCCGTACCAAGAACTGCGAGACGTGCGGTCCTTCGACGACGCCCCGGAACGCATTCTTGTTGCCAATAAGCGCGGCGCGGAACAAGTGCTCTAACGTAAAGGAGTCGTTCGGACCGAAGAAGTCTCTGAAGAACGGATACCTGTTAAGGTCGGCGAGCGCGTCGTCGGCGTTGGCACCATTTACCGTATGAGTCGTGAAGCGGCTGAACGTCAGGTCGCGCAACAGTGCCATCCAGTAAAGTTCCGCCATCTCGGCGGCGGTCTCAGGGCTGCCGAACGAGGGCGAGGGACGGACGGTGATAGCGTGGGTGTCGGGACATTGAATGTCGAAGGTCAGCCCTCCCATCGGGTTCGTCAGCTTTAACCCGCGCGGCGGCGGGGCTGGCAAGTCCGGACTCCCGGCGGGCGAGGTCGCAAGTGACTCGAAGGCGTTGAAGGCGGTTGAGCCGCGCCGCCCGAGCGCGGCGAGCGTGTTGGAGAACGCCGAAGGATCGGGTTCGCCGCGATCGCTGACGTCGGCACCGCGCCGCTTCAGCGCTTTCGCGAAGCTGACGTTCGGGTTCGGAGCCGAAGCACCGGCAGGACGCTCGTCGCAGTTGTTCTGGTGGCGCGGGTACGGATCGGGGTTGTCGCTGTCGAACGCACGCTCGCGGATTCTCTCGGCGTCACCGCGGCGACTGCTAACATTGGGATTTGGGTTCGGATCGCAAGACATAGCTCATGCTCCTCATGCGGGATTTGACCCTGAGCCAACGGTGTACAGATACCGCCGGGGAGAAAGCGTCCTGCGAGTCGGCGAGGCAGGTAGAGCATTCAGCTCGTGGGAAGCGGGTGAGAGCGTACTCCCGGCGTCGACGGGAAGTCAAATTTGTTCTGCTTAACGTCTGTTGAGATAACCAGCTTCTTTGGCTTTGATAGCAGCCTCTGCTTCGAGGATTCTATCTTGTAACTTTTAAAGCTTGGTGTACCAAAGATTAAATCCGTAGTAAGCAGGTAGGAAGCCTAATGCCATACTGACTGAACTGAGCATTAGATACCTGCGGTTTATTGCCAGCTATGGCATGACCCAATCATCTTCTGCCGAGATGCGAACTTCAATCGAGTGACCGAGCCAATTCAGAATGTTCAGCAAGCGATCAACCCAGAAGCTGGAGAGCCGCCCGCGTAGCAGGTTTAATACCTTCGGCTGATCTAAACCGGCAACTTCCGCCGCCTCGGTTTGCGTCCACGCTTTCTGTTCGATGAAGCGGCGAATCTGCATTGCGATTTGTGCTTTCAGCATCTGCTCGTCTGCGTCCGGCAATTCCAAGTCGGCAAACACATTGCCGCTGCTAGGGGTACATTGAGATTTCGTAGTTTTCATCTTTCATCTTCTTTCCGCCTCCGTTCGCTCCCGCTGCCACACTACATGCAGTTCATCAACTTGTTTCAGGCGATCCCTGATTAGCTCTATGTCGGCTTGCGGAGTCGCGGCATAAAGTTATCAACTTATACCGACTTGCAATATACATTGAGATTGTTTGGAGGCGGGCTGTGCCCGCCGTTTGGCAACGTCGCAACGGCGGGCACAGCCCGCCTCTAAACTCAGGTTGTTATGCAAGTTGGTATTATCTCATTCCACTGACGGTCTTTCCAAACGCTCCGAAACTCTCTACCCACGTTCAGCGCACGAAGGGGCGGCAAAAGGAAATCGCGTATCCCGCCGACTACTTCCGTCAGGTTCTTCCCTTCCACATCCAAGCGTCCTTTACGCAGGAAGGCTTGCCACAAAGCCTGTTTAGTCGGGTCTTCGCTAAAAGCATCGGTCAGAGCTAACGGCGCGCCTTCAGGCAATGGAGTCGCACGCCGTTTGAACGGCGCCGCGATAGCCATCGAGAGCGTTACGCCATCGAACTCGCGAACGCGACCCAGTGACCAGATGTCGTAAAAATCTTTAATGCGCGTGTTGGCGAGGTCTAGCGCGACCATCGCTTGAAACTTCTCGGCAATCGCGCTCTCCGGTGTGTATCCCAAGAGGCGCGGTGCGCCGAGATCAAGTAGTTGCGGCAACTCTGTAGGCACTGGCTTTGGCACCACCACATCGCCGAAGCCGAAATCAATCTGCACGTTCAATTTAATCTTGCCGAGCGTTCCCTGCGCTCTGACCCGCACGCCCTTATATTCGGCATCCTTGTTGATCGCTTCGCCACGCACACTCACCAGATTGAACAGGACGCCGTCATCAATTTCGATCTCGCAGCACTCACGGACGATGCGTTCGAGATTCTCGATTGTGTTCGCCGTCTGCCCTCCGAGCATATCTACATCCATCGTCGGACGGGCGAGCGGTGCTTCCCATGCTCGGAGCATCTGCGCTCCCTTCAACACAAACTGTTCGCGGTAAGTCGAAAGGCTGAAACGATAAAGAAACCGCTCGATGGCGAAGTATTGCAGCAACTCATTGAGCGGGCGGTTCGTCGCACGCGCCAGGTTGAGCAACCGCCCGTGAATTGACGCCACGATGTTCGTCGGCACTCTTTTCATACAAGCGCCTCAAGGTATGGACGCATCACCCGCTCAACGCGACACAAGCGCGCGTAATGCAGAATCTGCGCCGGACGCGCCTTCCTTCTTGCCAGACATAGTTTCAAAGCCTCGACCGCCACATCCACGCCGAGCTTGTGGCGAAACTTAAAGCAGTCGGCAATTGTCTTTGCTGGATTGAAAAGGTGAAGCGTCACGCCTTCCATCTTGTGCTTTTCAACGCCAACGGAAATCGTGTCATCCGAGAAGCGAAAGACACGTACCGGAGGATAGTCAAGACGCGGACTCTCTTTACCGTGCTGGATTGCAAGATAAACTTCGTGCGGAATTTCAGTTGTGATCTCGTGAAAAGCGAGCGCGGAGATGAGACAAACAACCGCATCGGGGACTTTCATTGCGACTGCCATCAGGTCGAGATGCTCGCTTTCAGTTGCGTCAGCTAGCCGGTAGAGTCCACGACCGAGTTGCACGATGCGGTTACTGTCGCGCATCTCGTACAGCGTGCGCGGGTGGATGCCGAGTTTGAGAGCCTGTGAAGTCCGCAGCATCCCGCCACGCTGACGAAACGCTCGCTCTGCTTTGACCGCTGTGCTTACTTCCTCTTTCATGCTCCCATTATACCTTATCAGGATAGTATTACCAATACTTATTCGTAAATATCAGGATTACTATACCCATAAGCAATAATGCTCTCCTAAGAGACTTGATTGCCGAGTTTAGGGAGAGCGGCTTGGAGCCGGTCACGTTGCAGTATTCTCTTTATCAGCGCGCAGACTTCCGCCCCATCGCGCGACAAGTGTCGGCGCATGTTCGCGGGCGAAACG
>Ga0136615_10002021_pt1 | contig 10005 bp, 12 predicted proteins | sample AntDrymUQ2882206_2_FD_106647 | JGI IMG/M metagenome (GOLD analysis project Ga0136615, IMG submission 106647) | Polar desert sand microbial communities from Dry Valleys, Antarctica - metaG UQ288 (22.06) | ecosystem: Environmental > Terrestrial > Soil > Desert | place: Antarctica: Dry Valley...
GACTCGCTGCCCGCAAACGCGGACCTGGAGATCGCGATCGCCGAGGGCCCGGTGCAGCTCGCCGACCGGTTCCTGCTCGTCGAGGGCATCTCGGGCTGGGACAAGGACGACACGCTCAAGGGCGACGACATCGTCCCGTTCGACCCGGATCCCGAGCTTGACGGTCCGTGGGGCACCAACGTGCTCCTGCAGGACAACATCGCTCGCATCGCCGGTCTCGGCGCAGTAGTCGAGGGCAACACCGAGTGCCGTACGGACCCCGACTCGACGAGGAGCGCGTGTGGCTTCGGCGAGGGCAACATCCTGCTCGGCGGCGGTGGCAGCGACGTCATCGAGGGCCGCGGCGCCAACGACGTCATCGATGGCGACAAGTGGCTCAACGTGCAGCTCCAGGCTCCGGATGTCTCGACGCCCGAGGCCGGCGACACGAAGCTCGTGTCGAGCATGACCGAGCTGCGCAAGGACGTGTTCGAGGGCACGATCAACCCGGGCGACATCAAGATCGTCCGCAAGATCGAGACCGCGACGCCGGTGGTGGGCCAGCCCGCCCTCGACACCGCGGTGTTCTCGGGTCCGCGTGCGGACTACACCATCGCGTTCGCCAACGGCAAGGTCCTCGTGACCGACAACAACGCCGCTGACGGCGACGACGGCACGGACACGCTCAGCAACGTCGAGCGGCTGCGCTTCACCGACCAGACGGTGACGCTCCAGCCGGTGGCGGCGCTGAGCCCCGGCACGCGGGCGTTCGGCACGCGGCCGATGGGCTCGCCCAGCCCGTCGCAGGCCGTGACGCTGAGCAACACGGGCAACCTGCCGCTCAGCATCGCGAGCATCACGCTGGCCGGCGCCAACCCGGGCGACTACCAGATCACCAGCAACGCCTGCGGCGCCACGCTGGCCGCCGGCGCGAGCTGCAACGTCGCGGTGCGGTTCAACCCGACCACCCCCGGGCCGCGCAGCGCGACGCTGCGGGTGGAGCACAACTCCGGCAACGTGCCGGGCTCCATCAGCCAGACGGCGCTCACGGGCACCGGCCAGGTGGTCAACCTGGCCGCCACGGGCGCGCCCACGATCAGCGACACGACGCCACAGCTCGGACAGCTGCTGACGGCTGGCCTGGGCACGATCGCCGACGGCAACGGACTGCCGACGACGTTCAGCTATCGGTGGCAGTACCTGCTGTTCGGGAACTGGATCGACGCCGCGGGCACGAACAACCAGGCCACGTACCGGGTCCCGAGCAACGGTCTCGGCGCGTTCTTCATGAACGGCCGGCCGCTGCGTGTGGTCGTCTCGTTCACGGACCGCGACGGGTTCAACGAGTCGCGGATCTCCGCGCAGACCAGCAACATCACCGCAGTGAGCGGGCTCGCCGTCGCCGAGGTGGCGCCGGCTCCCGCGGCTCCCGCGGCTCCCGCGGCTCCCGCGGCTCCGGAGTCGACCCCGCAGGCAGCGCCGCTGCAGGCCTCACGGCTGACCGTGGCCGCCGGCCGCATCATGACGGTGCAGGCCACGATGCCGGCGGGCGCGAGCGTCGTGAAGGTCACGGTTTCGCGCGTGACGACGCGGGGCAAGTACGCCTCGCTGAAGCGGGTCGGCGTCGCACACCGCAAGGCAGGGAAGGCCAAGCGGTACCGGTTCCGCCTCGACGAGAAGGCGCTGCGGAACCTCAAGCCCGGCCGCTACCTGGTCGAGGTGCGCGTCGGCGGCTCCCGCAGCACGCTGGGGCCGGCGGCCTACCAGACCGTCAAGGTCACGCGGTAGCCGTATCGCCCGCGGCGCCCGGATGGCGCCGCGGGCCGCAGTTCGACTCGACGCGAAGCGGCCGCCCTCGGGCGGCCGCTTTCACGTAATACAAGATCCGGTTTCCGGCGCGATGTGAGAACGCGCACCGGGATCGCGCGGTGACCGACCTCGCGTGAGGCGGCAGGCTGCCGCATCGTTGCCGGCATGCGCCTTCCACGTCTCCGCACCGGCTCCCGCGGGACCGCCTGCGCCACCCTGCTCGCCAGCTCACTGCTCCTGCCCGCCACGGCGTCCGCCGAGCCCGAGCCGCTCGCGCCCGCCGGCACGGGCCTGTCGGCGCCGCCGGCCGGGGTCCACACGCCCGGCGGCGGCATCTGGGTCGCCGACGAGACGCGCGGCGTCTGCCGCGTCGTGCCGGGGATCCAGGCGGCGCTCCTCGACAGCGACTGGTCCGGCGCGGGCGCTCCGCGACCGTGCGGTGGCCGCGAGTCCGAGTCCGGTCCGCCCGAGCTGGGCGCGCACAGCGGGCCGAAGAACGCCGGCGGTCTCGTCTTCGACGCCCGCACGAGCAACTTCTACGTGTCGGACCGATCCTCGTCGGGTGGCGCGATCTGGCGCCTGCACCTCGACGCCGCCACCGGCGCGATCGACCGCGGCGCACCGCTCCTGTACCTCGAGGACCGCGTCGAGCGGCTGACCCTCGGCCCTCCGGCGGTCGCAGACGCCGCGCCTGACGTCTTCTTCGACACGAAGTCGGGCGGCGCGATCATGCGCCTGGCGGATCCGGCGGGAGTGCCCGAGCCACCGGCGGAGGTCGCCGACCTCGCGCGCACCGACGTGTTCGGATGGCGTCCACGGACGACGCGCTGTACGTGGCCGACGGCGGGCGTCACCCGCTACCCGCTGGGCGGCGCGGGGGAGACGGCCCCGGAGCCCGTCGCGGGCTTCGAGGGCGCGACGGTCACCGCCCGCCGAGCGCGCGGGCGGCTCTACGCCGGCACGTCGACCCCGCATCTCGACGACCGCGTCGACGTCCTCGCGCTCGCCACGGGCCGCGTCGAGGGCTACGAGCAGGGCTTCGCCGGCATCACCGCGCTCGGCCTCGACGGCGACGGCGGGCTGCTCGTGGCGGACGATGCCGAGTGGGCCATCGGGGCGGAGGGCACCATCGGGGAGGGCCGGCTCTGGAGGTTCGGGCTCCAGCCCCTCGACCGTCCCGCCGTCCGGATCCTCGCCGGGCCGGCGGCGGTCAGCGCGGCCGGGGGCGCGTCGTTCTCCTACGCCGCACGCGACGGCGCGACGTTCGAGTGCCGGCTCAGCGCGGAGGCGTACGCCCCCTGCCCGGGCCACGGCACGGGCAGCCAGGCCTACGACGCGCTCGACGAGGGGCGCCACGTCTTCTCGGTGCGAGCGCGCGACGGCGTCACGGGGCTTGCGGCCAAGCGCGCCTTCGTCCTGGATCGCACCGCCCCGACCGTGACCTCCTCGCGCCCGAGACCCGAGGGGCGCCGTTGAGCACCAGGCGGCCGTCCTCGATGCCGACGGTGTCGCCGCCGAGGGCGACGACGCGCTGATCATCAGCTGCTCGGAGGACGCGTCCACGAACGCGACGAGGTCGCCGTGGCGAGGGTCCGGGGCATCGCCGTAGGCGCGCTTGTCGATCAGGACGTGGTCGCCGGCGGACAGCGTCGGGGCCCTGCTGTTCGAGGCGACCCGCATGGGCTCGGCCACGGTTCCTCGCGTGCCCAGCAGGAGCACGCCGACGCCGACGGCCAGCGCGAGCTTGCCCTTCACGCCAGGTGATCGGTCAGCCGCAGCGCCCAGAGCAGGACGCCGGCCCCGAGCATCGCGTTGACGATTGCGCGGCGAGCGGTGCGGCCCGCCGATGCGAGGAGAAGCCCGACGACAACGATCTCGAGCGCGGTGACCGCGAGGTCGATCGTGCCGGCGCGCTCGGCTACGCCGGCGAGCGGACCCACCGGCACGCCGACGGTGCGGCTCATCGCGTACATGTCGACGATGCCCCAGGTTGTCGGCGATGCGGCGAGCACGACCGCGCGGCCGGGCCGGCGCACGAGCGCCGCGGCCAGCAGCGCCTGACCGGCGCCGGTGGCGACGAAGAACAAGCCATAGCCCCACCACTGGTCCCAGTGCGACTCCCAGTAGGCGAGGTGCACCCAGGCGGCGACGAGCGACAGGGCCGCCGCGATCGGCGCCGCCGGCTAGTAATCCGCATCCGCGGTCGCGGCGACGGGCCGCAGGACCTCGGCGGTTGTGAACCGCACGGTGAACGGCTCGGGCAGCCCGCTCGTGGGCATGCGGTTCTTCACCGCCAGCTCCGTCCGCGCCACGCGCTCCGCGGGCAGCGCAAGCGCGGCGCCGGTGAACAAGCCCACCTTCAGGAGATCACGGCGACTGAGCTCCATCCGACACGGTGGTCGATTGGGCCCGCGCGGACCACCGGCGTCAACGCACGGTTTCGCTGCGGGTTCTCGCACCTCTGTGCCGCGGACCGCGCACGAGGGCCACGATCACGAGGACGATCGGCGGGGCGAGGACGAGCAGGGGCTGCGTCCAGTGACCGGCGTGGGCGAGGACCAGGACCATGCCCCGCAGCGTGCTCTCCCGGCGCGCGCGAGGTAAGCGCGCAAGCCGCACGAACCCGGTGCGGGAACCCGCAGAACCGCGGCTGAGCGGGGAACGCGTCCAGCGGGTACCCTTCTCCGCGCTGTTCGGACCGGTGGCGACGCGGTCAAGGCTCCCTCCGAGCGCGGAGCGGGGAGGACCGTGGGATGCCGAATGGGGCCCGCGACCCCACGGACAGACCGGCATCGATCGCTGCCACATCATGTCCCTCGACAAAGGAGGGCGTATGGGGCGAATACGCTCCGGCGACGCGACCGGCCCCGCTCCGGCGGGGCCGGCGCGCGTCTAGGGGACCTGTCCAAGGAGTCCCGCACGTCGGATACCGACCGTGGACGCTTCGCCAGATCGCCACCCGAACCCTCGGAAGTACGTTCGTGTTCCCTTCGGATTCGTGCGGCGCCTGGCTCGATCTACGATCGGCGAGCGAAGCGGTGACGAGGCCCCCGGCCGAGGCAGGTACGCACGTTCCTGTTCTTGGACAGGCCCCCTAGCGCGCTCCGCGCAGCAGCCGGCGCAGGATCTTGCCGGACGCCGAGCGGGGGATCTCGTCGACGACCTCGACCGCCCGGATCCGCTTGTACGGTGCGACGCGCTCGGCGACCCAGGCCATCAGCTCGTCGGCGTCGAGCTCCTCCCCGGCGGCCACGACGCAGGCCTTGGGCGCCTCACCGCCCGCCTCGTCCGGGATCGGGATCACCGCCGCATCGGCCACCGCCGGGTGGCCGATCAGGAGCGCCTCGAGCTCGGCTGGCGGCACCTGGTAGCCCTTGTACTTGATGAGCTCCTTGACGCGGTCGACGATCCGGAAGACCTCGCCGTCCTCGAGCCGCGCGACGTCGCCGGTCTTCAGCCAGCCGTCCTCGGTCAGCGTGTGCGCGGTCGCCTCGTCGTCGGCCAGGTAGCCGCGCATCACCTGCGGCCCGCGGATCCAGATCTCGCCCGCCGCGTCGGTGTCCGCGCCGGTCTCCGGATCGACCAGGCGCCCCTCGGTGTTGGCGATCAGGCGGCCGATGGCTCCCGGGTCCTGCGCGGCGAGCTCCTCGTCGGCGGCGAAGTGCGTGACGGGGCTCGCCTCGGTCATGCCGTAGCCCTGGCGCACGGGCGCGCCGAGGCGCTCGCCCGCGCGCTCCGCGGTGTCGCCGTCCAGCGGGGCGGCGCCGGAGATCACGACCCGCAGCGCCAGCTCGCGCCCCTCGACCCCCGGCGCCTGGGCGAGCCCGAGCACGACCGGCGGCGCGACGTGCGCGCGCGTGACCTGGTGGCGCTCGAGCAGGTCGAGGAACGCGCCCATGTCGAAGCGGGCCATGACGACGACCGTGGCGCCCTGGGAGAGGCCGAGGTTGATCACGACGGTCTGGCCGTAGATGTGGAAGAACGGCAGCAGCCCGATCAGCACGTCGTGCTCGTCGATCCGGTGCACGGAGCGGATCTGCTCCATGTTCGCCACGAGGTTGCGGTGGGTGAGCATCACGCCCTTGGACACGCCCGTGGTGCCGCTGGAGAAGGGCAGCACGGCGAGATCGCGCTCCGGGTCGACCGCGGGCGCGGCCGGCTCTCCGCTGCCGCCGGGCAGCGCCTCGAGCGTGAACACCCGGTCGATGCCCGCCCCGGCGACGGCGTCGCGCAGCGGCTCGGCGACGATCACGGCGCTCGCGTCCGCGCTCGCCAGCTGCTTGGCGATCTCGTCCGGCGTCAGCAGCGGGTTGATCGACGTGACGATGGCGCCGAGCGACACCACGGCGTGGAACGCCACCGGCCACGCGGTGCTGTTGGGGCCGAGCAGCCCGACGGCGTCTCCGGGGCCCACGCCCTCTGCCGCGAGCCCCGCCGCCGTCGCGGCGACCTGCGCGGCGAAGTCGGCGTATGTCGTCACCGCGCCCGTCGCGCCGTCCACAAGCGCCGGCTTGTCGCCCCGCTGCTCGGCTCCGCCGAGGACGTACTCGGTCAGCGACACCGTCGGGATCTGGACGTCGGGATACGGGCTGCGAAGGACCATGGCCGGGAGCCTATGGCCCCGGAAGCACCGCGTGGCTCAGCCGGCGGCGGGCGGTGGCGTGGAGACGGCGACCAGCCGCTCCGACGGCGGCTCCCCGGCCGCGTCGAAGGTGCCGAGCGTCTCGAGCTCGACCCCGACAACGATGTGGCGCACGGACACGGCGATGTACGTGTGCCGCTCGACGGGCCGGTCGGGGCCGACCCAGGTGAGCTCCGCCTCGGTGATCGGGAGGAAGTCCGAGTCGTGCGAGTTGAGGAAGTCCGTCATCCGGGAGCGGTAGCCCTCGCTGGGGAGCTGGAGCGTGCCCTCGATGACGTGGCGCTCGGTCTCGAGGCGCACGCGCAGGCGGCGGAAGTGCATGATCGGAGTATCGGACACGACATGGCCCGTCTATAGGGTGGCTGGCCACCCGTGAGCGAGATCGACCAGATCATGCGCCCCTGGCTGGACCGGATCGTCCAGGACACGGGCCCCCTCGACCTCTACGACGCGCACACGCACATCGGGCGCAACGACCCGGACGGCTACAAGCAGACGCCGGCGGAGCTGCTGGACGCGCTTGCCGCGGCACCGGCCCGCGGCGTCGTCTTCCCGATGCACGAGCCCGACGGCTACGCCGCGGCCAACGACGCGGCGCTCGAGGCGGCGGCCGCCGCGCCCGACCGGCTCGTCGCCTTCTGCCGCGTCAGCCCGCGCGACCACGCGCTGCCCGAGGCGCGTCGCGCGCTCGACGCCGGCGCGCGCGGCATCAAGCTGCATCCTCGGGCCGAGCGGTTCGGGATGGACGAGCCGGCGGTGGCCGAGCTCGTGGCGCTCGCGGACGAGCGCCGGCTGCCGGTCCTCATCCACGCCGGGCGCGGCATCCCGGCGCTTGGGGAGATGACGGTGCGGCTCGCGGAGCGCCACCCCGGCGCCCGGTTGATCCTCGCCCACGCCGCGATCTCCGACCTCGCGTGGCTGTGGCGCGTGCTGCCCGCGCATCCCAACGTGCTCATCGACACGGCGTGGTGGAACCCGGTGGACCTCGTGGCGCTGTTCGCGCTCGCGCCGCCGGCGAACATCGTGTGGGCGAGCGACGCTCCCTACGGCCGGCCGGTGCCCGCCGCGGTGCAGGCGCTCCGCTGCGCCCTGCAGGCCGGCCTCTCGGCGGCGCAGCTGCGCGGGGTGGCCGGTGGCACGCTCGCACGGGTGCTCGACGGCGGCGAGCCGGACGACCTCGGGCCGCCGCCCGGGCCGCCGCGCGCGCCGCTGGACCCGCTGCTGGAGCGCGCGATCTCCCACCTGACGAGCGCCTTCGCCCGGATCGTCGGCAGCGCGGACGCGGCCGAGCCGGTCGCCCTCGCCCGGCTCGCGTGTGCGGTGGGTGAGGAGCCGCCGCTCGCCGGCGTCTTCGCGGCGGTGCTCGAGCAGCTCGACCGCTACGAGGCCGACCTGGCCCCGCCGCCGCCGGGCGCCCGCTTCCCGGTCGCCCTGCGCCACGTGGTGCACGCGCTCGTCATCGCCCGCACGCCCGACGTGCCGCTGCCGCCGCGGCCGGACGCGCCGCCGCCGACGCGCGCCGAAGCCGAGCCCGCCTAGCCTCCGCCGAGCCCGTGCATCACGTTGCCGGTGCCCTCGCACGCCGGGCACTCGCGGCCGTCGCGCTCGCCCGTGCCGTCGCATTCGGGGCAGCGCTCGGCCTCGGGAGGCCGCTCGTCGTCGTCGTCGTCCGTCACAGCACGCCGAGGATGATCAGCAGCACGACCGTGATGATCGCGGACACCAGGAGGGAGCCGAGGCAGCCGAGCCGGTTGGAGAAGAACAGGAACACCCGGCGTGCCTACCCGCTCGTTTGCCGTGCGACTCGCCGGGGGCACTGCGAGCCGCATGGCCTCCGGCCCTGTCGAGCTGCGGACCATCGAGACCAGCATCCCGGCGCGATGGACCGGCTGCCGTGGGCGAAGTGGTACTGGCTGGTCGTCGTGGGGCTCGGCGCGGTGTGGATCCTCGATGGGCTCGAGGTCACCATCGTCGGCACGATCGCGAGCCGCCTGACGGAAGAGGGCTCCGGGATCGAGCTGACCTCGAGCCAGATCGGCTCCGCCGCCGCGATCTACGTGGCCGGCGCCTGCCTCGGGGCGCTGCCCGAGGCGCAGGTAGACGGCGGCGGCGACGGCGAGCGGGACCTGGGCAACGTCGAGGGCGAGGACTCCTCGCCGATCGAGAGGTGAGGGGATGAGCAGCGGCTGGTCGCCCCTGGTGTCGAGCTCCAGCGCCGATCCGGAGGAGAACGACTTCTACCTCGATCGCGAGCTCGACGTGCTCGAGCGCGCGGTGCGGGAGCTGGGCGAGATGCGCCGGCGCGAGCTCGGCCGGCTGGTCGGCTGCCGCTCCTGGGGCCCGGGCCGCTTCGGCCGCGCGCTACGGGCGGGCGTGAAGCAGGGCCGTCTCAGCCGGCCGCGGCGCGGGGTCTACGGCCCGCCCGGCTAGACCGCGCGGCGACCCGCGAACGCGCGGCCGAGCGTGACCTCGTCCGCGTACTCGAGATCGCCGCCCACCGGCAGGCCCGAGGCCAGCCGGGTCACCGCGACGTCGGGCGCGCGCGTGCGCAGGCCGTCCGCGATGTGCAGTGCGGTCGCCTCGCCGGTGGTCGTCGGGTTGGTCGCCAGCACGACCTCGCGCACCGCGGGATCCGCGCGCTCGACGCGCGCGTAGAGCTGCGCGATCTTGAGGTCTGAGGGCTCGATCCCGTCGATCGGGGAGAGCGCGCCGCCGAGTACGTGATAGCGGCCGCGGTACTCGTGCGTGCGCTCGACGGGGATCACGTCCCCTGGCTCCTCGACGACGCAGATCAGCGATGCGTCGCGGCGCTCGTCGCCGCAGATCGTGCAGCGCGGGCCCTCGGCGAGGTTGAAGCACACCTCGCACAGCGTGATTCGCTCCTTGACCTCGCGGATCGCGTCGGCCAGGGCGTGCGCGTCCTCGGGGGTCGCGCGGAGCAGGTGGAAGGCCAGGCGCTGGGCGGTGCGGTTGCCGATGCCGGGGAGCCGGCCCAGCTCGGTGACCAGGCGCTGGACGGGCGGGGCGAGCAGCGGTTACCTCTGCTTGCGGCGCGCGGCGCGGTTGGGCGGTGCGCCGCCCGGCAGGCCGCCGCCGCCCCCGCCGCCCAGGCCACCGCCGCCGAGCGCGCCGCCCAGTCCGCCGAGGCCGCCGAGCGCGTCCAGGGCCGAGGCCGGGTCCATGCCGCCCATGCCGCTCGACTGGGCCTGCAGCTCCATCGCCTGGCGCAGCGCCTCGTTGATCGCGGCCATGACCATGTCCTGCAGCATCTCGACGTCCTCGGGATCGACCGCGTCCGGGTCGATCGCCAGCGACTTGAGCTTGAGGTCGCCGCTCATGACGACCTTCACCATGCCGCCGCCCGCGGACGCCTCCACCAGCTCGTCCTTGAGCTTCTCCTGGGCGGCCATCATCTCTTCCTGCATCTTCTGGGCCTGCGCGAGCAGCGCGTTGATGTTGGGCGGCTGGGGCATCAGGACTCCTCTTCGGCTGGAAGCTCCTCGGCATCGAACTCTCTCATGAAGCGCTCGACGAGCTCGTCGTCTGACAGCGCCGGCGCGGCGGCGACCGGCGCC
>Ga0136615_10002028_pt1 | contig 9996 bp, 9 predicted proteins | sample AntDrymUQ2882206_2_FD_106647 | JGI IMG/M metagenome (GOLD analysis project Ga0136615, IMG submission 106647) | Polar desert sand microbial communities from Dry Valleys, Antarctica - metaG UQ288 (22.06) | ecosystem: Environmental > Terrestrial > Soil > Desert | place: Antarctica: Dry Valley...
AGCCTCTGATCATGTCGTCGCCCGCGAGGGGCGGCTGCTGCTCGGCGCGCTGGAGCTGCTCGAGGTGCGGCCGCCAGGCGGCCGACCGATGGACGCCGCCGCCTTCCTGCGCGGACGCGGTCTGCCCGAGTCGTGACCGAACGCGCGTGATTCGTCACGGATCTATGGAAAACCTCCCCAACCGCACCGCGCGGCCCACGGCCGACCAGGACGACGAGGACGCGATCGACGTCCGTTTCCTCACGGATGCAGTTCAGGAGGACAAAGCCGCCGATGAGCAGGCCGGCTTCCCGGTCATCGAGTGGTACCTGGGCCAGCCCGTGCCCGACCTCAACGAGATCGAGGAGGAACGCTGGCCCGTGGTGCTCACGCCACTCACGCAGGTCAACTTCCGGCTCAGCGCCGGCCAACACGAACGCCTCGTCGAGGCCGCTCAGCGCGTCGGCGCCAAGCCGACCGAGCTCGCGCGCATCCTGACGATGCGCGGCGTCGAGCACATGCTCTGGGAAGAGCGCTCGCGCGGGTGAGCCGCTCGGAGCCCACGCCGGCACGACGCGCGGCCTACGCGGTCGTGCACCGGGTCTTCGAGGAGGGCGCCTACGCGGACCGTGCGCTGCACGGGGAGGCGCGGGGCCTGGAGCCGCGCGAGCGTGCCCTGGCCCAGCAGCTCGCCTTCGGGACGGTCCAGCGCACGCGCACGCTGGATCACGTCATCGAGCGCCTGGCCCGCCCACCGCAGCGCCTCGACGCCCCCACCCGCACCGCGCTGCGCCTGGGCCTCTTCCAGTTGCTCTTTCTCGACGGTGTGGCCGAGTACGCGGCGGTGACCGAGAGCGTGGAGCTGGCCAGAGCGGCGCAGTCGGGCGGGCACGGGCTGGTCAACGCGGTACTGCGCCGGGCGACGCGGGAGGGGCGCGCGCTCGTGGATGGCCTGCCGGAGGCTACGGCGCACGAGACCGCCCTGCGCCACTCGCTGCCCGACTGGATCGCCACACTGTGGTGGGAGGCCTATGGGCCCGACACCGCGCGCGCTCTCATGGCCGCCGCCAACGAGCCCGCCGAGCATGCTCTGCGCGCCAACACGCTGGTCGGCGACCGGGAGGCGCTGGCCCGCCGGCTTCCCGTGCCATCCCACCCCGCGCCGGACCCAGAGCTGCCCGAGGGGCTCGTGGTCGAAGGACCGTTCGATGCCCACGGTTCGCCGCTGTGGACGGAGGGGCTCTTCATGCCCCAGTCCCGCGGAGCCATGCTGGTCGGGGCGCTACTGGCACCGCGCCCCGGCGATCGCGTGCTCGACCTGTGCGCGGCTCCCGGCGGGAAGACGACGCACCTGACCGCGCTCATGAGCGGGGAGGGCGAGGTGGTGGCCGTCGAGCGCCACCCCGGGCGGGCCCGGGCCCTCGAGCGCACCGCCGCGCGCCTGCGCGCCACCCCGCCCGTGCGGGTGCAGGTCGCCGATGCCGCGCGGGACGGCCTCGGCGCGAGCTACGACCGCGTGCTCGTCGACCCGCCCTGCAGCGGCCTGGGCACCCTGCGTCACCGTCCCGACGTGCGCTGGCGGGCCTCTCCCGAGGCTGCGCGCGGGCTCGTCGCCCAGCAGACGGCGATCCTGAGCGCCGGCGCCGCCGCGCTGCGGCCCGGGGGCACCCTGGCCTACGCGGTGTGCACCCTGAACCCGGCAGAGGGCGACGGTCCGGTCGAGGCGCTCACCGCCCATCGGCCCGAGCTCGAGGTGGTCCACCGTCGCACGGTCTGGCCGCACCGTGACGCCACGGACGGGTTCTCCATCTCCCTGCTGCGTCACACTGGCGGTGATGGCTGAGAAGCGGCTCGGGCTCGAGTGCCCCAACTGTCACGAGCCGTGGCTGCGCCCGGCCAACATGCCCGGCCGCTACCGCTGCGTCTACTGCCTGCACCGCTTCGAGCTGACCTCGGTGTGCGCGAACTGCGGTGAGCACTCCACGATCGTGCGTATGTCCTCCCAGGCGACGTTGGAGTGCAACGCCTGCGGCGCTTCGATGCTCCAGCCCATCTGATGGACCCCACGCCGGGGCGGCCCCGCGGGCTCGTCAGGGTGTCGGACCTGAGCTGGCGCCTGCTCGTGGTCGTCCTGGCCATCGCGCTGATCGGCTTCGTCCTGTGGGAGATCCGCCTGGTCGTGCTCCCGTTGATCATCGCGGTCCTGCTCAGCACCCTGCTGCACCCGCTGGCCCAGAGGCTGCGCCGCCGGGGGGTGCCCAACCTGCCGGCCTCCGTCCTGGTCTTCCTGGGCGGCGTGGGCCTGCTCGCGGGCGCGGTCTACCTCGTCGTGCCCTCGGTCATCGGTGAGCTCACAGATCTCGTGACCTTCGTGCAGGCCGGCATCGGTGAGCTGGGCGACCTGTTGGTGGAGAGCCCGCTGGGGCTCAGCCAGGTCGAGGCCCAGCAGACCATCCGCGAGGCCGAGGAGCGCCCGGCCGACAGCCTGGACGCGATCGCCTCGGGCGTGCTCAGCGGCGCTCTGCTGGTCGGCGAGGTGCTCGTGGGCATCGCCATCGTGCTCGTGCTGCTCTTCTTCTTCGTCAAGGACGGGCCGCTGATCTGGGCCTGGGTGACCAGGCTCTTCGGCGAGCGCGGCCAGCCGACCGCACAGCGTGTGGGGGAGGCCTCGTGGACGGCGCTGAGCCAGTACGTGCGCGGCATCGGCTTCGTGGCCACCTTCGACGCGATCTTCATCGGCGTGGCCCTGGCCATCATCGGGGTGCCGCTGGTCATCCCGCTGGCCGTCCTGACCTTCGTCGCCGCCTTCGTCCCCTACGTGGGTGCCTTCACCGCCGGCGCGGTGGCGGCCCTCGTCGCCCTGGTGAGCAACGGTGTCGTGGCCGCGCTTCTCGTGGTGCTGGCCGTGCTCATCGTGCAGGCCACCGAGGGCAACATCCTCTACCCGCTGGTGGTGGGGCGCACGACGCACCTGCACCCGGTGGGCATCCTGCTCGCGGTGACCACCGGCGGAGTGGTCGCCGGGATCACCGGGGCGGTGGTGGCGGTGCCGATCATGGCGGTGGTCAACGCCGCTGTGCCGATCATCCGCTCGGATGCTCAGGCGCGGGGCTCTCCACCGGAACGCGAAGCTGGTCGATCCGAGCCTCACCCACCCGGGTGATCTCCACCTGCCGGCCCTCGATCTCGAGCGTCTCGCCGACCTCCGGGATGCGGCCCAGCTTCTCGAGCAGGTGCCCGCTGATGGTGGCCTCGTGGTGGTCGTCGATCACGAGGCCCAGCTCTTCGGCGAGCGTGCGCAGGTCGGCCTGCCCGTCCACCATCCACACCCCGTCCTCGCGGCGTACGAGGGGGTCGTGGTCGGCGTCGAACTCGTCCTCGATCTCGCCGACTATCTCCTCGAGGACGTCCTCGATGGTCACCAGGCCGGTGGCGGTGCCGTGCTCATCGACGACGACGGCCATGTGCGTCCGCCTCCGGCGCATGTCGCGCAGCAGCTCGTCGATCAGCGCCGCCTCGCTCACCTGCATCACCGGACGGCTCACGTCGCGCAGCGCGGTGTCGCGCCCCTCGACGTAGGCCTGCAGGAGGTCCTTGGCGTTGACCACACCGATGGCGGAGTCCAGGCCGCCGTCGGGACCGCAGAGCGGGAACCGGGTGTGTCCGGTCTCCACGACCAGCCGCCCGGCCTCTGCGAGATCCTGGTCGGTCGTCAGATGCACCACCTCGGGCCGGGGCTTCATGACCTCGCGGGCGCGGCGGTCGCCGTAGAGCAGGGCGGCCTCTGTCACGCGCTGCTCCTCGACCTGGATGAGCCCCTTCTCCGAGCTCTCGCGCAGCAGGGTCCGCAGCTCGTCCTCGCTGTGGGGCTGGCTGCCGGCCTCGCTGGCCGGCGGCACGCCGAAGGGCTTGAGCAGCAGGTTGCCCATCCCGTTGAAGAGGTCCACCACGGGCTTGGTGGCCAGGTAGAAGGCCCGCATCAGCGGGGCTAGGATCATTGCGGTGGGCTCGGTCCGCGCGATGGCCAGGCTCTTGGGCGACAGCTCCCCGATCACGACGTGCAGCGTGGTGATGATCGAGAACGCGACGATGGTGGCCAGGCCGATCGAGAAGATACGCGTGTCGTCGCCGAACAGGGGCACGAGCAGGTCGTGGAACGCGGGCTCGCCGAGCGCCCCCAGGCCCAGCGAGGAGAGCGTGATGCCCAGCTGGCAGGCCGACAGGTAGGCGTCGATGTGTTCCACGGCGTGCTTGGCCGACTTCGCGCCCGGGCGGCCCCGCTCGATGGCACCCTCGACCTGGGTGGGGCGCAGGCGGGCGATCGCGAACTCCGACGCGACGAAAAAGCCGTTGGCGACCACGAGCGCCAGAGCGGCGATGAGCCCGACGGCCATGGGGATCGAGGCTACCCGCCGCCACGCAGCGTCATCCCGAGCATGGCCGCCAGACCGGCCGCGGCGCCGAGGTAGCCGACTTCCACCCGCAGGACGGGGTCGTCGACCACTGGCAGCAGCAGCCACACCACGAAGGCCACTGCGGCCACCACCCACGCGGCGGCGGCCCGGCCGGCGCGGTCGCGGGCCAGTGCCGCCTGGTTGAGGGTCCCCGCGACCAGGTGGAAGCCCATGCCCAGGCCGAGAGCCGCCAGCCCGAAGCGGCCGTAGTCGTAGTCGATGTCGAAGACGGCCATGACCAGCGGCCCGACGGCCAACAGGCCCAGCGCGACGGCCCCGGCGAAGCCGGCGATGGCCAGGACCGTGACCCGCAGCGCGCGGGCGAACTCCTCCGCCTGCGCCTTGGCCAGGTGGGGGAGCAGCGAGCCCTGCACGGCCTGGAAGAGCTGCAGCGGCGCACGGACGATGAGCAGCGCGTTGAACACCACGCCCACCAGCAGCGGCGCGGTGGCCTGGGTGGTGAGCACCGCCGCGTTGATGAGGGTCTGCTCAGCGGCCATGATGACCAGCACGCCGCCCGCGAAGCCTGAGCCGGCGCGCAGGGAGAGGGACTCCTCGGAGGGTGCGGCCTTGGCCCGGCGCCGCAGCGCCCACGGCACGACCAGCAGCGAGAGCACCGGCGCGGCGGCGATGCCCAGCGCGACGGCCGTCTGCCCGCTGGCGACCCCCAGCACCACGGCAAGGGGGAAGAGCACCCGGCTCGTGGCCTCCACGAACACGAGACCACCGTAGAGCTCGAAGCGCCCGCTGCCCGCCAGGTAGCCCCGCGCGAAGTAGCTGGCCGCGTAGGCCAGGACCGCGGCCACGAGGATCCAGTACAGGGCCTGCGAGTCGTTGAACAGCTCCACCAGTGGGTCGCGCAGCGCCAGCGCGACGACCAGGAAGCCCAGCGCGAAGCCGCCCTGAATGAGCACGGGCACCCGCCCGAATGCGTGTCCGCGCGCCACCGTCCGGGCCAGGAGCTGCTCGATCGGGCGGTAGATGACCGTCGCGACGATGAAGGTGATGGACCATAGAAGCGACACCGCGCCGTACTCCCGGGCGTCCAGCGCGTAGGTGGCCAGTACGAAGTAGGCCAGCGTGACGACGCCGGTCAGCGCCAGCCCGACGCTCAGGACCCGCGCGCCGCGGCCGTAGCTAGAGGCGGACAAGCAGCATCGTCCACGGGAACGGCGAGCGCGCTTCGACGACCGTCCCGTGGCGAGAGAGGAGCTCCACAAAGCTCCGCTTGGACCAGTGGTTCACGTGGCCCGGCGTGTTGCCCAGCTCCTTCAGGTATGCGCCTCGCGCCATGTTCAGCATGCGCCACATGGGCTCGCGCGGCACGGAGACCAGCAGGTGGCGCTGCGCCACACGGGCCATCTCGAAGACGGTGTGCGCGGCGTCGGGCACATGCTCCAGCACCTCGATGGCCGTCGCACAGTCGAACTCCCCGTCGGCGAAGGGCAGCGCTTCGGCTTTCATCACGCGGTAGTCGAGGTTGGGTGCGCGGCGGCCCTCCCACTGCGCGTGCAGGTGGGGATCGTCGAGGTCGATGCCCACCACGGGGCGATCACGCAGGCGCACCGCCCACTGGTGGGTGAGCACGCCCTCACCGCAGCCCACGTCGAGCAGCGACTGCGGGTCGGCCCGGGCGAACAGGTCGCCCAGCGTGCCGTTGAAGCCGGCCATGAGCCGCTTGACCACCGGGTTGGTGGAGCCGTACTTGTCGTAGGTGTTCCCCGTGACCGTGCCCTCGCGATCGACCGTCACGCCTGGAGCCGTGCGCGTCACAGGCGCACCGCCTCGCGCTCCCCCGTCTTGCCCGTGGCCGCGCCGGAGTCCGCGCCCGTGGTGGCTGCGTGACCTGTCGGGCGCGCGCCCGGCTCGTAGTGCGAGGGCTCCACTCCCAGTTGCAGCTCGATGCGCCGTACTCGCTCGAACGTACGCTGAACCATCGTTCGCTGCGCGGCCAGCAGGTCGCCGATCACGCCCAGCGCGGCCAGGACCATCGCGGCGACGAACAGCACAGCGCCCAGGATGAGCGACTGCACGTTGCCCGCGCCCTCGCCCTCCAGGTAGAAGACGAACCAGCGGATCCACAGCGCGGTCGCGGGCAGCGCCGCGAGCAGGGCGGCGGTCATGAAGACCTTGAGCGGCTCGTACTGCACGTAGATGCGGAAGATCGCGACACCGTTTCGGCGCACGTAGGACCACATCGACGGGAACAGGCGTGACTCGCGCGTCTGCTCGTTGGTGCGGATCGGGACGTGGTGGATGGCCACCAACTGCTTGCCCGCCTGGATGATCGTCTCCAGGGTGTAGGTGAACTTCGAGACCACGGCCATCTGGATCGCGGCCTCACGGTTGTAGGCTCGGAACCCTGAGGTCGTGTCGGGCACCGACGTCTGCGACGCTTGGCGCACCACCCACGAACCCAGCCGCTGCAGGAGCTTCTTCAGCGGCGAGAAGTGCTCGATGGTCATGACCTCGCGATCCCCCACGACCATATCCGCGCGCCCGTCCACGATGGGGGCCACAATCGTGGGGATGTCACGCGCGTCGTACTGGTTGTCCGCATCGGTGTTCACGATGACGTCGGCACCCACCTTCAGGCAGGCGTCCAGGCCCGCCTGGAAGCCGGCGGCCAGGCCCTTGTTGTTGGTCAGGCGCACGATGTGGTCCACGCCACCCGCCCTCGCGACCTCGATGGTGCGGTCGGTGGAGCCGTCGTCGATGACCAGCCACTCGACCTGGTCGAAGCCGGGGACGGTGCGCGGGAGGTCCGCCAGCGTGGCGGGGAGCTGAGCCTCCTCGTCGAAGCAGGGAATCTGGATGATGAGCTTCAAGACCCGTCAGTATTCCAATCTCATGGAGAGCGCGACGCTCAGCCGCCCGCGCGGTTACGCGGAGGCCGACGCCGTGGCCGGGGCGGGGCCGCAGGACGGCCTCGAAGGGTACGAGCCCGCCCCCCCGCCCTCGCCGCGCCTGCGCATGCTCGAGCGCGGCGGCCTGCTCGCTGTGTCGCTGATCGCCCTGATCGGCTTCCTCGTCTATCCGACCTACCCCAGCTACGACTCGATCTACTCGATCGTCTGGGGCCGCGAGCTGCTCGACCTCCAGCCGTTGTCCTTCGAGGCCTACCGCGCGCCGACCGAGCATCCGCTGGCCATCGTCGTCGGGGCGATCCTGTCGCCGCTGGGCGACCTGGGCGCTCGCATGTGGGTCGGGCTGTGCATCGCCTCGTTCGTGGCGCTGGCCGCGGGCCTGTACACGATGGGCAAGCTGGCCTTCACCCCGCTGGTCGGCGCCGCGGCCGCAGCCCTCCTGATCACGCGCTTCGACTTCGGGTTCCTGGCCGCCCGCGGCTACATCGACCCGGCCTTCCTGGCCATGGTCGTCTGGGCGGGCGTCCTGGAGATGCGCCGGCCGCGGCGCGGCACCCTGATCCTGGTCATCCTCGCCCTGGCGGGCCTCCTGCGCCCGGAGGCGTGGCTGCTGGGCGGCCTGTACTGGCTGTGGGTGGCCTGGCCGCGGGCGGACGCGCCGAGCCTGGGCCGCCGCGCGGCCTGGGTGCTGCTGGTCGGTGCCGCGCCGGTCATCTGGGCGACCACCGACCTCGTGGTCACCGGCGATCCCCTCTTCTCGTTCACGGGCACGACCGAGCTGGCCGCCGAGCTGGGCCGCGCCAAGGGCATCGAGGCGGTGCCGGGTGCGTTGTGGGCCTTCCTGATCGACCTCAACAAGTTCCCGGTCGTGATCGCCGGGATCCTCGGGCTGGGCCTGGCCGCGTGGCTGGCGCCCACCCGCCTGCGCATGCCGCTGGCGCTGTTCTGCGCGGGCGTGGGCACCTTCGCAGCGGTCGGCCTGGGCGGCCTGTCGGTCATCGCCCGCTACCTGCTGGTCCCCTCGCTCATGGTCATGCTCTTCGCGGGGGTGGCCATCGCGGGTTGGACGATGCTCAACCCCGGTACCTGGGCACGCCGTGTCTGGATCGCCGGGGCGGTGTGCATCGTCCTCGGTGGCGCGGTGTTCACTGCCACCAGAGTGAACCTTGCGCGGCTCGACAACGAACTGGCCTTCCGGGGGCAGTGGCGCGCTTCGCTCGAGCAGGTGCTCGGGGCGCCCGATGTGCGGGCCGCCCTTGCCTGTGGCCCCGTGAGCGTTCCCAACCACAAGCTGATCCCCGACGTGCGCTGGATCCTGGACCTGCCACCCGGGCAGGTCGTCGCGCGCAGCGACCCCGACAGCGCGGGCCGCCTGGACCGGGGCGTGTCTGTGCTCGTGCACGGCCGCCAGGCCGTCTTCTCCCAGGCACTGCCCGACGAGAGCAGCGAGGTGCGTCACAACCTTCCGCTGCCGGATTACGAGCGGGTCGCAGTGAGCACGTACTACGGGGCCTATGTCAACTGTTGAGGCCCCCTCGTCCCGCCGCGTCGACCTGCGGGCTCACCGGCCTGCCGCCGACGCGCTGCCGCCCTCGGCAGCGGCCCCGTCCGTGAGCCACCATCGCGCCCGCCCCTGGGCACTGTGGGTCGGTCTCCTGCTCCTCGGCGCGCTGTTCCTGCGGCTGTGGGGCGTCGAGCACGGGCTGCCCTACGCCTACAACGCCGACGAGAACGCGCACTTCGTGCCCAACGCCATCGGGATCTTCGGGCACCAGTGGAACCCCGACTACTTCGTCAACCCGCCCGCCTACACGTACGTGCTGCACCTGGTCTTCGCGGTGGTCTTCGGCGGAGGCGAGGGCGTGTCCTCGACGTTCGCCGCCGACCCGACCCAGGTGTGGATCGTCGCCCGGGTCGTCGCCGCCGTGCTCAGCACGCTGGCCGTCTGGGTGCTCTACCTGGCCGGCTCGCGACTGTTCGACGACCGTCGCGTCGGCCTGCTGGCCGCGGGCCTGCTCGCGGTGGCCTTCCTGCCCGTCTTCTACTCCCACCTCGCGCTCAACGACGCGGTGACGCTGCTGCCGGTGTGCGCCGCGCTGTGGGGCGCGGCGGGGATCCTGCGCTACGGGCGCACGCGCGACTACGTGATCGCGGGTCTGGGCCTGGGGCTGGCGTGCGCGACGAAGTACACCGGGGGCATAGTGCTGCTGGCCATCGTCGGCGCCGGAGCGATGCAGCTCACCGCCCCGGCCGGGCGGGCCGCCCTGGTCCGCTTGCTGCCCACCGCCCGCGTCACGGCGGTGCGTGGCGTGGCCCTGACCGGCCTGGTCGCCCTTGTGGCCTTCGTCGTCGCCAACCCCTACGCGATCCTGGACTTCAACGCGTTCTGGGACGACATCGTCCACCAGACCGAGGCCTCCTCGGAGGGGGCGGGCAAGCTGGGCGCCACGCAGGACAACGGCTGGCTGTACTACCTGTGGTCCATCAGTTGGGGCCTGGGGTGGGTCCCGCTCGCCGCGGCGGCCGCCGGCGCCGGCGCCCTGTGGTTGCACGACCGCCGCCTGGCCTGGGTCGTCGTGCCGGTGCCGCTGCTGTACCTGGCCTTCATGGGCTTCCAGGACCGCTTCTTCGGGCGCTGGCTGCTGCCCATCTTCCCGTTCGTGTGCCTGCTGGCCGCGTGGGCCGTCCTGCACGCC